>Ga0224557_1001846_pt1 | contig 19357 bp, 15 predicted proteins | sample 714S31014metaG_FD_180677 | JGI IMG/M metagenome (GOLD analysis project Ga0224557, IMG submission 180677) | Peat soil microbial communities from Stordalen Mire, Sweden - 717 S3 10-14 | ecosystem: Environmental > Terrestrial > Soil > Wetlands > Peat | place: Sweden: Norrbotten County, Stordalen...
TGGTCGTGGTACTGGCCGTGCTTACATTGGGTCCGGCCGTTGTCTTCCTGGGCAGCCGCTTCGGTCTGTTCGAGTCCAAGCGGGCGTCCCAGGGCCGGCTGTGGCGGCGGGTGGGCACCGCGGTAGTGCGTTGGCCCGCACCGATTCTGGCGGTGAGCGCCGCCGTCGTACTCGTGGGCATGGTGGCCCTACCCAGCTTCACGACGAGCTACAACGACCGGCACTACCTACCCGCCAGTGCGCCCTCCAATCTGGGACAAGAAGCCGCGAACCGGCATTTCTCAGAGGCGCGGATGAACCCGGACCTGCTGATGGTCGAATCCGAACACGACATGCGCAATCCGGCCGACATGCTTGTTCTGGACAAAGCGGCCAGAAACGTCGTCCGCACATTGGGCATCGCCATGATCCAGGACATCACCAGGCCGCTGGGCATTCCGATTCAGCACAGCTCCATACCGTTTCAGACCAGCATCCAAAGCCAGACGACCATGCAGAATATGGACTTCCTCAAAGACCGTATGAAAGACATGCTCAAGATGGCCGACGAAATGCAGACCATGATCGGCGTCACCGAGCAGATGTACGCGGTGACCCAGGAACTCTCCAATGCCGCCGACGACAGCGCGAAGACCACGGCGGACACCCGTGATATCACCGATTCATTGCGGAACCACATCTCGGATTTCGATGACACCTGGCGGCCTTTCCGGGCCTACCTCTATTGGGACAAGCACTGCTTCGATGTTCCGGTTTGCTGGTCCGTGCGTTCCCTATTCGACTCGTTGGACGGGTTCGACCAGCTCGCCGGGCAGTTCCACACCCTCACCGATGACATCACCCGCACCGCCGCGGCCACGCACAAGATGCTGCCTTTGCTTCCGGTGATGATCGACACGCTCAAGACCACCCATGGCCTGACGCTGACGATGTACGCCACCTTCTCGGCGATGATCAACCAGATGGAGGCCATGAGCAATACGGCGGTGGTCATGGGGCAAAGCTTCGATACGGCGAAGAACGACGACATGTTCTACCTGCCGCCGGAGGCGTTCGATAACCCCGATTTCCAGACGGGCCTGCGAATGTTCTTGTCGCCGGACGGTAAATCGGCGCGGTTCTTCATCACCCACCAAGGCGATCCGATGACCCCGGAGGGGATCTCGCGGGTCGAGTCGGAGCGGACCGCCGCGCAGGAGGGGCTGAAGATGTCTTCCCTTTCGGACGCGAAGGTTTATCTCGGCGGTACCGCCGCAACTTTCAAAGATATGCACGACGGCGCGAAATACGACCTCATGATCGCGGTATTGTCAGCGCTCACGCTGATTTTCATGATCATGCTGCTGCTGACGCGAAGTGTGGTCGCCGCGCTGGTGATCGTCGGCACCGCGGGCAGCTCGATTGCCGCGTCCTTCGGTCTGTCCGTGCTCATCTGGCAGGACCTTTTCGGCATCAAAATCCACTGGATCGTGATGGCGCTGTCGGTCATCATCCTGTTGGCCGTCGGCTCTGACTACAACCTGCTGCTGGTCTCCCGATTCAGAGAAGAGATCCATGCCGGGCTCAAGACGGGAATCATCCGGTCAATGGCAGGCACCGGCGGGGTGGTGACGGCCGCAGGTCTGGTGTTCGCCTTCACCATGGCGTCCATGCTCGGCAGCGACCTGCGGGTGCTCGGTCAGTTCGGATCGACGGTCTGTATCGGTTTGCTGTTGGACACGCTGATCGTGCGCACGTTGCTGATGCCGTCGATCGCCACCCTGTTGGGCCGCTGGTTCTGGTGGCCCCAAGTGGTCTATGCCCGCGGTGATTACGCCAAACCGAAAGCGGCGCAGCCAGCGAACGCCGTGTCGCCGGCGTAACCCGTTACCCGCCGACGTCCAGACAGACGGCGAGGGCTCCGGCGCCGACGTGCAACGCGAGCACCGGGCCCAACGGCGTAACGATCGCGGGTTCGCATGCCGGTAGCCGCTGCGCCAGTGTGGCGGCTACTTCGTTCGCACCGTCCAGGTTGGTGACGTGGTGCACCGCTAGGGCGGCCGGATGGTCGCCGACCACCTCGCAGACCCGGTCGATCATCGCCGCCGTCGCGTTGGTGACGGTCCGGACCCGTTGGGCCAGAACGAGTTTGCCGTCGTCCTCGATGCACAGCAACGGCTTGAGCGCCAGCGCTGTGCCCAGCCATGCCTTGGCGCCACCGATGCGTCCGCTGCGGCGCAGGTTGTCCAGCCGGTGCACCACGATGAACGCGTGGCTGCGAGACACGGCGGCACTCGCCGCGTCGGCGACGGTGTCCAAATCGGCGCCAGTGGCCGCGGCCCGCGCGGCGGCCAGCGCGACGAAGCCGGTGCCCATCGCGGCCGACCTTGAATCGATAACGCGCACAGCCGGGCCGAGCTCGGCGGCGGTCCGTTCGGCGACGCCATAGGTCCCCGACAAGGCCGACGAAATATGCACCGCGACGACGCCGTCGCCGCCGCCGTCGGCGAGCGCCTGCCGGTAGGCCGCGGCGAGTTCGGCCGGGGTGGCCGCCGCGGTCGTGGCGTTGCGCTTGTAGACGTCATCGGGGATCTCGTCGACGCCTTCGCGCAGGTCGACGCCGTCGAGCAGGATGTGCAGCGGGACGACGCGAATGCACCACTTTTCCAGCAGATCGGCGGGCAGACGCGACGACGCATCGGTTACCACCACGACAGTCACGAGCGCTGCTCCTCCTCATCGCTTCGCTCTGCATCGTCGCCAGCGCGGGTCATAGGTCAGCCGCGTGGCTTCTCGTTGGGCACTGTGGATTTCTGCAAGGCTTCGGCCAGCGCCTTCAGCATCAACTCGGCGACTCCCTGGTGGGCTTCGAAATTCCAGTGAATGCCGTCGGGATTGCCGCGCCCGCTCATGACCTGTTCGGCGACGGCGGCTTTGAGATCCACCAACGGCACATCATGGCTCTGCGCCCATTCCGTGATCGCCGCAACCGTCCCGGCCCTACCTCGGTGCGCCTTGCCGTACGTCTGGGCGATGTGCACCGACGGCAGCGATGCCACGATCGGAATGCCCGGTCGGTTGAAATCGATTGCGCCACGGGTCTGTTCAAGGTAATCGGCGCTGAGGTGGGGCGGTAGGGCCGACCGGGCCACTGGCGAGAGCCGGGGCTGCAGCCACCCATACCCATCCCGGACCCAGTGCCGCAGCCGCGGCGGCCGCACGTAACGGATCAGCTCGCGCAGCGCGGTGGGCAACACCGAGGGCAGCGAATCCATCCCGCTGGTGGCGAAGATCACCGCGCCGGCGCGGGGCAGCGCCGCCCACGCCCGCGGGTCCTGCGTTGCGGCCCACCAGACATCCCGACTGGTCCAGCCGATGCGGCCGATCAACTCCAGATCCCAACCCAATTGCGAGGCAACGATATTGGGCCAGATGCGTGGATCATCGGCGGGCAGCCCGCCGGTGGGCCCGTAATAGGACAGCGAATCCGCGAAGACCAGCAGCGCGGGCCTGGACGGTGACTCAGAGGACATCGTTGGAGACCTGCGCCGAAGCGTTCCACACGTCCAAACGCCAGCGGATTCCGTCAAAGTCGGCCGAATCATCAGAGTGACCCGACAACTGCACCCAACTGCAATTGCCCATGCCGCCCAGAATCGGCCAGTTGGCGACGGGCAGTTTGAGCAGGGACGCCGACAACGCGGCGATCAGGCCCCCATGGGCCACCAACACCACGGGGCGGTCCGGTTCTCTTGCCCCTGCCGACTTGCAGCCCCATTCCGGCTCGCCGGACACTAACTCGGCAACCAAGGGAACGCTGCGCGCGGCGACATCGACCCTGCTCTCCCCGCCGTGGGGCGCCCAGGTCGCGTCGTCGCGCCACGCCAGTCGGGCACCCGGGGCCTCGGCCTCGACCTCGGTGTGGGTCAAGCCCTGCCAGTCGCCGAGGTGGGTCTCCCGTAACCGCTGGTCCACCTGGACTTGCAACCCGGTCTGCTGCCCCAGCATGACCGCCGTGTGGTAGGCACGGCGCAGATCCGACGACACGATCTGCAACGGCTGCAGCTTGCCAAGCACCTCGGCCGCGGCGACCGCCTGGGCGCGGCCCAATTCGCTTAGATCAGTGTCCAGTTGGCCCTGCATCCGGTTACCGAGGTTGAAGTCGGTTTGGCCGTGCCGCAGCATCACCAGACGACGGACCCTCATTGCGCGCTCGCCGAGTCCGGGGGGTCGGCGGAGGTGGCGGTCAAATCCACCGGCACCACCGGGCAGTCGCCCCACAGCCGGTCCAGGGCGTAGAAGTTGCGGTCGTCCTGATGCTGCACGTGCACGACGATGTCGCGGTAGTCGAGCAGCGTCCAGCGGCCCTCCCGGGTCCCTTCGCGGCGCGCCGGCTTGTAGCCGACTTCACGCATCTTCTCCTCAACTTCGTCGACGATGGCGTTGACCTGACGCTCGTTGGACGCCGAGGCGATGACGAAGCAGTCGGTGATGACCAGCTGCCCGGAGACATCGATGACGACCACGTCGTCGGCGAGCTTTGAGGCGGCCGCGGTGGCGGCCACGGTCGCCATGTCGATGGCCTCCTGCGTGGCGCTCATGCGTTGTTCCCGGTGGCCAGGCTGGAGGTGGGCGCGCTCACGCTGCTTTTGGTCTCACCGTCGCGCGGCTGCCGGTAGAGCAGCCGCTTGGAGACGTACTGCACGACGCCGTCGGGCATCAGGTACCACAGCGGACGGCGCTGCTCGGCACGCTCGCGGCAGTCGGTCGACGAGATCGCCAGCGCCGGGATCTCGACCAGGGTCAGAGCGTTTTCGGGCAGCTCACCCAAAACACCGGTGATGTGCTCTTGACGCAGCTCGTAACCGGGCCGGCTGACGCCGATGAATCGCGCCAGCTCGAACAGCTCCTCCCAGCCTTGCCACGACAGAATGGAAGCCAGCGCGTCGGCACCGGTGATGAAGTACAGCTCGGAGTCGGGGTTCAGGGCGTGCAGATCGCGCAGCGTGTCCCTGGTGTAGGTGGGGCCGGCGCGGTCGACGTCGACCCGGCTTACCGAGAAGCGGGGATTCGACGCGGTGGCGATCACTGTCATCAGGTACCTGTCCTCGGCAGCGGAGACGTGCCGGCCCTTTTGCCAGGGCTGGCCGCTTGGCACGAACACCACTTCGTCGAGCTCGAACAGGTGCGCCACCTCGCTGGCGGCAACCAGGTGACCGTAATGGATGGGATCAAACGTCCCACCCATCACTCCCATCCTGCGTAAGCGCTTTGGCACGGTTTGCCAGCTTACTTGAGCACATGCTTGGTCCATAAAGCCTCGCCAGCGCACTCAGTTGTGTGTATGAAGTGTTCTGTGGATGAATTGCCGCTCTTGTCCGACGAGCCGACGCAGCTGCCGAACGATTCGATGACCCGACGGTTTTACAGCCGATCGGAGGTCACGGGTGAGATCACGCTGCCGGCCGTCCCGAGCATGATCGACGAGTACGCGAAAATGTGCAGCGTCCTCTTTGAGACCGTGGGCAGACAGTTCACCGCGGAAGAACTCACCCACCTCAGGGCGGTACTGCAAGAGCAGTTGGCCGAGGCCTACTCGATCTCCCCACGTTCGACCATCACCATCTCGTACAACGCGCCGCAGGGCCCGACCTTGAACTACCACATCCAAGCCAAATGGTGGACGCTGACGGGCGCCTACGAGAGATGGATCAGCACCCGGGAGCCGCCGCTGTTCGGCACCGAACCCGACGCTCGGGTGTGGGCGCTGGCCAACGAAGCCGACGACCCCCGAGTACATCGGATACTCGAAATCGGGGCGGGAACCGGGCGCAACGCCCTTGCTCTGGCACGACGTGGGCATCCGGTCGACGTCGTGGAGATTACCCCGAAGTTCGCCGACATGATCAGCTCCGATAGTGATCGGGAGTCCTTGGACGTGCGGGTCTTCGTCCGTGACGTCTTCTCGACCACGGACGACCTCCGGCAGGACTATCAGCTGATTGTGCTTTCAGAAGTGGTGTCGGATTTCCGGACGACGAATGAGTTGCGTGCCCTGTTCGAACTGGCCGCGCGCTGCCTGGCTCCCGGCGGACGCATGGTGTTCAACGTCTTCCTGGCGCACGGGGGCTACACGCCTGACGATGCCGCTCGCGAGTTCGGACAGCAGGAGTACACCAGCATATTCACCCGGCACGAAATGTCAGAGGCGGCAGCGGGATTGCCGCTCGAACTCGTTGCCGACGACTCCGTGTACGACTACGAGAAAGAGCACTTGCCCGAAGGCGCCTGGCCGCCTACCAGTTGGTACGTCAATTGGATCAGTGGCATCGACGTGTTCCCCGTCGAGCGCGACGAAAGCCCGATCGAGTTGCGTTGGCTAGTGTTCGAAAAGACGCGCTAGCCCTGCGGCGGCGGTTGTCGAGTCACACCGTCAGCAGCTTGTCGATCACCCCGGCAAGCTGCTTGGCGGACCGGCATTCATGCATCGTGATTACATCTTGGTAGCGCGGCACCGCCGAATCGCCGCTGCCCCAGAGATGTTGGGGCTCGGGGTTGAGCCAGTGCGCGTGCCTGCTGGCGGTCACCATGTCGGCCAGCACATCGGTTTCGGGGTTGCGGTAGTTGGTGCGCCCGTCGCCAAGCACCAACAGCGAGCTGCGCGGCGACAGCACATTCGGATTGGCCTGTATGAACGAGACGAACGCGTTGCCGTAGTCGGAGTGACCGTCGCGGCTGTAGACGCCCGCCTCGCGGGTGATGCGCTGAATCGCCACGGCCAAGTCGGCATCCGGGCCGAACATGTGAGTCACCTCGTCGGTGGTGTCGATGAAGGCAAAGACGCGAACGCGCGAGAACTGTTGGCGCAGGGCATGTACCAGTAGCAGGGTGAAGTGGCTAAACCCGGCGACCGAACCGGATACGTCGCACAGCACCACCAGCTCCGGGCGCGCCGGGCGGGGTTTGGCCAGCACCACATCGATGGGCACACCGCCGGTGGACATCGACTTGCGCAGCGTCTTACGCAGATCGATCGACCCCGCGCGGGTGCGGCGGCGACGGGCCGCCAGCCGAGTCGCCAGGGTGCGGGCCAGCGGCGTCACCACCCGCTGCATCTGGCGCAGCTGCTCACCGGAAGCCCGTAGGAACTCGACGTTCTCGGAAAGCTGCGGGATGCCGTACATCTGGACGTGGTCGCGGCCGAGTTGCTCGGCGGTGCGCCGCTTGGTTTCGGCGTCGACCATCTTACGCATTTGCGTGATCTTTTGCGCGGCAAGCGCTTTAGCGATCTGCTCCTGGGTGGGCGTGGGCTCGTCGCCATAGGGGGCGAGCAGCCCGGCCAGTAATTTACCTTCCAGCTCATCCAACGCCATCGCCTTGAGCGCCTGATATGACGAGAACGACGGGCCCCGGCTGGAATTGTATTTGCCGTAAGCCTCGACGATTCGCGCGATCATCTGCACCAGGCGCTCGTCCATGTCGGCCAGGTCCGGGTTGTCGGTCAGCAGATCCAGCAGCATCTGGCGCATTGCCTCGACGTCATCGAGCGGCAGGGCACCGGGATCACCGGCCTCGCCGCCTTCCTCGTCCAGGACCACCGCCCGCGCGCCCATGGCCGCAGGAAACCACAGGTCGAACATGGCGTCGTAGGTGTCGCGGTGGTCCGGCTGGCGCAGTACCGCGCAGGCGATGCCCTCGCGCAGCACCTTACGATCCCCCAGCCCCAGCGTGGCCATCACCCGCCCGGCATCCACCGTCTCCGACGGTCCCACCGAAATCCCGCTGCCGCGAAGGGCTTCCACGAACCCCACCAAATGGCCGGGCAAGCCGTGCGGGGCGAGCGGCCGGGTGGGGCGAATGCGGCGGGCGACCATTAGTTAAGTCTAAGTTCGCCGGTCGCGCGCTGCTGATCGGATTGGTGCTTGAGGACCACGCCGAGTGTCTGCGCAACGACCGCGTCGTCGATGGTGTCCAGGCCCAGCGCCAGCACCGTGCGGCCCCAGTCGATGGTCTCGGCGATGGATGGCACTTTCTTGAGCTGCATTCCGCGCAGCACGCCGATGATGCGCACCAACTCCTCGGCGAGGCGTTCGGGCAGCTCGGGCACTCGGGACAGCAGGATGCGGCGTTCCAGATCGGCACTGGGAAAGTCGATGTGCAAGAACAGGCAACGCCGCTTGAGCGCCTCGGACAGCTCGCGAGTCGCGTTGGAGGTCAGCAACACGAACGGCGTTCGGGTCGCGGTGATTGTGCCCAGTTCGGGTACGGTCACCGCGAAGTCGGACAAGACCTCCAGCAGTAGCCCTTCGATTTCGATGTCGGCCTTGTCAGTCTCATCGATCAGCAGCACCGTGGGCTCGGTACGCCGGATTGCCGTCAGCAACGGACGCTGCAGCAGGAACTCCTCGCTGAAGACATCGTCTCTGGTCGCGTCCCAGTCTCCGGAGCCGGCCTGGATGCGCAGGATCTGTTTGGCGTGGTTCCACTCGTACAGCGCGCGAGCCTCATCGACTCCCTCGTAGCACTGCAGCCGGACCAGCTCGGACCCGGTGCACTGGGCGACGGCCCGGGCCAGCTCGGTCTTGCCGACACCGGCGGGGCCTTCCACCAGCAGCGGCTTGCCGAGCCGATCGGCGAGAAACACCGCCGTCGCGGTGGCGGTGTCCGGCAGGTAGCCGGTCTCGGCCAGTCGTCTTGCGACATCGGCGATGTCGGCGAACAGCGGCGTGGGCCGGGCGGGCACGCTCACAATCGAAGTCTCCTAGGTTTTCCCAAGCACGGGATCGTTCGGGTCCTGTGGGTCAGGCCGGCCGGATGTGGCCGTCGCCCCAGGCGATCCACTTGGTCGAGGTCAATTCTGGCAGCCCCATCGGACCGCGTGCGTGCAGCTTCTGGGTGGAAATTCCGATCTCTGCGCCGAAACCGAACTGCTCGCCGTCGGTAAACGCCGTCGATGCGTTCACCATCACCGCGGCGGCGTCGACGCCGTCGGTAAATCGTTGTGCGGCAGCCACATTGTTAGTGACGATGGCTTCCGTATGTCCGGTGCCATACTCGTTGATGTGGGCGATCGCGGCGTCGACGCCGTCGACCACCGCGACAGCGATATCCATCGTCAGGTATTCGCGACGTAGGTCGGCCTCATCGGGGTTACCGAAAAGACCACCGTGCACCGTCACACCGGCGTCCTGCAGGGCAGCCACCAATCTGGGCAAGGCATGTTCGGCGATCGCGGCGTCCACCAGCAGCGTCTCGGCCGCGTTACAGACGCTGGGTCGTCGGGTCTTGGAGTTCAGCAGGATTCGTTCGGCCACGTCCAAGTCGGCGCTTTCATCGACGTACACGTGACAGTTGCCGACACCGGTCTCGATGGTGGGCACCCGCGCGTCACGGACCACCGCATCGATCAGGCTCGCTCCCCCACGCGGAATCACCACGTCGACAAGGCCGCGGGCCTGGATCAGGTGCGTGACGGTGGACCGATCCGAGGCCGAAAGCAGCTGGACCGCGTCGGCGGGCAAGTCCTCGCTGGCCAACGAGGCGCGCAACACGTCGACGAGCGCCTGGTTGGACTTCGCGGCCGACGAACTCCCGCGCAGCAGCACGGCGTTACCGGACTTGAGTGCCAAACCGAAAGCATCAACCGTGACGTTGGGCCTGCCCTCGTAGATGATTCCGACCACGCCGAGCGGGACTCGTTGCTCGCGCAATTGCAGCCCGTTGGGCAGGGTATATCCGCGCAGCACCTCCCCAACCGGATCGGGCAGCCCCGCGACCTGACGCAGACCGGCCGCGATTCCTTCCACGCGCTCGGAATCCAGCGCCAACCGGTCCAGCATCGAGGGCATTGTGCCGGCTGCGCGGGCAGCCTCGAGGTCTTCGGCGTTGGCCGCCAGTATCTGCCCGACGTTGGCCACGATCGCCGTCGCCGCGGACTGCAGGGCCTGGTCCTTGGCGACCGTCGGCAGTAGCGCGAGGACGCGGGAAGCCACCCGAGCGCGGCGCGCGGCGTCGTGGACCTCCCGGCACAAGTCCGGACGCGCTGCTGCTTGCAGACTCATTGATCCAGGGTAGCGGGCTTTAGCTGGCCGAAAAATGCGACCCGGTTTTGACGGTGGCCTCGCCCCCGACCCGCTCCCGGCGAGTTGCCCGCGTCGCCTTGCTTTGCCGATCGTCGATGATGCGGCCCAAGTGCTGAGCCAGCGCCGGCTTACGCGCGATGATCTCTTCGAGGTGTTCGCGATCGAGTTCCAGCGCGGTGACCTCTTCCAGCGCGTATGCGCCCGCGGGGCTGGGCTGGCGGGTCAGTGTGGTCACCCCCAGGAACGCGCCCCTGCTGAGCGTCATTATGGGTACGACCGCACCGTCGTCGCTCAATGTAGTCAGGCGAACGCTGCCGGACATCAGAAACGTCATCCCCTTGGGCACAACGCCTTCTCGCTGGACGACTTCCTCGGTCCCGTACCGCACCACCTTTGCGTACGGACCCAACGATTGCTGATCGCTGAGGCTCAGCCGCAATTCGGGACCGACCACGGAGCGCAACGCAGCCTGTATGCGCTCCGTCGTCGAGAAGTCATCGTCGGCACCATCGAGGTGTAGTTCTTCTCGTCGGGAGGCGTACCAGACCCATCGCACGAATGTCGACCGCGTAACACCGTCGTCGGCCGGCGAATTCAGCCTGACTGTGGTGCGGTATTCGGCGTTGCCAAGGTGAACCGTGGTCGGCACGGTTTCCGGCGTGAGCAAGGGCAGACCGCCGGCGACCCGCGTCAGCATCGCGCACACCTTGTCCGGGGCGTCTGCGGCGGAAAATGTCGTCACGATCGCACATTTGTGCGCGCCGGGCGGGCGGCTGAGATTGGTGAAGGACGTTGCGGCCAGAACCGAGTTCGGCGTGATCCGCATTCCATCGCCGGTATCGATATGCACTGCCCGCCAGTTCACTTCGACAACACGACCCCGCCCATTGGGGGTGTCCAGCCAATCGTTCAGCCGGAACGGTTGCTCGAAAAGCATGAACAAGCCCGACACGACCTGGCCGACGGAATTCTGCAGCATCAGGCCGATGACGACGGAGGTCACACCCAGCGCGGTGAACAGGCCGCCCACCCGGACGCCCCAGACGAAAGACAAGATCACGGCCAGACCCACCCCGATCGTCGCGAAGCGTCCGACGTCGAGAAATATGGTGGGTATCTTTCTGCGCCAACTGTCTTCGGGCGCGCCTTCGAACACGGTGGCGTTGAAACCAGACAGCAACAGCTCCAGCACCACGAAGCCGAATACCGTGGTGAGGAGCCGCACCGGAGCTTCGCCGGCCGGGATCTGCGAGGCCTTGACAAGCAGCAGCAAAAGCACGCCGAGCGGCAGCAGGAAGTTGCGGACCAGGCTTACCTGCCTGGCGAGGCGGTGATTCCTGCGGAGAAGTGCGTGATGCAGCTCGGTGAGAATGACCACCGCAACGGGAAATCCGATCGCAATAGCAAGTGCCCAGTAGAACCACGACGAGTCGAATACGTTCATCATCGCTCCGAGAGCCGATAGATCGTCTGATCGGTGCCGGCAACCGAAATCGTGCCGGCCGGCGTGAACTGCCGCACGTCGCGCATCGCTTCGTATACCTCCGACGAGACATAGATGCCGGGCTGCGGTGCACCACTGTGCATTTGATAGGCCAGGCTTACCGCGGCACCCCACATGTCGTAGACGAGGCTTGATCGACCTACCAGACCGCTGACGACATTGCCGGTGTTGATGCCAACCCGAAGGCGCAGCTCGCGATCCTTCTGGGTATTGAAACGCTCGATGATGCGCTGCATTTCGATGGCGAAGTCAATGCTGCGGTGAGTGCTGTCCAGCCGCGGGATGATTACCCCGCAGCTGGCGAGGTAGCCGTTGTGGAACGTGCGAATCCGTTCGACGCCAAGGGCTTCGGCCGCCGAGTCAAACTGCCGGAATAGTTCGTCGACAGACCCGACCAACTCGTCGCCCGATAGATCGCTGGAGATGTCGTCGAGCCCAACGATGTCGGCAAAGATTATGGCAACGTCCTGATGCTTTTGGGCGATGGTCTCCTCGCCGCCGCGATACCGCTGCACGACCGACTCGGGCATTAGCGCCAGCAGTAGACGATTATTTTCGTTCCGCTGCTCGTTAAGCAGCTCTTCCTTGATTCCGAGATTCCTGCTCATCTCATTGAAAGACGCAGTAAGGTCACCTATTTCGTCTCGTGTCTTCACCGGAATATTGACATCGTAGTCGCCAGAGCTGACCTTGCGGGTACCGGCCTCGAGGCGGCGGACCGGCCGCACTGCCGACTGGGCGATGATCATCGAGGCCACGCAGATGACGAATACTACTGTGGTGACTGCGATCACGAGCGTTTTGCTGAACTTTCCCAATCGCGCAAATGCATCGGAGTCGTCCCGCGTCGCCAAGATCGACCAGTGCAGGTCGGAGTCCGCAATGGTCAACGGGGCATAGGCTTCCATTTCTTTATTGCCCGTGTAATCGGTACCGGTGACGGTCCCGGTCTCGCCGCGTTGAGCGGCGGCAAGACCTGAGCTCGGAACCGGTTGCACCAGCGTCGTCCCACCCAACCGGATCGCTTTATCCGCGACATCGGGCGGAGTGCCGGCAGCGATGGCCTCACGCCGGTACTCCTTGGGGTCTTCCAAGAAAAGCCTTGAATCAGAACGCATCAGATCGTCGGGGCCGGCCAGATACGTCTCGGTCGCTGCGCCCATGCCGGCGGATTGCCAGTGTTTGTTGGCGGTCATGATCTGGTTGATCTTCGCGATCGGAACCGGCAGCGCCAAAACGCCTACGAACTTTCCGTTCATGCCGATCGGCGAAACCACCCAGGCCGTGGGGGCGTCGAGTTCTGGCTGATAAGGCTGGAAGTCGGTGATCCAGACGAAGTCTACGTCGTTGGAGCGCAGAGCTTTTTGGTATGCATCACGCAGATGGGATTCGCGATACGGACCGGTGAGAATATTGGTTCCGAGGTCGGGTCCCTTCTTGACGGTGTAGACGATATTGCCCTGCATGTCCAGCAGCAGCGCGTCCCGATAGTCGAAGCGGGTGACGACATCGCGAAGGTAGAAGTCGTAGCGGGCATTGGCCGCTGACCATGGGCTGCCATCCCCGGCGTCGACAACGGGCAGCGAGCCGGCTGGCGCCGAGACGGATGGTGCGGTGTAGTTCGCCTGAAGATACTTCTGCGCGTTGGAACTGGGCAGAATCGCGTTGATATCGAGTTCGTTGCCGGTCGCTCGTTTGATCGGTTTGATCATGTCATTTTCGTAGTAGTTGACGAGCGCCTGCTGTTGGGCGGGGGTAATGGTCGCGTTGCCCAATTGGTCGAAGCCCGCGGCGAGCGACGTCGTTGCCTCGTTGATGCTGAACGAATCGCTCCAGACGATCATCGAATTGGTCACCTCGCCGAACAGCGCCTCCACCTGGCGCTTCTGCGACTCGCGCAACTCGATCAAGCGCTCGGCCTCCACTTGTCGCAACGCGGAGCGCCCGGACATGGCCCCGATCAGGCCAATCACCGCGACGCCCAGGATGCCCGAGAGCACCATGACGATCAGAATTTTGGACTGGATGCCGAAACGGAAACGCCTCCGTAGCAGAGGGCGACGCGTCTTCGTTTGAGTCGCTTGAGCTGGAGTTGTTTCGACCTCCGGGTCCGATTCTGTTAGTGCGCTCGACGTCAAACGCGATCCCCTCTCTGACAGGATTCAGCACCGACTACCGCAGCAGAGTACGCGCGGGAATTTGAGATAGCCCGCATTTGCCGCATTGCAGCCGGTACCAAAATGCGGTGTCGACCACTACCGTCAGCGAAATGGCGGTGCGTGTCTGTGTGGTGGGCAGCGTGAACATGGACCTCACGCTCGACGTCGACGGCCTGCCACGTCCGGGCCAGACAGTGCTGGCATCGTCATCGAGCTACGCCCCCGGCGGGAAGGGGGCTAATCAAGCCGTGGCCGCGGCGCGGGCGGGCGCGCAGGTGCAATTCGTCGGCGCGCTCGGCGATGACCCTGCCGCCGAACAGTTGCGGGCTCACCTGGTGACCAACGGCGTTGGGTTGGACGGGACCGTCAGCCTGCCCGGACCGTCTGGCACCGCGATCATCGTGGTCGATTCCGCCGCCGAGAACACCATCGTGGTGGCGCCGGGCGCCAACGGACGTCTGACGCTGGCCGCCGCGGCAGCACGTGCGGTCGTCGCCGACTGTGATGTGTTGTTGACCCAGTTGGAGATTCCGCTGGCGACGGCGACGGCAGCGGCACGGGAGGCCCGGTCGACCGGAGCGGTCGTGATCGTCAATGCCTCCCCGGCCGGCCAGAATCACAGCGCACTAGCCGAACTGGCGGCTGTCGCGGACGTGGTGATCGCCAATGAAGCGGAGGCCGACGAATGGGAATGGCAGTCAACTCACCTCGTGGTTACCCGGGGAGCCCGAGGCGCCCGCTACGTCGGCACCGACGGTGAGTTCGAGGTGGCCGCCCCGGCAGTCGCAGCGGTGGACACCACCGGCGCCGGAGACGTGTTCGCCGGCGTGCTTGCCGCGAACTGGCCGCCCAACCCAGGTGCAAATCCATCCTTGAAGGCCCAGCGACTGCGCGCGTTGCAGCGCGCCTGCGCCGCGGGCGCGCTGGCCACCCTGGTCCCCGGCGCCGGTAACTGCGCACCGGACTCCTCGGCGATCGACGCGGCGCTGGCCGATGCCGACATCAGCGCTTTGCGGGAATGGCCGTAGACATGGTGCGCTCCTCGATCGACGTGTCTTAGAGTCTGGCACTGTCGCACGCCGCGCGCGCTACTCCTTTGGAACCTCGCGCTCGATCTCGTCCAGCCACACCCGCGCGGACATATCCGACGGCGCCCGCCAATCCCCGCGCGGCGACAGCGAACCCCCGTGGGACACCTTGGGTCCGTTGGGCATTGCAGAGCGCTTGAACTGGCTGAACGAGTAGAAACGCTGCACGAAGACCTGCAGCCAATGCCGGATCTCCTTGAGCGAGTAAGACGGTCGCTTATCCTGGGGGAATCCCGGCGGCCAGTTGCCCCGGTCTGGGTCACTCCAGGCGTGCCAGGCCAGGAATGCGATCTTGGAGGGCCGGAACCCATAGCGCAGCACGTGGAACAACGAGAAGTCCTGCAGCGCGTACGGCCCGACCTTGGCCTCACTGCTCTGCAGCTCGTCACGCGCATCGCCAGGAACCAGTTCCGGGGTGATCTCGGTGGCGAGCACCGACTTCAGCACCTCGCCCACCTGCAGCTCGAACTCCCCAGAAGAGATGACCCAGCGGATCAGATGCTGGATCAGTGTCTTGGGCACGCCGGCGTTGACGTTATAGTGCGACATCTGGTCGCCGACACCGTATGTCGACCAGCCCAGTCCGAGCTCGGAGAGGTCGCCGGTGCCCAGCACGATGCCGCCCCGCTGATTGGCCAGCCGGAAGAGGTAGTCGGTGCGCAGCCCAGCTTGGACGTTCTCGAAGGTGACGTCGTAGACCTTCTCGCCCCGGGAGAACGGATGATCGATCTCCTTCAACATCAGCCTGGCGGTGTCGGTGATGTCGATTTCGGAGAAGGTGACGCCAAGTGCGCGGCAGAGCTCGACCGCGTTTCGCTTGGTGTGCTCTCCGGTCGCGAAACCGGGCAGCGTGAACGCCAGAATGTCGCTGCGCGGCCGGTTTTCCCGGTCCATCGCGCGGGCGGCGACGATCAGCGCATGGGTCGAGTCCAGCCCGCCGGAAACACCGATGACCACCTTCGGGTAGTTCAGGGCGCGCAACCGCTGCTCCAGTCCGGCGACCTGGATGTTGTAGGCCTCGTAGCAGTCGTGTTCCAGCCGGGCGGGGTCGGCCGGCACGAAGGGGAACCGCTCGATCTGGCGCAACAGCCCGATGTCGCCGGCCGGCGGATCCAGCCGGAACTCGATGCGCCGAAACGACTCCACCGACTCCCGGTGGTGCCGGCGGTTGTCGTCAAACGTGCCCATCCGCAACCGCTCCGAACGGAGCAGCCCGGTGTCCACGTCGGCGACGGATCGTCGCTCGCCGGTGGGGAAACGCTCTGATTCGGCGAGCAGCAGCCCGTTCTCCCAGATCATGGTCTGGCCGTCCCAGGCCAGGTCCGTGGTCGATTCGCCCTGCCCCGCGGCGGCATAGACATAGGCGGCCAGGCACCGCGACGACGCCGAGCGGGCCAGCAGGCGACGGTCTTCGGCGCGGCCGATGGTAATGGGGCTGCCGGACAGATTGGCCAGCACCGTCGCACCCGCCAGGGCCGCCTGCGCGCTGGGCGGAATCGGCACGAACATGTCCTCGCAGATTTCGACATGCAGAACGAAGTCGGGCAGATCCGACGCGGCGAAAAGCAGGTCAGGCCCGAACGGGGCTTCGATGTCTCGGATGCGGATGGTCCCGCGCTCGTCATCGCCAGGCGCCATCTGCCGGCGTTCGTAAAACTCCCGGTAGGTGGGCAGATATGACTTGGGCGCCACCCCGAGCAGCACACCGCGGTGGATTACCGCCGCGGTGTTGTAGACGCGATTCCGGTAACGCACTGGGGCGCCGACCACCAGCACCGGCAACAGGTCGACCGAGGAGGCGACGATATCGAGCAGGGCGTCCTCGACGGTGTCGAGCAACGCGTCTTGCAGCAGGATGTCCTCGATGGAGTAGCCCGACAGCGTCAACTCGGGGAAGACAGCCAGAGCGACACCGTCCTCGTGGCACTCGCGGGCCAGCCGCAAGACCGAATCGCCATTAGCCGCGGGATCGCCGATCGCGGCGTGATGCGTACACGCGGCGACGCGGACAAACCCGTGGTCATAAGCCGAATAGAAGTTCATCGCCCCCCTATTCTCGCCCAGCCGGCCGTTAACACCCCAATCAGCTGGCAAAACCGGCTTCCGGGCGGGCCGTGTCTAGGCTCGAGTAGGTGAACTCCGCCGAATCCCCGGAACTCGTCGCGCTGCTTGCCGGCCGCCGGATCGCGGCGCTCACCGGTGCGGGGATGTCCACCGACTCGGGCATTCCCGACTACCGGGGCCCGGATTCGCCGCCGAGCAATCCCATGACCATCCGCCAGTTCACCTCGGACCCGGTGTTCCGGCAGCGGTACTGGGCGCGCAACCACGTCGGCTGGCGGCACATGGACGACACGGCGCCCAACGCCGGACACCGGGCCCTGGCGGCGCTGGAGAACGCCGGAGTGCTGACCGGTGTGATCACCCAGAACGTCGACCTGCTGCACACCAAGGCCGGTAGCCGAAAGGTGGTGAATCTACACGGCAGCTATGCACAGGTGGTCTGTTTGAGCTGCGGCCACACCATCGGCCGCGCCGCGCTGGCCGAACAGCTCGAGGCGCTCAACCCGGGATTCATCGAGCGCGCCGCGGCGGTCGGTGGGCTGGCGGTGGCTCCGGACGCCGACGCGGTGGTCGCCGATACCGCGTCGTTCCGCTATCTCGACTGCCCGCGCTGTGGCGGAATGCTCAAACCCGACATCGTCTACTTCGGCGAAAGTGTGCCTAAAGAAGTTGTGGACCAGGCATATTCACTGGTCGACGAAGCCGAGGCGGTGCTGGTCGCGGGCTCGTCGCTGACGGTGTTCTCTGGCTACCGTTTCGTGCGGCACGCCGCGGCGCGCGGGATCCCGGTCGCCATCGTCAACCGCGGACACACCCGCGGCGACGAGCTGGCCACTGTAAAGGTCGACGGCGGGTGTTCCGAATTGTTGACGCTGCTGGTGAACGAGCTGGCGCCGGTGGCTTTACGCTAGAAAGTGCAGGGCATGCTGCGGATGGCGTGAATGAAATTGCCTGGCACATATGCCGGATCGCCGGCCTGGATATCCGGCACCTGAAGAAGTAACTCGCCGAAAATAGCGCGCAGTTGCGCCCTGGCCACGTGAGCGCCGAGACAAAAATGCAGTCCGCCACCGCCGAAGCCGACGTGCGGGTTGGGATTGCGGCTCAGGTCCAAACGCTCCGGGTGGTCGAATACTTCGGTATCCCAGTTGCCGGACGAATAGAACATCACCACCTTCTCCCCCGCCATGATGGGCTGACCGCTCAGCTCGAAATCCGTTGCGGCCGTGCGGCGAAAAGTCATCACCGGAGTCGCCCAGCGAATGAACTCCTCGACGGCCGGGCCGACGCGGTTCTCGAAATCGGCTAGCAGCCAGTCCCTTTCAGCGGGGAAGTCGGTGAGAGCCTTGATCGCGTGGCTGGTGGTCTGACGGGTGGTGTCGTTGGCGGCCACCGCAAGCAACACGAAGAACGCGGCCACATCCGCGTCGGCCAATCGTTCGCCGTCCACCTCGGCGTGCACCAAGCTGCTGATCAGGTCGTCACCGGGATGCGCGCGGCGCTCCGCGGCCAGCGTGCCGGCGACTTGGTGCAGGTACATCTGATTCTCGACCAGAACCTCCAGAGGGTTGCGGCCGTTCAGGAAAGCCGTGTCGGCCCACGACACCGCCGCATCGGTGGCCTCCGCCACGCGTTCCCGCTCGGATTCCGGAATTCCCACCATGTCCGACAGTGTGCGGATGGGCAGTTCCTTGGCGCAGTGCTGGACGAAATCGGCACCGCTGCCGGCGGCGCGCAGCTCTTCGACGATCGTTTTGGCGTTCGCCTTGATCGAATCCTCGATGCGGCGAACCTGCCGGGGCGTGAAAGCGGCGCTGACCAGCTTGCGGAGCGTGGTGTGCCGCGGCGGGTCCATCGCCAGGAAAGACTGCGAGGCTTCGAGCAGTTCCACGGGAACGGTCTCGAAGAGGACGCCCTTGCCGGACAGGAACACGTCGTTGTTGCGGCTGATCGTTGCGATGTCAGAGCGCCGGGTGATCGCCCAATAGCCGCGGTCCAAGGGATCGTCCATCAAGGCGTCTTCGACTGGCGGATGCCAGCTCACCGGCCGCTCGCCCCGCAGCACGGCGAACGAGCGTTCCCGCTCCGCTGCCGTGGCGGACCAGAACTCGCGCGACGACAGATCGATCGCGTCGTAGGCACGGGAAATCCCAGGCATCCCTGTCGTAGCGCGCATAAAACTCCTCCACCAAACCGGAATCGAGCATGACACTATTCCTAGACATAGTGTCTAGTCAATATGTCAACGACCCGCTATGCTCAGCAACATCCTAATCAGGAGGCCCAGAGACACAGATGCCGTCGGTCACCCGTAAGCCGCAGGCCAATCGCGAGCAGGACCGCCAGCAGCGGCGGGAGCAGCTGGAACACCGGCTGCTGGACGCCACCGAACGGCTCATGCGCGACGGGGCCACTTTCACCGAGCTCAGCGTGGACCGGCTGGCGACCGAAGCGGGCATTTCGCGGGCCAGCTTCTACATT
>Ga0224557_1001847_pt1 | contig 19340 bp, 17 predicted proteins | sample 714S31014metaG_FD_180677 | JGI IMG/M metagenome (GOLD analysis project Ga0224557, IMG submission 180677) | Peat soil microbial communities from Stordalen Mire, Sweden - 717 S3 10-14 | ecosystem: Environmental > Terrestrial > Soil > Wetlands > Peat | place: Sweden: Norrbotten County, Stordalen...
AGGTAGCCGGTTTCCCAAATCGGCCCATCGTGGACGACCAGGTCGGGCCACCAGTCCACATAGTTCGCCAGCTCGTGAATGCGGAAGTTGCGCATGGACGCCGCGGCGTGCGCGGATGCGATGGTGCCCACGGGGCTGGCGGGATTGTGCGCCGCCGTCCAGATGTAATAGTTGTCGGCGAGGTCGGAGATGCGCTTGGATTCGAGCAGCCCGCCGGACTTGGGCACGTCGATGTGCACGCCATCGCAGCCCTGCAGCTCGATGAGCTTGAGGAAGCCCTGACGGGTGTAGAGGTTTTCTCCGGTGCAGATCGGCACGGGCGATTCGCGCCTGACGAAGGCCATGGCCTCGGGGTTCTCCGGCGGCACGGGATCTTCGAGCCACATGGGCCTTACCTTTTCCAGGGCCTTGGCCAATTCGATGGCGTCGCGCGTGTCATACCGCCAGTGGGCCTCGACAGCGAAGTCGGCATCGGGGCCTAACTCTTCGCGCACCACTTCCATCAGGCGCACGATTTGCCGGATATCGCTGGCCTTCAAATGGCGGGTGTAGGGGTCGTGGCCCGGTTCCTTGGACTCGGGGTCCAGTGCGCGTGGGATGCCGTCGCCCTGAAACTTGAAGGCGGTCCAACCCCATTTTTCCGCGCGCACCTGCTGCACCAGGTCGCGCCACGCGGCGGGATCTTCGACGTGCTGCTTGGGAAGTTGCGTGGTGCGATAGAAGCGCACGCGATCGCGGAAGCGGCCGCCGAGCAGGTTCACGGTGGGCGTTTCCAGGATGCGCCCGGCGAGATCCCACAGCGCGATTTCCACTCCGCTGGCGGCTTCCACGGTGACGCCGCCGATGGCGCCCGCGCCCGCATTGCGCATCAGGATCTTGGTGTACAGCTTGTCCACGTTCAGGGGATCTTCGCCGATCAGCAGCGGCTTGAAGATCTTGCCGATCACGTCTTTGACGCCGGGGCCCCAATAGGCTTCGCCGATGCCGTAGAGGCCGGCGTCGGTTTCTATCTTGACCAGGTTCCAGTCCCAAGTGCCGCGGACGATCATGCACTTGACGTCCGTGATCTTGACCTTGCGGCGGAGGGCGGCGGCGAGCCGTGAGTAGGGCGCGGCTGCGAGCGCGGAGAGCTGCAGAAAACGACGGCGATCGAAGGCAGGCATGGCACGATTTATAGCACACGTCTGATACGCTGAGTGAGTGGGACAGGCTTGAGCCGGTTGGGGTAGCGGGGTACAGGTGATTTCAGTTAACGCTGTTTCGAAAAGCTTCGACGGCAAGCGGCAGGTGACCGCGTTGGAACAGATCGACCTGCAGGTGGCGCGCGGCGAGATGGTATCGATCGTGGGCGCCTCCGGGTCGGGCAAATCCACACTGCTGAATCTGATCGGCGGTCTGGACCGGCCCAGCTCGGGCGAGATCCACATCGACGGACAGAACATCGCGCGCCTTTCCGACGACGACCTGACGCGCTTGCGGCGCGACAAGATCGGGTTCATCTTTCAGTTTTTCAACCTGCTGCCCAGCCTGAGTTGCATGGAGAACGTCGCGCTGCCATTGCATCTGAAAGGCTTGCCGAAACGGGAGACCACCGCCCGCGCGCGCGAGCTTCTGGACCTGGTGCAGCTCGGCCATCGCCTGGATCACCTGCCGGACGAACTTTCCGGCGGCGAGCGGCAACGCGTGGCCATCGCGCGGGCGCTGGCGCTTCACCCGCCGATCCTGCTGGCCGATGAGCCAACCGGAAACCTGGACAGCCACACCGGCGCGGAAATCCTGAAGCTGATCCGCGATCTGCACGAGCGCCTGGGCGCCACGGTGCTGATCGTGACGCACGATGCCGGCGTGGCCGCGAGCTGCCCGCGCATGGTCACCCTGCGCGACGGGCGCGTGGCGGGAGATGTGCGCCGATGATCCTGCTGCGGCTGATCAGTTGGCCTTACGCGCGCAAACACCTGGTGCGCTGGGTGCTGACCATCGGCGGCATCGTGCTGGGAGTGGCGCTGCTGGTGGGGATGTACACGGCCAACCAGAGCGTGCTGGAAGCTTTCAACCGGACCGTCGAGCACATCGCGGGCAAGACGCAGCTACAAGTTTCGGCAGGCGACGGCGGCTTTGCGGAAGAGGTTCTGGAGCGCGTCCAGGGCGACGCCGATGTGCGCGCGGCGGCGCCGGTGATCGAGCAGGTGGTCGATAGCGGCATCAAAGGCCAGGGCAAGCTGCTGATCCTGGCGGTGGACATGACCGGCGACCGCAGCCTGCGCGATTACGATCTGGAAGGCGGCGATCAGGAAGTGATGGACGATCCGCTGGTGTTTCTGGCGCAGCCGGATTCGCTGATCCTGACGCGCGATTTCGCGGCGCGCAACGGCCTGTCGAGCGGCAGCAAGCTGGCCATGAAAACCATGGAGGGCGACAAGCAGTTCACCGTGCGCGGCATTCTGCGATCGGGCGGGATGACCTCGGCGTTCGGCGGCAACCTGGCGATCATGGATATCTACGCCGCGCAGAAGTTCTTCGGCATGGGGCGGCGCTTCGACCGCATCGATATCGGCCTGCAGGACGGCGTCACGCTGGAACAGGGGCAGGCTTCGCTGCGCAAGCTGCTGGGACCGGGCTTCGAGGTGGACCCGCCATCCGGGCGCGGGCAGCATTTCGAATCGCTGATGGGCGTGTACGCCATGACCATGAACGTCGCCAGCCTGTTCGCGCTGTTCATCGGCACGTTCATTATTTATAATTCGTTCGCGATTGCGGTCACGCAGCGGCGGGCCGAGATCGGGATTCTGCGCGCGCTGGGCGCGACGCGCGGCCAGATCCGCTCGCTGTTCCTGGGCGAAAGCGCGATCGCGGGACTGTTGGGATCGGCGGTGGGAATCGGCTTCGGCCTGTTGATGGCGCAAGGGCTGACGGCCAGCACCAATGCGTTCATGGAAAGCGTGATGGGGGTTTCGGCGAACGCGGACCACATGCTGGTGCGGCCCTGGCTGCTGGTGACGGCGGCCGCCGTGGGCGTGGTCACCAGCATGATCGCGGCCTTCCTGCCGGCGCGCAACGCGGCGCGCGTGGACCCGGTGAAGGCTTTGCAAAAGGGCCAATACCAGGTGCTCTCGGCGGGCGAGAATCGGCGAAGGCGCACGGCGGCGCTGGCGGCCATTGCAGTCGCGGTTGCGTGCATCGTTTTTGGGCGCTCGCAGGTGGCCTTCTATAGCGGCTATTTCCTGGCTGTGCTGGCCATGCTGCTGCTCACGCCGGCGCTTTCGCTGTACCTTTCGAAGCTGCTGCGCGGGCCGCTGAAATGGGTGCGGCCGGTGGAGGGCGCGCTGGCGGCCGATAGCCTGATTCAATCGCCTCGGCGCACGTCCGCCACGGTGGCGGCGCTGATGCTCTCGCTGGCGCTGGTGATCGCGCTGGGCGGACTGGCGCGGGCCAGTTATGCGGAGATTACCGAGTGGTTGGATGGCACCATGAATCCGGATTTCTTCGTGACAACTTCCGAAACCCTCTCCACGCGCACGTACCACTTTCCGGACAGTATGCTGGATGGGCTGCGGCGGATTCCGGGCATCGCCGAGGTGCAGCCGGTGCGCATCGTGCGGATCGACTTCCGGGGCAAGCCGGTGATGCTGGTGGGCATCGATGCCGAGAGCATCGCGCGGCGCACGCGCGGGCGGCGGGCGACGGCGGGCGATTTCGACGGAATGTATCGCGCGGCGGCCGCGCAGAAGGGGCTGATCATTGCGGATAACCTGGCGCAGTTGGAAAAGCTGAAGCTGGGCCAGACGCTGGAGATCGCCGCGCCGGCGGGCGTCCTGCGGCTGCCCATTGCCGGCATTGTGCAGGATTTCTCAAACCAGTTGGGCACCATTTTCATCGAGCGCGCACTCTACCGGCGGCTGTGGAAAGACGATGCGGTGGACGTCTTCCGCGTTTATCTGGCGCCGGGCGCGGAGGCCGCGGATGTCAGGAGCCGTATTCTGGACGGCTTCTCGAGCGAGCGGCGTCTGTTCGTACTCTCGAACAAAGAAGTGCGCAGTTACGTGTTGAAGGTAACCGACCAATGGTTTGGCATGACTTACTTACAACTGTTCGTGGCGGTGCTGGTGGCCATCCTGGGCATCGTGAACACGCTGACGGTTTCGATTACGGACCGGCGGCGGGAACTCGGCGTGCTGCGCGCGGTGGGCGCATTGCGAAATCAGATTCGCCATACGATCTGGATGGAAGCGCTGGCGATCGGCGTGATCGGTCTGACGCTTGGCGTGGCGGCGGGGGCGGTGAACCTTTATTACATGTTGACCGTCTCGCGGCAGAGCTTCGCCGGAATCGCGCTGGATTACAAATATCCGTATGGGATCGTGGGGCTGCTGGTGCCGGTGATTCTGGGCGCGGCGTTCGGGTCAGCGCTGTTTCCCGCGGAGAGCGCGGTGCGAAGTTCATTGGTGGAGGCATTGGAATATGAATAAGTGGGGCAGGCCCCCGGCCTGCGGCGGCCTCTCAGGCCGCCTTGCGCTGCTGGCCGGTTTCTTACTTGTAGCCGGCTCGCTGGCGGCCGAAGACGCACGGCAGATCGTCGAGGAATCGCAGCGCCGGGGGCGGGCGGACTCCGAGCGCTACGAAGGCTCGTTGGAGGTCATCAGCGCGAAAAACAAGGTGTCCAAGAAGCACTGGCAATCGGACCGGCTGGGGTCTTACGGCGCGAGCAAGGCGATCATCCGGTTCACGGAGCCCGCCGAGGTGAAGGGCGTGGCGCTGCTGGTAATCAATCACCCGGAGCGATCGTCGGACCAGTGGATGTGGACGCCGGCCATCGGGCGCGATCGCCGCATCGCGCAGCAGGATCGCTCCACGCGCTTCTTCGGCACGGATTTCAGCTTCGAAGATCTGGAGGAGCGCGACGTCAACCAGTTCGATTACAGCCTGCAGGGCGAGGAATCGATCGACGGCGCGCCATGCTGGCGCATCGAATCGAAACCCAAGCAGGGCAAGAGCTCGCAGTACACGTCCTCGCGCGTGTGGATTCGCAAGGACAACTACGTCCCCGTGCAGTATGAGAACTACGTGAAGGACAAGCTAGTGCGCCGCCTGGTGGAGAAGGACATCCAGAACATCCAGGGGATCTGGACGGCGCGCCTGCTGGAAATGAACGATCTGGGCCGCGGGAGCCGCACGATTCTGAAGCTGGAGAACGTGCGCTACAACGTGCCCATGAAGGACGACGATTTCACCGTGCAGGCGTTACGGCGGCAGATGTGAAAGGGCGGGTTCTGGGTGCTGGGTTCTGGGTGCTGGGGCTGAGCGCTGCGGTATTTGGGCAGGCCTTTACGCAACGCGGATTTCTGGAGGCGGATTTTGTCGGGTATCCGCAAACCGTTTTGAACGACAGCGGGCAGGCGATCGGCGAGGCGTTGTTCCGCTACGAGGCATTTTACAAACTGAATTCGGACTGGCAGTTTGCGGGAGGCATCGACGCGCGCGCGGACACGCATGAGCAGGTGGATCGGGCTTGGGAACTTTCCTGGGACGATCGCGAACGCCGGCGGCCGTCGTTCGAGGTGCGGCAGCTCAACGCCACTTATGCGAAGAAGAAGCTCACCGTCGTATTGGGCAAACAGTTCATCCGCTGGGGCAAGGCCGACATTCTGAATCCAACGGACCGTTTCGCGCCGCGCGATTATCTGGCGGTGGTGGACAACGATTTCCTGGGTATCACGGCGGCGCGCGCGACTTATGGCGGGCAATCGAACACCATCGACGTGGTGTGGGCGCCGCTGTTCACGCCCAGTCGCGTGCCGCTGCTCGACCAGCGCTGGAGCAACCTGCCGGCAGGCATCGCGGTCGCCGAGCTGACGCCCTCGTTTCCAGGCGGCTCGCAATTCGGCGCGCGCTGGAACCACATCGGGGCGGTGGCGGAGTATTCGCTCTCGTTCTACGACGGGTACAACAACCTGCCGCTGTTCAACTTTCAGGAGCCGCAGCCGTCGATCGTGGATGTGGAACGCTACTATCCGCAGATGCGTATGTACGGCGGCGATGCGGCTATTCCTTTGAAGGGCGTGACGGTGAAGGCCGAGGCGGCTTACTTCACATCCAGCACCAGGACGGAAGACGAATACGCGCTGTACGTGGTGCAAGTGGAACGGCAGGCCGGCGAATGGTTCTTCATCGGCGGATACGCGGGACAGGTGGTGACCGAGCACCGGTCGCTCTTCGATTTCGCGCCGGACCGGGGATTGACTAGCGCGTTTCTGGCCCGCGCGGGGTACACCATCGACACCAACCGCAGCTTGGCGCTGGAGATGGCGGTGCGGCAGAATGGGCAAGGCGAATGGGCCAAGCTCGAGTACTCGCAGGCGTTCGGGGCGCACTGGCGGGCGACGGCGGCCTTCACGCTGATCCGCGGGGACGAGTCGGATTTCCTGGGACAGTACCGGCACAATTCGCACGCCATGCTGGCGTTGCGTTACAGCTTTTGATGGGCGGAGCCGGTCTGCGTGGCGCAGACGATCATTGTTTGTCGTCTGCGCACCGTGGTTGAAACTCGGATGATCCGATGGCCACGCTCCGGTCTGAATAATGGCGCGGCGGATTATTTCGCAGCGACCTGATTCAGCTTGTAGAGCAGCTCGTCGGTGAAGGCTTTCTCGATGCCGCGAAACTGGTTTTCCGCGCGTTGCAGGCGGACGGACCCGGTACGGTCAACGATCCAGACCTGGCCGGGCGCGGCTTGGGGCAGGAAGCTATCCACATAGGCTTTGCCGACGGCGACGGGAAAGGTGTACTTCTTTTCCTTCATGAAGGCGATAAGCTTCTCGATGTCGTCGTCGATGCTCAAGGTGATGACCTGGAGGTCTTTGCGGTCTTTGGTCTGGTCGTAGAGCGCTTGGACGGCGGGCAGAGAACTCCAGCAGGGACCGCACCAGGTAGCCCACAAATAGACCACGGTGGATTTGCCTTCGAAGCTATGATTGGTGGCGCGAGCGAGGGCGAAGGCGGGCAGATCCATGGGCGGCAGTTTGTAGTTGAGGGCGTGCCAGGGGAGGAAAGGAACGCCCGGATTGCCCGAGGGCACGCCTGGCGGGAGCGGAGGCGCGGCGGAGAAGACGGCCCAACCGGAATCGGTGCCGCCCATCTTATCCCAGAGGGGACGGGTGTGCTGGAGGATTCCGGCGCCGTATTCGCGGCGATAGTAGGGGTTGGCGATCAGCTCGTGGTAATAGGCAAGTGCGTCGGCATTGCGCTTCTCCGCCTCGGCCAATTTACCGGAAAGCTGCCAATACTTCGCCTGGTAATCCGGAAAGGCGCTCAAGGGATCCGGATCGTAGAAACGCTTGAAGTCGGTGTCGAGCCACTGGCGGACTCGGGCGATCGTCGAGCGGGCGGCGGCGTACTCCTGGAGTTGAATCTGGGCCGATGTCAGGGTACACAGCGGTCCAAAGACCCTGGCGGACCGGTTGGCGGCTTCGAGCAGGTCTTTGAGCGTCGGCGCGGCGGGCTCGGGTAGTTGGGCCTCGCTATCCTGCCAGGCCAGTTCGGCTGTGAGCAAGGCTTCGGCGTCCTTCACGTTCACGCCCGCAGCCACCCAATCGTAGGCGATCATGGGAGCGCCGGCGTGGGGAGGGTAGAGACGGATGATGTTTTCGCCGACCTGCTTCCAGAGCTCCGCGTCGGAACTGCGGGTTCGAACCAGAGCTTCGCGACGCTGCTCCCATGCGAACTGGCTGCCGGGCCATTGGGCGACCCATTTGGCCGAGACTTCGAGCAACGACTGGGATTGCGCTTTGTAGTCCAGGTTCTGGTGTTCGGTTTGCCAGGTTTGATAAGCATCCCAGACGGGATCTTTGGGTGTCTGCGCCAGCAGAGGCAGGACGGCGAGCAGAAGCAGGTATTTCATGGTCGCGCTATTCACCATTATGACGATCCTCCGGCGCGGAGCGTGGAGTCCTGGCAAGAAGATGGTGGGCCTTTTCGGCCACTCTCGTTCGGTCCTCGCAACGGCCGACGGCCTTAACAGACAATATCGCTAAGCGGTTTTCATCTGCAAGCAATCAATCGAAAGGTCCCGTTCTCCCGGTGAGATCCGCCGATGTTTCCGGTTCGGCAAAGACTTTCATTCGGGATGTCGCGCCACTTTGATAATGTCCCCTTATGGCCTCGTTAGAAATGTCCCCTAAGCTAAAGATCTCCTGAGGAGGTTTTAGCTGGGAAGGACATGGATGAGCAAGCGAGAGCTGCGGCGGGTGGGGGTGCTGGCCCGCGTGGCGAGTGAGGAACTGAAGTTGGTGGATGCGGCCAAGATGCTGAGTTTGGGCTACCGGCAAGTGAAGCGGATCTGGCAGCGATACGGAAAGGAAGGGGCCAAGGGACTCAAACACCGCAGTGCCGGGAAAGGATCGAACCGCGCGAAGCCGAAGAAGTTTCGCGCGCGGGTCATCGGGTTGCTGCGGAAGAAGTACAGCGGCGTGATCGGGGAAAGATTCGGGCCGACCTTGGCCAGCGAGCACCTGGCGAGCGAAGACCAGGTAGAAGTGCATGCCGAGACGTTGCGGCGGTGGATGCTAGCCGAAGGGCTGTGGAGCCGCGCGCGGAAACGGAAGGAGCATCGGGAACGGCGGGTGGCGCGGGAGCATTTCGGTGAGCTGGTACAGATGGACGGCAGCTTCCATAAATGGTTTGAATAGCGGGGACCGGAGGGCTGCCTGATGAATCTGGTGGACGATGCCACAGGGACCACCCTGGGGCGGCTGGGGGCGCAGGAGACGATCTGGGCCGCAGCGGGAGTGCTGCGTAGGTGGATAGAGAAGTATGGCGTGCCGGTGGCCCTGTACACGGGTTGGAAGAATGTCTACGTGCGGGCAGCCACGGAGAAGGAGTTGCTGCGGGGCGAAGTGCCGGTAACGCAGTTTGGGCGGATGTGTGAGCGGCTGGGAATAAAGATCATCGCCGCCAACTCGCCGCAGGCCAAAGGCCGGGTGGAGCGGAATCACGGCACACACCAGGATCGGCTGGTGAAGAAGCTGCGGCGTAAGAAGATTCAAAGCTACGAGGCCGCCAACGAGTACCTGGAGACCGCATATTTGGCCGAGCACAACCAACGGTTCGCGCGTGTGGCTGCGGCCAGGGAGGACTATCATCGCCGGCGGCCGAGCCGGACAGAACTGGATGATGCATTCCGGCTGGAGACCGGGCACATCCTCGGCAACGACTGGGTGGTGCGGCATGAGAATCGATTCTTCCAAGTGAAGCGGCAGAGCCGTTATGCTCCGACCAAGAGCCAGGTGGTGGTCTGTGAATGGGAAGACGGCAAAATGGAAATCCGGTACGGGGGCCGGAGATTATGTCACGAGGAAATCGCGGCGTGTCCGAGCCTCCCACCGCCGCCCGCCAAACCGCGGCAGCCACGCCGGATGCCGGCGCCGCCGCCGGCCAGCCACCCTTGGCGGAAACGCTATCAACAAATGCAGGCACGCGGGGGGGCCGCGAAATGAGAAGAGAGCTGTGGAAATGGCGGAGTGGTGGAAAGCGTGGAAATCCAACAGCAGGATTTCCCCTCTTCCCACCGCTCCTTGGAAATCTCGCAAAACCGGCGAGATTCCCACATTCCCACAGCTCCGGCGACGAGGCGGTGGAAAAGTGGAAAACCAAAAGCAGGTTTCCCACTTTCCCACCGCCTTCTCTTGGGTTGGAGAAAAAACCGAAAACCGCCGACTGCGTCGGCCAAGAAAAGGGGACACTTCTATCGAGGTAAGGAAGGGGACATTTCTAACGAGGCTTGACAAGACTTTCATTCGGGAGTGACATTAGAACGTTCGCTGGCTATACTGCCAATGTACATACGTCATCCATCGAATGTATGCCTGCGCCAACCGCCAGTCTATTGCATTCCGGCAAGCCATTGACAACACGAGGGATGAAGCTTCACAATCAACTGGCGCGCACTGTGCTAGTAAAGTGGACGGCGCGGCAAAAGCCGTGATGGCTGAACCCGCCGCAAAAGCCATTCAAACCGTTAGGAGGTATTTGTGAAGAGAAAACTGGCGATGGCCGCGATGCTCGCGGCTGTTGTTTCCTGCGGCGGGCCGCTGGCCGCCGCTCAAGACGCCAAGCCGTTGCGCATCGGCGTCTTCGATTCGCGGGCCGTCGCACTCGCCTATGGAAACTCGGACGAGTTCCGGCGGATGGTACATGGCATACGCGCCGATTACGACGCCGCGAAGGCTGCCAACAACGACAGCCGTGCGCAGGAACTGGAGACGGAAGGCCAGTGGTCGCAGGTCCGGCTGCACCAACAAACGTTTTCGACCGGTCCTGTTGGCGGCATCCTCGCGAAAGTGAGAGACAAACTGCCGGCCATCGCCGCCCAGGCGGGGGTCTCGCTGATCGTATCGAAATGGGAAGTGCAATTTCAAACCACCGCCGTCGAGACCGTGGATGTCACGCAGCCGATCGTCAAGCTGTTCAATCCGAGCGACAGGGTCCTGGCGTGGATCGCGCAGATGAAGACCCAGGACCCGATTCCGTTTGAGAAACTGTCTCTCGACCCGAAGATGTGATCATACCGTCGGAAGTCGGTGCGCCAGGCGCGATACGCTTTGAAACATGCGATGCTCACGCCGCGGCGCGATCCGCACGGTCGTCGGGGATCGAGTGTTACCTCGATCGGGTTGCCGGCCTGCTCCATAGTGAAATCCACTTTAAGCCCGAACTCCAAGCCAAGCTCACAGGTCTTGAATGGGCCAAGCTCGAGTACTCGCAGGCGTTCGGTGCGCACTGGCGGGCGACGGCGGCCTTCACGCCGATCCGCGGGTACGAGTCGGATTTCCTGGGACAGTACCGGCACAATTCGCACGCCATGCTGGCGTTGCGGTACAGCTTCTGATGGGTGGAGGCTGTTTGTCGTCTGCGCACCGTGCTCGAACTCGGCAGGCCACGAAAAACGATGGCCTGCCCCACAGCGAATCTGCGCCACATGGCCGCGGGCGCTGAGGGCATTCGCATGTGATATTGGCGGGCAATTCTGCCCGGGCGCGACGTGTTCCGCCATTAATCCCGCCAGGATCTCATCCTTGGTCCGGATCTAATTCTCCAGATAGGCGATCCGCTCCTGCTCGGCGAATGCTGTCCGGGGCCACGAGTTGGCGCGAAGGTGATACCATAACCGGCACGATGAACCCACCGTTCTCGATGGCGCTGACGGTTGAGTAAAGTGACCAGTTGAAGCTTATGGACAAAACCAGAACATCGCGCGGCAATCGGCCGGATCCGGTCCCCAGCCAGTCGCCAAGGGGAATTCCCGCCCGGTCATCGCCTGCGCCCGAGTCGAACGAGCGCACCTTGCTGGTCGCCCTGATCATGGTCGCCTCCCTTTTTTTCATCTGGGGATTCTGCCATGCCATGCTGGATGTGCTCAACAAACACTTCCAGAACATCCTCCAGGTTAGCAAGACGCAGTCGGGGTTCATCCAGACTTCGGTGTTTGGCGCCTATTTCCTCATGGCTTTGCCCTCCGCCCTGCTGATCCGCCGCGTTGGTTACCAGAAGGGCATTTTGCTGGGATTGCTGGTGGTGGCCATCGGCGCGTTCCTGTTCGTCCCTGCCGGCCTGTGGTTCAAGACCTTCGAAGCTTTCCTTGTGGCACTCTTCGTTCTTTCCAGCGGCCTCGCCTGTATTGAAACTGCGGCGAATCCTTATGTGACCGTGCTGGGGCCCAAGGACGGCGCCGCCGGCCGGCTCTCGATGGCCCAAGCCTTCAATTCAGTCGCCTACATCATTGCCCCCACGGTGGGCGGCGCTTTGATCTTTGGCAAGCGTCATCAAGCCGGAACCCCGGTGGATTTTGGCGGGCTGCTGATACCTTACGTCGTTCTGGGCTGCGTGGTCTTGGTTGTGTTCGGTGTCTTCTGGTTCATCAGGCTGCCAAGCATTGACGGGCGGCAGGACCAGGAGTCCGCGGCGGAGGACGCCTCGGTTCACAAGGCCCCTCTCATCCGGCAGCCCCACTTCACTTGGGGCATTGTCACCCAGTTCCTGTATATCGCCGCGCAGGTGGGAGTGAACGCTTTTGCCGTGAATTACATCCTGGAGAATGCCATCGTTAAGGATGGCGCGGGTGCGGTGGTTACCGACCCGCTATTTGCCTGGTATGGCTCTGTCACAAGAGCGGCCAGTCCCGAGGCCACGGCCGCCTATGTGATTACCATCGCCATGGTGCTTTACGCTACGGGACGGTTCACCGGCGCAGCTATCGGCCGGGTGGTCAAACCCAACCTCTTGCTTTCCTTCTACGGTATCGCCAACTGCCTCATCGTCCTGCTGATCATGGCCGACATCAAGCAGGTTTCGTGGCGCATACTGCCCTTCTGCTGGCTGTTCATGTCCATCATGTTCCCCTTCATCTTTGCCATGAGCCTGCGCAATCTGGGGGAGCGGACCAAAATGGCCGCCTCGTTTCAGATCATGTCGATCGTTGGAGGCGCCATTGCCCCTCCTCTGATGGGGTATCTGGCGGATCGGTATCATAGCATGGCCATCTGCTTTATCCTGCCCCTGATTGGTTTCCTCGCAACCACCGTTTACGGCTTCGTCTATCCCCGCCTGCTGGAGAAGTCGGCTTGCGCAGCCGCCTGATGCCACGTCACGCGCGCGGGACGGCCTTCAGCCGGCGGATTGCCGTAATCTCGACTTTTGTGTCCCGCGCCCGTGACGAGGCGCACCAAATCAACGTTTGGGCGGCGATTTCGCCAACTCCGCGGCCCTCCGGTCATCCTCCGCGGCTCCTTCTCCGTCGCCCAGGCGGCGCCGCGCAATCGCCCGGTTCTGGTAGGCGTTCGCATAATTCGGGCGCAGACGAATGGCGCTGGAGAACTCCAGGACGGCATTGGCGAAACTCTGCAAGCGCAGATAGACGTAACCTCTGGCGTTGTACGACGGGGCGCTTTGCGGGTCCATCTCGATGGCCCGGTTGAGCGAACGCAAGGCCCCCCAGAAATCGTCCCTGCCGGCCTGCTCCTTTCCCAGCTTGTAGTAATAGGCCGCGTCCGCGGGGGGCGCCGTGGCTGAAGGCGCGGCTGCGGCCGGCGGGGGTGGGGGCGCCGCCGCAACTGGCGGGGCGGGCGGAGTGGCACTGTGGGGTTCGGCCGGCGGATCCAATTCACAGGCCGCGCCGAGCCACTTGAGAGTGGCCGTCGAACTCATCCGCAGCGTACGGGCGCCGTCCGTCATGGTCCAACTTGAGGTGACCCTTGCATTTTCCGTATCGATGGCTTCGATGCGGATGGCTCCGCCTCCCTGTTCGGCGCCCTTACTACAGTCCACGCGTATCTCCTGCCCGGCGCGCGACGCGCGGGTTACGGTCTGCCTGCAGCCCTGGCCCTCGCCGCCAAACCCGGGCAGGAGCGGCTGATGCAGTTCCTTCTCCCGCAGGCAGCTTCTCTTGACGCTGATCCGGGGTCCCTCGGCCATCTTTTCCTTGGTCTGCGCGTCGATCCTGGCGCGCTCCTCGGGCTTCAGTTTAGCGAGCACATCGGGTGGTATGGGCGGCCGGCCGCTGGTCCGGACGGTCAACGTAATCTGCCAGAGGCCGGTCTTGATATCGAGCGGCTCAATCGCGCCGGAGGCCCAAACGGGCGCGGCTGTGAGCGTCGCTCCAAGCCATGCGATCCCCAGCACACACTCTTTGATCACGTCGGCGCCCACCAGCTTTGCACTCCAGGTTAACTCACCCTGAGGTCATCTGGCCAGCGCCGTCCGGAAGCCGAGTTGGATATTGCAGAAGCCTGCGTCTGGTACGAAGGTCGCCGAGTCGGGCTGGGCGAGGAGTTCCTGAGTTCGGTCGATGCGTGCATCGAAAGCATCCGGCGTCGACCCCAGATGTACCCTGTTATTCACGATGGCTACCGTCGCGCCCCGATACGTCGCTTTCCGTATGCCGTCTTCTACGAGCATTCAGAGGCGACGGCGACAATCTACGCCCTGTTTCATGCCTCGCGTGACCCGGACAAATGGCGTCAGCGCGTTCCCTGAAACAGTGGTGCACTCGGCCCCCGTGATGGAGAGCACAAGAAAGCATCGCGTATCCTTCGTCCTTTTGGCAACTGTTACTTCATCGCGAGGTGACCACACCAGAGAGCCACATGCCGCTACAGTTGGATCGGCGTTCATTGCGGGACAATCGAAAGTTACTCGATCAGAGTCGTGTGGATGACTTCGCGCCCCCTGCAATAAGCGCCGAACGACTTTAGCAGCTTGTGTACCATGTCGAAGCAATGCCTGATGAAATCGTCGGCCATGTAGAAGATCCATGGCTCATCGCCGCGTTCTGCCCGCCCAAACCAGCCGTGCCACTTCTCCTGCTCGATTCGCTTCGCGAACTTCCCACATTCTTCGGCAGAACTGCATACGCCATGTCGCGGTCGCTGATTTCGGGCGCTCCGTGGAAGTATTGTCTTACCGGCCATCGTACTATTTAGGCGCACAGCATGACGCAGAGCCCTGAGTCGCGGCGCATGGATTCTCTGAACTCCCGACCCTGAACCCCGCGCCTACTCATACCTCAACGCCTCCACCGGATCCAGCCGCGCCGCCTTATACGCCGGCCAAATCCCGAAGAACAGTCCCACACTCACCGACACCACGATGCCCAGCACCGCCGCCCACAGCGGCACCTCCGCCGGCAGCGACGGGAATACCAAGCGGCTGATCAGCGAAATAATCCAGCCGAACAGAATCCCCGCGACTCCGCCCAGGCTGGTCAGCACCGACGCCTCCAGCAGAAACTGCAATATGATGTCGCGCCGCCGCGCGCCGATGGCCTTGCGCACTCCAATCTCCTGCGTCCGCTCCGTCACCGACACCAGCATGATATTCATCACTCCAATGCCGCCCACCAGCAACCCGATCGAACTGAGCACCGCCATAACCAGGAACGTGATCGCGGTAATCTGGCGGAAATCGGCCACCATCTGGTCGGCGGTCGAAAGCGCGAAGTTATCCGGCTTAGAGTAAGGCACCCGCCGGTCGATCCTGCGCGCCGATTGTTAATCGAAGCAATGTGCTACAATTTCGTAGATACAAATGGTTTTCGCGTGGGATGAGAACAAGAATCGTATCAACCGCCGAAAACACGGCATTTCATTTGAAACGGCGGCGCGGATCTTCGAAGATCCCAACGTCGTTTCGTACCGGGACCGCGTGGTTGACCAAGAGGAGCGTTGGAATGCAATCGGTTGCGCCGGCGGTATCGCGATCCTGTTCGTGGTTCACACAAGCGAGGAACAACATGGCGAAGAAGAAATCCGCATCATCTCGGCAAGAAAAGCGAGTCCCGGCGAGCGCGCTCTTTACCACCCCTATCACTGACAAGCAGCGCCGGGAGTTGCAACGGCTCGCAGCCAGCCCCGATTCGCAAATCGACTTTTCCGATGCGCCCGAAGGAAATCCGCGGGCGTCCGACCTTGAGGTGGGACGTTTTTACAGGCCGATCAAGCAGTTGGTAAGCCTTCGCGTGGATGCCGACGTCCTGTCCTGGTTTCGAGGGCGAGGCAAGAAGTACCAGACCTACATGAACGAGGTCCTGCGGCGCGAAATGCAGACAAACGCCCGTGGCCGGTAGGACGTCTTCTGCGCGTTGGCGCGCGTGCCGCCCGGTTTGAACCCCGCCCTCAAGCCCGGCAATTTGAGAGAATGGCAGTGGAGATACGAATGAGTTCAGCGTCGATCTTTGATCTAAGCCCCTCCGAGAAGCTCCAACTTGTCGAAGATCTGTGGGACGACCTTGCGGCCGCGCCGGAGGCTGTGCCAGTCCACGATTGGCAAAAGCAGGAACTGGCACGCAGGAAGGCGAACCTATTGAAAAACCCGGCTTCGGGACTGGCCTGGGAGAGATGAAGCGCAGAGTGCGTGCCCGCTGTGCCCGTTGAGCTGGTCATCGCTCCGGAAGCCGAGTTTGGATACCGCAGAGGCCTGCGTCTGGTACGAAGGTCGCCGAGCCGGGCTTGGTGAGGAGTTCTTGAGTTCGGTCGATGCGTGCATCGAAAGCATCCGGCGTCGACCCCAGATGTACCCTGTTATTCATGAGGAGAAGAAATGGCTAAGGCTGTCGATACCCCCCGAGGCGCAGGCATTTATCCCAGGGATCTTGGAAACGTGGCTGCTGTGGTGGATAGGCTGAATCGTATATCTGAACCCCCTGCGCAAAAGGAGGACTTCGATACCTGGCTGGAGATGGGCAGCGCCCTTGACTTTCTACGTGACAACAGCCAACAGGGCGAATTCGTTGTCTACGCGTCGAATCGCTTCACCTTCATTAATGCGGTTCTGGTTCCTGCCTCCTCGTTAGATCCGCCGGATATCGACGACCTGATGTCCTGGAATTGCAACCCGGCGTCATCCTGGGGAATCACGGTCCAATTTTCGGAGCAGCGCTCGGCGTGGATCTCGCCCCCACTCGACCACGCGGGGAGCAAAACGCTCGACAAAGGCGAGCAACTGGTGTTTGCGCGCCAGTTTGACGGGCTCCCTGGGAAAAAGAGCTATTACGAGATTCTGCAAAGGTTCACGCATGTCTTCGATCTTCACTACATGGAGGAACGTCGTTCCTACTGCCGCCTCGACGGGCGCGGTGACGTGGAAGACGCGATTCGAATCGTGGAGATACCCGGAAAGGGCGAAGAATTTGACACCAACGTCGTGATCTTCAACCGCGACCTGCTCGATGAGTATCTCGTCCTTACGGACTCCGTCATCGTGCGGACTTTCGATTTCACGCGGTACCGCCCAAGCACATTCAGCGGATGGGCCGCTGCGCACGATGTTCGCTTTCGGAGCGACGGCGATATGCATTATCGTTCTCACGTCGAGCCGGGCTATGCGAGTTACTTGCGCGGATTTCAGCTCACCCGCTCCGCGGCAACGAGGGAAGCAATCATCAAGCGTTTCGATTACACAGCGACGGAAGACAGGCAATATGCCTCTTTCATTGCACAAGATTGGAAAAACAAGGTCACCAAAGAGATTTCGTGTGCGCCCGGGCACACGGCCAACTACTTCACGGAATCCGATCTGCCTTTCGAGTTGAGCCCTGCATTCTTCAAGCCCGAGGTGCTTCTGAAGTACAAGGCAGACTCCGAAAAGTACCGCCTGGCCGAGCGATCGATTTCGTGCCGCGGCACGTGGTCCCTTCAGACTTATGACACCAACGATGCCGGACAGGTTCACACCTATCTCGTGTACCTGCGAGCCCTGCCCTACGAGGAACAGCTTTACTGGAAGTCGTACAATGAGGAACCCAAGGCCCCGATATCGAAGCGGGCGTTTACTACCGATTTTGAGGGCACATGGGACTTGGAAAGCGATCCTCTCGACAGCCTAAAAAGCGCAATCAGCGATCTCAATCGCGACCAGGTTCCGTGGTGGACCCTTCGATCCGAGAAACTGCGCGACCAAGTCCACTATCCGGTCACGTCGTCCGCTGACGAATGGGCAACTGAGATCCTGAATCTTGATCAGTTAGTGGTGGAGGGATTTGAAACCAAGTGGCTGAGGAACAAGGCACAGTCTTTGGGACGAACTCCCGACATCACTTTCGCATCGTTGAAACTGGTCGAGGAGTGTCTTCTGGCACTGGGATTCGGAGATGAGCATGCCAAGACCGTTATCGCCCCCCTTAAACAGGCGCACGATCTTCGCTCCAAAGTGAGAGGACACGCCTCCGGCAAGGACGGGGCCGCGATTAAGAAGCAGATCCTCAAGGACCACCGCGCGTACAGGGAGCATTTCCGTGCCCTTTGCCAAGGGTGCGACGAATCGATCAGGGACATCGCGGAGGCCTTTAAGAAGCTGAACTGAGGTGACTTATCGCCCGGTCGTGATCGCCAACCTAGGATGCCCCCCTCACTCATACCTCAGCGCCTCCACCGGATCCAGCCGCGCCGCCTTATACGCCGGCCAAATCCCGAAGAACAGTCCCACGCTCACCGACACCACGATGCCCAACACCGCCGCCCACAGCGGCACCTCCGCCGGCAGCGACGGGAACACCAGCCGGCTGATCAGCGAAATAATCCAGCCGAACAGAATCCCCGCGACTCCGCCCAGGCTGGTCAGCACCGACGCCTCCAGCAGAAACTGCAATATGATATCGCGCCGCCGTGCGCCGATGGCCTTGCGCACTCCAATCTCCTGCGTCCGCTCCGTCACCGACACCAGCATGATATTCATCACCCCAATGCCGCCCACCAGCAACCCGATCGAACTGAGCACCGCCATCACCAGGAACGTGATCGCGGTAATCTGACGGAAGTCGGCCACCATCTGGTCGGCGGTCGAAAGGGCGAAGTTATCCGGCTTAGAGTAAGGCACCCGCCGATCGATGCGCAGGATGGTCCGCACTTCGTCCAAAGCCTTGGGAAGCTGGCCGTCTTTGGCAGTGACCACGATGGCATTCTCCCGCGCGTTGGGGTACATCTTCTGCATCATCCAATACGGAATCAGAACGCGCGTGTCCTGGTCGCCGAAGAAAGACGCCGCCGGACGGATCATGGTACCGATCACTTCCAACTCGCGGCCGTCCACGGTGATGGTCTTCCCGATCGGATTCACATTCGCATACAACCCCTTCTCAATGTCCGCGCCGATCACCGCCACGGGCGCCTTCCGCCGGTTCTCTTCTTCGGTGAAGAAACGGCCCAGGTGCATGTCCACCTGTCCGCCCCTGGCATAGGCTTCCTCCACGCCCATGAGATTGATGTCATACATGTCGTTTGCTTTATAGTGCGCGTTCAGAATCTCGTCCGGGCCGAAGAGCATTGGCGAGACGTCCTGCACCGATGGGCAGCGCGCGGCGATATCCACCGCATTCTGCCAGGTGAGGTCCTTGCGGGTGCGCTCCTCCGCACTCAAGCGATGCGTGCGCGGTCCCACTGGAAACTTGAACACGATGATCGAATTGGGCCCGAAGCTGCGCAACACCGCGGTGATGGAGGTGTCGAAGCCGGTCATGATGGCGCCCACTCCGATGATGGTGCCGGTGCCGATGATGACTCCCAGCACGGTCAGAAACGCGCGCAGTTTGTGCGAACGGATGGTCTGGAGCGCCAGCACCAATCCGTTGAGGAAAGCCAGTCTGGTCATTGGCTACTTCTCCACGCGCAGGGCTTCGATAGGATCCAACCGGGCCGCGCGCCGCGCCGGATAGATTCCGAAGAACAGGCCCACCACGCCCGACAGCCCCACGCCCAGAAACACGGAAGACCAGGGCAGCGCCATGGGCACCGAAGTCACATTGCGCACCAGCACGGCGAGCGTCCAGGCGATCAGTACGCCGGCCAGGCCGCCGGCGGCCG
>Ga0224557_1001850_pt1 | contig 19330 bp, 18 predicted proteins | sample 714S31014metaG_FD_180677 | JGI IMG/M metagenome (GOLD analysis project Ga0224557, IMG submission 180677) | Peat soil microbial communities from Stordalen Mire, Sweden - 717 S3 10-14 | ecosystem: Environmental > Terrestrial > Soil > Wetlands > Peat | place: Sweden: Norrbotten County, Stordalen...
CCCGCCTACCGCCATCTCGCGAAAAATACCAGTACGGGGTTAATCGAGCCCTATGGGGTGATCACACGCGGGCGATGCCCGTGGTGCCGGCGCCTATCTCATCCAACGGGAATGCTGAAGTGCTTACGGTGAAATCGCGGGACCAGACTTCGATATGAACCCGGCCGAGGCGTTCGTACTCGGCGGCGCAATACTCCTGCACGACGCGGCCCATGTCCTGGCGGCGTACCCTGGCGGCTTAACAGAAATACAAGGCACCACGGAATGGAAGGACCTCATTGCGCAGAGGTTTGATAATGTAAACCCGGATTACGGCACCGAACGCGGGAAAGCAGCCGTGTTTGAAGTACTCCGGCATCTGCATGCTGAACAAGCGGGAAAGCTGCTAAGGCGAAGCTGCATCGAGCGCTTCCGGCCGGCATTTTAATTGGCGTGAGCGTATGTCTCTTGTCTTTCGTGAAAACGCTGCCCCTTGCGTTCGTACTCATGGCATTTGTGGGGATCTGCAGTGGATTCTTCGTCGTGCCGCTGGATGCTCTATTGCAAAAGCAAGGGGAAGATGGCGTCGACGTAGGCTCTGCGGTTGCGATTCAAAATCTTTTCGAGAATTCCAGTATGCTCGCGCTGGTGACCGGCTACACAGCAGTCTCCTTCATGCGCGTGCCCGTCAACGACATCGCGGTCGGTTTTGGGCTTTTCCTGGCAATGTCCATGGGCGCGCTCCCCATGATGCGCCGCAATCCTGCAACGAGGTAGTGCGGATCGGCGGCCTGCGGATTCTGCAGCGTTCGCGACCGTGGTACTTAGTCCGACGTTGGGTTGTGCCAACCGCCGTCGGGCGCGATCAGCGCATCACCCTCTTTGGGCCCCCAGCTGTGGCGGCGATAAGGGTGGACGGGCCGGTGGTTGACGAGCACTGGATCGACAACCGCCCAAGCAGCCTCCACAGCGTCCTCGCGGATGAACAGCGCCCCATCCCCCGTCATGGCCGCCCCCAGCAGTCGCTCGTAAGGGGCTTCCTCTCCGGGTTGCTCGTCCGACAGGTAGAGTTCTCTCTGGTCACCAATGAATTCCTTTCCGGCGCGTTTGACCCGAGCCGCCAGCGCGATCGCGGATCTGGGCGAGAGGCGAAAGCGCAAATAATTCGTTGAATCGGTGAGCGAAACCGAGTCGGCGAATAGGCGCTGCGGTGGCGCCTTCAGTTGGACGATGACTTCAGTGGCTGTCTCGGCCAAGTACTTACCGGAGCGCAGGTACCACGGCACCCCCTCCCAGCGCCAAGAATCGATGAACAGCCGCAGTGCGCAGAATGTCTCTACGTCGGAGTTTCGCGCCACGCCCGCCTCCCGGCGGTAGCCGGCATACTGTCCGCGCACAAGGTCGGCGCGCTTCAGAGGGCGCATGCTTTGAAAAACATCAGCAGTCTCGCCGTGCACGGCACCGAATCCCCGATAGGTGGGCGGCTCCATCGCGAGTAGCGCGACCACTTGGAACAGATGGTTCTGGATCACGTCGCGCAGACAGCCGGCCGTTTCATAGAACGACCCGCGACCCGCGACACCAAACTCCTCGGCCAAGGTAATCTGCACGCTGGCCACATAGTTGCGATTCCATATTGGCTCCAAAAACGCGTTGGCGAACCTAAAATACAAAATATTCATGATCGCTTCCTTTGCAAGAAAGTGATCGATACGGAAGATGGAGTTTTCCGGGAATACGGCCCGTGCGACGCGGTTGAGCTTGCGCGCCGAGCCCAGGTCGCGTCCAAAGGGCTTCTCGACGATGACGCGGGCCTGATGGGCGAGGCCGGCGGAGCCCAACCCTTCGATGACCGTGGCAAATAGCGCGGGCGGAATGGCCAGGTAGTATGCTGGGTGCTTGGCGGCGCCCAGCGCGGTCTTGAGTGCCTTGAATGTCGCCGGATCGTTGTAATCGCCATCCACATACTTGAGCAGCGATAGAAGATGACGGAGCGCAGCCCGATCATCGATCCTGCCGCTTTCACCGATGCTGTCCGTCGCGCGCTTGTGTAGCTGCGCGACAGTCCATTTCGAGGAGGCTACGCCGATCAGAGGAACTTTCAGATCCCCTCGCCTTGCCATGGCATAGAGCGCGGGGAAAGTCATTTTGTAGGCAAGATCTCCCGTGACGCCAAAAAGGACAAGCGCGTCCGACTGCGCTCCATTTGGTTTAGCGCGCGGCATTCGAGCGCCCCTCGTCACTTCTTATCGTCATGGTTCGCTGGACTAACGGAGCCGCCATATAGAATGCGAATCGCTTTGCCGGGCGCGCCGAAGCGCGCCACCAAACACTGACGGATGTGGCCGTGCATCTCTGCCACCTGTTCGACGGTGGGCGTATGACCGGTGCCGATGGCCCAGAGCGGCTCGTAGCCAATGGCATTGCCAGCCGCGATCATACCGTCTGGCACGCTTCCCGCCATCGGCGTGGCGCATATGGAGAGCGCATGACCGGCCCGCCGCTGCGCCTGAGTCTCCCCAATGCAGATAATCGTGAGAAGACCGCCGAGCCACGCGGCCTTCGCCTTGGCTGCTACCATGGCATCCGTTTCGCCGTGATGTTGGCGCCGCTCTAAATGTCCGACGATTACCCAGGTACCCCCGGCGTCTTTCACCATTTGCGCGCTCACATCCCCCGTGTACGCGCCGCTGATCGCCGTATTGCAGTTCTGTGCGCCAATGGCGATGCGTCCTGCCGCAACCTGGGCGGCGCGCGAAATCAGCGTGGACGGTGGGCATATCAGAATGTCGGCAGCCGGAGGCATCGTTTGAACTGCCGTGGCAATCGCGTCGATCTCGCGCAGTTGCGGCGCGGTGCCGTGCATCTTCCAGTTTCCAGCGATCAATGAACGCATGACGTTTTACCTAATCGGATGTGCAAAAGAGTCGGCTGCCGCTCCTATCGAGTCCGGTTCAGTCGGCCTCACGTCCGTTCTTGTCGTGCCAATAGCCCTGTCGCTGGTAATGACGGTAGATGCCTTCCTCATCACTGCGATTCAGCGCGAGGTGTGAGTCATAGGCCGGCGCATTCTTGACATCTTGTCGAGTGAGGCTCGTCGTGACCTTTGAATATACCCAGCTCACGTCTTCAAACCAGGCCGGTGCGATGAGCACTTGATGGCCAAGCCACCAGTTGCTGGTATTCACAATCAAATACTGAATGGCCCATGTCTGCTCATCAACGAGAAACCCATCAACGTGGCCGATGTCACCGTCGGTCGCGTGAATGTGGTAACCCTTGACCGCTTCGCAGCTGCGCAAGTGCTGATCTTCATTGGTTTGCCGCTGAGTTTCTCGCGCGTACACCGCATGCCCCGTACGTTCCTGCGCCCTCGTATGGGCGATATCTGAAGCACCCAGCCCTGAGCCCCCCGTCGTCATCGCGCGGGGATACGCGACCGCACCCCAAAGGCCCGCTCCGCCCCAGTAATAGGGATAGCCGTAATACGCCGAATAGCTCATCTCATGCTGTCGAGACACGGGTTTCTGGCTGTCGATACTCGGGCTGTTTCTGACTTGATCCTTGGTGATGGAGACCGGAAGTACTCTTGCTTTGTCGTCCGGATCCCCGACCGAAAAAGGTGAAATCAGCACTTCGCGTCCGACCAACCACGCACCGGTCGCGACCACTAGATAGCGGATGACCCAGGCCTCATCGTCGAAGTAGCAATCCTTCACACTGCCGATCGTGCCGTCCGCAGCGCCAATCGTATATTTCTCAAGCTCCGTGACACTGCGTAACATGGTCCACTCCATAACTGGGATCAATTGATTCGAACAGAGACTCTGCGCGCATCTTACCTCGACCGTCTGTTCGTTGGGACACACCCATGCTTCACGATCGTCGGCGCTCACGGTTCCCGAACGAAAGCGGACGAACTTGCGGCATGAGGGAGACGAGCAAGTTCGTGGAATTATCCGCGAGCGAATGAAGGGAGTGCACGGCCCTATGCACTCCATTGCCAAGTCAAGCGGCGAAGCGATCACAGCAACGGCTAACATTTCTAGCCACTCAGGCGAAACCAACACCGCATGACCGAGCCACCAATTACTGGTATTGACGATAAAATAGCGAATAGTCCACGTCTTATCTTCAACGAGAAGCCCCTGGACGTGACCTATATCTCCATCGCTGGCATGAACGTAATACCGCATCACGTTGTTGGCGCTGCGAAGGTGCGTGTCGGTCGGTCGCTCCACGGCAGGCGACTCTACTGCCTTTCCGTTCGATCGGAGAGCGCGAGAATTGGCGATGTTCGGTGCTAAGCCGGCCTGCAAAATGTCGGGATAAATCCCGGCGCCCCACAGGCCCCGGCCACCCCAATAGTTGGGATAGCCGTAATAACCAGAGTAACCCATCTCGTGCTGACGCGAGACGGGCTTATCGGTATCGACGTCCGGGCTATTCTCCACTTGCGCCAGCGTAATCCGTGCTGGCGGCACTTTTTCAGTCCAGTCTGGTTGTTCAAGCGAAAATGGGGAGATCAACACTCTCCGATGGAAGGGGCGCGAATCAGTCTCCACAATGAAATAATGGATTACCCACGCCTCGTCGTCAAAATAACAGTCGCGTACCTGTCCTAGTCGTCAATCGGGTTCCCGCTACAGTCCCATTCCATTCAGACGCCGCCGAAGTGACTATTGGGAAGCTCGCTCGGGCAGCCGAGGTCGGGGTCGAAACTGTACGGTACTACCAGCGACGTCGTCTGTTGGCTGTCCCACATAGCGCTGGCGGTACTCGCCGCGCTGCACCTCCGTCTGCGGCACGTCGATGGGCACCGCGATGCTGGCGGTCGCGATGCCGATGCATGGGATTATTGCCCCCCCAGAAGGTTCGCCTACGCGTCACTTGCGAGTTTAAAATCGCGGTCTCCAGTGAGTGTCGCTCACTCGACTCTTTGCAAGCTCATGATACCGGGAGAATTGTGTCGCCCGCGCGCCCACGGCGCTACTATAGAGCGTATGGGAAGCCAAGTGATGTGCGTCGAGGACAATAAGCACATTCCCCATGGACCCACCGGAGTGGAACAAGCTGAATAAGCATCATCACCGAATGGAAAAAACGCAAAGCGACGGTTGCGGCCGTTCGCAATGGGCTTGTTTGGCCCTCTTGCTCGGACTTATCGCCCTAGCGTCGATCCGGATAGCGCAAGCCGACAACTTCTCGCGCGTCTACTATGACGCCAGCAAAGACGAACTCGTCATTCGGATGAATTACCGCGGCACGAATCCGGATCACACATTTACCCTGCAATGGGGACCGTGCAAGACTACTCAGGACGGGGCTCCAAGCGAGATGGCCGCGGACGTGCTGGACAGCCAATGGCAGGACAATGCCCAACGTGATTTTAAAAAAACGTTTCGGGTCAAATTGGCGGACATGGTGTGCCGGCCTTGCAAACTGACCTTGAGAACTGCCCCCCGGTTCTTCTACATGCTACAAATCCCCCCGGCGAACATCCGCCAACCGTAACTCGCCGAAAAGCGGCACCGATGGACGGCACCACTCTCAATGCGGCGATTTGCAGCCCTCGAAAGTCCAGGGGTCACCCGGCCGTACTGGCAGTGCCAATATTGCGCGCCGCAAATGCCGTCATGATCATCGCCAAACCGAAGAAGAACAAGTTGATACCTACGTAAAGTCCGACAACCCAACTCGCCGTATTGGGCCAGCCACTCCAGATCAAATAGGCCAACACCAAGTTGATGAGGCCGCCGATCGAGGTCCAGCCCCGATTGTGCAAATAGCGACGGAACTGCAGCGCGATGAAAATAACTGCAATTCCCTCGAGGACGAAAAACACGGCCATCAAAAAGGTGAGCGTGATTTCGCCTTGGAGCGGACGGGCGACGAGGAGAACGCCGAGTATCTCAGCCAGAACACCGACACAGCACTCCGAGAGCGGTGCTCGGGAGCAAGAGGGCGGGATCTCGCAACGATGAGCACCAACCTGGACATTGATGCGAAACGTCCAAAACTATCGCTCGTTGCGGCAACCGCATTGGATCCCGTCCCCAAGACGAAACCTCCTCCTTTCCTACCTGTAATGGTGCAGAAAGGTCTGAGCCATGTAGCGGGCGCCTACTGTGCCTACCGCAATGAACATCACTCAAGGACATTCATCATGAGTTACGACCAGACGGCAGCCGCTGCCAAACGCTCCACGGACCCCCGATTTCGACCCCCCTCCCTTTCAGAAGACGCGGACATCGCAGTACCCATGCGCCTTCCAGAGGGAAGCAACGACAGTTTTCGCGCGTTACGCGATGTGGTCCAAGAACATTCCACCTGGATTAAACCCCTTCAACAAGAAATGGCACGGGTCATCGTTGGGCAAACGCAACTGGTGGACCGGCTTCTCGTGGCGCTTCTCACCAACGGCCATGTGCTTCTCGAGGGCGTTCCGGGGCTAGCCAAGACGCTATCGCTCAAGACGCTGGCCGATTGTGTTGCGCTGCACTTCAAACGGCTGCAATTCACGCCGGATATGCTGCCGGCCGACATTGTCGGCACCATGATCTACAGCCCCCAGGACGGTAAGTTCCGCACCAAGCACGGACCGATTTTCAGCAATCTCATTCTGGCCGACGAGATCAATCGCGCACCCGCCAAAGTGCAGAGCGCACTGCTCGAAGCCATGCAGGAGCATCAAGTCACCATTGGCGAGGAAACGTACGCCCTACCGAATCCCTTTCTGGTGCTGGCGACGCAGAATCCGTTGGAGCACGAGGGCACCTACCCCCTTCCCGAAGCGCAGATCGACCGCTTCATGATGAAGGTCGTGATTACATACCCCAGTCGCACGGAGGAGCGCGCGATCCTGGATGCCAATGCCACCACGGCGCCAGGACTGACGGTGCGTCGCATCGTCACGAGCGAACAGCTATTGAAGGCGCGGCACGTCGTCAATTCCATCTACATGGACGATAAGATCAGGGACTATATCGTCGATTTGGTGCTCGCTACCCGTCCGCCCATCGCCGCTTCGTTCAATATCAACGGCTACATCCAAAATGGGGCATCGCCGCGCGCCACGATTAACTTATGCCTTGCCGCGCGCGCGACGGCCTTCATCAACGGGCGCCACTTCGTCACTCCGCAGGACGTGAAGAGCATCGCTCTGGATGTACTCCGCCATCGGGTGACTGTGAGCTACGAAGCCGAGGCCGAGAATGTCACATCAGAGGACATCGTCCGAAAATTGCTCGACACCCTTCCCGTTCCCTAACGCCAGCTGAGCAATCGACGAGGACAATCCAATGAATGCCATTTCCACAAAAGCCATGCTCGATAGGATCCGCCGATTGGACATTCGCACACGGCGGATGATGAACGACAGCGTGGCCGGCGAATATCACTCCGTATTCAAGGGCCGCGGAATGGACTTCGACGAAGTCCGCGAGTATGTGCCCGGCGATGAGGTTCGGGCGATCGATTGGAACGTCACCGCACGCGCCGGGCACCCCTTCGTGAAGAAATATGCCGAGGAGCGGGAGCTCAATATTCTCCTGCTGGTCGACATCAGCGCCTCGGGAAACTTCGGTTCAGGGACCCAGAGCAAGCGGGAGCTGGCCGCCGAGCTGGCCAGCCTCTTGGCATTATCCGCCATTCGCAATAGCGACAAGGTCGGCTTGCTTCTCTACACCGACCGGATCGAAGAGTACCTGCCACCTACGAAGGGACGGCGTCACGTAATGCGCGTCGTGCGTGAAATTCTCTACCACTCAGCCAAGGGGCGGGGAACTGATACCGTCAAAGCCCTCGAAGTGGCGGGCCACGTGCTGCATCGTCGCGCCATTGTGTTTCTCATTTCCGATTTTCAGTCGAATGGTGACGCTGCAAAGGCTCGCGACGCGCTGCGGCGAGCCATGCGGCAGACGAATCGCCGCCATGATCTCATCGCCGTTCAAATCGAAGATCCGCGCGAGAGGGATCTGCCCGACGTAGGGCTTTTGTCGTTGGAGGACGCCGAGTCGGGCGAAATGGTGGAACTCGACACGTCTGACGTCTCGGTTCGCGAACGCTTCAACCAAGAAGCTGTTACACGAGTCAAAAAGCTCCTCGGCGATATTCGATCTGAAGGTGTCGACACCCTGGAATTGAAAACGAACGCCCCCTATTTGCCGGCGCTGCAACGATTCTTCAAGAGCCGGGGACGGAAACGTCTATGAGCAGTCATTCCGTCCGCACCCGCCGATTTCGCGGATCCGTCGCGATTGCCACCTTAATTCTGGCGTCGATCATTGGTTGCGGTGCCGTAGCGCAGGCACAGGCCCCAACGCTCTCCGGCTCGCCGGCTGCCATGGCTTCGGCTTCGGCTTCGGCTTCGGCGCAAGATATTCGCGAAATTAGAGGCCCGAAGCCCATCACGTCGGCTTGGCTAATTCCGCTGATCGCACTCTCAACCCTCCTCTCGGGAACCGCCCTTTGGGCGGCGTGGGCTTGGTATCGGCGCCGCCCGGGGTTGTTCCTCCAAACGCCCGCTGAGATCGCACTCGCCCGTCTAGCCTATGCGCGTCGGTTGATGCAGGCAGAGCTGGGCCGCGACTTCTCGATTGAAGTGTCGAGCACCGTGCGTGAATACATAGAAAGCCGCTTCAGGGTCTTGGCCGCCCACCTCACGACTCATGAATTCTTGCACGATTCATTGAGTTCCGCTGACCCGCTGCTGGCCGCCAATAGGCCGTTGCTGGTTGAGTTCATGGAGTCCTGCGATCTCGCCAAATTTGGCGGCTGGAGTCTATCCATCCAGGACATGGAGGCGATGCGGCAGAACGCTCGACGCTTCATCGTCGAGTCTGCGGCGGAGGCTGACCGAGCGGACAGCGCCACGGACCCGGTTACGATATCAACCAACCTGACACCAGCCCCCGCGACCAAAACGCCGGCGGTCACCCCAAGAGAAACCTATGATTCAGTTCCTTCAACCTGAATGGCTGTGGCTGTTGACGCTCCTGCCACTCGTGCTGTTATGGCGAGGCCGTAAGGGCAGCGTAGCGGCAGTCGAATTTTCCAATATCGGCGTCGCCCAAACGGTCGCGCGCAGCACGCGAAGCCGCGCGGGGCGCTGGGTCTGGTTGTTGCCCGTCCTCGCCGGTGCCCTCCTGGTCGTCGGGATGGCTCGGCCACAGTTGGCCCACGGCCGCACTCAAGTGACCGCAAGTGGCATCGACATCATGCTGGGGCTGGACGTCTCGGGCTCCATGCAAGCGCTCGATTTCAAGATGGACGGCAAGCGCGTCAATCGCATTGACGTCGTCAAATCCGTGGTTTCCAAATTCATCGAGGAGCGGCCCGACGATCGCATCGGCATCGTGTCATTTGCGGGGGCGCCTTATTTGATAAGCCCGCTGACCCTCGATCACGATTGGTTGCAACAGAACCTCGATCGCGTCAGCGTCGGGGGAGCCGACGACGGAACCGCGATTGGCTCCGCGATTGCGGCGAGCGTGAATCGTCTGCGCGAGTCGCCCGCCAAGTCAAAGATCGTCATCTTGCTCACCGATGGCATGAACAACGCCGGGAAATTGTCGCCCATGGCAGCCGCTGAAGCGGCCAAGGCCCTGGGAGTCAAAATCTATACCATCGCGGTAGGCGTCCGCGGCGAAGCGCCGGTTCCGGTCAAGGACGAGTTGGGAAATACCCAATTGGTCATGGCCAAGGTCGATGTGGATGAAAAAACCTTGCAGGCCGTGTCGGCCCTGACGGGCGGGTCGTTCTACCGGGCGGTCGATACCGATTCGCTCAAGAATATCTATGAGCAGATCAACCGTCTCGAGAAAACCAGCCGAACGGCACAGCATTTCGAGCACTACCAAGAAATTTATACCTGGGCGCTGTTCCCGGCCATCGCTCTGCTCGGGCTAGGTTTCGGGCTGGAAAACACACGATTTCGGAGGCTTCCATGATCTTTGTCCATCCCTGGTGGCTACTGGCCGGAGCCATGGCTTGCGGAGCGATGTTGTGGGTTTGGCGCCGTTACGACGCACGACAACGCGCAGCGCTCGAGCAATTTGTCGCGCCGCAACTTCGGGCGCGGCTCACGCACTCGCTTTCAGGCACACGGACCATGGTGAAACGCGCGCTGCTTACCGCGTCAATCGCACTCTTGTTCGTGGCGCTCGCCGGGCCGCAGGCCGGATATCGCTGGGAACAAGTCAAACGCCGGGGTAACGACATCATTTTTGCCGTCGACACCTCGCGCAGCATGACGACTCCCGACGTGAAGCCGAATCGGCTCGCGCGTGCCAAATTGGCGATCGACGATTTCGTCAATCGCTTGAACGGCGATGCCGTCGGGCTGGTTGCGTTCGCCGGCACCGCATTTCTTCAAACCCCCATTACTCTCGACTACGGGGCGTTTCATGAATCGCTCGCAGCACTCGACACCCATATCATTCCTCGCGGCGGCACCAACATCACCAGCGCCATTCACGAAGCCCAGGCAGCGCTACAACGTCGGCCGGGCAGCGACAAGATATTGATCCTGGTGACCGACGGAGAAGATCTCGAAGGCGATTCACTGGCGGCCGCCAAAGCGGCGGCGGCTCAGGACGGGCTCAAGATTTTCACGGTCGGCGTCGGTTCGGCGAACGGCGATCTGATTCCACTGTCGGCGGATCAAGGTGGGGGATTCATGAAAGACAGCGACGGTCGCCTGGTCAAATCCCACCTCGACGAATCGGCGTTGAAGGCCCTGGCCGCGGCGACCGGAGGATCCTATGCGCCGCTCGGCGCGGCGAATGAAGGGCTAGACGCCATCTATCAGGAAGCGCTTGCGCCGCTTGCGAAGCACGATCTCGAGTCGCGAGCGCAAAGGGTCTATACGCAACGATTCCAATGGCCGCTCGGCGTCGCGTTCATCTTGCTGCTCGGGAGCTTGATGGTAGGGACCCGCCGACGCGTCGCCTCATCGCGCTCGCTATCAAGTTCGCCTGCCGTCAATGAGCCACCCCTGTCTCGGTTTGCTCTTCTCACCTCGGCGGCGCTGTTGGGCGTGTGCTGGCTCCTCCCGATGCATTCGGCTCACGCCTCCCCATCAAGTGCAGCCACGGCCTACGAACGCGGCGACTTCTCGGCGGCGGAGCGCGACTATTCTGCGGCAGCGGCGAGCAATCCCAAGCAACCGATCCTGCAGTTCGACGCGGGGGCGGCGGCCTATAAGGCCGGAGAGTATCCGCAGGCCGCGCAGGCATTCCAAGCGTCCGTGAATGCGTCCACATCCGGAGACGCTCACCGATTGGCCGATCAAGAGGACGCCTACTACAACCTTGCCAACACCCTGTATCGCGAGGGTCAGAAAACCGAACAAGGCAACCCCCAGGAGACCATTCAGAACTGGACAAAGGCCGTTAAAACCTATGATGCCGCGTTGCAGCTACGCGCCGATGACGCCGACAGCAAGTTCAACCGCGATCTGGTGAGCCGCAAGCTGGAGGCGTTGAAAAAGGCCCAGACTCAGCAAAACCGATCAGCGCAAAATCAGCCGAAGCAACCCTCGCAGCCTCAGCAATCGAAGCCGCAGCAAGGTCAGGGGCAGCAATCAAAGGACAACTCGAGTCAGCCGAAATCGCCACAACAAGCGGGACAACCGAAGCAGCAGCCCGGTGGCCAGCCTCAGGAGGGCAACGGGCAACCTGGGCAGCCCAATGGGCAACCGCAACAGTCCAACGGACAACCTCAGCAGGCGAAGCAAAATGCCGGCGGTACGCCGTCCGGCAAGGACCAGACGAATCCGGATCAATCTCCACAAACGGGGCAAAAGAGCGAGTCGACGGCCGGGGCCGACGGATCAATCCCGCGGCCCGATCGGGGCCAAGGCAGCGCGGACTCACGACCTGGCCAAGTGGCGCAGGCGGGGGATGACCAACGAGCGCCCGGCGAGATGAGCCGGCAGGAAGCACGCCAACTACTAGATTCCGTCAAAAACGAGGAGCGTCGCCCGCCCTCCGCTCCGGTGGCGCGCAATGGTGCGAGCGACACGTCATCCGATGAACCCCTCAAGGATTGGTGATTCGACATGAACATCCAACGGTTGAAATGGTTGTCGGCCCTGATGGCATTGACGATTGCGTCCACAGGCATCGCAAAGGAATCCCCTGCGGCGGTCACACAAAGCATCGAACCGGCGACAATCGCCTTGGGCGAGGCCAGCCGTCTCACTATTGCCGCATCGGGAGCTGATACGTCCGAGATCACGCCACCCATGGTCAACGGCCTCGAATTCGTCGCCGTCGGTCAATCTCAGCGCGTCGAGTCAGTCAACGGCGTCACGACCTCTACCACGTCCGTTACCTACCAGGTAATCCCCCGAGAGGCCGGCGTGTACACGATCCCTGGCGCGGCCTCGGGTACACCACCGGTAGTGCTGACAGTGAATCCGGGCAGCGGAGGCAGCGGCCCCTCACGTGGCTTCGCCACCGCGCAAACTCCGCAGGTCGCTCCCGGCGTGACGCCCGCCGGACGGGCCGACATGAATGCCGATGGCTCCGCGTTCGTTCGCCTGCATCTAGCCAAGCATGAACTCTACGTTGGCGAAACGATCCCCGTTGACATCGAAGTCGGAATGCGCAACGGGTTCGTGGCCTCTCTCAACGGACTTCCCACGCTCAACGGCGATGAATTCACGTTAAACAAATTGTCCTCGGAGCCACAGAAAACCGAAGACGTCATCGACGGCAAGCCCTTTACGGTACTGACGTGGCACAGTGCGCTGGCCGCCGTCAAGCCGGGTACCCTGTCGCTGACAGTGGAAACACCACTCACTGTACGGATGCGCACCCGCCCCGACGCGGGACCGTTTGGCGAGGCTGGTTTGGACGCTTTCTTCAACGATCCGATGTTTCAAAACTTCTTCGGCGCATCGACCGAGAAGGAGATCACGGTTGCGAGCAAACCTGCCAATTTTACGGTTCTCGCGTTACCGACTCGCGATCAGCCCGCGGACTTCAGCGGCGCCGTAGGGCATTTCAGCGTCAGCAGCGACCTATCGGATGGCAAAGCCGCGGTGGGGGATCCGGTCACGCTGCGAATGCGCATTTCCGGCACCGGCAATTTCGACCGCGTTTCCTCGCCAATGCTACATGATGTCGCGCGCTGGAAGACCTACGCTCCTACCGCCAATTTCGAACCCTCGGATTCCATGGGCTTTCGTGGCGTGAAAACCTTCGAGCAACCTGTCATTGCGATGCAGCCGGGTGCGCAGTCCCTGCCACCGGTCACCTTTAGCTGGTTTGATCCGAGCACCCGCCAATATGCGCAAGCTCGGACGTCGCCACTGCCCGTTGACATTTCGCCGGCTCCGGAAGAGCGCTCGGTCGCGCACCAGCTAAGGCCGCAGGCCAATCCGAGCGCCTTGACACCGAGCGGCTCGGCACCCGCCGATGCGGCGGCTAGCGGGCTGCGCGCCGACCACGTAATCAAGGGGCGCGGCGCCGCATCGATGACCCCGTATTATTACCAACCCAAGTACTTGGGAGTGCCGTCCGCACTGCTGTTGGCTCTCTCGGGCGTCTGGTTCTGGCAGCGCCGTCGCGAACAGGCCGCAGCAGACGCTATCGCGGAGGGCAATCGGCCGTCTCTGGATCCGCAGCCGCTGATCAATGTTATGGACGACGCCCGTACGGCCGGGGATTCGGATCTCTTTTTCAAATCGGCACGTGCCGCGCTACAGAGGGACTTGGCCTCGAAATGGCAACTCTCCCCTGAGGCGATCACGCTGGAAGAAGTCAGCGAGCGCCTCGGCGCTAAAAGCGATGTCGCCCGCCTCTTCACGCTCGCGGATGAGACCGCTTACGCCGGAACCAGGCTCACCACTCTCGACTACCAGCAATGGAGGCAATTGGTTATGGGTCACATCAATGCCAAGGGCATGTCATGAAGCGCACAGCAGCCGGCCTTTTCTTCAGCATTGCCGTAGTCGGCTCAGCCGCCCTAGGTGTCTCTCGGGCAGAAACCGTCGAACAACCGCCGATACCGAGCATTTACTCGGCGGCCGCCCTGTACGATGTGGGCAATTTCTACGCTCGCATGGGCCGACCCGCGTTGGCGGTGCTCAACTACGAACGTGCTCGCGTTTTCGCGCCGACCGATACTGACATTCAAGCGAACTTGCGGCACGTTCGCGAGTCGGTCGGCGCGCCTGCGCGAACCGGCGGCTGGTTGAGTCAACACGATAGATTGGCGAACCCCAATACAATGTATTGGATCGGCTTGTTCGGTCTGGCTCTCGCGGGGACCAGTCTGCTGCTGCTGCGTCGGTGGACATCGAGCCACCGCGCCGTCTTGCGCACCGGCGCCGTGATCGGTGTCGCCTTCATGGCGTTGGCCCTGGGCGATGCCTTCGCGACGGCATCGACGCTTCACGAGTCGGTGGTCATGTTTGCAACCCCGGCCAGCGCCTCGCCCGTCTCGGCGGCCGATACGTTGTTCACCGTGCCCTTCGCCGATGTCGTGAGCGTGCGCGATGAACACGGAGGGTTTGATCTCATTATCGACTCCCAAGGTCGCGAGGGGTGGGTCGCGAGCCGTGACCTGCAGCCCGTCATACCGCGTTCGGAGGCCGTGCGCGGATTCCGGCAGGTCATTCACCGACCGGCTACGTAACGGGCAAGGTCACCGTGAACTCGGAGCCCACGCCGATCTCGCTGCGTACAGATACCACACCGTGATGCGCCTCGACGATGGCTTTGACCAAGCTCAAGCCGAGACCGAGGCCGCGCTGCGATCGGCTTTTGTCGCCCCGGTACAAGCGCGCCCAGATGCGCGGCTGCTCCTCGGTCGAAATGCCGATGCCGGTGTCGCTGAATTGCACGAGCACGTGTGAATCGCTCGATTGACAGGTCACGGTGACCGCGCCCCCGTCTGCCGTGTATTTCAAGGCATTGTCCAACAGATTGCCGAATACCTGGCGCATTCGCACCGAATCCACTGCGGCGCTACAGGGGGATTCCAAATTGGCGGTAATGACGATGCGCTTGTCCTCGGCCACCAATTGATACACGTCGATCACATTGGCGAGCAGCTCCGCCATCGAGGTGGGCTCACGCTTGAGCTGCATGACTCCCGACTCCGCTTCGGTGATATCCATCAGGGCCGTAAGCATGGTGAGAACCCGATCGGCCTCCTCGACGCAGTCGGCCAGCGCTTCCCCGGCTGTGGCGTCCGAAGTCGTCTGAACGGCGACTTCGGCAATACTGCGCAATCTAGCGAGCGGAGTGCGCAAATCATGTGCAACATTATCCAACGCTTCTCGCATGCCTTGGATCAGGCCCTGATTCTTATCGAGGAGTCGATTGAACTGCCGTGCAAGCTCCTCTAGGTCCGTTTGCTGGGTGGTCACGCCCACGCGCGCCGATAAGTTTCCAGTATCGATGATGGAACGGGCTGTGGCGACCACCTCACGAACGGGCTTTGTTGCTCGATGGGCAAACAAGGCTCCGCCCAACACGCCCAATAACAAGGCCGGCGTCATGACGCCCAAGAAATTGAGGCGAAACGCTTGCAGAATCGTGTCGCGGTTGTTGGTCCTGCGGCCGACTTCCAGGGTCGACGCATCCGGCAACCGCGTCGACGCTACGGTGACATCGCTTTCCTCGTCCTTGGGGATGCGTAACCACACGAGATGCGAAGGATCCCCGCCGGGCTGCAGCGCGGCCGCGTCGAACTGAACCCAATCCTGCGGGACATTGAGCAATAAGGCGTTCCCAGCAGGGCTCGCCACCCGGACAAAGAATGTCCTCGCCCTCTCCGCCTCATCGCTGCGCTGCACGAATTCCTGGAGCGCTAAAAGTCCGCCGTTTTCATAAACGGCAGCGCATGACTTCAGTCGCGTCTCGATGACCTCATGATCCTTTCTTTCGAGCGCCGCGGCCAACAGGTAATACAGCAGTCCAAAGAGGATCCCTGCGCTCAAGGTAAAGATCAGCGCATACCAGAGGCTGAGTCGAACCGTAAAACTGCGCAATGCGCCGCTACGTAGTCTTGAGGACATAGCCGACGCCACGTATGGTATGCATGATTTTCGAAGAGAAATTCCTTTCCAGCTTGCCTCGGAGCCGATGTGCCAACACGTCGACGACGTTGGTCTGCGGATCGAAGCTATAATCCCAGACATGCTCCAAGATCATGGTTTTGGTCACCGGGCGTCCAGGATAGCGCATCAACAACTCGAGCAGCGCGAATTCACGGCTCTGTAAGTCGATACCTTGGCCCTCCCGTCTGACTTCCCGCGTCAGCAAATTCATCGACAAGTCTCCGACGACGAGGGTCGTCGGTTCGGCAACATGGCTCGCGCGTCGGATCAGCGCTTGGACCCGCGCCAGGAGTTCCGAGAATGCGAAGGGCTTGGTCAGGTAGTCATCGGCGCCCGCCTGCAACCCCGCTACCCTATTTTCCACGCTCGTCATGGCGCTCAGGAGCAACACCGGCACCATGCTCTTGTCGCGGCGCATGCGCCGGATGACCGACAATCCGTCTAGTTTTGGCAGCATGACGTCCAAAACGATCGCATCGTAGGTGACCACCGCGCACAGGGAAAGCGCCCCTTCGCCATCTGTCGCAGTATCGACAGCGAATCCGCTCTGCTTCAAACCGTTCACAATGAAGGAGGCTATCTTCTCATCATCTTCAACTACGAGGATGCGCATGCGTCAACTCTTCCGTGCTTACCGAGATTATCGCATCTTGCGGCCCGTTGTAGTTTGGTGAATCGACCGCCAACTCGGAAAGCCTCTTGGTATCGCCAGTGTCGCGTTAGGCGTGTCCTCAAAGACCGGGCCGGCCCGTTGTCACCCTCTCGCGTGTGCGAGAGCGCTCCGCGACAGCGCACAAACAATCTCTAGCACGCGGCGGCCCTTCACGAACTCACTGGGTCGCCCAGGGCTAGCAGTACAGCCGATGCCGCCGCCCGACGAGTCTCGCGATCGAGGCGCAGCAGGTTGCGACCTCCATTTTTTGCCTCGTAGAGTGCTGCATCGGCGCAGGCAATGACCTCGTCCAGCGATTGCGCATGCGTGGTGCGTGTCGCCAGTCCGGCGCTGAAACTCACGCTCAACTCAGGCACCGTTTCAGGTAGCTGGACTTCAGCCAGCGCCGACTGCATTCGCTGAACGATCGCGACTGCAGATTCTATCTGCGTGTCAGGCAACACGAGTAGAAACTCCTCGCCACCCCACCGGCCGAGCGTATCGGCGGCCCGCAGCACTCCCCGGCTGAGCCTTGCGAACTCTTTGAGTACGTGATCTCCGATGGCATGACCGCACCGATCGTTGATCTTTTTGAAGTGATCCAAATCGAGCAGCGCAAGTGTCAGCGGGCGATGCCCCACGGCAGCCGCGGCGAGCGCGGCTGTCGCCTTCTCCACCGTACGCCGCCGATTCGGCAGGCCCGTCAAACCATCCTGCTCTGCCAGCACCAGCAGCGCGCGTCGGTGACGCACATTGGCGATCAACATCCACGAGAGCAGCACCAACACGACTCCCGACATCACGATGATGCTGATCGTCCAGCGCAACTCCCGTTTTCGGTATTGCAGGTGCTCCGACGTCAGCGCGAGCTCACGCTCCAATGCCGCGTTAAGCGCGAGCTCGCGATCGGTGTTGATATGGGTGGCTGGGGTAGCCAACGGTCTTGTATTTGACCTCGGCATCTCCGTCCCATCAGGCGCCGCAGAACCCCCGCTTGGGACGCCAATCGCCTCCGCATACCGCAAATCCAACGTGCCGGCAAACGCCAACCCAAGGAGCAATAGTCCACTGCTCACTTTCGAATCCCGACCGCTAATTCGATCTATCGTGGCGCCCGAGCCGACTCTTCGCCGGATCACTCGGCCGCTTCGCCTCACGATTTACCACCCGCGATCGTTCGATCCACGACCGTAACGTACATCGAAGACATCGTCGTCAGATCTCTCATGTGTGGCGCCTCGTTTCACCGCGAGAACTATTAACCGGCTGCGGACAACTCAAGCTTCAGTGCTGCCGCGGCGATGTCAGTCTTGGCCTTCACGTCCTTTGCGGTTGCAATGGCATCTTCGAAATCACCGGAAGCCATCGCTGCCTGAGCTCGCCCCCACCCGTCTTTCGCATCGGCAAGCGCTGCCTTGGCCGTCGAAAGATCCACACCCTTTGGTATGCGCTTAGGTTTGGAGAGCGTAGCTATTCGGTCCTCGACGGCGGCGATCCGTTGAGGCAGAGTTGCCGGAAATCCGCTCCACTGCTCGTCAAGGGCCTGCGCGACCTGACTCTTCTGGATCGCCGCATATGTGGCCAAGCTCTTGGCGTCGGCAAGCACCGCAGGTGCTCGCGACAGCACCGCGGCATAATTCCGTTTGCCGTACGCGCCCTGCAGATCCGCCAGTTCTTGTTGAACATGCGCCACCTCGGCCGGCACGTATTTGGTACCGTCCACCAAGTTTGTTGCAACGTTATAGGAAATTTCATCCAGCGCTTGCTTTGCGCGTTCCATCTTGTTCTCACAGGCGAGGAGAAACGTCGCGGCGAATCCGACCACTAGGAAGCTTGCTATGCCGTTGATTGGCTTCATGGACGGAGCCTCGCAGCTATAGTTATAAATACGCTACAGCATGCCTCGTATCTATGCGTTGAGCATAGCATGAAGATTGTTTTGGTGTCGACTGACACAATTAGTGAGACTTTTGACAAATTAGTGAGACTTTTCTGCCATTAATAGTCCATCGGATACCGTCGAGCCGCACCCGGGCGCAGGATGGCACTGAAAAATTGTAGTCGTGGTCCTGCCGATGATTCAAAACCGAACTCGGCGCAGTCGTCCTCGGTCTTGTGCCTCGAAGAGCAGAGCGACACGCAAGGAAGATAAGGATCCGATTGTGCGCACCGTGGCGGCTCACGAGCCCTGCAGCAGCTTCTCAACCTCCGCCGGCGGCAGGCATTCCCGGGTACGTCGATCCTCTTAACTCGCACCTCATTGTCGGGAAAGTTCGCGCCAGCACTAGGCACTAGGCCTGCTTATGTTCGTTCTACAGGGAATTTTCGGACCGCACCAAAATAGCGCGGCAAGCATGGGCGATGGCGCAAGCCAATCCACTCCGCCGCGGTTACTGCAGCGATTTCTCTGCCCGCTCGCCGCGTCTTGTTAATTTCCGGGAATTCTACCTCGGGAAACCCACAGTGCTAATGGCCTCTTTTTTATATCAATTTTACAGGCCGCTACCTCATCATTCGTTCCCAGGGGTGGCATAGAAATGCATTGGGAGAACACGATGCGCCGCTCATGTATGGATTCAATATCGTTTGGCGTTGAGCAGAACGATGACTACAAGGTATGTCTG
>Ga0224557_1001854_pt1 | contig 19321 bp, 15 predicted proteins | sample 714S31014metaG_FD_180677 | JGI IMG/M metagenome (GOLD analysis project Ga0224557, IMG submission 180677) | Peat soil microbial communities from Stordalen Mire, Sweden - 717 S3 10-14 | ecosystem: Environmental > Terrestrial > Soil > Wetlands > Peat | place: Sweden: Norrbotten County, Stordalen...
TCGTCAGGAACGGGAACAGCTCGAGCCAGTCGCGCCGCTGATCCAGATCGAGATCCGCAACCAAGACCGCCGGCTGCTCGCGCGGTGCCTGGACGAGGATGCGCCCGTACGGATCTGAGACGAAGCTCGATCCGTAGAACGTGAGCGGATTCTCAACACCGATCCGGTTCACCGCGACCATGAAGGTCCCGTTCGCGATCCCGTTGCCGATGATCACCTGCTGCCACAGCGGCTCGGTGTCAAACCCCGGGTGGTCCGGCTCGGAGCCGATCGCGGTCGGATAGATCAGCACCTCGGCGCCGGCCAGCGAGTAGGCACGGGCCAACTCCGGGAACCACTGATCCCAACAGGTCGGCAGGCCGAGCTTGGCATCGGACTCCTGCAGCGACACCACTGGGAAGGGGTCGCCCTCACCGCTCGCCGGCCCGCGCCGGAAGTACTGATCCTCGTAGTAGCCGGCGGTGACCGGGATATGAAGCTTGCGGGTGCGCTGCACCAGCGTCCCGTCGGGCGCGACCAGGATCGCCGTGTTGAATCCGAGACCGTCGCCGCGGTCGGCCTCTTCGAACAGCGAAGCGTGTACGTAGACGCCGGAGGCCGCCGCGGATCTACGCGCGAAGCTGATGGTCGGCCCGCTCTCGAGCGGCTCCGGCGCCACACCGAGCGCCTCCGGTCCGTCGGGCGTGATCGCGAAGTACGGTGACAGCGTCAGCTCCTGCAGGCAGACGATCTGGGCGCCCTCGCCGGCGGCCAGGGCGATCCCTTGCGCCAGCAGCCTCTCGTGCTCGGCCGGGTCCGGATGCCAGCGTTGCTGCACGAGGCCGACGCGCAGCGGCGGCCGCGTCGCGGCCCGCGTCCGCGCCAGTGACTCCGGCACCGCCGACGCAACGTTCACTACGTACTCAGACACCGCTCACCTCAAACTCTCGGCACCTGTTGCGTGATGCAGTGCGGGCCGCCACCGCCATAGGCGATAACGGCGCCCGCCACCGGCACGATCTCCCGTCCGGGAAACTCCCCGCCGATGATTGTCAGCGCCGCATCGTCAGTCTGTGCGCCGGTGACCGGGATGATCACGGCCTCGTTGCAGACGTAGAGGTTCATGTAGCTCGCCGCCACCGGCTCACCGGCCACCTCCACATACGGCAGGTACGGCACCTCAACCACCGAGGTTCCGGCAGCCTGCAGGCGCGCGAGGTTCTCCTGGCAGTTCTCGAAGTTCGGGTTGTCTTCCGGCACGGTCTGCAGCAGCGCCCTCCCGGCGCCGGCGTACACGGCGATCAGGTCGACATGCCCGTCCGTGTCCCGGTCCTCCACCAACCCCTGCCCGAGCCAGACGACGGAGCTGGCCCCCAGATATTCCCCCAACAGCCGTTCGATCTGCTCGCGTGAGAGCGACGGGTTGCGGCTCGGATGCAGCAGGCACTGCTCGGTAGTCAGGATCGTGCCGGCGCCGTCGGCGATCACCGACCCGCCCTCAAGCACGAACGGCGCCTCGATGACCGCATCCCCGAGCACGCCGGCGATCAGTCCGCCGACCGCCGCGTCCCTGTCCCACGGCGTGAACTTCTCGCCCCAGGCGTTGAAGCCGAAGTGGACTGCGGTGCGCCGGCGCCCGCTGGCGCTGGCGCCCGAGGAATCGTCGCGGTCGACAACGTAGATCGGGCCGCTGTCGCGCAGCCACGAATCGTCGATCGGCAGCGCCACGATTTCAACGCCGGCCCCGCACATGGCCCGCGCCTGAACGACGTCGGCGCCCGGGTTGGCGATCATCGTCACCGGCTCAAACGCAGCGATCGCATTGGCCACGCCTGCGTAATCCGTGCGTGCCTGCTCGAGCGTCTCACCCCATAGCTCAAGCCGGCAGGGCCAGCCCATGATCGTCCGCTCGTGCGGCTCCCACTCCCCCGGGTAACGCATCACGCCCATCAGGCTGGCAGTGATGGAGCCGTGGCGCCTGCCGCCAGCGGACTCATCAGCGAGCGGGTCGCCGCTGAAACCTCGGCTTGTGTCACGTGCTGCGGATGGTGGCATGCCGCCAGATGGCCGCCTGCGTATTCGGTCAGCTGCGGCTCCTCTTGCCGGCAGATGTCGCTCGTCCGCGGGCAGCGCCCGGCAAAGCGGCACCCGCTCGGCGGGTCGATCGGGCTCGGCACCTCACCGCTGACGACATCTCGTGTCCGGGCGCGATTCTCCCGAGGGTCGGGGATCGGGATCGCCGCCAGCAGCGCCGAGGTGTACGGGTGGATCGGCTTGGTGTAAAGCTCCTCGGCCGGTGAGAACTCCATCACCTTGCCCAGGTACATGACCGCGATCCGATCTGAGACGTGGCGTACGACGCTGAGGTCGTGTGCCACGAACACGTAGCTCAGCCCCATCTCGTCCTGGAGCTCGTCGAGCAGGTTGATCACCTGCGCCTGAATCGAGACGTCCAGCGCCGAGACCGGCTCGTCCAGCAGGATCAGCTTCGGGTTCACCGCCAGCGCCCGTGCGATCCCGATCCGCTGCCGCTGTCCTCCGGAGAACTCGTGCGGGAAGCGCGAGAGGTGCTCCGCCCGCAGCCCGACCCGATCCATCAGGCTGCGACTCTCAGCTTCGATCTGCCCGTGAGGGACGCCCCGCAGCTTCAGAGGCGTTGCCAGGATCTGCTGGATCCGTTTGCGCGGGTTCAATGACGCCTGCGGATCCTGAAAGACCATCTGCATCTCACGACGAATCGGTCCAAGCTGACGCCGTGTGGCCTTGGTGATGTCGGCGCCGTGGAACTTGATCTCTCCGCTGGTCGCGTTGACGAGTCGCACCAGCGCGCGGATCAGCGTCGTCTTGCCGCAGCCTGACTCGCCAACGACTCCGAGCGTCTCACCCTGTACGAGTGAGAACGAGACGTCGTCCACGGCGTGCACGTGCGCGACGGTGCGGTCGATGATCAGCCCGGACTTGATCGGAAACAGCACGCGCAGGTGGTCGACCGACATCAGCGTCGCGTCACCGTCGGTCCCCACCCAGCTGCCACCGCGCGTCTGGCCGGCGGTCGTGCCCAGTTCCTGCTCGCTCACTTGCTGGCCCCGGCGGCGAGCCCGATCTGCCCCTGGACGTTGCGCAGCTCGCGCTTTTGCTCGACCGGCAGCCAGCAACGATCGAGGTGCGCGGGCGCGTCGCTGATCCTCGACTCGAGCGCCGGGACCTGAGTGCACTGCGTAAACGCGTGCGGACAGCGCGGGCGGAAGTGGCAGCCCTTCGGTGCGTTGAGCAGTGATGGCGGCATGCCCGCGATCGCCGGCAGCTTGGTGCTGCGATTGCGGTCGATGCGCGTGATCGAACCGAGCAGGCCCCAGGTGTAGGGGTGCTGCGGGTCGTAGAAGAGCTCGTCGAGCGTGCCCTGCTCGACCACGCGCCCGGAGTACATCACCACCACGCGGTCGGCGATGTCGGCGACGACGGCAAGGTCGTGGGTTACGAGGATGATCCCGGCGTCGGTCTCAGACCGCAGCCGGCGCAGCTCGTCAAGGATCTGCGCCTGGATCGTTACGTCAAGCGCGGTTGTCGGCTCGTCGGCAATCAGCAGTTTTGGTGAGCAGGAGAGCGCCATCGCAATCATCACGCGCTGGCGCATGCCCCCGGAGAACTCGTGTGGATAGGAGCGCAGGCGCTCAGCCGCGTGTGGAACGCCGACGCGCTCCATCAGCTCGACCGCCCGGGCCATCGCATCGCGCTTGCTCACGTCCGGGTTATGCACCCGGATCTGCTCGACGATCTGATTTCCGACCCTGTAGACCGGGTTCAGCGAGCTCATCGGATCCTGGAAGATCATCGCGATGTCGTTGCCACGGACCTTCCGTAGCTCGTCCTCTGAGGCACCGATCAGATCCATTCCGCTCAGCGTCGCGATGCCCTCGACCGTCGTGTTCGGGCTACGGGTCAGCCCCATCAGCGTCATCCCGGTGACCGACTTGCCCGAGCCCGACTCACCGACGATCGCGACGACCTCGCCCGCGGCGACGTCGAAGCTGACCCCGTCAACGGCGCGCACCTCGCCATCGTCGGTGTTGAAGGAGACCTTGAGATCCTCCACATGCAGAAGCCCAGCGCCGGTGCTCACAGCCGGATCCTCGGATCGAGTACCGCGTAGAGCACGTCGATCAGCGCGCTCATCACGACCACCGCGAACGCCGTCAGCATCACGATTTCAAGCAACGTGACCGTGTCGAAGTTGCCGATCGCCATGGCGGCGAGCTGGCCCACGCCGTGCAGGCTGAAGATCGTCTCCGTGAGGATCGCGCCGCCGCCGATCACCTGTGCCATATCAAGCCCCCACAGTGAGATGATCGGCAGCAGGCTCGTGCGCAGCACGTGCTTGACCAGCACACGACGCTCCGAGAGCCCCTTGGCGCGCGCTGTTCGCACGTAGTCCTCACTCATCGTGTCCAGGATCGAGCTGCGCAGTACGCGCGAGTAGAAGCCGATGAACAGCACTGACAGCGTGAACCATGGTGCGATCAGGTGCTTGAACCACTGCCACGGGCTCGTGCCGAAAGAAATGAAGCCGCCAAGCGGCACCAGGTTGAGCTTGTAGCCGACGTAGTAAATGATCACCGCGCCGAGCAGGAACGGCGGCATCGAGACGCCGACCATCGAGAGCACGGTCAGCACCCGGTCGGTGTACTTGCCCGACCGCACCGCCGCGAGCGTCCCGAGCGCGATCGAGGCGAGCAGCCAGAAGATGCCGGCTCCGAGCGCCAGTGAGACCGTCGCCGGCAGGCCTTTTCCGATCTGTGAGAGCACGTTGTAGCCCTGGGAATACGAGTACGCCGAGCCAGAGAAGACATTGCCCATCGTCTTGATGTACTGGATCCAGATCGGCTTGTCGAAGCCGTAGCGGACGCTGATCAGATGCACCTCAGCAGGAGTCGCGAGCCGTCCCGCGATCAGTGCGGCGGGATTGCCGCCTGGGAGCGCGACGATGAACAGCAGGAAGGTGACCAGTGAGATCACGACGATCATCAGCACCATCGTGATCAGACGCCGTGTGACGAAGCGTGCCATCAGACCTTGATCTTCGAGCGTGGGTCGAGCGCGTCCCGCAGACCGTCGCCGAGGATGTTCACGCTCATCACCGTGAGCACGAGCATGATGCCCGGCACCAGCACCGTGTTGAAGCCGCCGGGAAAGTTCTGAAGACCTGATTGGATCATCGTGCCCCAGGAGGAGTTGGGCGCCTGGACTCCGGCTCCGAGGTAGCTCAGCGCCGCCTCGAGGATGATCGAGTTGGCGAGCATCAGCGGAATGAAGACGACGATCGTCGATGAGAGATTCGGCAGCAGCTCGCCGAACATGATGCGCGTGTGGCTCAGCCCCTGCTGGCGCGCAGCGTCGACGAACTCACGCTCGCGCAGCGTCAGCACCTGCGCCCGCACCGGCCGCACGATGTAGGGGATGTAGACAAAGCCGACCACCACGGCGGTCGAGATCAGCGTCGTGGAATGCAGCGGCCCGAGGCCGTTCACGATGATCACGGTGTTCAGCGTGATCCCGAGCAGCACTGCCGGGTAGGACCAGATGATGTCCATGATGCGGCTGATCAGGCCATCGGTGAAGCCCCTGAAGTATCCCGAGATGATGCCGAGCATGGTGCCGAAGACCATCGTGATCAGCATCGCTACCACACCGATCTCAAGCGAGGCGCGGCCGCCGTAGAGCAATCGCACCGCGAGGTCGCGGCCGCTTTCGTCGGCGCCAAGGAAGTAATGGCTGATATTCCAGGTCGGCCCGATCGGCACATCCTGAAGGCTGAGAATGTATTCGAGCTTGCCGCCGACCCTGATCTGCCCGGTGAGGTTCTCCGTGTTCGGTCCGATGTGGGCTATGTCGTTCGCATAGACCGGTGCCAGCAGGCAGAGCACGACCAGCAGGATGAAGAGAAAGCCGAAGAACATCGCGACGCGGTTGCGCCGCAGGCGCTTCCACGCCAGCGCGTAGATGCCCGTGCCGGGAGGCACGTCCTGGCCGCCTTCGGCGCCCTCAGGCCTTTCGTCAAAGAGGATTTCGCTTTTTACGACTGACAAAGCAGGTGCGAGTGTGCGGATTCCGCGAAGGTTGGGAGGGTACTCGGAACTGAAAAGCCAGGGAGGGGGCTTCCTGTGGAAGCCCCCTCCCCTTACCGCTTAGCCTCTAACAACGCGACCTACTTGATTGAGATCCCGTCGAGATCCCAGCCGTAGATGTCGTTCGTGTAGCTCACCTTGATACGGCTCGAGGTGAGGAACGGGAACGACTGGTAGCCGAAGACCGCGGCGTACGCGTTCTTGGCCACGTACTTCTCTAGTGACTGCCACTGCGAGACGACCTTGCCGAGCTCAGTCGTCGGCGTGGCGCCCAGCTTGGTGACCGTCTTGTTGATGTAGGGATCGTTGGTCTGACCGAAGTTCTCGTTGTTCGTCGGCGAGATTGACTTGCCGTCGAGCAGAACTCCGTAGAAGTCGACTGGGTTCGGGAAGTCCTGGTTCCAGTCGGCAAAACCGGTCTGCGGATCGACCTTCTTCGACTCACCGATCACGGTGAAGTAGTTCTCGTCCGAGACCGTCTTGAGGGTCACGTTCTTGAAGCCGATCTGCTTGAGCTCCTGCTCATAGGCCTCGCACCACTGCAGACGCGGTGAGCGCTCCTCCGAGTAGACCACGATCGGCACGTTGGCCTGGCCCGACGCCTTCACGAGCGCCTTGGCGGCCTTGAGGTTGCCGGTGCCGGGTGTGCCCAACGGGCACTTGCCGCTCGGGTGACCTGGGATCGCCGGCGGCAGGAAGTAGCACGCCGGTGACAGGGTGCCCGAGCCGAGGCGGGAGAGACCTGACTCATTGAGGCCTTCGACGACCGCCTTGCGAGCGTCGAGGTTGTTGAACGGGGCCTTCGATGCGTTGAGGAAGAAGTAATACACCGACCCACCAAGGTCGACCAGCTTGTAACGGCTGGCTGCCTTGGCCTTGATCTGGCCCAGCAGGCTGCCCGGGATCGTGTCGGCCCAGTCGAAGATGTCCGCGCTGTTGTTCAGCACCGACAGAGCGTTGGCTTCGACGTTGGAGTTGATCTTCTCCTCGAAGTTGACCTTGCCGGCCGGGATACCCGGGATCGGCGTGTAGTCGGGGTTCTTGACAACGTCGAAGGAAGCGCCGATGTTGATGTTGTTGACCATGTAGGGACCGTCGCCGGCCGGCGGATTGCTGGCCTGTACCTTGGTGATGTCGGTGACGGTCTTCGGATCGATCAGGCCGTATGCCGGGAAGGCCAGAACGTTGTCGAACGGGCCGTATGCGGAGCTCAGGTGGATCACGATCTTGCCGGTGCTGTCGTTGGTGCTGATCCCGGAGATCGTCTTCGCCTTGCCGGTGGAATAGGCCGCTGCACCCACCACATAAGGCGTGACGAACGTCGAGGCGCCGCCCCACGGGACCTTGAGCGAGCGCTCGACCGTGAAGAGGAAGTCGCTCGCCACAACCGGGTCGCCGTTGGAGAACTTCTGACCCTTGCGCAGCGTGATCGTGTAGGTCTTGCCGTTAGGACTGATCTTCGGCAGCGATGTCGCCAGGCCGGGGATCAGCTTCGTGCCGGCAACGCCGTTGGCGTGGGCGTAGGTGGTGAGGCCCGTGTAAACGAGCCAGTTGATCTCAGAGCCCTGGGTCGTGTAGTCGAGGGCCGGATCCAGAGACTGCGGACCGGCGCCCGACAACAGGGTGACCGTCGCGGTCGAGGCGGCGGCGTGGGACTTGGTTGCCTGCGCCGTCGCGGTACTTGCGAGCGCGGTCACGATCGCTGCGATTCCGACTACGGCCAGGATCGCTGACCATGCCGATCGCTTTAGGTGGTTACGCACTGTGGCGTCCTCCGTTGGTTAGGTGATTGCGACACAACTTATCCGCAATTGAAGACTTGTGTAAAGGACGTAATGGAGCGCCAACACTGCGCACTTTGTCCACACATGACAGCTTCAGGCCTGCGGCGAGCACCCACCGCCCCACGGTCAGGCGCGGACCGGTGCTGCGCCCGCCTCGGCCGAGACCGCCTCAGCCGAGACCGCCTCGGGTGGCGCCACCGCCGGCTGATCGCCGTGGTGGTAGACGCCGCCGCGCAGCGCTGAGGCGACGGCCGCCACGAGGCAGGCGATGATCGCGAACGTGAAGGCGCTATGCAGGCCGCTGCTGAACGGCGCGGAGATCAGGTGCGGGAAGAACGCGTGGCCGGTCAGCACCGTGCGGTTGTGTGCCGAGAGCTGGCTGAGTACGTGTTTGCCGACAAGGCTCTGTACCGGGTTGTAGCCGAGGAACGCCGAGAACAGGACGGAGACCGGCGGCACGTGCCCGACGGCTCGGGCGACCTGAAGTGGCACGCCGTGGGCCGCCAGGCCCGAGGTGAGTGTGTGCGGCAGGCTTGACGCGAGCCCGGCGATCATCAGTGAGAAGAAGATCCCCACGGACAGCACCTGGGCGCTGTTCTGGAGGGTCTGGTTCATGGCTCCGCCGGCGCCGCGGTCAGCCGGCGGCAGGCTGTTCATGACCGCGGCCCGGTTCGGCGAGGCGAACAAGCCAAAGGACAGTCCCATGATGAAAAGCACCAGCGCGAACACCGCGTACGAGAAGTTGATTGGCAACAGCCAGAGCAGGATGAAACTGATGGCCGTTGCGACCATGCCGCCGGTCGCGAACGGCCTCGCGCCGTAGCGGTCAGAGAGGATCCCGGAGGTCGGCCCGGAGATCAGCATCCCGAGCGTCAGTGGCAGCATCAAGAGTCCGGCTCGTAGCGGTGTTTGCGTGAAACTGACGCCGTGCTCAGGCAGCCAGATTCCCTGCAGCCAGATGATCAGCATGAACATCAGGCCGCCGCGCGAGACGGAGGCGAGGAAGGTGGAGAGCGAGCCTGCTGAGAACGCTCGGATCCGCAGCAGCGGCAGGCGGAACATCGGGTCTTTTGTTCGCATCTCGACGATCACGAAGACGATCAGCGAGATCACGCCGGCGCCAAGCAGGAGCAGCACCCGCGGGCTGGTCCAGCCCATCGCGTGTTGGCCGTACGGGCGGATCCCGTAGGTGATCGAGACCATGATCAGGATCAGGCCGAGCGCGAAGCTGATGTTGCCGGCCCAGTCGACCCCGGAGCCGCGCTGAGGACGGCTCAGCTCACGCAGGTTCTTGTACGCCCAGACAGTGCCGAAGAGTCCGACCGGAACCGAGATCAGGAACACCATGCGCCAGTTGATCGGCGCCAGCAGACCGCCCAGGACGAGCCCGATGAACATCCCGCTGACGCCGACGATGTTGTTGATCCCGAGCGCCATGCCCCGCTGGTTCGCCGGGAATGCGTCCGTCAGGATGGCCGCCGAGTTGGCCAGCAGGAAGGCGCCACCGACACCTTGCAACAGCCGGAACACGATCAGGTAGGTCGCGCCCGCGGCGCCGGTCATCCAATCTACGGTCAGCACCAGCGAGGCGAACGTGTAGATCACAAAGCCGAAGTTGTAGATCTTCACGCGCCCGAACATGTCGCCCAAACGGCCGAGGCTGACGATCAGTACGGAGGACACGACCAGGTAGCCGAGCACCATCCACAGCAGGTAGAAGCTATTGCCGGACTGCAGCGGGTTCAGCTTGATCCCGCGGAAGATCTCGGGCATCGCGATGATCGTGATCGACCCGTCCAGCGTGGCCAGCAACACCGCCAGGGTTACGTTGGAAAGCGCGATCCACTTGTAGTTGGATGGCAGCGGACCGTCTGGACGCCTGCTGCTGAAGAAGCTTGCCACTCAGCAAGTATTACACAGGCAACCTTCATAATTTCGCTCAGGCGGTTGTAGCGCGACTTATCATCTGTCTCGTGCCCACCCAGATCGCCGATCTCGACGCGGAGCTGACACCGCTCGCGGCTGATCTACGTACGGTGATCGGGCGCCTGATCCGTCGACTGCGCGCTGAGAACCGTTTCCCGCTGACGCAGGCGGCCGTGCTCGGCCGCCTTGGTCGCGATGGTCCGCAGTGCATCGGTGAGCTCGCAGCCGGCGAGTCTGTGCGACCGCAGTCGATGAGCCAGACGCTGGCTGAGCTCGAAGCGGACCGGTTGATCTCGCGCAGCCAGGACGCGGCCGACGGCCGTCGCACCAGGATCGAGCTCACTCAGCAGGGTCGCGACGCCCTGACCGAAGACCGGGCCAAGCGCGAGGGCTGGCTCGCTGAGGGTATAGCCGAGTTCACGTCTGAAGAACGCCAAGCGTTGACCGAGGCGGTTGATCTCCTGCGCCGGCTCTCTGAGCGTCTCTGATCAAGCCATTCCATAGATCGCGCGACGGGCCCAATCCAAGGCTTCGCGGTACGCGGCAGAGTTGGTGAGCAGCGTCGAGCGCAGCGTCGGCGCCAGGAACTCGCCGCTCTCATATGCGATCACCGACTGCAGGATCTCCCCGGCCGGTCCGGTCTTGTGCAGCAGTGCGTCGGAGACTTGGTCGGCGAGCGGCAGCTCTTGGATCACCTGTGCCATCGGCATCCGGAAGACCGCGTCGCAGGTTGAGAGCATGCCGATCGTGAACAGCTCGTCGCTGTCCAGCTGCTCGTCATGATCAAGTCCCACCAGCTCGCAGGCACGCGCCCGTGTGAGCGTCATCAGCGCGAGCTCGCGCGGGATCGGCTTGGAACCGCTCAGCGAGGCGACGATCAGGGCCCAGCGTGAGAGCCCGCGCGTGCCGAGCATCGTCGCCGCTTGCGTGATCGACCGCACTCGCCCGGAGAAGCCGAAGTAGGCCGAATTCATGTACTTCAGCAGTCGCACGCCAAGCCCGACCTCCTGCTCAATCACCGCGATCAGCTCCTCGAGGGACGCGTCGCGGCGTTGCATCTTGTACAGCTCGACGATCGTGTACAGGTCGCCCACCGGGATCGGCGCACCGCCGACCATGTTCGGCGTCGCGAAGAAGGGCCCTGCGAACCATTGGAAGCCGAGCTTTCTCGCGGCCTCACGCTCCGTGTGGCTGCTGACGCCGGAGGCCAGGCCGTGCGCCTGGACGCCCTGCATGCGAGTGAGCACGCCGGCCGCCTCATCGACATCCCAACGCGAGAGGTCGATCTCGACGGCGGAGAAGTGGTCCAAGAGCCGGAGGTCGACGTCAGGGCCGGGTAGGCCGTCCAGCTCCAGTTCGAAGCCCCGGTTGGCGGCTTCCTTGATCGCCGGCAGCACCGGCTCGGAGATCGCGTCCTCGTACCGGATCCGCAAGAGCACGTGCTCCGGGCGGATCTGTGGGATTTCGCCGCGCAGCAGCATCTCGCGGGAGAACGAGAGGTGAGCCTTATTGCCGAGCACCTGCTCGTCATGGTCAATCACGCTGAGTACGTCGTCGACGACTGAGAGCGCTTCGTCGGCCGTTGGCACCACCGGGAAGCCGCCGCTCAGCACCGAATAGGACACGCGGTAACCGACGACCCGGTCACGGGCGTCGAGCACCGGCTGACGTGACACGAGCACGGGCGAACTCTCTGTCATGTCACGTGAAGGCTGGGTTGCCATGAGTGCAGATTGGGTATCGGCGCGAAACACCGGAAGGATGAGTCACGCGTCGCAGCTCGTCGAACTTCCGTCCGCGAGCTCCAGCACCTGACCAGCCGTGAGCCAGCCGGGTTCCCGACCGGCGTTGACCGTCTCCCGGGCCAGTCCTTGCACTACCTGGTTCAGCGGTGTTGGCACGCCGAGCCGCCGTCCCAGGAGCACGATTTCACCGTTGAGGTAGTCAGTTTCGATGCTGCCGGCGCCGCGCACGACGCTCTGCCAGCCCGAGCCGCCCTGGTGCATGCGCCCCTCGATTGGCGCGAAGCCGATCTGCGCCCAGCGCCTCGCCACATCGGCCACATCTTCGACCTCAAACTCGATCTGAGCGGTCCTCAACACAGTGCGTCCTTCCGCTCGCAAGCGCTCGATCAGCTCGCCGTTCGGGCCATTGCGCTGCCCTGGGCCGCAGATCGCCTCCACACCGTTGGCGAGGTTCTGGATCAGCTTCGCGTACTTGTGCACCATGATGTCCGCGCGCGCCTCAGACTCGAATCGCGATCCGGCCAGGGCCTCGGAGATCTGCTGCGAACGGGAGTCCATCCCATCCGGATAGCGGCCAAGGTCGATCCTGCCTGAGAACCTGCTGCCGTAGCCCGCAACGATTCCCGGTTCAAGATGCTCGGCGGGCACGAGCACCACCGCGCCGTGGACTTCGGGGAATAGACGCAACGCCATCTCTTCGCCGGCGACGCCGTTCTGCATGCAGACGATCGGTAGCTCTAGGCGCGGCGCGGCGTCCCTGATGTCGAGCAGTGCACCCCAGCTGTCCTGCGCTTTGACGCACAGGAGGATCACGTCGTCAGCCTGCAAGCCCGCCGAACCGGCGTCACGCGCCACCGGGATCCTGAAGGTTTCGCGCTCGACCGGGCTCAGCATCGTCAGCCCGTCGCGCTCAATCGCGTCGTAGTGCGCGCCCCGGGCGATCAGTTGCACCGCATGCCCGGACTGATGCAATCGCGCGCCAACCAGGCCGCCGACGGCACCGGCGCCGAAGATTACGTACCTCATAGGCTCACCTTACTTAAGGGGGACCCGGGCGCCGGGCGCCCGGTCAGATGCCGGGCGATAGTTCGCTACCCTAACCATGTGCCTCCCGAAGTATCGACCGAAAAACGCGTCGGCCCGTCCAGTCATCCGGGCCGCACGATCGCACGCCTGGCCCGCCACGTCGAACGGGCGGTCGCGACCGTCGAACTGACGCTCTCCCAGTACCGCGTCCTCGGCATCCTCGGTGATGGTCGTGAGGCCGCTTCCGCCTTGGCTGACAAGCTCGCGGTCAGTCGACCGAGCGTGACCGGCGTCGTAGACGGCCTGGTCGCCCGCGGCCTGGTGTGCCGTGGTCAGTCGGACGGTGACCGCCGTCGTGTGGATATCGACCTCACCGACGCGGGCCGCGTACTCCTGGCTGCCGCCGATGCCGCTGTTGACGAGCGCCTCGATCGAATCCTTGAACTGGTCCGCGAGCTGCCGAGATGAGCGTCGCCGAGTTCGTCCCCACCGGCAACACGTCCAACTACAGCGCCCCTCGCGCCTGGATCGATCCGGACCACGACAAGACCTGGCTGCGCCGCGCGCTGCCGCTGGTGATGGCGCGCAAGGCCACGCTGTTCACGGCACTCGGACTCTCATTCGTTTCGCTGATGCTCCAGGTCCAGATCCCGAATCTGCTCAACAGCGCCGTCACCAACTCGCTGGAGCACCACACGACGCCGCTCGCTCATTACGTGCGGATCGTCTTTGCCCTGGCGGTGGCGGCCGGACTCACCTCGTACGTAGCGCGCCTGTTCCTGATGCGGACCGCGTACGCGATGGAGTTTGACCTTCGCAACATGATCTACACCCACCTGACGCGGATGTCGTTCGGCTTCTATGACCGTGTGCAGTCCGGCCAGTTGATCTCACGCGCCAACTCGGACATCCGCTCGGTCCAGATGTACCTGACGATGGGCCCCAACATCCTCGTTCAGTGCTCGATCGCGATCGTGGCATTCGTTTACATGCTGACCATCAACGTGCCACTCGCGTTCGTCGCGATGGTGACGCTACCGCTGGTCTTCGTCATGGGCGTGAGGATGCGCCGCCAGATGTTCCCGGTCTCGTGGTTGATCCAGGCGCGGCTGGCAGAAGTGGCGATGATCGTCGACGAGAACATCAACGGCGTCCGCGTGGTCAAGTCGTTCGCTGCGGAGCAACGTGAGCTGAACGCGCTTGAACGCGCAGCCGACAAGCTCCGGTGGTCATATATCGGCGACGCGGATCTGCGCGCGCGCTTCACACCGGTGGTCCAGAACCTGCCCCAGGTCGGGATGGCTTTTGTCCTGCTGCTCGGTGGCTACCTGGTGATCCACGGCCACCTCGGCACCGGCGCGATCCTCGCCTTCAGCCTGTACATCGTGATGCTGCAGGCGCCGTTCCAGATGCTCGGGATGCTGTTCATGCTGAGCCAGCGCGCAGCCGCCTCCGCTGGGCGCATCTATGAGGTGCTGGACGAGCAGCCAACAGTCGTCGACGCCCCTGACGCGGAGGTCCTGACCCACTCCAGGGGTGACGTCCAGCTCGAGGGCGTGGACTTCGCGTACGGCCCGGATGCACCGCTGATCCTGAACGACCTCAACCTCCACCTGCGCCCGGGTGAAACGGTCGCGATGGTCGGACGCACCGCCAGCGGCAAGACGACCGTCGCGCGACTGCTGTCGCGCTTCTACGATGTCACCGGCGGTAGCGTCAAGGTCGACGGTCATGACGTCCGTGACCTCACGATTGAGAGCCTGAGAAGTCAGATCGGGGTGGTGCTGGACGAGCCTTTCCTGTTCTCGGTCTCGATCCACGACAACATCGCCTACGGTCGCCCCGACGCGCCGATCGAGGAGATCCAGGCGGCTGCGCGTGCCGCCGGGGCGCAGGAGTTCATAGAGCAGCTCCCGCAGGGCTACGACACGATCATCGGTGAGCGCGGCTACACGCTCTCGGGTGGTCAGCGCCAGCGCATAGCGATCGCCCGGACGCTACTCGTGAACCCGCCGATCCTCGTGCTCGACGACGCCACCAGCGCCGTCGACGTGCAGGTCGAACAGGGGATTCACGAGGCGCTGAAGACACTGATGCAGGGTCGCACCACGCTGATCGTCGCGCATCGCCTCTCCACGATCGGTCTCGCCGACCGGGTCGTGCTGCTGGAGCAGGGCCAGATAGTCGCGGATGGCACGCACGCAGAGCTGCTCGAGTCCTCGCAGCTCTATGTAGAGGTGCTGGCCCAGACGGAGGACGCGGAATGAGCTTCGGAGGTTTCGGCGGAGGCGCACCGATGTTCGGCGGTGGCGGCGGTTCCCGCGCGGCCTCATCGCCGGGCGGCGGCCTGCCGTTCGCCGGGATCCCGCCGGAGCTGCAGAAGGGCGTCGACAAGCTCTTGGCGGACGAGCCGGAGCACGCCGAGCCCAGCGCGAAGTTCACATACCTCAACGCCGACGAGAAGAGTAAGCACCTGAACCTGCGGCAGCTGATCTTCCGCCACTGGCGTCTGGGCGTCTGGGCGGTGGTGCTCGTCTGCATCGTCAGCGTCACCAACCAACTCGGCCCGGCGCTGATCGCGTATGGGGTCAACCACGGCATGTCCGGCCACGGGCGCTTTGGTGTGGTCGAGGCGTGCGGCGGCCTTTTCCTGGCCGCCATCTTCGTGACCGCTACGGCGCAGCGCTCGCAGGCGCGGGTCACCGGACGGCTCGCCGCGCGCGTCATGAACGACCTGCGGGTGCGCGTCTTCACGCACCTGCAACGGCTCGGCCTCGACTACTACACCACTGAGAAAGCCGGGGTGATCATGACGCGGATGACCAGCGACATCGAGAACCTGCAGCAGCTGCTACAGGACGGCCTCGCGCAGCTGGTCGGACAGGCGCTGACGATGGTGGTGATCACGGTGATCCTGTTCACGATGAACGTCAAGTTGGCCCTGATCACGATCGCGCTCGTGATTCCGCTGCTGACGCTCGGCACCGTGTGGTTCACACGCGCTTCGCAGCAGGGTTACGAGCGCGTGCGCAACGGTATCGCCGGCGTGCTCGGTGACCTCTCGGAGAGTCTGCAGGGCGTGCGCACGGTCGCGGCCTTCAACCGTCAGCGCTGGAACGTCGTCGAGCATCGCAACGTTGTTGGCGTCTACCGGGACGCCAACAACTACACCGCCCAGATCAACGCGATATACGGCCCTGGCACGCAGATGCTCGGATACCTGGGACAGGCCGCGCTGCTGGCGATCGGCGGCAACATGGTGGTCCATCACCAGCTCTCGATCGGTGCGCTGCTCGCGTTCTTCCTCTACCTGAACCGCTTCTTCGGGCCGATTCAGCTGCTGGTGCAGCAGTACAACACCTTCCAGCAGGGCCAGTCCTCGGTGACGAAGCTCCGTATCCTCTTCCAGACCGACCCGACCACGCCACAGGGACCGGACGCGGAGGTGCTGCCGCCGGTCGCGGGTGAGATCGTGTTTGACCACGTGAGCTTCGGCTACGACCCGGCCACGCCGGTGCTGCGAGACGTGAGCCTGCGGATCGCTCCCGGTGAGACGGTCGCGTTCGTCGGACAGACCGGCGCCGGCAAGTCCACGGCAGCCAAGCTGATCACGCGCTTTTACGATCCGACAGAGGGTCGCGTGCTGCTCGACGGGCACGATCTGCGCGACGTCACGCTCGACTCGCTGAGGCGCCAGCTCGGAGTGGTGCCTCAGGAGCCGTTCCTGTTCGCCGGCAGCCTGCGTGACAACCTCGCCTTCGCGCGTCCCGATGTCGATGACGCCGAGGTCTGGCAAGCGGTCGACGCCGTCGGCCTACGTGACGTGGTCGAGCGCATGCCAGACGGGCTCGACTCCGTGGTGCACGAGCGCGGCCAGTCGCTCTCCTCCGGTGAGCGTCAGCTGATCGCGCTCGCCAGAGCCTTCCACGCGCAGCCTCGAGTGCTGGTCCTGGACGAGGCGACCTCCAACCTGGATCTGCTCTCAGAGACCAAGATCGAGGCGGCACTCGACGTGCTCTTGGAAGCTCGCACCGCCGTGCTGATCGCTCACCGCCTGACCACGGCGATGAAAGCTGACCGGATCATCGTGGTAGATGACGGCCGCATCCTCGAGAGTGGCTCTCACGCCGAGCTGGTCGCCGCCGGCGGCCGCTACGCGGAGATGTACGCCACCTGGACCTCCCACTCCGCTGTGGCGGCCTAACTGCCTACTATCACAGCGCTTCGCGTGATAGCATCGTGGACGTGAAGCAGATCCTTCTCCGCGTTCCAGACGACGTCCACCAACGTCTCGCCGAGCGTGCGGCCGACAGTGGGCGGAGTGTCAATTCGCTGGCGACCACAATTCTCGACACCGCTATCGGGAGCGAGACTAAGGACCGGCGGTCTCGGCTGAAGGCGCGCGCCGCGGCGCTGAATCTACTTGCGCCGGCCGGCCAGGCTCCCGTGCAGACGCCTCGTGGCCGCGAGGCGGCGATCGCCTCCACTCACGGCCTCGGGCAGGTGCTAGACGCGATCCTCGACGAGGACCGCGATCGCCTGTGATCGTGTACGCCGACTCATCCGTGCTGGCGAGAGCGTACCTCGAGGATGAGCAAGGCCACTCCGAGGCGCTCGCGCTTCTACGGGATCCGGACCGGCCGGTCGTCACCGGGTCATGGTCCCGAATCGAGGTGTCTGGGGCGCTGGTACGTGCTGCCCGCTCGGACAGGCCACGCGCCGTCGACGAGGCTGGGCTGCTCGCCGCGTGGGATAGTGACACCGCCGTCGACGGTGCGGTCACCGTGCTTCTGGCTCCGCAAGCAGCCGTCGAGTCCCACGCCCTCGCTCTCGTGAGGGAGCATGGGCTGCGGGCGATGGACGCTTGGCATCTCTCTGCAGCTGTGATCCTTACCGCTGAACTCACGGACCCGGGGGAGACTGTGGCGTTCGCGAGCCGCGACCGCCAGCAAGCGGATATCGCCGCCCATCTCGGCTTCGCCGCAGGGTGACCTTCACTTGTGGCCCTTACCCGAGCGTCCGTAACAGCCGCCCGCCGGACTGCAGCATCGCGCTGATCTCGTGCTCGGGGACGGGCGGAGAGAACACGTATCCCTGCGCTGACGTACAGCCAAGCCGGCGCAGCTCTTGGAGCTGCTCGGTGGTCTCGGCGCCTTCACCGAGGACGCGCAGTGAGAGCGCTTGGCCGACGGCTATCAGCGCCTGCGCAACTTGGCCGTCGACGCTGTCAGTGCCCAGCTTGGAGACGAATGTGCGGTCGATCTTGAGCGTCTGCAGCGGCAGGCTCGCGAGGTGGCTGAGCGAGGACTCACCGGTTCCGAAGTCATCGAGCACCAAGGCCACGCCGAGGTCGCTAAGCGCACGCAGCGCCTTACGGACCGGTTCCGCACCGTCGAGTAATACACGCTCGCTGAACTCCAGACAGACGCTGCTCGGCGGCACGCCGGCAGCCGCGATCTGCTCACTGAGCATTCCGGCGAAGCGAGGGTTCAGGAGTTGATGATTGGCTACGTTGACCCCCATGAGCAAGGGGGCCGAGTCCGGGCGCAGCCGATGCCACTGGCTCGCCGCGCGCAGTGCCTCCTCGATCACCCAACGTCCGATCCGATCGATCAGTCCGCTGTCTTCGGCGACCGGGATGAACTCATCCGGTGGGATCGCACCGCGTTGCGGGTGGTCCCAGCGCAGCAGCGCCTCGACCCCCCCGATCGACTCGTCGCTCAGTTCGACCACCGGCTGGTACACGAGTCGGAGCTCACCGTGGTCGAGCGCCCGCGTGAGGTCGCTCTCGAGTCTCATGCGTGCCACCGCTCGCACGCGCATGTCCTCATCGAAGAGCTCGTAGCGTGCGCGGCCGCGCTCCTTGGCGCGGTACATCGCGACGTCGGCGTTTTCCAGCAGCTCAGCGGGCGACAGGTAGCCGTCGGCGAGGGCGATTCCGAGACTCGCAGTCACGAAGTGAGTGTTCGAGCCGAGCACAAACGGGCGCGAGAAGCCCGCGGCGATGCGCTCAGCGGTCGCGATCGCGTCGCGCTCGCTGACGATCTCATCGAGCAGGACCAGAAACTCATCACCACTGCGGCGTGCGACCGTGTCGGTCGGTCGCACCGCTTCGTGGAGCCGCTGGGCAACAGCCACCAGCAGCTCGTCGCCGGCCTGATGACCGAGCGTGTCGTTTATGTGTTTGAAGTGGTCGACGTCGATGAACAGGATCGATGCGAGGGCGTTGGGGCGGCGACGCAGGCGCTCGAACGCCTGCTCCAGGCGGTCGGCGAACAGGGTTCGGTTGGGCAGGCCCGTGAGCGAGTCGTGCAGCGACCGGTGTTCGATCGCGTCCTCAGCGTCCTGGCGCTCGATCGCATCCGCCAGGATGTTGGCCAGCGACTGGATGAAGCTGACGTCCGGCGCTGAGTAGCGGCGCGCGTACGTCGAGTTCACGATGAAGCAGCCCCAGGGACGTTCCGGCCCTTCGATCCGGGCGATGATGCCGCTGCGTGTCTTCAGAGCCGCTTGGCCGGCCGACAAGACGAGCTCTTCCTCTTTCTCCCAGTCGTCGACGACGGATGGTCGTCCCGTGCGCAGGACGGTGGCGATCTGAGTGTTCGGATCGATGCCGATGCGATGCAGGAGGGGAGGCTCCGCCAACGTGCTGCTGTGCGCGCGGATATCCAACGTGTCCTCGTCATCGCGGACCTGGATTACGAGCGCGACCTCGATCTCGAGCACTCTCGCCGCCGCC
>Ga0224557_1001856_pt1 | contig 19298 bp, 17 predicted proteins | sample 714S31014metaG_FD_180677 | JGI IMG/M metagenome (GOLD analysis project Ga0224557, IMG submission 180677) | Peat soil microbial communities from Stordalen Mire, Sweden - 717 S3 10-14 | ecosystem: Environmental > Terrestrial > Soil > Wetlands > Peat | place: Sweden: Norrbotten County, Stordalen...
TGCGGCTGGGGCTGGTGGACCGGATTTATACGAGGATTGGGGCGAGCGACAATGTGGCGCGTGGGCGGTCGACGTTCATGGTGGAGATGACGGAGACGGCTGCGATCCTGAACACGGCGACGGCGCGAAGCCTTGTACTGTTGGATGAGATGGGGCGTGGAACTGCAACGTATGATGGACTTTCTCTGGCATGGGCGACGGTCGAGCATCTGCATGAGAAGATTGGGGCGCGGACGCTGTTTGCGACGCATTACCATGAGCTGACGCTGCTGGAGGATCGGCTGGCGCGGCTGAAGAACCTGCGGGTGACGGCCAAGGAGACGGCGGGCGGGATCGTGTTTCTGCATACGGTGGAGGCGGGGGCGGCGAACAAGAGCTACGGGATCGAGGTGGCAAAGCTGGCGGGGCTGCCGGGGAGCGTGATTGCGCGGGCGCGGGAGGTGCTGAAGCTGCACGAGCGGGCGGAGACGCAGCAGGTGGGGGCGGCGCTGGCGCGCGGAGTGGGGGAGATGGCGGCACCGGCGATGCAGATGACGATGTTTACGCCGCTGTCGCAGAAGATTGTGGACCGGCTGGCGGAGGTGGACCTGGATGGGTTGACACCGAGGGAGGCGCTGAACCTGCTGGCTGAGCTACAGCGGGAACTGAAGGACAGTTGAAGGTTGCTGGTTGTTGGTTGTTAGTTGCGAAACGGATTGAGGCGGATTTGGCTAAATCGATGGTGGTGGCGGGAGTGATGAGCGGGACGTCGGCGGATGGGGTCGATGTGGCGCTGTGCCGGATTCGGCCGGGGGCGCGGGAGGGGGATTCGCCGCGGGTGAGGCTGATCGGGCTGCTGGAGACGTGGTACCCGAAGGCGGTACGGGCAGCGGTTCTGCGTGTGATGGAGGGCGAGGCGCAGACGGCGGCCCAGATGAGCCGGCTGAACTGGCGGCTTGGGGAGATCTATGCGGGATGTGTGGAAAAGGCGGCGGAAAAGTTTGGCGTGAGGGTGGGGCTGGTGGGATGCCACGGGCAGACGGTGCATCATGCGGCGCGTGCGCGGCGGGGGTGGGGACGATCGACGTGGCAGATGGGCGAGGCGGCGGTGGTGGCCGAGCGGATGCGCTGCCCGGTGGTGAGCGACTTCCGTCCGGCGGATGTGGCGGCGGGCGGCGAGGGCGCTCCGCTGGTGCCAATGCTGGATTATTGCCTGTTCCGCTCGGCGAAGGTGAATCGGGTGCTGCTGAATCTGGGTGGGATTGCGAATCTGACGGCGATTCCGGCGGGGGCGGGGCTGGATGCGGTGATGGCATTCGATACCGGGCCGGGGAATATGGTGGTGGACCACTGCATGGGGCAGCTCTTTGGACGGGCTTATGACAAGAACGGAGCGGTGGCTCGGCGGGGGCGGGTGTTGCGCGAGGTGGTGGTGCGGGCGATGCGGGAGAGGTACTTCGCGGCGGCGGTGCCGAAGTCTTGCGGGCGGGAGGAGTTTGGGGCGGGGTTTGCGGAGCGGCTGATCGGGATGTGTCGCGCGGCGGGCGGGATGGATGCGGATTGCGTGGCGACGGCGACGGCGCTGACGGCGGAGTCGGTGATTGCGGCGTACAGGAGCTTCGTTGTGTCGCATTTTGGGACACACGGGAACGCGGCGGGTTTGCGTGGGAAGACGGAGATTATTGTGGCGGGGGGTGGGGTGAAGAATGCGACGCTGATGGGGATGCTGCGGGAGGGATTTGCGGAGATGGGGGTGAGGGTGCGGGCGATGGAGGAACTGGGGGTTCCGGCGCAGGCCAAGGAGGGAGTGGCGTTCGCGCTGCTGGCTTGGCTGACGTGGAATGGGCGGGCGGGGAATGTTCCGGCGGCGACGGGGGCGAAAAGGGCGGTGGTGCTGGGGAAGGTGAGTTTCGGATGATGATTGGTGAGCAAAAACATTGGTGGAATCGCCGAGTGCCGATCTTGCGCATCGGTGCATTCGCGGTAGCTGCATTTCTTGGAGTTCTTGTTTGGGTGGTCTACGGACATTTCATCCACAGTGTTGCTTGGGATCTTCGTTATCACCGCACAGCCAGCTTTCGTGGACAAACGATGCAGGTTCCGTGGTCCTGGCAGGAAGATGAGTGGACCAAATACAAAGAGTTTGAACTGACGCGCAGTCATCTACTTCAGCCATCATTCCCCACATCAGTGACGATCTCATACGAGAACTTATCGCCCGCAAATCTTCAGAAGGAGATCGACGGGATGCGTGCACTCGACGCAAAGCTGACTCATCATCCAGGCGATTATTTTGACCCAAATGCTCCCATCAATCCGCACTTTGTTTGTATGGATAAAGGATCTAACTGGTCAGAGTTTGAGTGGATAATATGCTTCTCGCGGGACGGACGCTGGAGTGTGCGGATGTTGGGACTGAAGCGGGATCGCTCCGACTTCGAGATGATTCTGCGCGGAGTGGATGCCATGGGGACTCCATCAAAGTGATTGATGAGAGACAGGCCGAGAATTCGAGAAAGAAAACGGTTCACGTATTCGCGCGAATAACCCACCCTTTAGCAAAGAGCGCGAAAGGATGGGGCACCCGCAAATACAGAGATTCTGGCTTCGCCAGAATGACGACGTGTGTGGCATTGGCAATCTTGCTCGGGGCGATGAGCGGATGCCACGGTGCTCCACGGGAGGCGGGGACGGTGGTGGTGGTTCTGGAGAGCAGCCCGAACAACCTCGATCCGCGGCAGGGGACGGATGCGCAGTCGGAGCGGGTGGGCGGGCTGATCTTCGACGCGCTGGTGAAGAAGGACGAGAACTACAACCTGAGGCCGTGGCTGGCGACGAGTTGGGAGCAGCCCGACGCGCTGACGTGGGTCTTCCATCTGAGGGATGGGGTGCGGTTCCAGGATGGGCGGCCGCTGGAGGCGGAGGACGTGGTGTGGACGATCGAGAGCCTGATCGAGCCGAAGCTGGCGGGGCTGATTACGGCGAAGAGCGGGGCGTTTGCGGCGGTGGACCGGGCGGAGGCGCGCGACCGGCTGACCGTGGTGGTGCGGATGAAGCGGCCCGATGCGGGGCTGCTGTTCAATATGAGCGATGGGCTGTTTGGCGTGGTTCCGAGGGGGGCGGGAGGCGACTTCGGGCTGCATCCGGTGGGGTCGGGGCCGTTCCGGTTCGTGAGCCAGGTGCAGGATAAGGAGGTGGTGCTGGAGCGGAACGAGGGGAGTTGGAGTGACAGGGAACAGGGAACAGGGAACAGGGAACAGAAAACAGGGAACAGGGATCAGGGAACAGGGAACAGAAATACTAACAACGGAGAGAAGATTGAGCGGGTGCGGTTTGAGGTTGTGCCGGACACGATAACAAGCGCGCTGGAACTGGAGAAGGGGTCGGCGGACGCGGCCAGCAATGTGCTGACGCCGGACATGGTGTATGCGCTGCGAGATGCGCCGGGGCTGGAGACGACGAGCGGGCCGGGATCGAATGTGTGGTATCTGAACTTCAACGTGGCTGACCCGGCGTTGCGGGACAAGCGGGTGCGGCAGGCTGTGGCAGAGGCGATGGACCGGGAGGCGATTGTGGCGGCGCTGTGGCGGGGACACGCTCGGCTGGCGGACACATTGCTTCCAGCCGGGCAGTGGGCGGCGGCTGCGGACGCGGAGCTGGCGCACTATCCGCACGACCCGGCGCGGGCGGCGGCGCTGCTGGCGGCGGCGGGACTTCCTGCGGGACGGGATGGGGTGCGGCTGCGGCTGTCGTTGAAGATCAGCCAGGACGAGACGACGCGGCTGCTGGCGGCGGTGCTGCAACAGCAACTGAGGGCGGCGGGGATTGAGCTGAATATCCGGTCGGCGGAGTTTGGAACTTTTTATGCAGATGTGACGCATGGGGCGTTCCAGATGTACATCCTGAAGTGGATCGGGTCGAACGAGGACCCGGACATCTATCGCTATATGGACTCGTCGGGGAGCTTTCCTCCGAAGGGCGCGAACCGCGGGCACTACGTGAATGCGCAGGTGGATGCGCTGCTGGCCAAGGCGGCGGCGGAGAGTGGGCCGGAGGCTGAGGTCGAGGCGCGACGGAGGGCGGAGTATGTGGAGGTGCAACAGATTCTGGCCGATGAGCTGCCGGCGATTCCGCTGTGGTTTCCAGATAATGAGGTGGTGCATACGCGGCGGTTGCAGGGGGTGGTGTCGCGGGGCGACGGGAACTTCGATTTTCTGCGTGAGGCGTGGCTGCGGAACCCTTAAGCCTAAGGGCTAGAGCAAAACCAGTGTTGGTGTGGTCCTTTGAACACGGAAGGCCAACGGCAAGGCAAAAACGAAAGGCATGATTCTTGAGCTGTAAGCTATCAGCTATCAAGCTATCAGCGAAGGCGTACGAGAAACTTTCAGCACACTCTGAAGCCCACGGTTCCCTCCGGAATAGGCAATCTTACAACTCGCTGTCTATCGCGAACGGGGTGTGGGGTCGCACGATGGGCCGGAATCGGCAACAATGGTAGAGAGAGCTGTTTGCCGGGGAGTGGGGACGGGAAGGTCAAGGCGGCGACGGCGCAGGGAATCGAGGAGGACGCATTGAGAGTCAGAGGGTTGAAGGACCGGGATTTGAAGGGCGTGGAGTTGAAGGAACAAGAGTTGAAGCCAGAGGAGGGGGACGGGCCGGCGACAGGCGCGCCGCAGACGGCGGACGCCAGTGGGGAAGCGAGTGCGGCTCCGCCCCAGCGAGCAAGCTCGCCGGGGACCCCGGGCGCAGGACAGGTTGCGCCGCTGGGTGAGGCGGCGTTGAAGGTCGAGCTGGAGCAGGTGCGCGGAGAGCGCGACCAGTTGATGGACCGGCTGGCGCGGATGCAGGCGGAGTTTGAGAACTCGCGGCGGCGCGAGGTGAAGGAGCGCGCAGACCTGCGGGACTACGCGGTGCAACGGGCGGTTGAGCCGTTCCTTGCGGTGATGGACAACTTCCAACTGGCGCTGAAGGCGGACGGAACGCTGGAGCAACTGCGCGGAGGAGTGGAGCTGATCCTGAAGCAGATGGAGGAGGCGCTGAAAGGGCTGCATGTGCAGGCGGTGGAGACGGTGGGGAAGCAGTTCGACCCGCGCGTCCACGAGGCACTGGGAAGCATTGAGACCGCGGAGTTCCCCGACCATCAGGTGATGGAGGAGATACGGAGAGGCTACAAGATTCGCGAGAAGCTGCTGCGGCCGGCGCTGGTGCGGATTGCAAGCAATACGGCAGTGGTGGATGGAGCGAGTTAGCAAGATAGCAAGTCAGCAAGTCAGCAAGTCAGCCAGAACAAAGGCAACGGCGAAATACGGAGATTCTGGCTGCGCCAGAATGACGAACAAGAACACGAATGACGAACAAGGCGGGAAAATTTAAGAGATGAGTGCGACGGCAAACGTGACCAAGGCTGATTTTTATGAGGTGTTGCAGGTATCGCGGGACGCGAGCGATCAGGAGCTGAAGGCCAGCTACCGGAGGCTGGCGATGCAATACCATCCGGACCGGAACCCGAACAATCCGGCTGCGGAGGAGAAGTTCAAGGCGTGCAGCGAGGCGTACCAGGTGCTGAGCGACGCGGAGAAGCGCGCAGCGTACGACCGGTACGGCCATGCGGCGTTTCAGGGCGGCGGGGCTGCCGGGAATCCCTTTGCGGGCGCGGGATTTCAGGGCGACCTGGGAGACATCTTCGGCGACCTTTTCGGGGAGATGTTCAACATGGGCGGCGGCGGCGGGCGGCGGGCCTCGCGGGCACAGCGCGGGCGCGACCTGCGCTACGACATGACGGTGGAGTTCGAGGAGGCGGCGTTCGGAGTGGAGAAGCAGATCGAAATCCGGCGGCTGGAGGCGTGCGAGGAGTGTCGCGGGACAGGCAGTGCGAAGGGCAAGGCCCCGGTGACTTGCGCGCAGTGCGGCGGGCACGGACAGGTGCGGTTCCAGCAGGGGTTCTTCTCGGTGGCGAAGACATGCGGGCGATGCAATGGGACGGGGACGACGATCAGCGACCCATGCACGGCGTGCCGGGGCGAGGGACTGCAGACGAAGAAGCACGAGATCCTGGTGAAGGTCCCGGCAGGCGTGGAGCAAGACACGCGCATCCGCTACCAGGGCGAGGGCGAGGGGGGACGGTTTGGCGGGCCTGCGGGCGATCTGTATGTGGTGCTGAGCGTGAAGGCGCACAAATTCTTCGAGCGCGATGGGGACGACCTGCACTGCGTTCTGCCCGTCTCGTTTCCGCAGGCGGCGCTGGGGACGGAGTTGCAGATCGAGACGCTGGAGGGGATGGCGACGATCAAGATTCCCGAGGGAACGCAGAACGGGCGCGAGTTCAAGCTGAAGGGGAAGGGCGTGCCGCACCTGAACTCGCACGGCAAGGGCGACCTGGTGGTGGAAGTGCGAGTGGCGACGCCGTCGAAGCTGAACCGGGAGCAGCGGGAGCTGCTGCGGCAGTTGAGCGAGACGATGACGGTGGAGAATACGCCGACCAACCGGGGGCTGTTCGAGAAGATGAAGGAGATGTTTAGTTGAAGCAGCTTCTTGAGTGGATTCCTCGATATTGTGTAGAGAGCTTTTAGCGTGGGCCTTCAGCCCGCAGTTCATAGGCGGATGGAGACCCTGGGGCTTTGCCCCAGGCTAGAGTAGCGCGGGCCCTTGGCCCGCAACGGCGACCTGTATAGGAATACGGAATCCGATCTAATAATGGCGGGGTCTAGGCAGATACCAACAAACCGGAGGAATCCATCTCCTCTCTTCCTCTGGTGTGCCGGCTGGTCCCTGGCTTATCTGTTTGGCCAGCTCCGGATCCCTAAGCTTATCGCAGACTCGACTTAATCTCTCGTCGCATGTGACCAAATATGTTTCTTCTCTCTGGCCGATATAGGCCAGTTCGCAGGCCATACCAAGGATGAGAATATCGAAAGTGCTCAGACGGTCATACACCTCCCGGCGAGGGAGGTGGTGTTCGGCGAGAACGATCTTGTCTGTTGCGAGGATATGGTAGCGGTTCAGATCATAACTTGAGAGTACCGAAATCTTCATATGAGTGTTTTATGCCGCCAGGCGGTTTCCTTCGGTCCTGGATAAGTCAAGCCTGGACCGGATGAATTTCACGAGGATAGAGGTATTGGTGTCAGCCGCGAGAAAATCCGGAAGGGTATTGCGCAATGCGATGGCCACGACCTGTTCCGAGGGTGCCAGCCCTGGTCGGATGGTACGGATCCAAGATCCGAAAGACTGCCAGATCAGTCTGGGATGGGTTGCGGAGAGTATCTGCAGGAGGCCCTGTGCGATGATTCCGAGCTGGATGTGGCGATGGTAGGCTGCGATCTTGCGTCGGACGGCGTTTCGGTAAGCATCCGGTTTGCGGTGCAGGTACTGGTTTCCGCTGACCCGCCTTATGGGCGTCATGGCCGCCATCCAGAAGTGATAGCTATAGGCGCCGATGATACGGAGCGCCTGCTTGAAGGACAGTTCGATCTTGAATCGCAGGCCATAGATGCGAATGATATCCAGGGGACACAGTGTCCTGTCGGTAGACATCAGCAGGATGGTGCCGCGACGAGGATGCGATACGGCGACGAAGCGGACGAGGATCCCTACGGGTCGCCAGAACAAGTCGGCGGAGCGAAACCGGAGGGTAACCCCCTGCTCGCCATAGACGGGACTGGGCGCTTGCTGGAGTTGATCGGTCTGTCTCAGCAGAGCTGCGATCAGGATCTTGTTTCCGTACTTGGTGGGTCTTCCGCGAAGCCGCGGTCGATTGGCCGGCTGGGGTGGGGCCGGGAAGTAAGCCACGCTGTTGCTCTTGACCCGCGTGACGAGGTGGTTTCCCTTGTCCAGCAGGCCGCGAACCGTCTTGCCGTTGGCATAGTAGGCGTCCGCCACGAAGTAGAACGGCGCCGACAGTCCCAGGGAGTCCAGCAACAAGATCATCTTGTCCAGCAGGGTTCGCTTGTCGCGGTTTGAAAACACGGTGCCTTCGTGGATGCGGCAGGCCAGGGGCAAGGCAAATACGCTGGCCAAGGCCTGAGTAAGCACGGCGACTGCCTGGCAGGAGTGGCCGAAGATGAACTCTGGCTTGGTACTTGACTCGGATTGTTGATGAAGCTTCTTGACTCCGGGCATCTTCCGTCCTGCCTTGGCAACCTTGAGACCGTCGCCGACCAGAACGGCTCTGCCGTTTACGCGCAGGATGCCGGTGTTGAGCCTGAAGACCAGAGCGCACCAGATGTGAGTTAGCTTACTCAGATCCAGGGCTGGACTGTGGAAGAAGTCCAGCAGCCGGTCGTAACAAGCCGGCTCCAGGCCCAGGGCGCGCACTGTGCTAGTTACACCCAGCAGCTCTTTGCGAGTGGTCATTCCCGCCAGACAGAGGGCCATCCACAAGAAGGTCCTCTGTCTGGCGCATGCGGACCTCAATTGGCACACCAGAGTCCACCAGTGATTCCAGAGCATCATCAGCCTCCTTGGCGATTGGCTTGATCATCCGGTTTTCTGAATTGGCGGTTGTTGCATTGATAGTATAGCATATGTATGCTATACTATCAATGCAAAAGGAGGACTCATGAGCCAGAAACGGGCAAGGCAGATTGAACAGAGGATTGATCGAATCAAGAAAGCGCTACTGCAGATCGGCGCGATGCGCCCGGGCTCGCTGACCCGGCAATACAAAGATCCACAACACCACACCGGGCCCTACTGGCAGATCAGCTATACCCGCCAAATGAGGAGCCGCACGGAGTATGTCCGTCAGGAATCGGTGAAGGAGATTCGCCGCCAGATTGCCACCCACAAACGCTTCAAGCGTTTGGTTGACGAGTGGATCGACCTCAGTATCGAGCACTCACGCCTGACCATGCAGATTGCGGAACCTGGGACCATCCGATAGGCTAGATTCGACACTCGCAAGGAGAATCCAGAATGGCCAAGCTGGGATCCGATAAACGGCCTGCGGTAGTTCGCGTGCAGACGATGCCCAAAGGCGAAGAGATCGTCGCCCTTTGTGAAAAACACCACTGGAAGGTAATCGTCGGCATAGAACCGGATCAACCCGAAGATCTCTCCGACATCGATCTTCTCCTAAGCGCCCTCGCCGGGAAGCCCTCGGCTCCTCCCGCAGCGCCCAGGATCGGCCGCAATGATCCTTGCCCTTGCGGGAGTGGCAAAAAGTTCAAGAAGTGTTGCGCGGCCCCTTGAGCGCATGGAAGCGCAACCACTGGACCATGCAAATCGCAGAACCTAAGGCTAACTGACTGGCCGGAACTCGGTACTCTCAAGATCATAAGGATAAAGAGTTTTTCCCCAGTGAATGTCATCTCGGAATGTATCTACACACTGCTTATAGGTCTGCTCGTCTAACCAGTCGTTTGAGTCCTTCGGTGCGAAGCGCTTTCGCGCGAATGTATTTAAAACTTCCGGTATACAAATATTTGGAATGAAGAGCACCGCCTCATGGTCGGTCTTTTTGTCCAAGATGTGTTGGACCGCACTTCGACACCGCTGATCGCGCGGGAGATAGATTTCCACAGCGGCACTAGCATCAAGCAAGTAGGTCAGCATCACGCACCTCTTCTACTGAACAGCCAAATCATATCTCACGAGTTGAGATGGGCGATGGCGATGGCGAGGGCGGCGATGGCGGCGGTTTCGGCGCGGAGGATGCGGGGGCCGAGGGTGACGGGCGTCCATGCGTGCGTGGTGAAGAGGGAGATTTCTTCGGGAGTCCAGCCGCCTTCGGGGCCGATGGCGAGGGCGAGAGGCTGTTGTACGTTGTACGTTGTATGTTGTTCGTTGAGTGAGACGGTCAGTGCGGCGGCGAGGGTGAGGGACTGCTCGGCTTCGCTGAGGAGGATGCGTAGGGGGGCGGACTCTCGGGTGAGCGCGGCGGGGAGTGGGGTGGGCGAGAGGATTTCGGGGATGTCGGTGCGGCGGGACTGCTTGGCGGATTCGAGGGCGATGCGGCGCCAGCGTTCGGCGCGTTTGGGGGCGGCGAGTGCGAGGTGCTTCTCGGTGCGGCGGGCGAGGATGGGCGTGATGCGGGCGACGCCGAGTTCTGTGGCCTTCTCGATGGCCCACTCGAAGCGGTCGAACTTGAAGATGGCGAGCAGTAGGTGGATGGGGAGGGCTGCGTCGGCTTCCAGCTCTTCGTGGAGGGTGAAGAGGACTTCGGCGGATTGCTCGTTACCGCTCGCGGCGCGGACTTCGGTGACTTCGGCGCGGTGGAGGAAGCCGTTGGCTACGACGTCGAAGAGCTGGCCGGGCTGGGCGCGCAGGACGCGAGCGAGGTGGACGGCCTGCTCGCCGGTGAGGGCGGCGTGGGTGGGGTGGCCGGATTGAGGAGACCAGGTGTCGGCGATGAAGCGGCGGCGCATAGGGCAGTTGTGAGTTGGTAGTTGTGAGTTGTGAGTAAAAACAAATGCAAAGGCAACAACAAACGCAACAACAAATGCTTGGTCAGGGTTTGGGGAGGGGGACGGTGATGGGGTCCTGGTTGTAGAACTTGAGGGTGATGGAGGCGGACTTGCGCTGGTCCCATTCGGACTGGGGGATGGGGTAGTGGAGCAGGACCATTCCTTCGGCATGGCCCGCGGGCTGGATGATGGACTCGCGCACCAGCGGCGCGGAGGCGAGGGGCACGAGCGCGGGGAAGACAGCGTAGAGGTTGGGCAGATCGTTTTTCTGGAGGGCGGAGGTTGTGGACTCGGCGCCGTCGGGCGCGGTGATGGCGCCGGTGATGTCGTCGAGCGTGAGCGGCTGCTTGAGGTGGTTGCCGACGCGGACGGTGGCGAGGATGTAGAGGTCGTCCTCGAATGGAGATTGCTGGCCGACGACCTTGGAGTCGGAGTTGAAGACGGTGTGGGTGGGCAGGACGGCGACGTGGGTGACGGTGATGTCGGCGGTGTGGTGCGGGACGTAGAGATAGATGCCGACGAAGACGAGGGCAAGGACGGCGATGGCGATGAGGGCGGGGACGAGAAAGTTGCGGCGTTCGGGTTGGGCAAAGGAGAGATCGGACATGGGGAAAAGGATAACGCTAAAAACGGTTGTTGGTTGCTGGTTGATAGAAGCGGTTATGAGAGGTCTTTTTGGACGAAGTACTCGTCCATGAGGACGGCGATGAGTGCCGCGGTGGGGACGGCGACCAGTGCGCCGACGATGCCGGCCAGTTCCGTACCGGCGATGAGGGCGATGAGGACAGTGAGGCCCATGAGATTGACGCTCTGACGCATGATGCGCGGAGTGAGGTAGGCGTTCTCGACGTTGACGTAGATGGCGTAAAAGATGAAGACGGCGGTCATTTTGGCCCAGGAGTCGAGGGCGGCGACCATGCCCACGAGCAGGATGGTAATGACGCCGCCGGCGATGGGGATGCAGTTCATCAGACCCATGAGGACGCCGAGGAGGATGAAGTAGCGTACATGCAGCAGGCCAAAGACAAGGGTGCTGGCGACGCCCAGGATGAGCATCAGCGTGGCCTGGCCGAAGAGCCATTTGCTGGTGCGCCGTTCGGCTTTTTGCAGGGTGACGGCGAGGCGGAGGCGGTGTTCCACGGAGAAGAGCGACATGAGCCAGCGGTAGGCGAACTCTCCCTCGAGCATGAAGTAGACGCAGAGGACGAAGGCGGTGAGCAGATCGAGGAGGTTCGCCATCCAGTTGGGGAAGGAGGCGAAGAGGTAGGCGGCGGTGGCGGAGAGTGCGTCTTCGGAGCGCTGGGCGATGGCATCGACGCCGAGCTTGTCGGCGAGCGGAAGGCGCTTGAGACGGGCGACGATGGGAGGGATGCGGGCGGGCAGGTCGGTGGCGAACTGATGGAGGTCGCGGATGACAGGGGGAAGCGCGACGACGAAGAAGATTACGATGGCGAAAAAGACGCCGCTGAGAAGAAGCAGGATGGCGAGGGGGCGCGAGGCGTGGCGAGTGCCGCGAAAGCGGAAGCTCATGATGCGGTTGACGGCAGGCATGAGCACGACGGCGAAGAGCGCGCTGACGTAGATGAGGGCGAGGACCTCGCGCAGACGCCAGGCGAGGGCGAGGGCCAGCAGGACAGCGATGGTGAAGAGGATGGCACCGCGGATGGCGGTGCGGGCCTGCTCGGGCGGGATGGGCTTTGAGGTCGGCAGAGTGCTCCTCCTTCTGATGAGATGCATATAGTGTGCATCATGCGGGATACGGAGGATAGAACAAACAACGGCAAGGGCAAAAGCTTAGCACCGATTGACACCGATGCGACCGATTAAAAACAAACAAAGGCGAAATACGGGTTAAGAACAGACAAAGGCGAGATGCGGGACCCTTCGACTGCGTTTGGCGCAAGTGCGCGCCAAACTGTGCTCAGAATGACGGCAAGAACAAACAACGGCGTGAAACAAGCAACGGCGAAATACGGGGATTCTGGCCTTCGACTTCGCTCAGGCCAGAATGACGAGCAAGGACAGACAAAAGCGAAATGCGGGGGGCCCTCCACTCCCCACCCCAACGAGCAAATGCGCTCGTCGGGGACCCCGGTTCCGGCGGCAAAGAGCGCCGCCTCCGGTCGGGATGACGGATCGGATAGGGCAACTCTCCGGCCAGGATGACGGCATTTGGGGGTTTGCCAGGATGACGGAGGGGTGTGGTTAGGGAAGATCTGCACAAGTCTTCAACATTCCCTCAGGGGCTAAAGCCCCCGTGATTTAGTGGCTCTTACGGACGGGCTGAAGCCCGTCCCCTTCAAAACGCGGGCTTGTGCAGAGCTTCCTTAGGTGAGGCGGGTGAGGAGGGCGGCGACGGTCTCGTCGGGGGTGAGGGCGGCGGTGTCGAGGGTGAGGTGGGCGAGGCGGAGATAGATGGGATGGCGCACGAGGAAGCGGGCCTCGGCGGCGGCGGGGTCGGCGAGGAGGGGGCGGAGGGGCTCGGGGAGGGTGGGCCCGGCTGAGTTGGCGGCGGTGTTGGTTTCGACACACGTTGCGGAGGCGGGCGTGGGGTTGAGGGCCTGCATCATGCAGCGGTCGAAGAGCGCGGAGAAGGGCGCGTCGAGGAAGATGGTGGATGTGGCGGGAGTCTGCTCCAGGAGGAGGCGGTTGGTGAGGACCTCGGGCGCTCCTCCGCCGAGGGCGAGGACGAGGCGGTTGCGGCCGAGGGCTGAGGCGAGGGCGGCGGACTCAAGCTGGCGGAAGCGGGCTTCGCCGTGGGTGGCGAAGATGGAGGGGACGGAGAGGCCGGCGCGCGACTCGATGTAGGCGTCGAGGTCGAGGAAGTCCCAGTTGAGGCGGGCGGCGAGCAGGCGGCCGACGGTGGTCTTGCCGGCGCCCATGAATCCGGTGAGGACAAGGCGGCGGAGATGCGCGGGCTGGGCCGCGGCGGTATGGGGTCCGGCGGCGGAGTGGGCGGCGGGTTGGGCGTTCATTGCGGCTCCTTGGGAAAAGGCAACGGCAAAAGCAAGGACAACGACAACAGCAAAAGCGAACTACAGAGATTCTGGCTTCGCCAGAATGACGGCTATTTTTGGCTTCGCCAGAATGACGGCTTCAAATGAAGCGTGGAGCAAAGAAAAGCCGCGACCATTTGTGGGGTCGCGGCTCAGTGGATTTGGTGGATGCTCTGTAGGGCGATCTTTTTTTATCGATACAGAGCCGCACGCAAGCCCGGCTGACCCGCTCCCTGCCACCAAGGGCAGGGATAGGTAAAGTAGTAGCCGGATTGGAACGAGCGTGCTTTCATCCTGATTGTGAGAGTACACCGGAGAGAGATTGGTTGCAAGGGGGAGGCGCGAAAGTTGTACGGGGTGATTCCCATCCGGTCAGTCGATGGATGCGTCTGGGTTGATGTAATCGTCGTCGATGGAGGCGAGACTGGAGTCTTCCTGGAGTTTGGCCTGGATGTTCTGCCAGACGCGGTCGCTGGGTTCGGCGACGGGCTCAAAGAGGCTGCGGGCGGTTTCGGCGATGATTTCGAGGTCGCTGACCAGGGCTGCACAGTCGGGGTTGGCGGCGAGGAACTTTTTGAGGCGCGGGTCCTGGCTGACCTTGCCGTCGCCGGAGGCGAAGAGGTCGGGGAGGATGTGTTCAAACTCATCGGGTTTGAGGTTGTCGAAGTCGATATTGACGGGGAGGGTCATTGTGCGGACTCCGCGGGCGCGGACGGCTGGGACGACTGGCTGGGGTTGCGCAGCAGTTCGCGGAGCTTGAGCCGGGCCTTGTGCAGTTGAGATTTGCTGTTGCCAATGGAGCAGTCGAGCATGGTTGCGATCTCGTTGTGTTCGTATCCCTCAACGTCGTGCAGGATGAAGACCATGCGATAGCCGGGGGGCAGGGCGGCGACGGCGCGCTCCAGTGTGACGCGGTCGACCGAGCCAACCAGGACGGGGTCGCGGCTGCCGAAGTCGCGGCGCGGGGCGTCTTCGCCGGAGGGGCTGATGGTCTCTTCGAGCGAGACGAGGTTGAGGCCCTTCTTGCGCAACTGCATGAGGACGAGGTTGACGGTGAGGCGATGCAGCCAGGTGGAGAAGGCGGATTCGCCGCGGAAGCTCTCGATCTTGCGGAAGAGATGGAGGAAGGCGTTCTGGGTCATGTCCTCCGCGGCACTGACGTTGCCCAACATGCGCAGGCAGAGGGTGTAGACGCGGCGCTTATGCAGGTTGTAGAGCTTGGCGAATGCCTCGGCGTCGCCGCGCTTGGCGGCTTCAATGGCCTCGGCCTCGCCGGCGATGGGCGGGTTGCGCTTGAAGAGGCCGGGATTGGGTCTTGCGGGGGGAGCTTGCGTCATCAGTTGGCCTTGGCAACTCATTGGTGCCGGCTCCGGGGTTCGGGGAACGCCCAGACTCTCGCCTGATTCAGCCTAGCGCATCTGTCGGGGTTTAACTACTGCATGGGTTGGATGCATGGCGGGGGGGGGGTGGTTGTGCGGGGCGAGTGCGCAATGCGCGCGATGAAACAGACAACGACGAAATGCGGGGGATAGCGGCGTAAAACAAGCAACCGCAGGTCCTTCGACTGCGTCTGGCGCAAGAGTGCGCCAGACTTCGCTCTGGATGACAACGAAAACAAGCGACCGCGTGAAACAAGCAACGGCGAAATACGGAGATTCTGGCTGCGCCAGAATGACGACTCTCAAGAGATCTGCGCCAGAATGACGGGGATAAATTCAGGCGCCGATGAAGCGGGCGTAGAGGGAGCGGGCGAGGGTGATGTCGGTGGTTCCCTGGACGATGGCGCGGCCGTCGGCGAAGAGAATGAGGGTGAGCGGGCCGCGGCGGAAGCGGAGGATGAGGTCGTTGGAGCGGAGGTCGGTGATGTCGGCGTGGGCGGCGAGGCGGGCGCGCAGAGCGGTGAAGTCGATGGGGCGGTGGTGCTCGTGGATCTGCACGGAGTCGCGGCCGCAGAGGGTGATGTGGGCGCGGTCCTGGCCGGCGAGGTGGGTGAAGATGCGCTGGCCGCAGACCTGGCAATCGGGGCGAGGAGTGGCGGCGGAGATTTCGGAGCGGTCTAAATAGCCGTGGTCTGCCGGGGAGCCGAGGCCTGCTGGGTTCCAGAGGTCGAAGGAGAGGAGGGTCCGGCGCATGAGGTGAGGCTGGCCGGTGAGGAACTTGAGGGCCTCGGTGACCTGGATGGAGGCGGCGAGGTTGACGGCAGTGGAGAGGATTCCGGCGGTGTCGCAGGTTTCGACGTTGCCGGTGGGAGGCTTGGGGAAGATGCAGGCGAGGCAGGCGGTGGGAAGGCAAGACAAATGCGGGGGTCCCTCCACTGCGGCGGCAAGTGCGCCGCCTCCGGTCGGGATGACGGGTTCCTGGGCGGGGAGGATGTTCATGGTGGCGGCGTAGGCTCCGATGGCGGCGGCGTAGATCCAGGGGGTGCCGCGCTGGACGGCGAAGTCGTTGATGAGGTAGCGGGTCTCGAAGTTGTCGGTGGCGTCGAGGATGATCTGCGGGGCGGGCTGGCCGGTGGGGACGAGCAGTTCAGCGATGTTGGTTGGCGTGAGGTCACGGATGCGCGCGTGGACGGCGACGCGGGAGTTGAAGAGGGCGATGTGGCGGCGTGCGGCCTCGGCCTTGGGGAGGGAGTCGCGTGCGTCGGCCTCGTCGAAGAGGACTTGGCGCTGGAGGTTGGAGGGCTCGACGAAGTCGCGGTCGATGAGGGTGAGGGTGCCGACACCGGCGCGCGCGAGCAGCGCGGCGGAGGCCCCGCCCATGGCGCCGCAGCCGACGATGGCGACGTGCGAGGCGGCAAGGCGTTGCTGGCCGAGCGGGCCGATGCCGGGAAAGAGGACCTGGCGGGAGTAACGGTCGGCGTCGGCGATGGGCGAGTTATCTTCCGTCGAGACTGGTGAGGACACGGTTGCACACTCGTTTAAATGCATCGTTCTTCGTAGTATAGGGAATTGCGGGGGACTCTTCATGGAGGCTTGCTTGCGCGCGGTTTGCATCCAAATGAGTGGAAGCGATCCGAGGCGGACTGAGGGAAGACAGAGGGGAAGATTTATTGCGCATTCGAGTTGATGCTGGAAGCAGAAGGGCGGAGGTGGGAGGGGGCGGCTGGTGCGCGCGCCTGCTCGCCGGCGTTCTTGTTCTCGCATGGGCTGGATTCTGTTCGGGGCAGAGCACGAATACGACTGCGAATTCAACGGCAACTGCAAATTCAACAACAACGGCAACCGCAACGGCAAATTCAACGGCAACGGCAACCGCAACTGCAAATCCAACAACAACGGCAACCGCAACGGCAAATTCAACAACAACGGCAACCGCAACGGCAAATTCAACGGCAACTACAGCGGCGGGGGCGACGGCGAGCCTGGTGGCGTGGAAGGGGTTGCGAGTTACGGCGGTGGAGTTTGAAGGGGTGAGGTTCGCGGCGAGCGACCCGCTGCCGGGCTTGCTTACGCAGAAGGCGGGCGAGGCGCTGGCGCCGGCCAAGGTGACGGCGAGCGTGCGGCGGTTGTTCGCCAGCGGGCGATATAGGGACATTCGCGTGGAGGGGGTGCGCGAGGGCGCGGGGATGCGGCTGATCTTTGTTGGCGTGCCGCGCTACTTTGTGGGGCGGGTGACGATTGTGGGAGTGAAGGACGAACGGCTGGCGTCGCTGCTGGAGTATGCGACGAAGTTGCAGCCGGGGACGGATTTTACCGAGGCGGCGATTCCGGCGGCGACCGAGGGAGTGCGGCAGGCGCTGGCCAGCAATGGGTACTACGAGCCGGCGATTGCGGTGAAGACGACGGTGGATGAGGCGGGCGGCCAGATGAACGCGGAGTACACCGTGCAGGTGGGGCCGCAGGCGCGGGTGGGGAAGATTACGGTGGGGGGCAATGATCCGGGGATGACCGCGGAGGAGGTGCGCAGCAAGGGAAGGTTGAAGCTGGGCAGCAAGGTGACACGCGAGACGACCAGCAACGCGCTGACACGGCTGAGGGCACAGTACGAGAAGAGGGACCGGCTGGAGGCGACGACGTCGTTGCGAAGCGAGACCTACGACAAGGCGCGCAGGCAGGTGGACTACAACTTCACCGCGAACCAGGGACCGCTGGTGAAGGTGGTGGTGGAGGGCGCGAAGTTCTCCAGGGGGCGGATGAAGCTGCTGTTGCCGATCTACCAGGAGGGGACGATCGACAACGACCTGCTGAACGAGGGGACGTACAACATCAAGGACTTCCTGTTTCAGGAGGGCTACTTCGACGCGACGGTCTCGGTGAAGGTGGTGGGCGCGGACTCTGGGACGATCGTGGGCGCTGCGACGCGACCGGGCACAGGCACAAACGCGGAGACGGCGCAGGAGAGCGTGGTGTACTCGGTGGTGAAGGGTGGGAAGCACAAGGTTGGGTCGGTGACGATTTCTGGCAATCACTACTTCGACACGCAACTGCTGAAGGAGCGGATGCGGGTGCAGAAGGCGGACGCGTATCTGCGCACGGGGCGCTACTCTCCGGCGCTGATGAAGGCGGACGTGGAGTCGATCCAGGCGCTGTACCGGGCGAATGGGTTCGATAAGGCGACGGTCTCGACTGCGATCACGGACAACGACACGGCGAAGCCGGGGAAGAAGCTGAAGGAGGGCGAGATTGCGGTGGTGGTGACGGTGGCGGAGGGGCCGCAGTGGAGGTTCGGAAGGGTGACGCTGGCGGGCGTGGACCCGGGCCGTGAGAAGGCGGTGAGGGCGCTGCTGAACGCGCAGGAGGGCCAGCCCTTCTCGCTGATTACGCTGTCGGGCGACCGGGACGCGATGTTCGGCTACTACCTGAGCCATGGATTTGAGCAGGCGCGAGTGGAGGTGAAGCAGCAGGCGGAGAGCGCGGACGCGGAGAAGACGGATGTGGTGCTGCATGTGACCGAGGGTGAACAGGTGTTTGTGGACCGCGTGCTGGAGTCGGGGATTGTGCATACGCGGCCGTTTGTGGTGTCGCGAGAGACGACGTTCCATGCGGGCGATCCGCTGGATGAGAGCGCGCTGCTGGAGACGCAGCGCAAGCTATACGGGCTGGCATTGTTCAACGAGGTGACGACGGCGGTTCAGAACCCGGATGGCGACGCGCCGATCAAGAACGTGCTGCTGCAACTGAGCGAGGCGCGGCGGTGGAACGTGACGTACGGGTTCGGGATGGAGGCGGAGACGGGCACGCCGGAGAATGGCAAGATCAATCCGGCGTCGGCGATTCTGCTGGGGCTCTCGCCGAATGCAAGCTACTCGCAGGAGGGCAAGACGGGAGTGAGCCCGCGGATCTCGCTGGACGTGAGCCGGATCAATCTGCGCGGGACGGACAACTCGCTGACGCTGCATTCGTCGTACGGGTTGCTGGAGGAGGTGGCCATACTGACGTTTCTGAAACCTCACTTCCATTCCAGTCCGCAGTTTTCGGAGAGCGCGTCGGGCGGCTACTCGAATGTGCAGAACATCACGACGTTCCAGGCATCGACATTGCAGGGCGACTACCGGATTACGCAGAAGGTGAAGCGGACGGACACGGTCATCTACGACTTCGAGTTTCGCCGGGTTGCGGTGAACCCGGCGACGTTGCAGGTTTCGGCGAACCTGATTCCGCAGTTGTCGCAGCCGGTGCGCGTGGGCGGGCCGGGAATTACATGGTTCCACGACAAGCGGGACCCGGGGCCGCTGGACGCGACCAAGGGGTCGTACACGTCGGTGCAGGAGTTTTTTGCGACATCGAAGTTTGGCTCGGAGGTGAACTTCAGCCGGACGGACGTGACGAACTCGACGTACTACGCGTTTGGCAGGCACAAGTATGTGCTGGCGCGGAATACGCGGCTGGGATTCGAGAGTTCGTTTGGGGCGAACCCGAACGTGGGCAGCGCATCGTGCATTACGAATTACCAACCGGCGGCGCCGGCCGGAAGCGCTCCG
>Ga0224557_1001859_pt1 | contig 19288 bp, 16 predicted proteins | sample 714S31014metaG_FD_180677 | JGI IMG/M metagenome (GOLD analysis project Ga0224557, IMG submission 180677) | Peat soil microbial communities from Stordalen Mire, Sweden - 717 S3 10-14 | ecosystem: Environmental > Terrestrial > Soil > Wetlands > Peat | place: Sweden: Norrbotten County, Stordalen...
TTATCACGAAGTGCTTGTTCTCGGTGCGGCTGAACTCCATGATGCTGTCGATGGTCTTGTTCCTCTCGTCGCCGAATGGCAGCCAGAGCGGGTCGTTATCGATGAAGGGCGTGTGGAACTGGATGCTGATCCTCCCCGCGATATCGTCCCACTCGTGAAGGACGTCGACTATCGTCTTGTAGTTCAGCGTGTTCAGGGTCATGTTGATGGCGACGCTGCCGCCGGATCCCACGAATTCTTGCACGTTCTTCTTTATCCTCGCGTAGGTGTTCGGGCCGCGGATGCGGTTGTGGGTCTCTTCGGTACCGTCGATGGACACGAAATAGAATCCGTTGATGTCCATCATCGGGAACATGCCGTTCGTGACCACGCTGATCCGGTTCTTCAGCTCGTCCGAGAAGACCTTGATGACGTCCTTTCGCAGCATGGGCTCGCCGCCCACGACCGTCACGTTGGCTATCTTCATCTTCTTGAAGGAGTTCTGGATGACCGTCCTCCACTGCTCCGGGGTAAGCTCCCCGGCCGTCGCCTCTCTGTTGGTCCACCAGTAGCAGTGGACGCACTTGAGATTGCATACGTTGACTATGTCAGCCGATCCGAAGAGCGGCGTCTTCGTCCCTTCCCTCATCTTCCCGTACCAGTGCATGAGGTCGCCGGCCCTGTTGTCCCTCAGGAAGTTGTTCAGCGACCTCAGATAGTCTGCGGGCGTCGGGTCCTTGGCAAGGGCCGGGAGCATCTTGACGAGATTCGGGAGGTTGGTCAGGTCCTGGTACGTCGTCTTTACCTTCTGCAAGGAGGAGGTCTTCTTTATCTTCAGGTCTACGTATGTATCACTCTGTTTGAGCCTCCCTCCTGAGATCTTCTCGACGAACTTCTGTGCAAACTCCTCCTCGGACCAGTCAAAATACTCGCGCTGAAGAGGTTCGGGAGATAGCAGTGTCATACTAGATGAAAAATCATCTGCAAACCTCCCTCATTTCTACTTTCGCTTTTCGCTGACTTGTCGGAAGTCAGCGTCGAGGCCTAGTTCTTGTTCGCCCTTCTCTGCGCCTTTCCTAGGTTCTCTCTGGCCTTTCCTTGGGCCTGCTCAACCTTACCCTTGACCTGTTCTGTCTTGTTGTTCCGGAGCTTGCCGACTTCCTCACGGACGATTCCCTTAATCTGTCTGCCCTTTCCCTTTATCTCATTCTCACTCATGAACACAGAAAGCGGTTTGGTGTTAATAATGAAATGCGGGTATCGTATAGAAGTTTCTTCGCGAAGCTCTTTCGTCCGAAGAAGGGAGGATCGGCGACCCGGTCAGCGGTCTTGGCCATCGGCTGTTTGACCTGAGTCTCGAGAACGACCAGGGTCAGACTGATCCTCTCGGCGATGGCCGCCGGCTCCGTAGCTATGTTATGCTTGATGCTACCTGAATGCACTTACCCGGTCAAGAGAGTATAGAGGCATGTCATTCAGAATTGGAAAGAAGAGGGCCGGAGAGGGACTGCTCGCCACGATCATCATCGTGATCGTCGTACTCGTGCTACTCGGCTGGTTCATCCGTTAGGTAGAACCACCTGTTGCACGGATGATTCATTGAGGACGAGCAGGTCGTCCCCGTCCATTCCCCGCGCCGCAGAGGCGCGACTTCACCTTTTTACCGACATGCGTCTCAAGACTGTTTCATATCGTATCTCATGGATTTCCAGCGCCCAAGAGCTGAGGCCTGCTTCCGTTGGGGAAGAACCAAGATTGATCACAACTTTGGATGTTCGACGGATTCCGTTGAGATAAGAGCCCCATATGCGGATCCATCGATCGTCTCATGATTGCCTACCTCGGCCAAGTAACAAAGTTATGATTGAAGCTACCCGAATCCATATCACTGATTAAGAGCACTGTATGGTATGACATTCAGAATAGGAAAGAAGAGGGCTGGGTACGGAGTGCTCGGCACAGTCGTCATCGTGATACTGGTGCTCGTGGTCCTCGCTTGGTGGTTTGGTAGGTAGGACAACCTTCGCGGCGGCCCTGCTCCGAGCAGGGAACGCGATGGACGATTAGGGCCTAGGTTGGGCCTCATCTAGTGTAACCTTGTTCGCCCGAGGAAGGTATCTCTGTACAAATCCCTCCTCGTTAACCCCTATAAACGACGGCGGTCCGACATCAGCATTTCGCCGCGGCGTAACAATCGGGAGGGATGCTCGATCAAGAGAACAGTTAGCAGTCCGGATGACCTGGGTCAGAGCAGGGGTTTGAAGAGCGATACTTGTCCTGGCGGCCTTATCTCAGAAGATCTCTTTCATTGAGTGCACTACAGAAGATTTGCCCTACTAGACAACTTTGCAGTATGGAATTCCGCTTTGGAGGCTCCTCGGATCCCCCGCAGAGGAGCGCTCGCTCACGACCGCCGAGGCGAGCTTCACTGCGTCGGCCAGAGGAACCAGCAGGACGTTCGGTTGGTCAGGAGGTGGTAGTCGTCGTTGTGGTGGTGGAAGTGACTCTGGGAGCGACCGCGGGTGAAGGACTCAGACGAGCCCCCTGGGAGCTGGCTATGTTTCCCCTGATTATCCCGTAGGCCTTCTCCGCGTCCGCGTTGGGCAGGTCGCCCAAGGCGAGAGGCTCTCCTCCGAGCCGGAGCGTGCTCTTGATGGTCGAGCGCGTAATCCCCTTCTCTAGCACCACGTTGGAGATATCCCCGTAGTTGAAGTCGGTGTAATCCTTCTTCAACCCCAGCGCGTGCGTGTGTCTAAGGATGATGCGCTCATTTGTCAGCACCACAGAGTCTACGTTGATTCTGGGATGGTAGATTTTCTGTGGCAAGTAGAGAGCCACTCGCTCGTTCGGTCCAAGTATCTTCTTCAGATCGTCTGGGGAGGTTTGCATTGTTATCGAAGTGTGATACGGTTCTTGGCAGATAGCGATAGGGGTTGATTCCACTGAAGCACGCCTCCTCAGGGCCAATCCCTTGACTGGTGGACTGGCGTGCATCGACCTCCTAGGGAACCTCTTCTCAGCTTTGGAACCTCAGGTCCACAAGTCACCACATGGGTCAGGATGTGAGTAGCATGCCTATGGGCCAGCATGCCTGCCATTCGTAGCGGTTCGGTATCGGAGAGAACGGCGACTTTGGCCAGTCGGAGCTAGTCTCCGCCGATCGTATCGCAGCCGCACCAGCCTTTCTCGTCAATGCGGGTGTTACAGAACTGACAGAACACGGCAGCCGCGTGAGATTTCGGCTCTTCCCTGCCATCGCTACCATCCGGCTGCTCCGGATTGTAGGCGACTCGGATCTCTTCCTCGAGCCAACTAGACTGAGAAGAATCAGTCAATGATGGTCTGCTCTTCAGGTGAATCTATCTCCATGGCTGTCACTCTTCGTCTATCTTTCTGGCGGTTCTTCCGATGGTTTCCCTGACCGACCCCTTGAGTTCTTCTGCCTTTCCCTTGACCTGCTCCGTCCTGTTACCTGCAATCTTACCCACTTCTCCGCGAAGCTTCCCCTCGAGCTGTTCATTCTTGCCCTTGATCTCCTGCTTGTTCATGTAGAAGGTAACGTTTGGAGACTAATAGATGGAATGGAACAATCCTCTGGTTCGTCGCTCTCCAAGCGGCTGGAGCCCAATCTCGTGTGATGGAAATGGGGCAACCAAACGGGTTGGCGGTAGTGGACTAGACTATCGCCAACACATCGACGGTCACGGCGCTCGGTTGCGCTGGGATGTCTTCTTCCGATCCAGACCTTGTTTCGTCCAGTCTCAGTTCGTCCAGCAGCGCCTTTGCGCTCCTCGCCGAGGCCAATACGGCGGCTATGTCGGAGCTGCGTTTTCTTATCGTGATGGGGGTGGTTCCGACGGCGTATGCCAGGCGGAGCTGGTTTATCCGCTCGCCCGTCTCGATCGAGGCCAGGTACAGTGCGGCCCCGGCCACAGACAGCGACCTCTTGTCCACCAGCGTCTGGCTCTCCCGGACAATCTCCAGTATCTCCAGCGCGCGTCTCTGGACCGTGACGCTGAGTCCAGCCCGTCCGGCTATTCTCGAGACATGCAACGATGGGTTGGCGTGGGCCGGTTCAAGGTTCATCGTCCTTATGAGAAGGCGATAGTACTTCCGAGCCATCCTCCCTCTCACCGACGTCACCGTGCGCTCCATCTCGTCCAACGAACACGAGACGCCCACGGTTGCAGCAGCGATCAGGACCGTCGCGGCGGCCATGTTGACTATTGATTTGCCTTTGATGACGCCTTCCTTGAGGCCTCTGCGATAGACTTCCTGTGCCTCGTTGCTGACCGAGACAGGCAGAGACATCGCCTCTGTGATGCGGTTGATCTCCGCGATCGCCTTCATCCCATTGTTTGTCTCGGAGTCTCTTGATATCGATATGCGGTTCAGCCTCCTCAGTTGGTCGAACTCGTGGCTGTGCCGGATCGTCTTCCCGTTGGCGTCGACGTTGTCGCTCCCGATCAGCGTTGGGAGATGGATGTCATACATCAGGTTCGACTCGGGCTTGCTGCGCGAGTGAGGCAGTCCGGACGGAGTAGGAGAGTCCTGATAGACGGTCGCGCTAACTACGCCGCATTTGCGGCATAACTGCTCGCCACTCTCTGAATCGTAGACGAATCCGCCGCCGCACTGTGCGCACTGCCGCGTCAGTTCGAGCGGAGTTGATACTAACACGTTCTATAACTAAGTTCTGTAGTCTTTAAGCTGTCGGCAAGATGGTTAGTAAATAATCTATAGTGGCTAACCGATAGAAGAATGTCTGACCGGTGATTCCGAGAGAATCTCTCACGGAGACGAAGCACCTGGAGGCAGCCCAAGCCTCACTGAACAAACAACTAGCAGTGATGATCGCAGTGTTGACTTCGCTGGGCGAGGGAGCGTCGCACGTTCGCAATGCTCCCTGTGTTTCCGATCGGTCTGGACCTATCGTTGGGACGACTAGATTGTGACCGTCTCGTCGACCGCTGTGGTCGGCACCGTCGTCTTGCCGCTTACCGAGATTATGTCGTTGATCTGGTCGAACGCGTGGAGATAGTGAAGACCCTTCTCGCTGAGCTTGTACAGGTGCGTCCCTTGCTCGTAGCTCAGCAGTTCTTTCTGCTGGAGGAACTGCAGATACTCTTGGACCTGCGCATAGGAGAGGTAAGCACCATACATGATTCTCGTCTTCGTTGCTCCCTTGTTCGCAGCCTGCAGAATCATCGCGATTATCTCAGATCTGCTGCGATATTTCATTCCAACTCTTCACTACTTGATTTAGTGTTATCTCGACTATATATATCAACTGGAACATTGTTCTATGGTTTAGCGTCAGTCGCACGGGGTTCCCCACAAGGAATCAAGTGGGCGGGACGCAATCAGGAGGTGTAGGTGGCTGTCAACAAGACGTTCTGGACGAGGGTGACCGTCCTGCAGGAGTCCGTGCTCTGATCGTCCCAGTGAATGAACGTGAAGCTCCCGTAGTTGCCCACGCAGACGGTGTAGGAATCGCCGGGCACGCCCGTGTAGCTCATGGATGTGAACCCGGAAGCCATGATGTTACTGTTGTACGCCACCGTTGTCCACATTCCCGAGAAGGCTCCTCCCGTCTGAGCGACTGACTGTACGTTGATGGTTGCGGACGTCGAGTATGTAGCGGTGAGCGTCATCGACTGTGTAAGGGTGATTGTCCTGGAGGGGCTACCGTTCCCGCTCTCCCAGTGGCTGAAGAGGTACTCCCCGTAGTTCGATACGGACACGGTATACTCTGCGCCGGTCGTGCCGTTGAAAGCCAGAGGCGTGAAGCCCGATGCAACCACGTTGCCGTTGTACGAGACCGTGGTCCAGAGGCCGGTGACGGCGTTCCCGCTCATGTCCGCCGACTGGATGAGAAGAGAGGACATCGTAGACGGGGTCGCCGTGAGGTCGGAGACCAGCTTCGCGAGGTACGAGGGCAGGGCGGAGTAGGGGTTGGGCATGCTTTCGTCCGTTATGAATACGTAACCGACATAGGCGGCTACTGCGCTCACGGAGGAAGTGGTCAGTGACGACACGCCGTAGGACATCGTGGCAAAGCCGCTCTTGCTCAGCCCCATCGTAGAGGATCCGAGGGCCGAAGCACTCGGGATTCCCGCGTTCTCGTAGATGACTATGACGTCGACCGCCCCGATGTAGGAGCTTGGGACCGCGGCGCCGGGGTTCCCGACCACGGTGTTGAGACCGAGGGAGTGCGCGTAGCTGGTCAATGCGGAGTAGTACGACTCGTGCCCCGCGACGTTGGACATCTCGTCGAGGAAGATGCCGTTCACTCCGTACCATGCCTTGTAGGCGTTGATGTCGGCCACGACTGAGCTCGCGCTCCTCGCTCCATAGCTGGTGTAGACGTAGCCCAGGACGTTGACGCCTGCCGATCTCAGGTTGTTGATCCAGGTGGCATAGTTAGGGTCCTTCGAGGCGCCTGGACCGCTGGATGGATTCACTATCACGGTGATGGGTACAGACGGATAAGCGACCTTCTGCTGGATGATCGCGTTCCAGTTGCTCCCCGGGTAGGAGTATAGGGGTATTATGACCCCGCTCGCAGAAGCTCCACTGGCGGGTGCCTTTCCGGGTATGTACGCCATCGCTGAAGATACTGCCGGCATGCAGAGCACTAATAATAAGAAGGATGCAACGAAGCTGTAGAAGATTCTATGAGTAGAAGCGTTCTGCAAGAGTCTTACACTGAATTCCGGCTGAAAATCTACTATAAAGGGCATATGAACATATCTTATGTAACCAAGCTACCTCTGGCCGTCTTGCGTCCTTTTGTAGCGAATGCCAGCCGAGTGCATCACCTCCTTGGCGAGGATCCGCGGACAGGATAGCCGGGGGTTCGAGATTGGCTAGGAATGCGACGGTGCTCGTGACGGCCGCAGGCACCGTAGTCGCGCAGGGGATCATCAAGTCCTTGAGGTACGCGAACTCAGGACGGAGCAGGCGCGTCCGCTACAGGATCGTCACGGCCGACATGAGCGCGCAGGCCGCCGGTCTCTATCGGGGCGACATGGGCATCCTAGTCCCATCCGCATCTTCGAAGGACTACCTGGATTCCATCAGCGCCGTCTGCAGTAAGGAGGAGGTCAGCGCAGTCTTCGTAGGCTCCGACGAAGAGCTATCGGTGCTCGCGGCTTCAGCCAGTCGGATAGAGAAGGAGACGGGGGCGACCGTCATGACGAACTCCGAAGGCGTGATAGCGATAGGGAGGGACAAGTGGAGAACCTTCGAGTTCTTGAAGAAGAATGGACTGCCCTGTGCCGAGTCCGCTCTTCCCAGGCGACGGAGGAGCTTCGTGAGGGAGTTCGGGCTGCCGGTCGTCGTAAAACCCCGGGAGGGTCACGGCTCGCTACAGCTCTTCATAGCCAACAGCTCGGAGGAGGTCGATCGCGCCATAGAGAGCATCGAGGTTGGCGGGGGGCGCCCGGTTCTCCAGCAGTATCTCAAGGAGGAGGACGAGGAGTTCACTTCGGGGGTGATGTCGGACAGGAACGGCAGGGTAATCTCATCGATCTCGATGAGAAGGAGATTGAAGGGAGGGCAGACCTACAAGGCCTTCGTGGGCGACTTCCCGGAGGCCAGGCAGTCTGCTGAGAGGGTAGCCGTCGCCATAGGGAGTAGGGGCCCCCTGAACGTCCAGGCGAGGATGAGCGGCGAGGAGCCCAAGATATTCGAGATCAACCCGAGGTTCTCGGCCTCCTGTCCTATCCGCGCGGTCGCAGGAATCAACGAGCCGGACATCCTGTTCAGGAGCTGGGTCCTTGGGGAGGAGATAAGGACCAAAGACTACCAGAGTATTGCATCCTTCAGGTACTGGAACGAGGTCTACGTGACGCAGTCAACCTTCGACAGGACCCTCAGCGAAGGCCGGACGAGCAAGAAGGACTCGTTCATCCCTGACTACTTCTGAGCTACTCTCCATCCTGAGCCAGCGTGGAGGCGATGACTGCGGCCACCTCTTCAGGGTAGAGGCCCATCGCTGTCACATGTATCTGGCGAAGAAGAGACTTGCCGGCTTTCTCAAGGACTTGACGACCAAGATGGTTGACACGGACGTCGTCGCAATGGCCGAGAGCCCGTAGGCCAAGACTATGTACTGGAACCCGAATTGTGCGAAGATTATCCCCCCCACTCCGAGTACCGATACGCCCAGGAGGGCGATTCCAACGAGACTCCGGATCTTGTTCAGGAATATGAGGAAGAGCGTGTTCGCCATGAATACTGCCACCAGAACGTCGGAGAGCGCGGCGAGCCGCAGGACGTAGATGCTCGTCCCGGAACCTCCAATCCAGGATTCGATAATCGGGGCGAAGACGAAGAGGACGGAGGCGACCGACGCCGCAGCGAGCACCGACGAGAGCAGGAGGACCTCGTAGCGGTGGTTCAGGAATCCATCGACTTTTCCAGCCTGGGTGACGGTGATGCTCGTCGTGAGGTTGGAGATCTGCTCCGAGATGGGCGTCATGATGACGAACTGGATCACGGCCGCAGGGAAGATGACGAGGAGTGCGACGTCGGCCCCGACGTGATAGGTAGAATTGAAGACCATCGGCAGCGAGATGCCGTTGGCGCTTCGGACTGGATTGAACGTCCACGACAGCACCCTGTCCCCGAAGAGCATCGCGAAGAAGAGCATGCCGAAGAGATAGTACGGCAGGCCCTCCCAGAGCTGGACCCTGAAGTTCGACATTATGGTCTTGCTGTTCACCACTATGGTGTTTAGAGGGTTCCTGTTCTTGTCGCCCAACGAGTATACGGAGTTGGCCGTGAACACCCTGTAGCTGTAGTAGATGGGTACCACTGACAGGACGGCGATTCCGGTGCCCAGGGAGACGAGGTAGCGGTTGAGCGAGAGAGGGATGATGTTGTACATCAGGAAGTAGACCGTCAGGAGTGAGACGAGGGCGGCGGCGTATGAGACGACGATCTGGGCGAACTTCCTCAGTGCGTAGATGAGGATGTAACTGACCCGGTGCGCGAAGATCGTTGATGCGCTTATCATGGTGAGAATCGTGAACTGGGTGGGGATGTTAGCGAGGCTGCCGAACACATACACTCCTCCGATGATCCCTGCCACCAGGCATGCCGACAGATAGTAGCTCCTCCTGAGCGCCCTCTTCACCTCGGAGAGGTTGTACTGGTTGTAGTAGAAGACGATAAGGCGCTGGAAGAGTTGCATGGGCCCCTCGCTCAGCAGCAGTCCGAGGAAGACTCCCACTATCAACGACGTTACTATGGTCAAGGGGAGGCCCCACACCAGCCAGAGCGACACCCCGAAGAAGTACAGGACGGCCAGAGACCCCATCCAAGGGAAGGTAAGACTCAGACCCTGCCCCACCCTAGCCCCCACGCTGGGGATGGCGATGGTCATGGAGCGCTCCTGGGTCAGTCTGGCCTTCTCTCGGTCCATGTAGTGGTCGAGGGAGCCGTATAGGTGGCCGGCGACCTGGTAGAGGTCCTTGAAACCGTTCTCGGCCGCCGTCTTGTTGTTGTACCCAAGGACTTCGAGGAAGACCACTATCTCGGGGACGCTGTCCAGACTGGGCTGGATCTCGGCTATGGACCTGGCGGTCTTCTCTAGGAAGACGATAGACCGCCTCGACAGCTTCCCAGGCCCGTAGTCTCTCAGCGGTTCCACTCGGATCACCCGGACGAGGCTGTGACCGGTATTGTTCCCTTTACAGCTCCGAACTGGCTGACCACGTCCACGAGGCCTTCCGTCAGGGACATGGAGGGGCGATAGCCGAGCAGGCGCTCAATCTTTGAGATTGAAGCAGCTCCGGACCTGACGTCGCCTACTCGTGGGGGTTCGAAGACAGGCTCGATGTCATCGGCCCCGATGATCTCCTTCAGCGCGTCTATCAGCTCCAGCAGTGTCGTCGTCCTCCCCGAGGCGACATTGAGAACCTGACCGGCGGCCGAATCGGACGCCATAGCGAGCATGTTGGCGTCCACGATGTCTCTTACGTGGACGAAGTCGCGCGTCTGCAGGCCGTCGCCGTAGATGGTGGGGTTGTTTCTCTGCAGGATCTTGTTAGCGAAGACCGTGATGACGCCGCTGTAGTCGCTCATCTTCTGCCTGGAGCCGAAGACGTTGAAGTACCTCAACCCCACCGTCTCGAGGCCGTAGGTCCGGTAGAAGGCCGATAGGTAGGCCTCGACCGCGAGCTTGGAGGCACCGTAGGGAGACGAGGGCGCGCATATCAGATCCTCCGACGCGGGGACGTCGTCGAGGACCCCGTACACCGCGGCCGACGAGGCGAACACCATCCTCTTTATCTTCCTGCTGACGCAGAACGCCATCACGTCGAGAGAGGCGTTCACGTTCACGTTGTGGACGAGGAGCGGATCTGTGACCGATCGCGGGACGCTCGCTATCGCAGCTTCGTGAAAGACGACGTCCACGCCTTCGATGTCTGGCAGCAGCTGGCCGATGCGGGCCGCGTCGCCCGTAAGCACGCGCAGCAATCTGTTGTCCCTGTGCTGTCTGAGATTCCCCGCCGACCCGGTCGTGAAATTATCGATCACCACAGTTTCGATGCCTCGTGCGATCAGCTCGTCGACGATGTGGCTCCCGATGAAGCCTGCTCCGCCGGTGACTATCGCCTTTGAGACGCTCTTCATGCGGTCACCATCATCTGCGGTATCGCTTCCGTTGGGGCCCTTCGGGTTCTCTTCGATTCCAGATTTGCCAGTTCATCATAAGTTTCCCTATACCGTTGGATGCACCTCTCGAGGCTGAACTCCTTGCTCGCTCGGGCGAGAGAGGCTCTTTCCATGTCGTGCCTCAGTCCTCCTTCGTTAAGCAGGCGCAGGATGCCTTCCGAGAGGTCGTGCGAGCTCCGACTCTTCACGAGGAGTCCGCAGCCTTCCAGCGCCTCGCTCACTCCCCCTACGTCGGTGGCCACGATGGCCTTTCCGCAGGCCATGGCCTCAATCACGGCGAATGGGAACCCTTCGGTGATGCTGCTGAAGGCGACCACGTCGCCGGTCGCATAGGCCTTCTCGGGCTCCTTCGTCCCTCCCATGAAGTAGAAAGTGCCCTCGAGATGCAGGTTCTTGACCGCCTCTGCGCACCGCTCGTAGTACTCGGGCTCGGTCGAGTCGCCGTAGAGCAGGAACCTCACGTTCTTCACGCTCTGTCTCACGCGATCGGAGGCCTGTATTAGCGCGATGATGTCCTTGAAGACGCTTATCCTCGCTACCGAGACCACGGTGGGTCGCGGGTCTTTGGCTACCTCCATCGGCCTGAACCGCTCCGTGTCGACGCCGTTGTAGATGACCCTGACCTTTGAAGGGTCAGCCCCGAGCTTTGTCTCCCAGGTCGTGTTCGCACGGCAGACCGGTATTATCATGTCCGCGCTCTTGTAGATGGTGCGGACGACGTTGTGCGTGAAGACGGTCCAGAACAGTTTCGAGGCCTCGCTGTACAGGAAGGTGTTGTAGTATAGCAGCAGCTCCCTAAACGCCACGCCGTGCTCGGTCAGCAGGAAGGATGAGCCGTTCTCCATCTTCGCCGAGACCCCGAGCAGGGACGGCAGCCAGGCCAGCGAGCTGTGGATGATGTCGACCTTGGGGAGCTTCACCGAGAGCACCTGCATGCTCCTCTGCAGGACGTGGTAGTTGGTCAGGGCCTCCCTCAGCTTCATCTCCTTGTAGAGCGGATCCTTCATCACTCGCTCGAGGAAGACATCCCAGGTTCGGGGGTGCTCGAAGCACTTCTTCGAGTCGTAGACTGTCAGGAAGTTGTGGAGCTCGAGGACCAACTGGGCAAGCCTGTCTGGGTCGCAGGTGTCGGCCAGGATGCTCTCCAAGAACGCCCCATACAGCGGCAGGAAACGCTTGACGACGACACTGTCGGTCGTGCGCCTTATTCTGGGAATCAGGGCGCTTCCGTCCGTGAAGAACTCTTCGAGCCGGGTAGTCCCGAAGACCGGCATCCCGATCACCTTCTTGACGTTTGGAGGGAGACGCAGCGTGGAGTTCGAGTTCGGGTTCGAGAGCTGGTTGAAGATGGTGAACTCACAGTCAGGCATGTTCTCGACGAGGCCCCTAGCCCACGTGGAGACCCCGCCCGAAGCGACGTGGGGATAACTATCCCAGTTGATTAATAATACTCTTCTCGTCATAGGTATTACCTCGCCGAGACTTCGACGGGCCTGCAGTCCGCGGCGCGACCGGCTTCTGCGCCTTTCGGAACCCTGTCTTCCTCATGGTCAGGAACTCCTCCACGTCCTTTACGACCCGGGAAGCCGCAGGTGGAGGCGCCGCGTCTCTCCTGTCGCTCGGGGCCCGGGGGGCGCCGCTTCCTATCTCCATGGCCCGCGCGGTCCGATCCTCTGTGAACAGGTTGACGCGCTTCGATATGGTCATGTACCTCTTGTAGGCTTCCTCGGATTTCGCCTTCTCGCCGGACATGAGGTAGAACTGGGAGCTCTCCTGCAGGGACCAGAGCAGCTCCCGCACGGAAATCCCTGCCACGCGGTCCGCGTTCTCGCTGTAGATCGCGGCGGTCTCCCCGTACAGCAGCCGGGCAGCACTGAAGAGCGACAGCTTCTCTAGGCAGTCGGCTGCGCATGCGGCGCTCAGCGCAGCCTTCGCCGGCATGTTCTGCTCTAGGTTGTCCGAAGCATCCTTGAGGTAAAGCCTGACGGCGCTGACAAAATCCCGTTCATCTTCACTCTTGATTGCGTTCAACCAAGGGTTGGACTCGTCTGTGATTCTGTCCACCCAGGTAGAGGTCTGCATTTGAGATAATTCAGTAAGTACTCTTTTAAGGGGTAGACAGCTTAATACCAGTGAAGAGTTCTGGTAGATTCTTCCTCATAGAATCTACCCGACGTATAATATGGTCTGTGTGTATGGAATTACGTGTGTTCTATAATAGGCTATGAGGGCCGGGGCGAGGCCGCTCCGCTGCTCGTCAAGGGCCTTCAACGGATGGAGTACAGGGGGTATGACAGCGCCGGAGTCGCCATTTTGTCTCAGCGTGAGATCTCGGTACGGAAGGGAGTGGGCAAGGTCTCCGAGGTTAACGCCTTGGTCCACATGGACGAGCTCAGGGGAGAGGTCGGGATCGGTCACACCAGATGGGCAACCCATGGCGGCGTGACAGAAGCAAACGCACATCCGCACCTTTCGAATTCCGGTCAGATCGCTCTCGTGCACAACGGGATAGTGACAAACTACATAGAATTGAGAGAGGAGCTTCGCAGCAAGGGGTTCTCCTTCAACAGCCAGACGGACACCGAGGTCATAGTCAACCTGCTTCAGCTGAACTTCGAGGAGACGCGCGACGTCAAGACGGCCATGATGCGAACAGTAGCGACGCTAAAGGGGAACTACTCCTTCGCCGCGGTCTTCCCCGATGGCACGCTCGCGGCGGCCAGATTCCACGAGCCGCTGATAGTCGGGATAAGCAGGGACGGCTATCTCGTGGCCAGCGACATCCTGGGGTTTGTCGAGCAGACAGACAAGGTGATCTACCTGGACAATCGCGAGATCATAACAATGAAGGACGGAGGGCAGGTCATATGCGACTTTGATGGTAAACCCGTGCGGCACGAGCTGATCCGGGTATCCAACGAGATTGCCGACGCCGACAAGGGCGAATACGTGCACTATACCCTCAAGGAGATCTTCGAGCAGCCAGCGAGCATCCTAAGGACCGCCGAGAAGATAGCACCTGAGGTTGCCAGGGCTGCGGAGATGATAGAGAGCGCGAAGAACCTGTACATAACCGGCAGCGGGAGCAGCTTCCACGCCGCCCTGGTGGGGAAGTACCTGCTCTCCAAGTTCGGAGGCCTGAACATCGAAGCGATAATGGCGAGCGAAGCGGAGTTCTCCCCTCATCACCTCGACAGCGAGTCCGTGATGATAGCCATTTCCCAGAGCGGTGAGACCGCGGACGTTCTCGAGGCCGCGAATTGGGCCAAGGAGAAGGGGGCAAGGATCATATCGATTGTGAACAAGACCTCGTCTTCGCTTGCCCAGATGTCATCACTGACGATAGGGCTCGGTTGCGGCCCTGAAATCGGGGTGGCCGCCACGAAGAGCTTCACGTCCCAGCTGGTCGTACTGTACACCATCGCAGGCTTGCTGAGCGGAGGCACCCTCAGCCCGCGCTTCGACAATCTGTCCCGACAAATGTCAGAGGTGCTCGATAATCAGACGAAGATCAAGGCCCTTGCCGAGAAGCTGACGGGCCTCTCCGACATCTACATCCTTGGCATGGGGGCTAACTACAGCATCGCTTCCGAGGCGGCGCTCAAGATCAAGGAACTCGCCTACGTACATGCGGAAGCGCTTCCCGGCGGAGAGCTCAAGCACGGTCCGCTCGCCCTCCTCGATTCAAACTCCTATGTGGTCTTCCTCAACCCGTCCGATTCGACCTACTCGAACGTGATGACGAGCGCCCACGAGGTGAAGGCTCGCGGGGCGAAGATCATAGGAATCTCAAATCGTCCGAGCGAGATATACGATTACTGGATAAACCTCCCGTCGACGGAAGCAGAGATGTTCCCTCTGGTCGAGATGATCCCGATGCAGCTTCTCGCCTACTACCTGGCGATCCACCGGAACGCGAACCCGGATTACCCGCGAAACCTCGCAAAGTCGGTGACGGTCAAGTAGCCGTGGGTCAACCCCGACGGCCGCCATCATCCGCAGATTCAGTTCGCAGGAGGCGCCTCTCCCCGTGGCTCAGGCAATCTTCTGTAGGCTTGTTATAGTGATAAGATAACCTAAGGTAATAGACCGACCGCAGCATCTACATGCATTATGAGTAAGACGACTCCGGCGAAACTTGACCTGATAACCCGCGAACTTTCCCCCCCTGTCACAGAATCGCGCGAGGCTTTCGCTACCAGGAACCTGCTCGTCCAGACCTGCGAATCCTGCGGGAACAAGATCATTCTGGATGCAGGGGACGTCACCTTCGGAGGAAGATGGTACCACGCGGCATGCTGGCAGCTCGAGGGGTTGGATTCGAACGCGAACGAGTCCTTCGGCTAGCCCAGAAGTGCCCGAAGAACAGCAGATTTTCGGGGAACCTTCGTGCCAAACAGCAAGTCCGATGCAGAATCCCCGACATTTTCATATATCGCACCTTGAGGATGGCGACCAGATGACAAGCGAGCCCTTGGAGATCCGCGTGGCCGGCACGGACTCCGCCCTTCCCGATGAGCTCAAGAAGTTCTTCGAGAGAGGAGGCAGCTCGCTCCTCATCAAGGGGTCAGCGGGGTCGGGCAAGACCACGCTGGCGCTGACGCTGCTGCGCGCTCTGAACATCACCGAGAACTTCCTCTACGTCTCCACAAGGGAAGCGCCGATTCAGTTCATCCGGGACAACGCGTGGCTCGCCGAACGCTACGGCGGCCAAGTTAGCGCTAGCAGCAAGAAACAGCAGGATGCGGACCCTGATTCTGCCCTTCTCGATGGATTCGTCGATGCGAGGCTGGACGAGCCCACACAGCTCTTCGAGAGGATAACGAGCAAACTGATGGATGCGAGCTCGCCGTTCATAATAATCGACACCTGGGACGCGATGCAAGACTTCGCCGACAAGAAGGCTCTGAAGACCAACGCGAGGGTGCTCCAGACATGGGCCGAGAGAGCCGGAGCTACGCTCGTCTTCACCATGGAAGATCCCGACAACGAGGCCCTCGACGCCCTCGTCGAAGGGGTGATGGTTCTGAAGCAGAGGAATGTCGAGTCCAGGCGCCTGAGGGAGCTCACTCTGTCGAAGCTGTACGGGGTGAAGATAGAGAACCCGTCCTATTTCTTCACCCTGAACGGTGCAGAGTTCAGAAGCTTCAGGCACTATCGCCCTGACGACCTCGCAATCGCGCCGAGCCTCCCCAACGCCAAGTCCCCACGCAGAGGGAGTACGGCCTCCGTCGGCTCTTTTCCGATGGGGTATCCAGAGTTGGACCTGGCCCTGGGCGGCGGGATTCCCGCGGGCTCCGTCCAGAGCATCGAGGTTGACTCCGAGGTCAACATGAAGATTCCGTTCCTTGTGATCTGTCGCATCGTCGCGTCCTTTGCGTCGTCGGAGAATCTTGTCAGAATCTACCCGCTCGGGGGACTCGACAAGGAATTTGTCGCAGAATTCCTAAGGGTCTCGGTCCCACGCTCTTGCATGAAGTACGTCAGCATGCCAGAGTCCCCGGAGGAGAGCATGAAGGAGGAGGTCGCCGCCGGCGCAGCGGTCCTGAACGTTCTCAACTCCCATGACGTCGGCGAAGAAAGTTTGAAGCACTTCTCCAACCTGGCGCGCTCGAGCCGAGGCGCCACAATCTTCGTCGGGAGGGAGTCGAAGAGCAAGGAATCGCTCGGGAACATCTTGGAGACCGCTGGATCCCGAATCAGGATATCCTACACGAATGGGACGCTCTTCCTGCAATCCAAGATTCCATTCTCGCAGTTCTTCGGCCTAACGGTCAACCGGAGATTGGGGATCCCCGAAATCGAACTCGAGCCGATGGTTTGAGCTCATCCCGCGGCCGTACTGCTTTATCCGAATCACTGCGTTGAAGAGTCCCTTCAGCCCGTTATCTTCTTGATCTCCGAAGTTAGGCGCGAGATTGAGATCGGTTTCGTAAGAAATCCCTCGACTTTCATGTTCGGGAAGAGCTTCTTGAACTCACCCGCATACATGTCGAAGGCGGTGAGGAAGCAGACCTTGGCTTTGCCATCTATCTTCTTTATCTCACGGAACAGGTCAAATCCGTTCATGCCAGGCATCCTGATATCGATGATGATTAACCCATATTTCCCGGCCTGGTACGTGGCAAGGGCCTCCCTGGGATCGTTGTAGGCATCGATAGTAAACCCGTGCGATGCCAAGCCAATCTTGAGCGGGTTGGTGATGTCCTTTTCATCATCAACTATCAATATCCGTGACATTATCGACATAATGAGCCTTTCTCGTGAAATAGATAAGAGTTATGAAATGATGATACTTTCATGGCAATCCGACGAAGTGGGAGGAGACGGGCGCCCTACCTGGAGAGATTCGGCGGGACGCCAGTAGATCATCGCCACAAGGAGGTCAGCTGCTGGCCGTGTAGATTGCCTCAAGGCTGAGCGTGGTGCCGCCTAGCGCGACCGGATAGAAGCTCTGGGTGTAGCCGTTGCTCCAGTGGCTGAAGGTATACCCTCCGTAGCTCGAAGCGGCCACGTAGTAGATCGGGCCATTGCTAATCTCAAAGGTGCTGGGGGTGTATGTAAGACCGACGTTAATCCCGTTCAGCCACAGCGTGGCCGTCAACCCGGTGAGCGGTTTCCCCGTCGAATCGACCGCCGTCACGATGATAATGGACTTGCCCGCCGGAGGTGCTGAACCGACGTTCCTGTAGTAGGCCGTAAGCGTGGTGTCGCTGCTCAGGGAGAATGTCAACACCCTCGAAGTGGAGCCGTCGCTCCAGTGATCGAAAGTATACGAGCCATAGTCGTAGGCGGTGACCGTGTAGGTCTCCGAGTTGTTCAGGGTGAACTGGTATGGGAAGTACTCGTTGCCGACGGTCTGATGGTTCTGGAGGACGATTACCGCCAACCCGCTCAGATCGTGGCCGCTGAGGTCCTCGGCCTGAAGGCTGAGAGTGATGGTTGTGGATGGCCGATTCCCGAAAGCGTAGGTGTCTCCTCCATAGACCGACTGGAGTCCGGACGAGGCGGCGACCAGGCTGTCGTTCGGGTGCCCCATCGCCGTGGTCGTGCTGTACGCGTCTATCTGACCTTCAAGGGGGTAGGTGTAGTTTCCGATGTTCATCACGGCCTTGCTGTCGGCGACCGGGGCGGTCGCGTAGACATTCCCAGAGGTGCCGATGAGGTCCACGCTCTGGGCGTTCGAGGGCAACCCCGTCACCGTGACCGTGCCACCGAGGGTCACGTAGAAGTCCTGATAGTTCGCGTAGACCGTGCTGCTCGCCACCGACGTCTCTTCTTCGACATAGAAGCTGTAGGGGGCAGGCATGCCGAGGCTGAGGTCGTTGGCCTGGTAGACCAGGGCGTGGTTGAGATAGACGCTCAACGAGTTCTCTCCGTTGGTCATCATCGCGCAGTCCCCGGTCAGCGGCTGATTCTTGTTTCCGTCGACCCAGAGCGGGGTGATCACGGGGTTCTGACCGTTGTAGCTCTGCGCGTGCACCACTCCCCAGACGGTGCCCGTTGGGGTGGTGACTGCCAGGCAGGCAACGTAGTTCAGTATCTGGTTGGAAGCGCTCATGTAGAGGCCGGTATCTGAGTACCCCGCGGAGTCTGAGGCATTCGAGACCGACAGGACTGCGTGAACGAGGCTTGCGTTGGTCGGAGGGGTGACGGCGTAGTAACCGTTCCAGCCACCGTTAGCCTGACCCGTTACTCCTATTGAGAGTTGATTGGCAGCCTCGAAGAACGTGTAAGATCCGTTCGTGGTCCCTGTCCCACCGTACTGCCAATAGCTTCCGTTCGACTGCAGCTGCTGCTGGGTCTCGAAGCCGTTGAGCGGGTCGGAGGCGATCAGACCCGATTGCACCCTACTGATGGTCTTCGGAGGAGCGAGCCCGACGACCGACTGATTTCCGGTAAGAAATATGACGGCGAATACCGATACGACCAGGATGGCCCCGATTATTACAGCCGCTAGGACGCGTTTCATCATCTATACCGGCGGTTGAGTGCATAACTGGATTTGCGTAGAATTCAGAGGAAGAATCCACCATCCTTCATTCTGATGGATCAAGGAGGCGCGGTGTGGTCACCGGCCTCACCTTGCACAGGCGAGGGAGACGCGGTTGGCTTAGGCGTAGGTACAGACTGCGGCGTGGGTGGTGACGCCGTCACACCGGTAGCTGAAGTACTGGTCGCCGTAGACCCCTACGGTAATCGTGTGGATCCGGCGGGGGGCGCAAAGGAGTCGGGAGAGAATCCAGTCTGGACGGTTTGACCGGAGCTGCCTACGATCTGGATGTAGCCGGAGAGCGCCGACCCGCTCTGAGTCTGAGCGGAGACCGAAAGATCCTGGGATCCGGTGCTCGCTGCGAGAGCGGTCACCCCAGTCGAGAGGAGCAGGATAGATAGGAAGGTCCCAATCGAGAGCATCTCCCAGTAGGTCTTCAGTGATGCTATTCACATGTTGAATTGGGCAGGCGTAATCAGGACGCACTACTTAGGCCGAGTCCAACTTAGTAGCAATGCAGCCCGGTAGTCGATAATTCGGGGAGAGTCGGAGTGGTCTACCGAGGCACGTAGCTGCGTACCTGGCGCTCGCCGAGGAGGTCGAAGATCTCGAGCAGCTCCGCGTACACCT
>Ga0224557_1001861_pt1 | contig 19263 bp, 17 predicted proteins | sample 714S31014metaG_FD_180677 | JGI IMG/M metagenome (GOLD analysis project Ga0224557, IMG submission 180677) | Peat soil microbial communities from Stordalen Mire, Sweden - 717 S3 10-14 | ecosystem: Environmental > Terrestrial > Soil > Wetlands > Peat | place: Sweden: Norrbotten County, Stordalen...
CGGATTCCTGAAGGGGAACAAGGAGGTCTTTGCGCGCGTGGATGCGGAGTTGCGCAAGAAGCTGGGGATTGGCGCGGCCACCGTGGCCGCGGAGGTCCCGGCGGTTCCGGTGAACGGCGCGGCCGCGGCGCATGAGGTGGTGAAGGGGCGGAAGGGCTAGTTGTCAGTTGTTAGTGGTCAGTAGCTGGGCAACCCCATGTCAGACGAGAAACTGTCTGACATGGGGCACCCGGACTTCGATGAAGGCGAGCTACTGCTGCGGCGCGGGTGCGGCGGGACCGCTGCCGCCGGGCCGCAGTCCGCGGGTTCTGCCCTGACCGTCTGCTGGAGCGGCGGGCTGTCCCGGGCCACCGGGTGCACCTGGTCCGCCGGGCTGGACGCCGGACTGGGCGGCAGCGCCCTGACCGCGGTCGCGCAGCCTGGTCCATTGATCGGGCGTGAGGACGGCGCGAATGCCGAGCAGCATCTTGGCGTTCGCCTTCTCCAGATCGGCGCGGGCGTCGGCAACCTTGTCAATCTGCGCCTGGGCCTTGGCGGTGTCCAGAGGATTGGCGCTGAGCAGGGGTTCCAGCATCACTTCCTGCTTCTCCACGTTGGCCCGGAGATCGATGAGGTGGAGGCGGCTCTCCTGGAAGATGCCGTCCATGCGCTTGACCTGGTCGGGCGTAAGCGTGAGCCGCTCGACGACCCTCGGGTTCCTCCACCACATTCCCTGGGGGCCGATGTGGAAGCCGCCCTGCCGGCCGCGGAATCCACCATGCATGTTGCCGCGGTCGGGCATGGCGGCGCCGCGGAAGTTGCCGGGGCCGTTGTCCGGTTGCTGCTGCATCATGCCGGGACGCATCATTCCGGGGCGCATAGGGGGACGCGGCGGGGCCTGACGCTCGACGGGAGCGGCCGAAGCCGCGGGAGCGTTTGCCGGCGGCGGCGGAGGCGCTTGCTGGGCGAAGGCGAGGGAGGTGCAGAGCACCATGGATGCAAGGGGAATCAGGGATCTGGAAATCGTGCGGGAGTTCATAGGTTTAGTCTTTCCTTTGGTTTGAGGTTGCGCCGGATTCAACGGCGTTTTCGGTTGCGACAATTGGATTGTCGAGCGCTTGCATGGGGGTCGGGACGGAGGCGGAACCTTCGCTATTGACGTCTTCGAGCAGCGCGTCATCCGATTCGGCGGTGCGAGCCTGGTCGCCAGCGGCGACTACAGCCGAGGCGCCGGCTGCAACTACCGGTTTGGGCAACTGGGAGCGGCGGTGGGCCATCTGCATCGGTATCACGGAGATGAGCAGGATTGCCGCAGCGGCAAAGTACGCGGGCTGCAACCCATGGTGACGCAGGGGGATTCGCCACTGCGGCAACAGACGAAGCTGGCGGTCGGCGTAGGCGCTGCTGGCTTCGCGGAAGAGGGCGAGCGATTCGCGCAGGGCGGCGAGTTCCGCGGCGCACTGTTCGCAGGTGCGGAGATGGGCTTCGGCGAGCGCATCGGACGGCTCGGGAGAGCCGGCGGAGCGGGCGAGCAGTTCCCCGAATTGTTCGCCGGTGAGATGGGCGCAACCGGCGATGCCGGACGGGGCCGGCGGTTGAGGAGGTTGAAGAGTCATAGGGTCTCCTTCCGGGGAGCGTTGTGGCGCGAGCGGACGGTGTTGAGGGCGCGGTAGAGGTGGCTCTTCACGGTCCCCAGGGGCAGGCCGGTGACCGCAGCGATCTCTGGTATCTCCATCTCTTCCAGGAAGCGCAGGACGAAGACGGTGCGCTGGCGGGGGGAGAGCTCGGCGACCGTCTCCCAGATGAGCGCGACTTGCTGCCGGGCGATGAGGTGCGATTCGGCGGTGCCTTCGCGATTGGGGACGCTGGCTGCGACGTCATCGACATCGACGGCGCTGGTGGAGATGTGCTTCCAGAAGCGGAAGCGGCCGGTGCGGGTGTGGTCGCGGGCGAGGTTGAGGGCAATGCGGATGAGCCAGGTTGGGAGGGAACAGTCTTCGCGGAAGCTGGCACGGGCGGTCCAGGCGCGCAGGAAGGTCTCCTGGGTGAGCGTCTCGGCGGCATCGCGGTCGCGCAGGGTGGCGAGCAGGAAGCGGAAGACGCGCGACTGGTAAAGAGCGACCACGGTTTCGAGGTCGTCGAGGGGAGTGGCGCGCGTCTCTGCGCCGAGGTTTAGGACGGTTGACGGGAAGGTCTGGATGTTCTCAGGCACCATATTCATTCCTGGCAGGTTCGCAAAGACCGAACCGCGTACGCCGCGCCTATTCTGGGCGGCTACAGAGACAGACGGACGCACCCACGGGGAAGTCTACGTCCGCACGGGAATATTTTGGGCCGGGAGTTGAGGATTGGGAACGGTGCAGTTTGACAGGCGGACCTTCCCTCGGGGGCTGAAGAGGGTGATGAAGAATGGGTTCGCGGCGCGAGAATTGACCTCAGGGGCTAAAGCCCGGTTGATCTTGCGGCTTTTACGGCACGGATAAATCCGTGCCCTTAACGAAGCGGGTTTTTCAGCATCCTTTAAAGCCCAGCCCATTCGCGGCACTTATCGGCGCGGAGACCCAGGACTAAAGTCCTGGGCTATCTCAGAAGCGAGTTTTTCCGCAGCCTGTGAAGCCGCGCCGTTTCAAAGCGAATGCAAACTGCACCTCTGCCGAATATTTTTGATCCGGGAGCTGGGGATTGGCCTGAGGTATGCTGCTTCTAGACATGTCAACCGTCAAGGCGATCTATCCGGGGACCTTCGATCCGCTGACCAATGGGCACATGGACCTGATTGCGCGCGGGGCCAAGATTGTGGATGAGCTGGTGGTGGCCATCCTGCGGAACTCGGACAAGGGCGTGCCGCTGTTCACGGTGGCGGAACGGCTGGAGATGATCGCGGAGGCGATCGCGGAAGGCGGCTTCCGGAACGTGTCGGTGACGACGTTCGATGGGCTGCTGGTGGACTTTGCCCGCGAACAGGGAGCCAAGGCAGTGCTGCGCGGCATCCGGGCGATTACCGACTACGAGTACGAGTTCCCGATGGCGATGATGAACCGCAAGCTGGACCCGGACCTGGAGACGCTGTTCATGATGCCCACCGAGCAATACACGTACGTCAGCTCGCGACTGATCAAGGGCGTGTTCAAGCTGGGTGGGGACGTGAGCGCATTGGTGCCGCCGCTGGTGATGGCCAGGATGACGGCGAAAAGCGCAGGGAAGAGTTAGGGTGGCGGATATAGCGCTTCAGGAGCAGTTCGGGCAGATCGATATCTATCTGTTCGATCAGATTTTGCGCGGGAACATTTCGCCGGGGATGCGGGTGGTAGATGCGGGGTGCGGGCCGGGACGGAACATCGTCTACCTGCTGCGCGAGGGGTACGACGTTTTCGGGGTGGATGCGGACGCGGACGCGGTGGCAAGCGTGCGGAAGACGGCGGGAGCGATTGCGCCGGAGTTGCCGAGCGGGAACTTCCAGGTGGCGACTGTTGAGGCGATGCCGTTTGCGGATGCCTTTGCAGACGTGGTGGTATGTCACTCGGTGCTGCATTTTTCGCGGGATAAGGCGCATCTTGATGCGATGGTGCGCGAGCTTTGGCGGGTGCTGCGGCCGGGAGGGCTGCTGTTCTGCCGGCTGGGGTCGACGATCGGCGCTGGGAATGGGATGGAGTTCGAGGCGCTGGGGCAGGGTCGGTTTCGCATGTCCCATGGGGCGGAGTGGTTCCTGGCGGATGAGGCGATGTTGATGGGGCTGACGCGGGCACTGGGCGGGGAACTGGTTGATCCGCTGAAGACGACGGTGGTCCAGGGGCAGCGGTGCATGACGACGTGGGTGGTGCGGAAACGGCGTTAACCGCTTTATCTCGGTGGGGAAATCTGCCAAACTGGAAGTATGAGCACAACCATGACCAAGATTTTGACGGACCGGATTAATCGGATCGAAGTGTCGGCCACCATGGCCATTACCGCGGAAGCGCTGAAGATGCAGGCGGCGGGGATCGACCTGGCCAACTTCGGAGCGGGCGAGCCGCACTTTGCCACGCCGAAGCACATCAAGGACGCGGCGATCGCGGCGATCGAGGCGAACTTCTCGAAGTACACGGCGGTGGCCGGCGTGCCCGCGGTGCGGCAGGCAGTGGTGGATCGCCATGCGGCGGACTTTGGCACGAACTATGCGGTGGACGAGTGCGTGTTTACGACCGGCGGCAAGCTGGCGCTGTTCAATGCGGTGCAGGTGCTGGTGGACCACGGCGACGAGGTGATCCTGCCGGTGCCGTACTGGGTGTCGTTCAAAGACATCATCCAGTATGCGGGCGGCACGGTGGTGCTGGTGGAGAGCGATGAGCGCGAGGACTTCCGCATTACCGCGGCGATGATTGAGGCGGCGGTTACGCCGAGGACCAAGGCAATCATTCTGAATACGCCGTCGAACCCATCGGGAGCGGTAGTGTCGCCGGCGGACCTGGAGGCGATTGTGCGGCTTGCCCACGCGCGCGGGATTTATGTGCTGCTGGATGAGTGCTACGTCTACCTGACCTATACGGGCGCGGCGGTCAGCGGGGGCTCGTTTACGGACTGCAAGGAGCATGTGGTCATCCTGGGATCGCTGTCGAAGACCTATGCGATGACGGGATGGCGCGCGGGGTTTGCGCTGGGGCCGAAACAGATTATCTCCGCGATGAGCAAGCTGCAGTCGCAGAGCACGTCGAATACGACCAGCTTTGTGCAGAAGGCGTCGATCGCGGCGCTGACCGGATCGCAGGCGTGCGTGGCGGAAATGCGGGCGGACTATTTGAAGCTGCGCGACCAGGTGCTGGCGGGGTTGAAGACGATTCCCGGGCTGACCTGCACGGTGCCGCAGGGTGCGTTCTATGTGTATCCGAATGTGGGCGCATTTATCGGCAAGGGCGGCATCAAGTCGGCCTCCGACATAGCGTCGAAGCTGCTGACGGAGGCGCATGTGGTGGTGGTTCCGGGCGAGGCGTTCGGCACCGCTGAACATATTCGCCTGTCGTATGCGGTATCCGGCGACGTGGTGGACAAGGGTGTCCAGCGGATGCGCGACTTCTTCGGGCAATTGGGCTAGGGGATTTGGGGCAGGCTGCGTACGGGCGCCGGATCGGCGTCCGCGCAGTTTTGCCCGGCGCGCGCTGGATTTTCCACTAACATTGGTGTCTATGGGTTTTGCGGACGGTAAGACGGGGCCGCGTTTTGCTCCGGTGATTCTTGCGGGCGGCAGCGGGACACGGTTCTGGCCGAGGAGCAGGCGCGCGCGGGCGAAGCAGGTACTGGCGCTGGACGGCGCGCGCACCATGATTCAGCAGACGCTGGACCGGTTGCTGCCGCTGGCCGCTGCGAGCGATGTGTGGGTGATCACGAACAAGTTGCTGGACGAGATCATTGCGCAGCAGTTGCCGCAGGTGCCGCGCGGCAACATCCTGAGCGAGCCGGCAGCGCGCAACACGGCCCCGGCATGCGGGCTGGCTGCATTTCTGCTGGAGTTGACGGCGCCGGAGACGGTGATCGGCATCTTCCCTTCGGACCACATCGTGAAAAACCAGGCGCGCTTTGCGGAGGTGATTCGCGCGGGCGTGGCGGTGGCGGCGGGCGGCGATCGGATTGTGGTGCTGGGCGTGCCCCCGACGCGCGCGGAGACGGGATACGGCTACGTCGAGCTGGGGGATGTTGTCGATCCCACCCTTACCGATAAAGCCGGTAAGGATGGGGCACCCGAACTGAAGGGGCCGGTTCCGGTGCGGCGGGTGAAGCGATTCACGGAGAAGCCGGACCGGGCGCGGGCAGAGGAGTTTGTCGCGTCGGGGAATTACGCATGGAACGGCGGAATTTTTCTGTGGAGCGCGCGTACGCTGGCCAATGCGATTCGCGAGCATTGTCCGGCGATGGCGCCGCTGCTGGAGCGGATCGCCGCTGCGCACGGAACGCCTGACTTTGATCGCGTCTTCGCTGAGTTGTATCCGCAGTGCCAGAACATCTCGATCGACTACGCGGTGCTGGAGCCACGGTCGGCGAAGGGCGAGCTGAAGTCGGAGATCTATTGCGTGCCTGCGGATTTCGCGTGGAACGACATTGGGTCGTGGGCGGCGCTGCACGAACACCTGACCGGCGGCGAGATGTGCAACTGTTTCGATGCGACCGACCCGGTAAGCAGCACCATCGATGCCGAGGGCAATTATGTCTATGCACCGGGCAAGGTGGTGGCGCTGGTCGGGGTAAATGACCTGGTGGTGGTCGATACCGGCGACTGCCTCCTGATCACGACGCGGGAGCGTTCGCAGGACGTGGGCAAGGTGGTTACGGATTTGAAGCGGGCGGAGCGGAATGGGTTGGTTTGAGGCACACCCCAGGGGCTAAAGCCCCTTATTTGTCGAGGGCCTGGGAGGGCCAAGCCTGAAGGCTTGGCTTACCTAGAAGCCAAGGCGCAGGTGCTGAATTGACGGAATGAATTCGAACCTCAGAGAAGGCATCGTTCGAACGAGATCAGAAAGAACGGTTGGATATGGCGGAGACGACGGTGGTGAAGTTCGGGACGGATGGATGGCGCGGCATCATTGCCGACGACTTCACCTATGCCAACGTGCGCGTGGCGGCGCGGGCGATTGCGCATTACGTCTTGAACCATGAGGATGCGAAGGGCGGCGTGTGCGTTGGGTACGATACGCGCTTCGGGTCGCGCTCATTCGCAGGGGTGGTGGCAGAGGTGCTGGCGACCGCGGGGATTCCAGTGGCGCTGGCCGCCGAGATCACGCCGACGCCGGCACTGAGCTATGCGGTGCGCGGGCGCAAGGCGGCCGGCGGCGTGATGATTACGTCCAGCCACAATCCGGCGGAGTGGAACGGAGTGAAGTACAAGGCGAGTTACGGCGGCTCGGGCACGCCCGCGATCATGGCGTCGATCGAGAGCTACCTGGGCGAGCCGCTGCCCGATGCGGCGAAGAAGGCGCGCATTGAAGAGGTGAACTTCAACCCGGAGTACATTACGGCGCTGGCGCGGTTTGTCGATCTGGACGGGATCGAGAGGTCGGGATACAAATTCCTGATCGACGACATGTACGGCTGCGGGCGCGGCGTGATTGCCGCGATCTTTTCGCGGGTGGAGATTCCGTTTGTGGAGATACGGAGCGAGTTGAACCCACTGTTTCCGGGGATCAATCCGGAGCCGATTCTGCCGAACATCAAGGCAACGCAGTTGGCCGTGGTCGCGGAGAAGTGCGACGCAGGGATGATCACGGATGGCGACGCGGACCGCATTGGCGCGGTGGATGAGCACGGCAACGTGGTGGACGCGCACAAGATTCTCGCGGTGCTGACGAAGTGGCTGATCGTGCGCAAGGGGTGGCCGGGCGATGTGACGCGCGCGTTCAACACCACCAAGATGATCGACCGCATTGCGGCGAAGTACGGGCGCAAGCTGCACGAACACGGGATCGGCTTCAAGTACGTCGTCGACCTGATGCTGGCGGGAGACATTTTGATCGGCGGCGAGGAGTCGGGCGGCGTCGGCATCAGCCGGCACCTGCCGGAACGCGACGGCCTGCTGAACGCGCTGCTGCTGGCCAACGTGATGGCGGACGAGAAGAAGACGCTGGGCGAGCTGGTGGCGGCCTTGCAGGCGGAGTTCGGCGAGCACCAGTACGGGCGCATCGATATGCGCATCGATGAGGAGTTGAAGCAGTTGGCGATTGCGCGCGCACGGGCGCTGGCTGCCGGCGACACGATGGTCGGAATGAAGGTGCTGCGGGTGGAGACGATGGATGGAATCAAGTTCTTCCTGGAGAACCCTGCGTGCGCGGGGCGGGTCTCAAAAGGCGGGGCGAACGCGGCGGAGACGTGGCTGCTGCTGCGCGCGTCGGGAACGGAGCCGCTGCTGCGGGTGTATTGCGAGAGTTGTTCGACAGAGTCGGTGACGGCAATACTCGAAGCGGCGCGTGAGTTTGTGCTGGCGGGGCGAGCGGCTTGAGCGTGGGAATGCAGGCGGAGGCGCGATTGGCGGAGACGTGGGTTGCGACAAAAGGGCTGCTGTTCGACATGGACGGCGTGCTGATCAGTTCCACCGCCTCAGTGAACCGATGCTGGAAGCAGTGGTGCAAGCTGTACGGCGTGGCGAATGCGGATAGCTTTGAGGTTCCGCACGGGATTCGCGCGGTGGATATTGTGCGGATGCTGAAGCCGGAGTTCGACGAGGCGCAGGTGGCCGAAGCGTTGCGCGCGATCGAGGACCTGGAGATCGAGGACACGGGCGACACGGTGGCGCTGCCGGGGGCAAAGGCGCTGCTGGAGAAGCTGCCGGCGAAACGATGGGCGATTGTGACCTCAGCTACGCGGCGGCTGCTGCTGGCGCGGCTGGCGGCGGCTGGATTATCGGTGCCTGAGCAGTTGATCTCCGGCGATATGGTTGCCCGCGGCAAGCCCGACCCGGAGCCGTACCGGCGCGGCGCAGAGTTGCTGGGGCTTGCGCCGGACGAGTGCGTGGTGGTGGAGGACGCGCCTTCAGGAGTTGGCGCGGGCGTGGCGGCGGGCTGCGGCGTGCTGGGAGTGCTGGGCACCCATCCTCTGAGCGAACTCGAAGGAGCGACATGGTTGGTGAGGACGCTCAAAGAGATTGAGGTGCGGGTGCGGGCAGACGGCCTGGAGTTGGGGTTTGCGCTGGTGGGCGTCGACAAGTAACTGGAGAGGTTACAAAAAAATGCCGGAGCCAAGGGGTCTGGCTCCGGCGATGAGTGGATCGGAAGTGCCGCATCGTTTTGGCGGTGCGCCGATCAGTTGAGCGCATCCACGTAATGGGCAAGCAAGACCGGCTGGCCCGAAACGGGGTCCTTTAGCAGGAGCCCGACCACGCGCAGGTTGATTTGCGCGGGGACGGCGCTGGCGGCGGTAAGGCCGTAGCGGAAGGCCGTGCCGCCGAAGTAATACACGGTCACTTTCTGCGGTATCAGCAATCCGGCGAAGCCGGTCACCTGCATCTGGAAGGTGCCATTGGTGAGGTTGAGGGAGTTGGGGACGAGGGTTCCGTTGTAGCCCCAGTGCCTGAGCACCACACGCTTGGTGCTGACTGCGTTGGGATTGCTTGCGCCACTGGCAGGTCCGCCGATGGACACGTCCTGGCCGGGCAGCAACAGGCTCGAGTTGAAGAGGAATTGGCTGAGCGGAGTGTGCCACCTATAGATGAAGAAGTTCTCCGTGCCGGTGAGATTGACCTGCGCGATCTGGCCCAGCGTGAGGCCCGTGGTGGTTGGCAGCAGGCCGCGCACATACAGGTCAAAGCTGGTTGCCGTGCCTGTCGCCGGCGTCACGTAGGTGACCAGGCCGGTTGCGCGGAAGCCGTCCTGCGAGAGGATGGCGACCTCATCGGCATCGATCGTGGCGTCCACCTTGTCGAGAATGCCCGAGATCTGCACGATGCTGCTGGTGGAGAGCTGGGTGATGCTGTCGTTGTTCGCCCACTCGGTGCTTCCGGTCACGTTGATCGTGAACTGGCGGCCGTGAGGGCCTTGAACGACAAACGACTGCGCCGTGGTGTTGACGCTGACAACGGCCGCGTCGAACTCGTCGATGTAGGCGCCGGAGTCGCCCGTACCGACCGCGTTGACGTCGAAGTTGGGGGTGACCACGCCGGTGATCTGGCCGCTGGAGTCGACCTGGATCGACTTGCGCAAGTCGAAGTCCACATGCAGACCGACCGGCTGCGCGACGGTGACGATCAGCGGCGAGGCCAGAGGGATGTTGATGGGGGACGAGGGGAGGGTCGCCGCCATGGACCCGATGGTCGGCGCGGAGCCGGATTGCACATTCAGATAACCGATGGTCGCTGGCCCGAGCGAGATCTGGACGCTGGTGTAGGTGCCGACGGGGACATCGTTCATGTCCAGCAACGTCTGCAACCCGTTGAAACGCGCGAAGTCAACCGTGGGCGTGCCACTGATCAGGGAGACGCTTTGGCCGCTGGCATTGATGGCGTCGATGCTGTTGATCTGTACGGCAAAGGAGCTGACGCTGGCCAAAGGAGCATCCGTGCCAACTACGAAAGACGGACCACTCACGCCGCCGGATGCAGCCATGTTGGCAGTGGATCCGCCGCAGCCCGCTGCCAGCAACGAGGCAGCAGCGAGGGAAAGAAGAGCGAGCAAAGACTTGCCGCGATACCGGGACGACAAAGTTGACATAGGGCACATCGCTTTCTGCGAGGTCCGCAGCTTATCTGGAACAAACGCTGAGTTGGCAGTTGGGCCACTCCCCATGAACGTGATGATGCAAGCGTCCCTGGGCGCGCTCGTGTGCGGAGTCATCGCCTGAATAACTATGATTGGCCGGCTGGGAGCGATTTGAGCCACTCTCAGCCCGTCCGCTCACATGGACACAGGGCGGGATGCATAGTTGTGCGATTCGATGAAATAAATTTTCCGGGCATGCGACTTTTTCGTGGTTGTTACGTCGGGAACATGGCCGGCAGGTACCCCGCAGCAGCGGACTGCAGGGATGGCGACGGCGATCCTCTGCGAGGACAAGGAGGATAAGCGCATGGAGCGTTGCGAGCGCTCGTCTTAGTTATCCGAGGGGCGCTCGATGTGGTCGACGACGTAGACGTTGACGGGAGCGGTCTGCTTGAGCAGGCGGAGGCCGAGCTGGCTCTTGAACGCGGCGGTGACGGATGGGCCGAAGTCGTCCGAGTCGGAGGAGGATCGCGAGGCGTCCATCTGCTCTGGCAGGAACTCGAGGTTGAGATCGAAGCGCCCGGAGAGGCCGGTCTGGTCGACCAGAGTGCGCTGGCCCATGTCTCCGAGGATGATTCCTACGCCGTCGAGGAGGCCGGCGATCTGTTCCATGGTGACGTTCAACATGCGGAGGTGAACCAGGGGGCCGACGCGCCATGTGGACATGCCGCAGATGGGCGGCGGCGGGGAGTTGGGGGCGGGCTTGGCGGAGGGGGCATCCGGCGAATCGCTGGACGGGACGGGGCATGGCACGTCGGCGGGGTGCGGCTGGAGCTGCGGGCCGGGCTTTCCGGGCTTGTCCAGCAGGAGGGCGTAGACGGGGAGCGGACGGCTCTCGATGTGCAGGGCGAGATGGAAGCGGTCGGCGAGCAGGGACTGCATCATGAGGCGCGTCTGGTCGCGTGTGGGAGAGCCTACGGCACGCGCCTCGATGACGTAGTCGTCGGAGCGCGCCCAGGCGGGGAGATGCTGGCTGAGCTGGTGCATCTGGTTAACGTCGTAGATTTTGTAGGCGAAGATGATGTAGTTGACGACGGCGGCGTTGGCCGAGACGAGGCCCTTGGGCGGGGCGTCTTCGGCGTAGGGATTGAGCAGGGGGTTGATGATGATCTCGTATCCACGGTGCGGAGCGTCGGGCGGAGCGGGGCGGACGGAGGCGACATCGAACTCGGCGTGGGTGCCAGCGTCGATCTGCCACTGCGGGAGGTCCGGCGATTGGGGCGAGGTGGCGGTTTGGGCGCGGGCGAGGGGCGCGGCGAGGAAGATGAGGGCGGCAGCGAAGGCGAGCTTAACAGTGCGATTCGATCTGGGAGAAAAATTCTCGGTTGTCATCGTGCGAGGACTCAATTCTTCGGAGTTGTTTGCGTATACAGAACCTACGGAAGTTTGGCGGCTTCGGCGATGGGGTCCCAGTGGTCGGGGCCGGTTTTGGGGCCAGCGAGGAAGGTTTGTGGGAGATACTGCTTCGCTTCGGCGGCGGTGAGTTGGTGGGACCAGGGCACGCGGGTGGAGGGGCTGGCGCCGGGGCCGGTGGATCCGGATTCGGCGTAGTAGGCGGTGGATTCGTTGGCGGCCTGGCCCCAGTTGTTCCAGCCGGCGGGGTCGATGAGGGGGGTTGCGAGGGCGGTGTTGATGTAGATGACTCGAGAATAAGTGCGCCAGGGACGGCCCAGACCCACGGCTGCATGTGCGGCGCGCGTCGAGTTGGCTCCAGGCGCACCTTCGGGCGGCGCAGGCGTATCGAAGGACGCGGTAACGAGGGAATCGAGGATGACGTAGCCGGTGGGTTGTGTGGGCGAGGTGCGCGACTGGGCAGTGATCGAGCCGGGGCCGTTGGAGTGGAGCTGAGTGCGGTCGAAGACGGCGGCGGCGTTGCCGAAGATGTAGTCGACGCCGCCTTCGATGTAGCTGTCGACGTAATACTGGCGGCCGTAGTCGGCGAACAACGTGTCCTGATGCCCGAGGAAGCGGCAATGCTTGAAGATGCTGCGGTCGCCGCGGTCTGCTACAGCGACGGCCTGGCCGGAGTTACCGGCAGCGTTCTCGAAGGTGATGTTATCCGCTTCGAAACCCGTGCCGTTGATCTCGACGGTTTCCGTGAAGAAGGTGCCGCCGGCGGTGCGGGCGTTCAACGAGTTGGTGATGACGACTTCGTCGGGCGTTTTGCCGAGGCCGATGAGGGTGATGTTGTTGTGGTTCTGGGTGACGATGACGCGCTCGTGGTAGACGCCGGGAACGATCTCGATGAAGACGCGGCCGGGGGTGCCGTCGGGGTTGGGCGTGGCGAAGGGGTGGTGGTCGAGCGCGTTGACGATGGTGGGGAAGGTGGCGAGGTTCTCGTTGCCGGGCGCGGCCATGCGGGCAGAGGGATCGACGCGAACGCGGACGTCGGCGGCGACGGCGGGAAGGGCGAGGGCGAGCAGGGCGGCGAGAAGAGGAAGGCGCGGCATGCGGACAAGCGTAGACGCATGGGGCGAAGTGAGGCAAGCGCAGGGTGCCTCTTGAAGCGGGTGGCGAGGTTCCTACGTGGGCAGGCCGACGAGGTGGAGGATGGCGAGGGCGCTGGAGGAGGTGTTGATTCCAGGCTTGAGGAGGAAGTCGAAGGCGAGGGGATCGCCGGGGTCGGGACTGGCCATGTGGACATTGATGCCGTGAAGTGAAGGCGTAGCGATTTCGGTGAGGGCGAGGTCGTGGGTGGAGAGTGCGCCGATGGCGCCGGCCGCGACGAGGGCTTTCAGAATCGCCTCGGCTGCGGTGCGGCGGTCGAGTGAGTTGGTGCCGCTGAAGATTTCGTCGATGAGGAAGAGGACCGGCTGGGGGGCTTCTTCTTCCGGGGCGGGTGAGGCGGCGGCGAGGATGGCGTGCAGGCGCTCGACCTCGGCGAGGAATTTCGACTTGCCATCCGCGAGGGAGTCGGTGAGCGCGATTGAGGCGCAGACTTTGAGCGGCGAGATACGCGCGGAGTCGGCGGGGATGGGCGCGCCGGCAAGGGTGAGCACGGTGTTGACGCCGATGGCGCGCAGCAGGGTGGATTTGCCGGCCATGTTCGAGCCGCTGATCAAGTAGAAGCGGGTTGCGGGGTTGAGCGTGACGTTGTTAGGGACGCAGTCGCGGAGCAGGGGATGGCGAATGCCGGTGACCTCGAAGATTGCGGGTGCGTCGCCGCTGACGATCTCGGGGTAGATGTTTTCGGGGTGCTCGAAGGCGTAGGTGGCGAGCGCGTTGAGGGCTTCGAATTCGGCCCAGGTGGCAAGCCAGAGCTTCATGGCAGCGGCGTTGGCTCGCCTCCAATTGGCGATGGAGATGGCGGCGTGGGTGCCTGCGGCGAAGAGCAGGGACAGGACGTAGTACCACTCCTTGGAGCGCTGCTCGATGATGGTGAACTGGGACTGCACGCGGTCGATGGTGGCGATGGCGTCGGCGGGCTTGCCGGTGTTCTGCTGAAGGGCGATGAGGCGTGGGCTGGCGAAGGATTGCGTGCGCAGCAGGGCGAGGCCTTCGGAGAAGATGCGCATCTGGCCGGCGATTTTGGGTCCGTTGAGGATGGGAAGCACACGGCTGCGAGCGCGCATTGCGATCGCGGTGTGGAGCAGGAAGGCGGCGGCCAGGTTGGGAAACAAGGCAGACCAGGCCGCGTAGTGGAGGAAACCGGCGAGCAGCAGAGCGATGAGTGCGGTGGTCGTCAGGATGAGACTGATGCGAATTGCGGGGTGGAAGGCAGGGTTGTCGGCGTCGAGCCAGGTGTCGAGCACGGTGGCCGAGACCTGCTCGAAGCGGGAGGTTCCGAGGAGAGCGATCTCCTCGCGCAGAGCGAGGTTGGGGGTGAGTTCGCGGACGGCGTGCTGGCGTGCGCAGGCCTCCGAGTGGGAGGCGGGGTTGAGCAGAAGGCGGGCCAGTCCTTGCTGGCCGATGCCGGTGCGAACGGTAGACAGCATGGCGAAGAGCGAATTGGCACCGAGGATGTCGAGGCCGCGTTCGTAGAGATGGCCAGGGCTGCGGAACTCGTCGCCGGTAAGGCCGGACTGCGGCTCGGAGCCGTTGGCACGGACGAGATTGCGTTCGTGAAAGACGAGCAGGCGACCGATGCGGGTGAGGCGCGTCGCGATGCGGAGGTAGACGGGAATGAGGGCGGCGAATAAGGAGATGGGGACGAGAACGTGCCACCAGGGGGCAGTCTCGTGAAGCGCATGTAGCGCGACATTCCACGCGGCCACGACGCATAGCAGAAGCGCGAGCCGGAGCCAGTTGCGCTGCGACTGGACGGTGCGCTGCTCCGCGCCCAGTGCAGTCTGACGCGCGCGGTAGTGAGCCTGGGCAGCTCCGTTCTCCGAAAGGTGGACCATCGCCGGTGAGTCCAGAGTACCAAGGTTGTGCGAGTGCGGTGGCCGCTGAGAATGGTAAGATAGAGCAGTGCCGGGTCCTACGCGACGTAATCCCGCCAACCCCGCCAGGTCCGGAAGGAAGCAACGGTAACGGGTCGTTACGGGCGCAGTAGGTAGCCCGGTACTTTTAATGCAGTTGTGAGTTGTGAGTTGTGAGTTGTGAGTTGCTAGTTGCTAGTTGAGGACTGAGGTTGGCTGATCTGCAGTGCCCCACTTAGATAATTTGAGACGTGTTGCGCGAGAGCCCTTGGCGTCGATGAGGATGCCGGAAGGGGTTGTTCGACGCGTGACACCGGACGGGTGCGTACTTGTTCTTCGGGCGCGGGTCGGAGAGAATGATTGCCGGGCCATACGGCAAGCGGATTGGCAAGGAAGCGATTCTTTGAGAGTGTCCGGTTGGAGTCGCGCGAGCGGCAGTGAGGTGAGAGTTTGAGTTTGACGTTGAAGCCGCAACATCCTGTGCGGGCGAAGATCAGTTCAGTGGGATGCTACGTTCCACCGCGATTATTGACAAATGCCGATCTCGAGAAAATGGTCGCGACCAGCGACCAGTGGATCATGGAGCGGACCGGAATCCGCGAACGGCACATTGTGGACCCTGGAGTCGCCACCAGCGACCTGGCCGCGGAGGCGGCGCGGCGGTGCCTGGAGAAGCGCGGGATTGCGCCGACCGATGTGGAGGTGATCATCGTGGCCACGGTGACGCCGGACATGATGTTTCCGGCGACAGCGTGCCTGGTCCAGAACAAGATTGGCGCGAAGGGTGCGTGGGGATTCGACCTTTCGGCGGCGTGCTCGGGGTTTCCCTATGCGCTGCAGATGGGCGCGAAGCTGATTGAGAGCGGTGCGCAGAAAAAGGTGATGGTGATTGGAGCGGATGTGATGAGCTCGATCATCGACTACAAGGACCGCGCGACCTGCGTGATCTTTGGCGATGGCGCGGGCGCGGTGCTGCTGGAGCCGTGTGCCGAGGGCGAGATCGGAATGATCGACTACCTGCATGAGATCGACGGCTCGGGAGCCGTGTCCTTGAATATGCCGGGAGGCGGCAGCCTGCATCCACCGACGGCGGAGACGGTGGCCAAGAATATGCACGTCGTGCATCAGGACGGCCACGCGGTTTACAAATTCGCGGTGCGCAAGATGGCCGAGGCATCGGAGACCGTGCTGGCGCGGAATGGAGTGACCGGCAAGGACCTTTCTTTGTTCATTCCGCACCAGGCGAATAAGCGGATCATTCTATCCACGGCGGAGCGGCTGGGATTGCCGCTGGAGCGAGTGGTAATCAACATCGACCGCTTCGGCAACACCACGGCGGCGACGATTCCGATAGCGATGCAGACGGCGCTGGAGGAGAACCGGCTGAAGAAGGGCGACCTGGTGCTGCTGGTGAGCGTGGGCGCGGGCTTTACGGTGGGAGCTACGCTGCTGCAGTGGGAGATGTAGAGGGCAGTTGTCAGTTGCTAGTTGTCAGTTGCCAGTATCCTGTCTCTGAAGTTCATTGCATACGTCGAGGTTCCTAACCGCAGGTCCTTCGACTGCGATTGGCGCAGAATGCGCGCCAATCTCCGCTCAGGATGACACTTCATTTCTTGTAGCTAACTTTCGAGACCCCGCATTAGTAAAGACAAAGGCAAGAGCTTGCGGGTCAGGCTTGGGCGGGTGCGCCTGAATCCGGCTGATGCGCGCGAACCGAGCGCGAGGTCTTGTAGAGCTTCCAGAAAGCGATGCCGACGCTGATCAGGATGACACTCCAGATCGCGATGAGAATTTCCGTTCCGTATTTGCGGCTGAATATGTTCCAGATGCGCAGCACGTGCGGACCATAGTAGACGCCGATCCAGGCGGCCAGGGAGTGGCGCAGGAAGCGGCTGACGGTAAAGGTGATGAGAAACTTTTCGCGCGCCATCTTGAGCGCGCCGGCGGCGAGCACGAAGGGTGAGAGCGGCATCGGCGGAGGCAGGACGGCGGGCAGCGCGACGGAGAGGACGGCGTGGGTCTGCATCCATCTGCATACGGGCTTGAAGATATTGGCGGGAACGTGTTTTTCCAGGAAGCTGAGACCGCCGGCGTGCCCCACCTGGTAGCTGAAGAATCCGCCGAGGAAAGAGCCAAGTGTCGCGGCGCCAATCAGCAGGAAAAGGTTGGAGTGCTGGGCGGCTAGCACTACGATCATAATGTCGGTGATGCCCGGAATGGGTAGCGGGACGAAGGACGAGTCGACAATGGAGACCAGCAGCACGCCGACGATGCCGAAGGAGAGCAGCAGGTGGACGAGCGGGTTGCCGTGACGGGTTGCGGCGGGGGTCGCGGCCGCGAGGACCGCGAGCAAGGGGCGAAGGGAGGTCATCGTGGCTGTGGCCTGGAGAGTCATCAGAAGAATAGACGCGCGGGTAACGGTGGAAGTCGCGGGTAGTTCGGGTCTCGAGTGGAGTTTACAGGAAACGAAGGTTGGGGAGGGGCGGCAGAATTTCGGCTTCAAAAGCATAGCGGCGGAAGAGCCGGATCGTGTCAATGCAGGCCGGCGACAGCGTGTAATGAATGTTGCTGCTGAGATAGTGGCGAATGGTGGCGGGTGGGACTGCAATGCGCGGCGTCCACTCTTCCACCAGCTGTTCGATGTGCTTGAGGCCGCGGTCGCGGGATTGCTGGAGGTCTGCGATCAGCCGAGGCGGTTCGACCGCCGCGGCAGCCAGCGCCTCCGGGCGGACGGCCCAAACGGCGGCCACCCAGGGCAGGCCGGTGCGGGACCGCCATTGGTGGGCCATGTCCAGCCAAAGGCATGGCCCGGCCACGGCTTCGATGGGTTCGCGGTTCTCGAGCGCCAGCAGCGCGGGGTCGCCGATCAGCAGCGCGGCATCGGCCTGGGTGAGCATGGCAAAAGGATCGGCTGCGGCAGGGACGAACTCCGGATCATTGCCGATGAATCCGCGGAAGAGGAGCTGTGCGTATGCGAGTGAACTGCGCGAGGCCGTATCGGCGGCGACCGTGCGAACCTGAGCGAGGGCCCGGTCGATGTCGGAAGAACTTCCCACGTCAGACGAGGTGCGTCTGACGTGGGGCACCCGGTTCATCTTCACGATGAGTTGAATGGAGCGGACGCGGTCCAGCGAGGCGATGGTGCAGCCGGGGACGATGGCCAGCGATGGCGTGAGCGATGCAATGGGGATGAGTCCGAGGTCGGCGCGGCCGGCGAGGAGATCGTCCGCGCATAACGAGGGCTGGGTGTTGTGGATCCGGTAGCGTTGGGCGAGCTCGGTGCTGCAGGGGAGGTGTTCGAAGTCCCACATCAGAGGCGCGGGGTTGAGGAAGCCAATGGCGGCGACACGGAGGCGATTTGATGTGTGCAGGCCCAAGACTCCAGTTTAGAGCGGGACGGGCGGCGAATGTGAAATCGGTAGGCATTGGGGAGCCCACCGGCTACAATTGTTTCGCAACTCAAGGGATGCGAACCCTCTATGACGAATCGAAGATGTGCGCTTTTCATCGCTTTTGCATTACTCGCTTCTCCCGCTCTTTGGGGTCAGGCGACGGTGTCTTCCATCGGCAAACAACTCGACGGCCTGCGCGCCGTTCCCGATCCACAGCGGCCGGCCGCGACGACTAAAATTGCCAACGACATTCGCACCCTGCCGCCGGGACTTCCGAAGCTGAAGCTCGCCGATAGCTTGACTCACCTGGCGACCGAGGGGGACCCCGGGCAGGAGACGCTACAGGCGGTGGCCAATACGCTGGCGCAGGCATTGAAAGAAACTCCTCAGCCGCCCTTGAAAGATGGCCGGCCAGCCATGCCGTATACCGACCTTGCCAAGCTGGCACGCTACGAGGGGATTACAACGGACTTCAAGGATCCAATGCTGAGCAAAGCCGACGATATTCTCGTGGCCAACGACGCGGACGTGGCGAAGGCCAATTTTACGTTGAAGGACCTGAACGGGAAGAAGGTTACGCTTTCTGCGCTACGCGGCAAGATTGTGCTGGTCAACTTCTGGGCGACGTGGTGCCAACCCTGCCGCAAGGAGATGCAGGATCTCGATCTGATTTATACCCACTATCAGCAGCAAGGTTTGGTGGTTCTGTCGATTACGGACGAGAATCCGTTCCAGGTAAATGCCTATCTTTCTCCGCTGGGATATCATCCCCCAGTGCTGACCGACGACGGAGGCAAAGTGGCCAAACAGTTTCACGTCGACGGGCTGCCGAGGACATTTGTCTTCGATCGAGACGGGAAGCTGGTTGCGGAGGCCATCGATATGCGCACGCAGCGGCAATTCTTCGCGATGCTGGCGAAGGCCGGCTTGCAGCCGTTAGGAAGCAAGTGAGTGCGGAGCAGTACGACCAGCGTGACGGAGACAGATGACGACGAGCAGCGACGCAGAGCAGCAAGCGCTGGAGACCAAAGAGAAAGCAAGGCTTGGGTGGATGGCCCTGGCGCTGACGCCGGCAATGGGGCCAACGCGGATCGGCAAGGCGATGGCGCGGCTCGGCGCGGCGGAGCGAGTGTTCGAAGCGTCGTTGACGGAGCTGGAGGGTGCGGGTTTGCCCGCGCAGGCGGCGCAGTTCGTCTTCGAGGGGCGCGCGTTCATCGCGGCGGAGGACGAGGCGAAGCGGGTCGCGGAGGCGGGCGGCTTCCTGCTGACTCGCGAAGACGAGGCCTATCCCGAGCGGCTGCTGGAGATCTACGATCCGCC
>Ga0224557_1001863_pt1 | contig 19246 bp, 19 predicted proteins | sample 714S31014metaG_FD_180677 | JGI IMG/M metagenome (GOLD analysis project Ga0224557, IMG submission 180677) | Peat soil microbial communities from Stordalen Mire, Sweden - 717 S3 10-14 | ecosystem: Environmental > Terrestrial > Soil > Wetlands > Peat | place: Sweden: Norrbotten County, Stordalen...
GTGCGAAGGCTAACCGGAGTTCCGGAGGCGTGGCCGCGTCAGCGAAGGGTATGTTCAGGCTGAGCGAAAACATCACCTCGTAGAGTGCCGGTGAAGACGCGGCGAACTCCAGATAGGCGGATGCGACGGATTCGACCATTTTCCCGGGCTTGGCCCGTTTGCGTGCCTTCTCCAAAGCCAGGCCGATCTCTTGGAAACCCTCAATAGCCACTGCAGCGAGGATGCCTTCGCGGCTTTCAAAGTGACCGTACAAAACGGGTTGGCTGTAGGAGATCTCGTCGGACAGCCGCCGAACGGTGACGCTCGGCCAGCCCTCCAGCTCCGCGATCCGCCGTGCGGCGCTTATAATCTGTGCCCGTCGAGCCTCTCTGTCGCGTTGTTTTCGTTCTGCAATGCGGTTCGGTACGGTTGTTTCCATTCGCAAATTATAGCACCGCTAGAACTTCTAACAATTTGTATAAATAATTACGAATGCTCTTGCATCGCGGGTGATAGTCGTGCATAATAAATAGCGTTGCTAGATTTTCTAACGAGGAAATATTCATGCTCAACATAATTTTGCTTTCCCTCGCTGTTCTTATGGCCGTGGCGATCCTCATCATCGGAGGCTTCTACCTCTTTTCCCCGGAGCGAATGACGGGATCGTTCGGCCTCAAGCTCCCCGCAGCTGATGCCGACACTCGTGCCTGGCTGCGCCTGAAGGGGGTTCGGGACATCGCGTCCGGGCTGGTTGTGCTGGCCCTGATGCTGACTACGGGTTCTCGTTCGGTAGGCATCGCTCTGCTCGTGCTGGCGATCACCCCTTTTGGCGACATGTCGGTCGTTCTGCGGTCGGGTGGGTCGAAGTCGGCGGCGTTCTCGATTCATGGCGTGACATGTGTGGCAATGCTTGTCGTCGGCCTGTTGTTGATCCATGCCCTTTGAGAGACGTGCGGCAATAGTAGCTTGCAAAACCAATTCTTCTGGAGGAATCATCATGGAAGTTCTGAATGTTGTGGCAATCGTTGTCGCTGGGTTGATGGTTGGATGTGAGTTGTCCATTGCCGCGTTTATTCACCCAACTCTGGATACGCTTCCAGAGGAAGTGCATCTGCCGGCAGCAAGTGCTATCGCCCGGGTGATGGGAGCAGCCATGCCGTTCTGGTATGCGCTTACACTCCTGCTGACCGTGGTCGAGGGTGCGATCTATTGGCATACCTCTGGCCGCTTACCTATCTGGATCGTTGCATCGTCCGTTTTGTGGATGCTGGTGATTGTGTGTACGGTCACGATCCTCGTGCCGATCAACAACCGAATTGCATCGTGGGAGACGTCCACGCCGCCTGCCGATTGGAAGCGTTACCGGAGTCGATGGGATCTGCTTCACCGCTGGCGCGTTGTCGTGCTAACGACAGCTTTCGTGTTGCTCATCGTGGGCATTCTGTAACCAACGTTCTTGCGGGTACGATGCGTCTGCAGGACCAATCGAACCACAAGGAGGACAATCCCATGTCAGAGATAGCAACCACGTACGCTCCACTGCCTGCCGATGATCTTAGCCGCGCGCTGGCATTTGCCCAGTTAGACAGTCCAACTGCACAGCATATTGGTCTTGTAGGAAATACGTATACGATCACCGTCGCCGGTAAAGATACCAACGGCCGCTTCTGCGTGATCGACATGCATGTGCCGCCTGGTGGCGGGCCGGGGCCGCATCGTCACGACTTCGAAGAGACCTTCATCCTGCTTGAAGGCGAGGTGGAAATGACCTTCCGCGGGGCGAAGTCCATCGTTCGGGCGGGTGACACGGTCAACGTTCCGTCCAATGCTCCTCACCAGTTTCACAACTCATCGACGAGCCCAGCCCGGATGATCTGTATCTGTGCTCCAGCGGGCAACGAAAGGTTCTTCGTCGAGCTCGGTGTGCCTGTAGCAACGCGCACTACAGCGCCACCCAAGCTCGACAAGATACAGATGGCCGAGTTTGCGAAGAGGGCGAAGGCTATCGCAGCGAAGTATGGCACGGAACTCCTGGATCGAGCTTAGATAGACCAATTGCTTTACGAACAGATGCCAAGTGGCTTCGATACGCCGACTTGGGTTTACCTAACGCGAGCGCCTTGAAATCTGGAAGACCGAGAACAGGCCAATGCACTCATTTAACCCAGCCTGCGCTCGTTGAACGTTTCGAACTAGACATCAACCACGAGGTCTTAAACAAAGGTTGTTCCTCGTTAGCCGCCCATCCGGAAATAATCCCTCGGCAAACACCTAATGGCCAGCCGAATGCCCCCGAGCCGAAGCGGCAGATAGTTCAACCGCGGGTTCGAGCCTCCAACGTATACGACGAACTCCGGACAAGCCACACCAGTCCCATGTTCCCCTGGCCCGGGTCTTTCAGTTCCCTTGTTCCCTCGTTCCCTTGTTCCCTCGTTCCCTGTCTTTCCGTTCCCCGTCTTTCCACCCCATCTGCTACGATTCCTCCGTCAAACTTACCAGGCAAGGAGCTTCCCCTGGATGGACAACGGCGGACTGGAGGGCATCGAGCCGGGTCGAACCAGGCCAAATTCCTTCTTCCTGCGCAAGGTCGCCGGAACGTTCCGCGTCGGCGACGACGTCATCACCTTTGGTCCCGGACAAGCCGATCACGAGATGATCCGGATGGAGGGCGCAAACTTCGATCCGCGCCAGGGGCCCTTACAGCCGGACCGTTACCGCGTCTACATCACCGGCTTCACCCCGTTCACAAAAACAATCACCATCGCCTGAGGAGAAAACCCCGATGAATCCAAAGGTTGACGCGTTTCTCAAGAAAGCCAAAACCTGGCGCGAAGAGTCCGCGAAATTGCGGACGATCCTTCTTGCCTTCCCCCTGACCGAAGAATTGAAGTGGGGCGAGCCCTGCTACACCTCCCAGGGACACAACGTCGTCTTGATCGGTGGATTCAAGGACTACGTCACCCTTCTGTTTTTCAAAGGCGCTTTGTTGAAAGATCCCCATGGTCTTCTTGTAGCGCCGGGAAGGACGCAGGCCGGTCGCCAGATCCGCTTCACCAGCCTCAAAGAGATCGTTGACCTGGAGCGCAGGCTGAAGACTTACATTCGTCAGGCCATCGAGGCCGAAAAAGCCGGCTTGAAAGTGGAATTGAAGAAGCACTCCGACTACGCCATTCCGGAAGAACTCAAGAAGAAACTCGATCAGGTCCCTGCCCTGAAAACTGCCTTTGAGGCCCTCACGCCCGGCCGCCAGCGAGCTTACATGTTCCACATCTCCAAGCCCAAGCAATCCGCAACGCGCGAATCAAGAGTAGAAAAGTGCATGCCCAAGATTCTGGCCGGCAAAGGCCTCCTCGACTAGAGTGCCGGGGCACCCCATGTCTCATCCGCCGCGGCGGAGGGACCTGGGACACCATTCATTCGTCCGTTCCCTGATCCCTGATCCCTGCTTTTCCGGTGCGCAAGGTCACGAAAAACACGCCAAAATGACACCAAAACAGCGCCAAAAGTGCGCTAAAAGCGCGTTAAAAGCGCGTTCTAATGCGCAAAAAACACGCATTTAGCGTGTTTTCGGGAAATTTAAATTGAACTCTTCCTCTTAAATGGGAAATTCTCAGGTTACAAAACACCCAATTCATTGAATTTCTAGGTTAAGTATCTCGAAAATCGTAACCATCTGATTGAACATTTCGCACGTTTCGTATCAATCTGATTGAACATTTCGCGCTGTTTAGGTTGAATGAAACTGAACATTTCATGCCTTTTACCCCAGAAAGAGCGACCAAAGTAATTTATGAGTTCCCCAAGTCGAAAAACTTCACACTCATTCCACCGCCAGCGCCGCCGGTTTCTTCGGCCCAACACACTCTGCGAACAGAGATGGTTGCTTGTGAAGGGGCCGGGACCGCACACTTGTAGGCACAATGGATAGCTCGATCGCCATGGAGATCTTTGCAGGGTTGGGCACGGTAGGAGCCGTGGGGCTGGCAGCGGGCGGATACGCCTACGCGTCTCTGTGGCCCAGCTCGCAACTGTTTGGAAAGGCGCTGATCGCGCCGCAGCGCGCGGGAGAGATTGCGCTCACGTTTGATGACGGGCCCAATCCGGCATGGACGCCGCGCCTCCTCGATGTGCTGGCGGAACACAATGTGAAAGCTACGTTCTTCATGCTCGGGAGCCGCGCTGAACAAGAACCGGAGTTGGTGCGGCGGGTCGCGACTGAAGGACACCTGATTGGAAATCACACATGGAGCCATCCGAATCTTGCGCGCACGGCAGCGCGACGCGTGCGGGAAGAGTTGATGCGGACGAATGATGTGCTTCAGCAGATTATGGGCGAGCGGGTGCGGTACTTTCGTCCTCCGTTCGGGGCGCGCCGGCCGGTGGTTTTCAGAATTGCACGCGAGTTGGGGCTGACGCCCGTTCTATGGAATGCGATGACTTCGGACTGGAGCGAGACGGACGCGGAAAAGATTGCAGGGGCACTGGCGAAGAAGATTGACGGGTTAGATAAGAGCGGATGGGCCGCGAATGTGGTGCTGCATGACGGCGGACATCTAGTGCAGGGGACGGATCGGGGTCCTTCAGTGAACGCGACAGGAATGCTGATGACCAAGTACAAAGAGGCGCTTCGTTTTGTGCGGGTGGATGCATGGAGTGAGGCGTGATCAGAATCGGAGCCTGATGCATCGCCAAATTTCAGAAGAATTTCATTGCCAAACTTCAAACGAGGAAGGATACTTTTCTTCCACGGAGGTCAACCGTTCCCCATGAGAAAACATGCGTGGCTATTGCTGCTTTGTGCCCCTGTTCTGGCCGGAGCGCAGGCGGCTGCCGGGCAATTTGACGGCAGCTGGATGACAACGATGGCGTGCGATGCGAGTGAGCACATGCCTGCCTACAAGTGGCAATTTGTTAGCGCGATTGCCGGTGGCACCTTCCACGGCCAGCATGGCGAGGAGCACGGTCCGGGGTACATGGTGATGGATGGGCCGATCAATGCGGACGGCAGCGCCAAATTGCACGCCAAGGGCACGGTACAGGCAGGAAAGGCGGGCCTGGTAACCCAGCTCAAGGGCAACAAATACGACTACTACGTCGAGGCCAAGTTCACCGCGACTTCTGGAACCGGCAAGCGCGACGAGGGCGCGGGGATCCTGGGCCGGCCCTGCTCATTTGAATTCACCAAGCAAACGGATAGTGCAGGCGCGCCAACGGCCTCCCCGACGCCGCAGTAGGATCGGCTCCGGCCGACTAGACTCGACCGTTGCGATGACACGCAAGAAGGCAGCTACCGGCTGGCGGCCCCACGATCTCGAATCCGAGACCATGGGGCACACGTGGCCAGAATCCGGACCAACGACTTACTGACCGAAGCGGTCTATCCCAAACAGGTCTGACATGACTGCCGTGTCCGCATCGCAAGAGTGATTCAGGCAAGGCAAGCCCAGGCCAGCTTCCACCGATTTGAGCAACGAGAAGTGCGTGTAGAACTGTGAACTCTCGACGTGCTCTCTTCGGTAGTTGGTGTCCACGATCGCCAAGACCTTGTTGATTGTGGGTGCGACGCTGTAGTCATTCTCATCCCAGACGGTCAGGATGACGCTTCTGCCGTCATGCCAGGCCGGCGAGTGATGGATCGATGACACAATCTGCTCGAGCGCTGCGTCCCCGTCAAACATGAGTGCAGGATTCAATCCCACGAGGGTTCCGTCGTCGTTCGGATCGTACTCGCAATCCGGACCGGCGTTGCCGCGTCCGTGCTGGTCGTGGCATTGGTTGGGCACAATAAACGAGTACGTCGCCACATGTCCTGAATCGAGGTCGGCAAAGAGGCCGCGGTGTCCGGTAAAGCTCGACATATTCTTCAAGCTGCTGTCTGGATCGTTACCAGATTGAATGCTGGCAAAGTAGGCGAAGGGGTTGTGCTTGACGGCGTACAGGCCAATGAGGCTGGTCGTCTCTCCAGGCAGAGCCGTGGTGAGGACCATGCTGTTGGTAAAGAAGCCGTCGGCAAGGTTGACGCCGTCCGCACCCGTCGGAGGGAGATCCTCCTGATAGGTCTTCCAGCTCATTCCGGCCTCGTCAAGCTGATCGGCAATGGTTTTGCCAACGGTATTCGGATTCACTGCGTAGGACTTAACGCCATCGATATCGATATCTCCCGGAGGTCCGGTCGTCTCATTGGTAAGGTCGATCGCCGGTGTCGCGGCATCCTTTCCGGTCCCGCTGATCGGGCAGATATTGCCAGTGGCCGGTGTGTCCGTGGAGACAAATCCCGTGGAGAGATTGGTGGCGCAGGTGGCGTTGTGCCAGTCAGGCGAATTATCCGTGCGGACGCCGAAGTTCGATCCGCCCACGACCTCGAGATAGTTGGTGAGGCTGGGATGCCCGACTGCGAAGTAGTTTGAGGCGAAGTTTGCCGATTTGATGTATTGATTTACGAACGGATCGTTTGGATTGCCGACCACCTGATCGTATCCATGATTTTCCATCATGATCACGAAGACGTGGTCGAGATGCGGGATGCCGTGAGGCACCGCACCTTCCTGCGCTGCAGCTGTTCCCACGGTTGAGGCCGCGAGCAAACACACGAGCACTACAAGCCTGTTCATGGATTCTCCTTTTTGGTTGGGGAAGACAAGTTTCCTCGAACGCGCCGATTGGACGACGCAAGGGAGGGGACGATAGACACTTTGGAACGACTAACTGAAACAGACGCTACGGTGCGCTTCTTGCGTAGCGGGGAAGCACTGCCCGATCTTGCGCGTGAGGGATTACGGTACGGTTAGGACGCTGCTAAATCTGGATGAAACGCAGGTGTCGGGAGTGTGAATACGGGGGAACGGGTGGGGAGAACGCGGATTCCGCCAGCCGTGGTTCCCCGGTCGGATTCGTACAGGGCAAGGTGGCGGCGTGGACGCCGCCACGACAGTCGATCTACCACCCCGGTCTGAAGATCGGCGCATCTTTCCTTGTCGGACCCACGACCCTAGATGGATTGGAAGGCTTTGGCCGCGGCGGCGATCGTGGCCTGGATTTCTGCGTCGCCGTGGGCGGTACTCAAGAAGGCTGCCTCGAATTGTGAAGGCGGAAGCCAGATGCCCTGGTCAAGCATGGCGTTGTGGAAGCGGCCGAAGAGGGCCGTGTCTGACTCGGCGGCTTCGTCATAGTTTGTGACTGGCCCGGGGGTGAAGAACCAGGTGCCCATGGCGCCGACGCGGTTGGTGGTGAGAGGGATGCCAGCGGCGGCGGCTTCGGCGGCCACGCCTTCAAAGAGGGCTTTGGACGTGGATTCGAGTTGCGCGTAGATTTGGGCTGCGTTGTCCTGAAGATGGGTGAGGGTGGCGATGCCGGCAGCCATTGCCAGAGGATTGCCGCTAAGCGTTCCGGCCTGGTATACGGGGCCAAGAGGGGCAAGCTGATCCATGAACTTCTGCTTGCCGCCGAAGACACCGACGGGGAGGCCACCGCCGACAATTTTGCCGAGGGTGATGAGGTCGGGATCGAGTGAATAGCGCTCGCATGCACCGCCGAGTGCGACTCGGAAGCCGGTCATAACTTCGTCGACAATGAGCAGAGCGCCTTCCCGCGTGGTGAGAGCTCGCAGGGCTGAGAGGTAGCCCGGAGCAGGAGGAATGCAACCTGCGTTGCCGACGATGGGCTCGATGATGACGGCTGCGATGACGCCGGGGTGGGCGTCAAAGGCGGACTCGATGGCGGCGATGTTGTTGTAAGGCAGGGCGAGGGTGAGATGCGCGATGGGGTCAGGGACACCGGCTGAGCCGGGAATGCCGAAGGTGGCGACGCCTGAGCCTGCCTTGACGAGCAGTCCGTCGGAGTGGCCGTGGTAGCAGCCTTCAAGCTTAACGATGATGTTGCGGCCGGTGGATGCGCGGGCCAGGCGAATGGCCGACATAGTGGCCTCAGTGCCAGAGCTGACGAAGCGAAGTTTCTGAATAGCGGGATAACACTGGATGATGCGCTCGGCGAGGTCGGACTCAGCGGCGGTGGAAGCGCCAAAGCTGGTCGAGTTGGCCGCAGCGCGCTGGATGGCTTCAACGACGGACGGGAAGGCATGGCCGAGGATCATGGGACCCCAGGAACCGAAGTAGTCGATGTAGCGGTTGCCGTCAGCGTCAGTAAGGTAGGCGCCTTGGGCGGACTGGATGAAAGGCGGGGCTCCGCCGACTGCTCGAAATGCTCGCACTGGCGAGTTGACGCCCCCGGGAAAGAAGCGCTCGGCGCGCTGTTGGAGGGCATGAGAACGAGTACGGTTGGGAGCAGAGGACTGGGCGGTCATGTTGGGTTCAGTATAGAAGGTGCGGAGTTGGCTCTGCTGGCGTGGGGTTTGCGGAGTTCGCATGGCGCTGCGCAGTGATTGGCTCGGAATTATCAAGGGAAGAGGGCTGGTGGACAAATCACTCGAAAACGGCGGGCGTTTGCTGGTGGTGTTCGATGGACACTGTGGGTTTTGCAACCGGACCGTGCGCTGGCTGTTGCGCCGCGACCGGCGGGATCGGCTGCGGTTTGTGGCGTCGGAGTCAGACTGTGTGGTGGGGATGTTGGCGCGGCATGCTGTGGATGTGGCCAGCAATGCAGATGGGCCGGGATCGATCGTGGTGGTGCGGGATGCTGGTGGTGTTGTGGAGAGGGTGCTGGTTGGTTCGGACGCGGTGGCGGCGCTGCTGTGCGAGCTGCGTCGGCCATGGACTTGGGTTGGTGTGACGTTGAAATGGATTCCGCGACCGGTGCGGGATATGGGTTATAGGCTGGTTGCGCGGTGGCGATATCGGATATGGGGTCGGCTGGAGAGTTGCACTGTGCCAACAGCCAAAGAGCGAGAGCGGTTCTTATAACTCGTCTCGTTTTTTTGCGGTGGCAGAGGTGTGGCCGGAGCCGGAAGTACACCGCTGATTTCAATGGCGATAGCGATGCCGAAGAACAGGCCGCGCAAGAAGCGGGTTGTCGTTTGTTCTGTGCGCGTTTTTAACGGATGGCATGCAGTGGGTCCCAAGCGGTGAATTTCCTGCAGAGCAATGCTGCTAGAATCGACCTTTCCGGGGCCAAGCAGCGGCACCTATCCCATACGCAGAAAGTCCTAATTGTGCCTGAAGAACTCAAAACAAAATCGGTGACGTATGCAGATGCCGGCGTGGACATCAGCGGCGGCGACCGCGCCAAGGAGCGGATCAAGTACCTGGCGCAGAAGACCTTTAACCGCAATGTTTTAGGCGGGATTGGGGGGTTTGGAGCGTTGTTCCGGCTGGACACGCAGCGGTGGAAGAATCCGATTCTGGTGAGCTCGGCGGACGGGGTGGGAACCAAGCTGAAGGTGGCGTTTGAGCTGGGCCAGCACAGGACGGTGGGCGCTGACCTGGTGAACCACTGCGTGAACGACATCGCGGTGCAGGGAGCGACGCCGTTGTTTTTCCTGGACTACCTGGCGAGCGGACGGCTGGACGCGGAAGTGACCGAGAGCGTGGTAACGGGGCTGGCTGATGCGTGCCGAGCGAATGGCTGCGCGTTGATTGGCGGCGAAACGGCGCAGATGCCGGGGTTCTACAGCGAGGGGGAATACGACCTGGCGGGCTTTATCGTGGGCGCGGTGGATCGCGACAAGATGGTGACCGGGGCGGAGATCAAGCCGGGGGATGTGCTGATCGGGCTGCCGTCAACGGGACTGCACACGAATGGCTACTCGCTGGCGCGGAAGCTGCTGTTTGAGGTGGGTGGATACAAGCCAACGCAGTATGTGACGGCGATCAAAGAGAAGGCCGGAACGGCGCTGATGAAGACGCACCGCAGCTATCTGCACGTGATACAGAAGCTGGTGGCAGCGGGGCTGACGACAGGAATGGCGCACATTACGGGCGGAGGCATCACGGAGAACCTGCCGCGGATTTTGCCGAAGAACACGATGGCACAGATCGAGATCGGGTCGTGGCCGGTGCTGCCGATCTTCGAGCATCTGCGGACGCTCGGGCAGGTGAGCCAGGAAGAGATGATGCGGACGTTCAATATGGGCGTGGGGTTGATCGCCGCGATTCCTGCAGCAAAGTTTACGCGAGCGAAGAATCTGCTGGAGCGGTCGGAAGAGAAGTTCCACGTGATTGGTCGCGTGGTTAAAGGCGAGCACCGGGTGCAGTACACATGAGCACCTGCGGTGCGGCGGACGGCGCTTGCGCGCCGCGAGTGCTTTCTGTTGCTGGAGAGCGTAAGGCGGATTAGAGAATTGGCCGCTCATTTGGAGACCAGTGCGAAAGATCGTTCGGTGCGGCTTGGAATTCTTCTCTCCGGGCGAGGGTCAAATTTTGCGGCGATTGCCGAGTCGATTCGAGCCGGCCGGTTGAAGAAGGTTGAAATTGCTGTGGTGATCTCCAATGTGGCCGAGGCCGGAGGGCTCAAGGCTGCGCTGGCATTGGGACTGCCGACCGCGCTGCTGGTTTCAAAGGGACGAACGCGAGCAGAACATGATTCAGAGATGGTTGCCTGCCTGAACGCGCATGGCGTGGACCTGGTTTGCCTGGCAGGATACATGCGACTGCTGTCACCGGAGTTTGTGTCCGCGTTTCCAAATCGAATCCTGAATATTCATCCGTCGCTGCTGCCGGCGTTTCCGGGACTGGACGCGCAGGAGCAGGCATTTGCCTATGGAGTGAAGTTGGCGGGGTGCACTGTTCACTTTGTGGATGAACGCCTGGACCATGGAGTGATCGTGGTGCAGAAAACTGTTCCTGTACTGGAGGGCGACGATGCACATGCACTGGCAGGGAGGATCCTGGCTGAGGAACATGTGGCGTACAGCGAAGCAATCGGGATGGTGGCGAGTGGGGAATACGAAATTAAAGGACGGCGGTTTGTGAAGCGGAGCTCGTAGAACGAGGAATGTTCGGTGGTGTCAAGAAGAAAAAAGCTAGAAACACGGCTAAATATTTGAAATCAATAGAGTGGCTCGATTAGGGCAGTTTGCCGAAGATATATCCAAGATTGCCTAAGCTTATAGGTAACCAGACAACAGACGGAAGTGCCGCGCCGGGCGAATGAGTACGCCTTGCTCTGACAGCCAGAAGGCGCCGGGGCGCGGGGCCGTGCTTGTGTGGAAGGAAGCAGCTCTCCAACAAAACCTGACCGGAACCACGGCGACATGGTCGAGTTGGAGAGCCGTGCGCCTGCGAATGGGCTCGCGGTGAGCGGGCCGATGACGAGGATCTAGTGAGGCAAGACAACGGGATATGAAGGGATGCAATTTGAATGGCGAACATTTTTTTGAATGTCGAAAAGGGGATCGTGGTGGGTGCGGAAGATGTGCTGAAGTGGCTGACCAGCACGGCGAAGATGTTGCGTGCGACACCGGCTGCGATTGCGGCGCTGGCCACACTGGCGGGCGCGCTGGAGAAGCCGCTGAGCGAGTTGGCGGGTGTAGCCGCAAATCCGCTGAACATCGTGCTGGACGTTGAGACAGCAGAGGACCTGAGGACGGCTTGGCCGGAGCTGAAGGCTTTCCTGGTCACGCTCGGAGTGAAGTTCTGACGTGCGTGGGTTTGGCGGGTTGGTGAATGTTTTTGAAGAAGAAGAGGAGCTTTGACAATGAATTTGATCTCAAATATCTGGATTCATCCGAAGACATCGACGGCGGGGCTGCTGATTGCCGTGGTGACGATTGGCGGAGTGCTGTCGCAACAGGGGATTTCTCTGGGCACGGCGGGAACCGGGACGGTGGTGACCCTGGTGTGCGCAATTGCATCAGCATTACTGGGGCTGCTGGCGAAGGATCCCTCGGATGCAGTGGTTGGCGGGGGAAGCGGACAGGCCAAACTGGGAGCCTGGGCGCTGATTGCCCTGCTGCTGCCGCTGCCTTTGATGGGCGGCTGCTCAGAGACGACCGTGGCCAAGGACATTGTGAACTGGACACCGGCCTTGCAGAGCGCGGTGGTAACGGTGGACTCGGCCGCGGCTGTGCTTGCACCGGCAGATGCGCCCATTTTCAGCGCCGCGACCACGGGGTTTAGCGCCGCTTCAAATCTGCTGACGGCACAAGCGAAGGCCTATCTTGCGAATCCGTCGGAGGGGACTCTGGCGCAGTTGCAGAACCAGATTGTGACCTTTGAGCAACAGGTGAATGCCGCTCTGCTGCAGGCGGGACGGATTGTGAATCCTGCGAGCCAGCAACATGCGCTGGCGGCGATTGAAGCAGTGGGTACTGTTGTGAACTCGATTCTGGCCCTGGTGCAATCTGTTTCAAGCAAGGCGGCTGTGGCGCAGATGACGGTTGTAGCTCCGATCAAGTTGGCGCAAGTGCTGCCGTACATGAATGAAATCGAGACGGCAAAGATGGTAGCCCAACACTACGGCGAGCCGGTTGCGCTGGCTCGCGTGCAGATGGCTACAGCCGAGCAGAACGAGATGGTAGCAGGGTTCTGAGAGAACGTGTGAGATGAACGGATGAAAAGCAGAACGTGATTGGCATTGAAACGGTTGGCCCCGAGGCAGGAAGACTGCTTCGGGGCCATTTTTTGCGTTTCTTTCCACTTGCAAGGTCTTGAGCTCCCCGCTCAAGGCGCGCGAACGAGCCGATTAAGTGTTCTCGTCGCGGGCTTCGCCGAGGATGAGTTTCAAGGTGATCTGCTTCTTGCCGCGGAGGATGGTGACAGCTACGGTGTCCCCTGCCTGGTGTTTGTCCATAATTGCGCTGATGTCTGCGGGGTCGGTGACTTCTTCGCTATCGATGGCGACGATGAGATCGCCTCCTAGCATGATGGGTGTATTGCCGACGTACGCCTGCTGGTTGCCGCCGCGAATGCCGGCGCGCTCAGCGGCTCCGCCGGGGATGACGCGCTGAATAAGGACACCGCTCTCAACGGAGAGACCCATCTGCGAAGCCAGATCGGGACCGATGCCGAAGGAAACAATGCCGAGCGAGGGACGACGGACGCGACCGTAGCGGGTGAGGTCAGCGAGGACGGCTTTGGCGGTGTTGATGGGAATCGCAAAGCCGATGCCGGAGCTCTGATCGGCGCCGTTGGACGCGATCATGGTATTGATGCCGATGACTTCTCCATGCGAGTTGAGGAGCGGGCCGCCGGAGTTGCCGGGGTTGATGGCGGCGTCAGTCTGGATTGCGTCTTCAATGGGCGCACCGTCAGCGTTGCGGATGGAGCGGATGGAGCTGATGATGCCGGTGGTCATGGTACCGCTTAGGCCGAAGGGATTTCCGATGGCATAGACTTTTTGCCCGACGTTGAGGTTGGAAGAATCAGCCAGCGTGACGGGCTCGAGGTTTGGAGCGTCGATTTGCAGGAGGGCCAGATCGTGGACCTTGTCAGAGCCGACGACTTTTGCCTGGTAGCGGTGCTTGTTGCTGAGCATGACCTCGATGCCGCGGTTTGCGCCCTCAACCACATGGAAATTGGTAAGAACGTGGCCGGCGCGATCGAGGATGAAGCCTGAACCCTGGCCCTGCTGCGGGACCGTTCCATAAAAGAAGTTGAAGACAAGGGTGGTGGAGGTGATATTGACCACCGAGGGGAGCACCTTTTTGTAGACGGCGATATTGTTCTGCTCGTCGACATCGTAGGCGGGCGCGGCCTCAGCCTCAGTGAGTTGGAGCGGCGAACCGGCAGCACTGGTGTTGAGCAAGGAAAAATGTCCCAGGTGCTGGGAAAGATGCGTGGTGACGAACCAGAAACCGCCCACCAGCACAAGAATCAAGACGATAGCGCGAGCTCTCATGTTTTTTCGACCCCGAAAAGCTTCCTTACCTATTAGATACGGCTGAGCTACGCGGCGGTTCCAAAAGGCAGGAACTGCCGACCTGCAGCTATTTTAAAGACAAGAAATTGGGAGAATTGTTGCTCTCAGCCTGGAGTCGAGGCCAAAGGCGGACGACCTGGTCGCGGAGAGCCTCTTTATCGCCATTATTATCAAGAACATAATCAGAGTCTGTTACTTTTTCGGCATCGGGGATCTGGTGGGCGAGCCGGCGGCGGGCATCGGCTTCAACGGGTTCGCGATTGGGGCCGGCGGGAGCAAGACGGGCAACGTAGCGGGGGATTTTGAGTTCGTCGGGCGCGGTAACGAGGATGACGCGGTCAAAGCGGCGGCGCCAGTCGGCGAGGACGCCTTCCTGTTCGCCGCGGGCCTGAGCGTCGCGTACAACCTCAAAGATGAGGGCTGACTCGACGACGGCGACGGCCGAGGCATTGCGCACGAAGACTTCTTCCATCCATTGGCGCTGAGCCTCAATGACCGCCGGATGGATGATGGCGTTCAACTGATGGATGCGTCCGCCTTGAAAAGCGAGCTTCGCGAGCTGCGCACGGTTGAGGCGGCCATCGGGCGAGAGAACTTCCTTTCCGAATTCACGCACAATCTGATCGAAGATGGGCTGGCCAGGCTCCATCATCTGGCGTCCGAGGGTGTCGGCTTCAACCACCTCGGCGCCGAGCGAGCGCAGAAAGCCCGCCACGGTGCTTTTGCCGCTGCCGAGTCCTCCGGTGAGACCTACGCGGAGCATGGTCTAGAGACCTCGGCGCATTTTTGCAGCGCGGACGGTGTTAGCCATGAGCATGGCGACCGTGAGCAGGCCGACGCCACCGGGGACAGGGGTGTAGGCACCGGAGAGCTCGAAAGCCTGTGGGTGGATGTCGCCGACGATGACGGAACCGCGCTTGACGAATGCGGCTTCGCGCTTGGGGTTCCCTAGGAAGAAGCGGTCGAATTCTTCGCGGGTATAGAGGCGGTTGATGCCGACGTCGATGAGGGTTGCGCCGGGCTTGACCATTTCTGCCGTGATGAAGCCGGGACGCCCGATGGCGGCTACGAGGATATCGGCCTGGCGGGTAATTTCGGCAAGGTTACGGGTCTTGGAGTGGCAGATGGTAACGGTGGCGTTCTGGTGGAGGAGCAGCATGGCGGCGGGCTTGCCGACGATGTCGCTGCGGCCAACGACGACGGCGTGCTGGCCAGCGATGGGGATGTTGCTGCGCTTGAGGATCTCGATGACACCGGCAGGCGTGCAAGGGGCGAGAGCGGGGCGGCCAGCTTGCAGGCGGCCGGCGTTGACGGGATGAAAGCCGTCAACATCCTTTGCTGGGTCGACCGCATCCAGCAGGGCCTTGGTGTCAACCTGGGCGGGGAGTGGAAGCTGGATGAGGATACCGTCGACATCGTCACGGGCGTTGAGAGCGGCGACGAGGTCAAGCATTTCCCTGGTGGTGACGGTGTCTGGCGGCGTGAGGAGATCGCTGAAAATGCCGAGTTCGGCGCAGGTTTGTACCTTGCTGCGGACGTAAATTTCAGAGGCGGCGACATTGCCGACCAGCACCGCTGCCAGACCGGGACGGATGCCCTGTCCGGCGAGAGAGCGGACCTCCTCAGCGACTTCCTGTTTGATGGCGGCGGCAATAGCTGCGCCGTCGAGTATGACTGACATTCACCCCTCCAAGCATCATCGTATCGCCTCACGCCCTGGAGGGGGCCTTGCCTTCAGTTGGCCAGGCGAGCTGGTGCGGGGAGATGTGATCTGAAGGCGGCGGATGTGCGGCGTCACAGCTGCTTGTGATCCATCTCACATACGATCCCGCTCGGAAGTCCGTAAGTTCGGAAGTAAGGAATGTTTTAGATCACATTGGAACCAGTCACAGGACCTTCCGGCATTCAGTAAACGGAGATCAGGCTTGATCATGAGCAAATTCAAGGATGCAGGACATCTTTTCCGATTCGCGGGGCTGTTTGTCCTCTTATTTGTGGTGTTCCTGGTGGTGCGCCACTTTGTTGTCCCGAAGAGTTTTGGCAAGTACGGGCACTACCGGGCGGACGCTATCGGCGAAGTAGCAGCACATCCGGCGAAGTTTGCCGGGCACGAGACATGTGAAGCGTGCCACTCGGACGTCGCGGACAAAAAGGGTAAGGGGAAACATGCGCACGTGAATTGCGAGGCATGCCATGGAGCGCTGGTCAAGGTGCTTCCTGCGCCACCGCCTCCGACGCCGAATCTTTACGAGCGGATGGTGGCCCTGGTGATCAAACCGATGCCAGTGGATCCACCGGTGCTCAGACATGCGGAAGATCCGGCGTCGGTGGTGCCTGAGTTGCCGGATACGACGGTGCTGTGCGCGCGTTGCCATACGGCAAGCGCGGCCAAGCCAAAGGGCTTTCCCCAGGTGGTGCCGGCAGACCACTCAAACGGCCTGGCGTGCAAGACGTGCCACGACCCACATAGTCCGGCGATGGATGCGGGAGGTACGAAGTGAATATTTCGCGGCGACAGATGCTTATCTTGATGCCGGCGGCGGCGATTGCGTGGAAGGCCGTGCTGGCGGGCACACCGGAACAGAGTCCGAACTACACGATGAGCGAGCACTGGTGGGGAATGCTGATCGATATTCCCAAGTGCATTGGCTGCGGCAACTGCGTGCGGGCCTGCGCGACCGAAAACGACGTGCCGGACGGCTACTTCAGAACGTGGGTTGAGCGGTATCACGTGTCAGACGAGGACATGACCAACCCCGAGGTGATTTCGCCTGACGGCGGCAAAGAAGGCTTTCCGGTAGCGGCGGAGGACGACAAGAAATACTTCTTTGTCCCGAAGATGTGTAACCACTGCGCGGATTCACCTTGCACCCAGGTTTGCCCGGTGGGAGCAACGTTTATATCTCCGGACGGCGTAGTGCTGATCGATCAGAAGTACTGCCTTGGCTGTGCGTATTGCGTGCAGGCGTGCCCGTACGGATGCCGCTATATCAATCCGCAGAAGGAAACCGCGGAGAAGTGCACGCTGTGCTATCACCGCATCACGCAGGGACTGACAACGGCGTGCTGCGAGGCTTGCCCAACAGGCGCGCGTCAACTGGTGGACCTGAAGGATCCGAAGGACCCGATTCACGAGTTCTTGAAGACCCACAGTGTTGAGGTACTGAAGCCGCAGATGGCGACCGGAGCGAAGGCCTTCTATAACGGGCTGGACGGATCGGTGCGATAGAAGCTGGGACCAAGGACTAAGGGACATAGGGACGAGCGGGGAATGGTGACTTGCTATGAATGGTGTTGAAGGCTTCATGTATCCGAACGAGATTGCATTGCAGTGGAGCGTGCTGATCGTTCTTTACCCGTTTATCACGGGATTGGTGGCAGGCGCGTTTATTTTGGCGTCGCTGGAGCGGGTGTTCCGGGTGGAAGCAGTGAAGCCTACCTACCGGCTGGCACTGCTGACGGCGCTGGCATTTCTCCTGGATGCGCCGCTGCCGCTGCAATTGCACCTGGGACATCCTGAGCGCTCGCCGGAGATGTACTTTACGCCGCACAGCACATCAGCGATGGCGATGTTCGGGTACGTGTACCTCTGGTACCTGATGGCTGTGCTGGTCCTGGAGATCTGGCTGGACTACCGGAAGGACATTGTCTTGTGGTCGCAGGAGTCGAAGGGGTCGCTGCGGATTGTCTACAAGATCATGACGCTGGGGTCGAGCAACATCAGCGAGAAAGCGCTGGCGGTGGATGAACGCGTGGGATGGATCGTGACGATTATCGGCATTCCCTCAGCGTTCTTGTTGCATGGATATGTGGGATTCATCTTTGGATCGATCAAGGCAAATCCATGGTGGTCGTCGCCACTGATGCCGGTGGTGTTTATCTTTTCGGCGATGGTGTCAGGCATTGCAGCAGTGATGCTGCTCTACATGGGCGTGACCAAGCTGCGCCATCACACGATCGACGTGAAGTGCGTGGACGCGATCGCGATGTATCTGTTCTATATCTTCATCATCGACTTCAGCCTGGAGATGATTGATCTGATTCACCGCATCTATGAGGCGGATGAATCGTTCCGCAGCCTCAACTTCCTGGTGCACACGCAACTGTACATTCCGCATATCGTTATCCAGATTTGCCTGGGCACTCTGACACCGCTAATCCTCCTGGGCATAACGCAGGTGGTGAAACTGCCGGAGATTGTCCGCAAGCGGATGTATACGGTAGCCGGTAGCCTGGCACTGATCGGAATTTTTGCGATGCGTTGGAATGTTGTGATCGGCGGACAGCTTTTCTCAAAGAGCTTTCTTGGCTATACGACATACAAGATTCACCTAGTGTCGAAGGAAGGACTGCTGGCGGCAATCGGGCTGACGATTCTTCCATTCATCTTTCTCTGGGTGCTGGTGAAGCTGCTGCCACCGTGGCCTGATACGAACATCCACAAGGCCGCCGCGGCCGCGGACTAAGACGAAGACGAGACTGTTTCGATTGAGGAAACGAGATCGAGGGAACGAGACCCAGGGAACGAAATCGGGTGGAAGAGATGAACGATCTTCCCGACGTATTGGAACGCCTGACTACCCGGCTGGACGCGCTGGAACAGCGAGTTCTTGCGCTGGAGCATCCGGCAGACTCGGCGGTTGCCACGCCCATCGTGATGACCGATGCCGCGCCAACACTCGTGGTTCATCCTGAAAGCGACCAGGAGTTCCAGGCCACTGTGAGCGGCGGAATCTTCCCTGTACTGGGCAAGGCGATGCTGGGCATTGCCGGGGCCTACCTGCTGAGGGCGGTTGCGGAATCGAGTTCGCTGCCGAAAGTTGGTGTGGCCGCAATTGCCATTGCATATGCGCTGGCGTGGCTTGTGTGGGCCTCCCGGGCAAAAGCCGGTGAATGGCTGGTGGGCACCGTGTACGCATGCACTTCAGCCTTGATCCTTGCGCCGATGCTTTGGGAGCTGACTCTGCGCTTCAAGGTACTGTCCGCGCCGGCGACCGCCGCAGTGGTGTGCGGATTTGTGGTTGCGGCTTCAGCGCTGGCATGGAAGCGCGCATTCGCTCCGGTGTTGTGGGTAGCAAATGTAACGGCAGCAGCGATTGCACTGCCTCTTTCGATTGCATCGCACCAGATGATGCCGTTTATCGTGGTGCTGCTGGTGATGGTTCTGATTTGCGAGTGGGCGGCGACGTTCGAACGCGAATCGGGGGTTCGGGTACTGGTGGCGCTTGCGGCTGACGCTGCGATCTGGGGACAGATTTACGTCTACTCCGGCGCGGAAACAACACGCGCAGACTACCCGACACTGAGCTCTGGATGGTTGCTGTCTCCGGGACTGGCGTTGTTTGGCCTTGTGGGCGCGAGCGTACTGTACAGGACTGTGCTGAAGAGAAAACGGATCACGGTTTTCGAGACAGTGCAGGCGATGATTGCGTTTCTGCTGGCGGCTTTCGGTCTGATCACCTTCGGTCCGGCGGGAAGTACATTTGCGTTGGGCATTTGTTGCCTGGTTCTGGCGGGC
>Ga0224557_1001864_pt1 | contig 19241 bp, 15 predicted proteins | sample 714S31014metaG_FD_180677 | JGI IMG/M metagenome (GOLD analysis project Ga0224557, IMG submission 180677) | Peat soil microbial communities from Stordalen Mire, Sweden - 717 S3 10-14 | ecosystem: Environmental > Terrestrial > Soil > Wetlands > Peat | place: Sweden: Norrbotten County, Stordalen...
CACGAAGTCGGACAGCGACCGTTCGCTGTATCAACAGGAGTTCAACACGCTGGCCAACTACATCAGCAGCGTGTCCACGAAGGACTTCAACGGCGTGACGCTGTTTGACGGCAGCCAGCTTAATGTGACGATTGACAGCGATGCCAACACCTTCAGCATGAACGGTGTTGACCTCACCGGCACCACCTTCGCTGGTCTGGCCAATGATTCGGTTGGCACCATTGGCGATGCCAGCACCGGCGCGATCAAGGCGTTGGGGGATGTCAAGACCGCCATTTCGCAACTGGGCAAGGACCGCGCGAACATCGGGGCGAATATCGAGACGCTGACCGCCTACAGCAATCAGCTCTCGACGTTGAACAACAACCTGTCGGCGGCCAACAGCCAGATCACGGACGTGGACGTTGCGCAGGAGAGCACCAACTACGCCAAATATAACATTCTCGTGCAGACCGGCACGGCGATGCTGGCGCAGGCAAACGCGCTGCCGCAATCGGTCCTGAAACTTCTAAGTTAATCCTTAAGGTTTTGGGCGGGTTAGTGCAGAGCGACCCCTGAAATATCGGGCGCGATTTTAAGTGCCTGAATGAAGGCATATAAAACTGGTAGGCAGCGGGGCCGGATGAAAGTCCGGCCCTGCTTTTTTGCCTCCATTCGACCCGTGGCAAAAGCGATCAAGAACGATTTTTCCGGCATTGCATCCATGATTGGCTCAAATGGGAGGAGTGGATGGAATTTAATTCTATTGAGACTTGCAAAACAGAGTTGCCAGACAGTGCTTCTCATAAACACCCGGCTTCAGCCGGGTGTTGGCAGCCCACCGGCCAGCGAGCCGTTTCAACGGCTTGCCGGCGCGGGGAAAACCGTTGAAACGGTTTTGACGGGTCTCGCCGGCCATCACCGGGCTGAAGCCCGGTGTTAATGAAACGGCGTGATTCAATTATGCGAGATTCGACAACCTGATTTTCATGTCTTCGCCCTCTAATAACTTTGGTTTGTGCTTAAGCCGACCGGGGGCCGCGCCGATAAAGAGCCGACGAACAGCCGCTCCTCCCGTCTTCCGGAATTGGCGGTTCCGGCGCATTTGACGCCGATTCAAAATTGAACATTGCGGTGCAACCATTTACAAAACGAAAACATGCTGACATGGACTGAAGAGTTCGCGACCGGATCGGACTTGGTGGACACTCAACACCGGTTGCTGATTGAAAAGATCAACAAGCTGGAGAAGCTGTTGAACGGGCCGCCGCCCCCCAAGGCGGAGTATGACGAACTGCTCGATTTCCTGAACCTGTATGCGGTCGCGCATTTCAAGTTTGAGGAGCAGTGCATGTCGAGCAACAAGTGTCCGGCACATGAGCAGAACAAGCAGGCGCACGCGGCGTTTCTGCACGCTTTCGCAATACTCAAGGACCGCTATCAGACGGAAGGATCCAAACCGGAGTTGCTGGACAGCATCCAAAGAACAGCCAGTGAGTGGATCAAATACCATATCCTGACCGTGGACATCAATTTGAGGGCCTGCATGAACAATTGAGCCGGGCGCGGAAGAAATTCCGGGCCGGCTCCCAGGTTGAAATTGTGTTTCCAGAGAATTGCGGTTAGTGTGAACCACAGTTGTCTTTGAAACGGGAAGCGGAGGGGGGATTTCAACTTTCAACCGTAACTGAATTCCCGTATGCAAATTAAAGCCAGCCGCCAGGCCCTGAAAGTCACGTTGATTTATTTCTTCGTGGCCGGCGGTTGGATTTTGGTCTCCGGCAAGTTGTTGGAACTGCTCGTCCCCAATCCCGATGTGCGCGATGAGATCGAGATTTTCAAGGGTTGCGTTTTCGTGCTGGCAACCGGCGCTTTGCTTTATTTCATCGTGCGGCGTTTGTTGCGAGGCTGGGCGCGGGAAGCGGAGCAGCGCCGGCAGGCGGAAGAAGCGCTGCTTCGGAGTCAGGAGCGTTACGTGCTTGCGCAGCGCGCCGTGAACGATGGCCTGTGGGATTGGAACATTCTCAACGATGAGGATTATTTCTCGCCACGCTGGAAGGAAATCATCGGTTACCGCGATGACGAGTTCCCCAATCAAAGGCTTGCTTTCCTGAATCAACTTCATCCCGATGATCTGGCGGCCGTCAAGGAGACAACCCGGCGGCATCTGGAGCAGGGCGAGCGGTATGCGATTGAATTCCGGTTGCGGCACAAGGATGGCAGCTACCGCTGGTTGTTCTCGCGCGGCGAGGGCCAGCGCGACGCGACCGGCCGCGCGGTCCGCTTGATCGGCGCCACCACGGACATCACCGAACGCAAATTGATTGAGGAGAAGTTGCGGGAGACCGCCACGCAGCTATTGGAGGCGCAGCGGATCGCCAACCTCGGCTCGTATGTGCTGGACGTTGCGACCGGACGGTGGACGTGCTCGCCGGTTATGGATGAATTGCTCGGCATCGCGGATGCGGGATTCACGAAGGATTTGGCGGGTTGGCTGGAGATTGTTCACCCCGATGATCGCGCTGAACTTTGGCATTATTGGAACGAGCAGGTCTTGAAACGCAAGGTTGTGTTTGACCGAATCTACCGGATTGTGCGCCGGAATGACCGGCAGGAACGAACGGTTCATGGTCTCGGCAAACTGATCCTGGATGAGGACGGCCAGGTGGTGAAAATGTTGGGCGTCATTCAGGACATCACCGAACGCAAGCTGATCGAGGAGAAGTTGCGCAAAAGCGAGGAGCGTTACCAGGCCTTGTTCGAGCGTTCGCTCGACTGCGTTTTCCTGAATGATTTCGAGGGAATATTTCTCGACGCCAACCAGGCTTCGTTGGATTTGCTCGGCTACCAGCGCGAAGATATCGCCACGCTCACTTTCGCCTCGCTGCTCACGGAAGACCAGCTCCCGCTGGCGTTTCAAACGACCGAAGAGATCAGAACCACCGGCCAGCAGAAGCAGCCGGCTGAATTCCGTCTGCGCGGCAAGGATGGGAGAGAGGTCCCAGTGGAAATCCAAGCCTCGCTCATCTACCACGATGGGAAGCCATTTGCCATCCAAGGCATCGCCCGTGATCTCACCCAACGCAAGCGGGCGGAGGAGGTGTTGCGCGAGAGCGAGCGGTTCAACCACGCCACGCTGGACGCGCTGGGGGCGCATGTGGCGGTGCTCGATGAACAAGGAACCATCCTGGCCACCAACAAGGCGTGGCGCGAGTTTGCCCGGGCGAACACGACGGATTGGAAGGCGGTCAGCGAAGGAGTGAATTATTTGACGGCCTGCGAGATGGCCGTTGCCAGTGGCGACCGGGACGCGTCCGAAGCCATCAAAGGAATCCGCGAGGTTGCCAGCGGCGCGCGGCCCGCCTGGTTCCATGAGTATCCCTGCCATTCCCCCAACGCGGAGCGTTGGTTTTATTGCCGCGTCACGCGCTTTCCCGGCGAAGGCCCGGTGCGGGTGGTCGTGGCGCACGAAAACATCACTGAACGCAAGCGGGCGGAGCAGGCGTTGCGGGAAAGCGAAGCGAAGCTTGCGCGGATATTCAACTCCAGTCCGGTGGCCATGTCGCTTTCCACGCTCAAGGAAGGCCGCTTTCTGGACGTGAACGAAGCCTTCGTGAAAATATATGGATGGTCCCGCGACGAAGTGGTCGGGCGCACGATTTTTGAGTTGGACATGTGGGTGAACCAGGAGCAGCGGGCGGCGTTGTTTGCAACAATTCAGGAGCGTGGCGCGGCGCATAATTTTGAATTGGAAATGCGCGTGAAGTCCGGCCAGGTCATCCAGATATTTTGGTCGGGAGCGCCGGCAATCTTCGGCGGTGAGCGCTGCCTGCTCGCCTCGGCAATGGACATCACCGAACGCAAGCAGGCGGAACGGCGGATTGTGGATGCGAGGAATTATGCGCAGACACTGCTCGCCGCCTCGCCCATCGGCATCATCACCTTTCGGGCGGACGGGCAGACGGTCTCGGCGAATGAAGCGGCGGCGCGGCTGGTCGGCACCACGGTCGAGAACCTGAAGAAACAGAATTTCCGGGAACTGGATTCCTGGAAAAAATCAAATTTACTCAAGCGGGCGGAACTGGCGCTGGCCACCGGGCAGGAACAATTATTCGAAGATCATATCGTGAGCAGTTATGAGCTCGCGTTATTGCTTTCGGTCCGTTTTGTGCCTTTCATCCATGAAGGGAAATCGCATTTGCTGATGATGTCGCAGGACATCAGCGAGAGGAAACGTGCTGAGGAGCAGGTGCATTTGCAATTCAGCGCCCTGACCGCCGCGGCCAATGCCATCGTCATCACCGATCGCGACGGAAAAATTGAATGGGTCAACCCCGCCTTCACGAAGCTCACCGGCTACAGCGCCGAGGAGGCCGTCGGCAACAATCCGCGCGTGCTGAAGTCCGGCGAGCATCCGCCGGCCTTCTACGCCAACCTCTGGGCCACCATCTCCACCGGCAATGTCTGGCATGGGGAGATGATCAACAAACGCAAGGACGGCCGGCTTTACACCGAGGAAATGACCATCACGCCCGTGCGCGGCGCGGACGGCCAGATCGCGCATTTCGTGGCGATCAAACAGGATGTCACGGAACGGCACAAGCTCGAAGATCATTTGCGGCAGGCCCAAAAAATGGAGGCCATCGGCACGCTGGCCGGCGGCATCGCGCACGATTTCAACAACATCCTTGGCGCGATGTTCGGCTACGGCTATCTGCTCCAGCAGGACACGACGGGCAATTCCGTCGCGCAGGACAGCATCGGGCAAATCCTCAAGGCCGCCAACCGCGCCAAGGAACTGGTGCAGCAGATTCTCACCTTCAGCCGCCAGCGCGAACAAAAACGCCAGGTCATCCGGCTGAACACCGTCGTCAAGGAGGCGATGAAATTTCTCCGCGCCTCGCTGCCGGCCAACATCCACATCGAAACCGACCTCGCTGCGGACACGCCCGCCGTGCTCGCCGATCCGACGCAAATTTACCAGGTGGTAATGAACCTGGCCACCAACGCGCATCAGGCGATGGAAGACCGCGCCGGGCAAATCACCGTGACGCTGAAACCATTTCAGCCCGATGAACAGTTCATCCAGGCGCATTCGGAATGCCGGCCTGTCCCCTATGCGCGGCTGACCATCGCCGACACCGGGCACGGCATGAATGCGAAAACCTTGGCGCGCATCTTTGAACCGTTCTTCACCACCAAGCCGGTCGGCAAAGGCACCGGTCTCGGCCTCGCCGTGGTGCATGGCATCGTCACTTCGCACGAAGGCGTCATCACCGTCGCCAGTGAAGTCGCCCAGGGCACTACCTTCCGAATTTATTTTCCGGCGCAGACAGGCCAGACCGCTTTGACCGATGGCGCCACGGGCAAAGTCGTTCACGGTCTCCGCCAGAAAATCCTGTTGGTGGACGATGAGCCGGCGCTGACGGCATCGCTGGGAAAACTGCTGGAACGGCTGAATTATCAGGTCACCACCAGCAACGCCGCCCGCGCCGCCGTGGAACTGTTCCGCAGCACGCCCGCGCAGTTTGATCTGGTCATCACCGACCTGACGATGCCGGAAATGAACGGATTGGAGCTGGCGCGGCAGCTCCGCGCCATCCGCCCGGACTTGCCGGTGATCATGGTGAGCGGTTTTTCGCCCGAGCTGAACCAGGAAAACCTGCGCGCCGCGGGCATTTGTGAGTTGCTGGAAAAACCCATCGTCCTGCCAGCCCTGACCGGCGCCTTGCACCGGGCGGTCGCCAGGGCATGAAAGCCCTCGCGGTCCGGCGAAAGCGGGACACCGCGCTGTTTCCTTAACGCGACCTTCAGGCTGGCGAACACGGCGGGAATGGCATATATTTCCACAAATACTATTTGACGGGTTGCTCAAAATAATAATTGCGCCATGGAAAATTTGGAAACCGCCGCCCTGCCTGACCCGGCGCTCCGGGGGAAAATCCTGTTCGCCGATGATGACGAGCCGTTTCGTCGTGGCGTGGGCCAATGCCTGATCCGCGCCGGCTTCACCTGCGACTTCGCCGGCTCGGCTGACGAAGCCATCGAACGTCTGCGGACTGGGGAATATGATGTGCTGCTCTCGGACATCTGCATGCCGGGAAACGCCGGATTGGAATTGATTGAAAACCTGCCGGACGCCAGCGCGGGGCTGCCGGTGATTTTGCTCACCGGCGACCCGACGGTGGCCACCGCCTCGCGTTCGGTGCGGTTGCGGGTGACGGCTTACCTGACCAAACCGCCGGACATTGAAGAGCTGTGCCGGCTGCTCGCCTCGGCGGTGGCGGAACGCCGGAGTTTGCGCGTGCTGAAGGACAGCCGGCAACGGCTCCACGATTGGGACCGGGAAATTGAACGGCTGCAAAAGTTGTTGCAGCAGACTCCGGCTCCCGACCGGCAAGCCTCCATGCAGAGTTATCTGCGGTTGACCCTGCGCCATCTCGTGGTGAGCCTGATCGAGTTGGAAAATCTTCTGATCCAAGAAGGCGAACAGTTGGGCACGAACCGGGCGCTGGAGAAACAGGAATTGCTCAACGCGCTCCGCAAGACCGTCGGCGTCCTCCAAAAAACCAAAGACCATTTCAAAAGCAAGGAACTGGGCGATTTGCGGAAGGACCTGCAGACCCTGCTCGGCTAAACCCGCCAAATATTTTCCTTCAGCGTTTCCGCGGCCCGCCGATAACCAAGCAACTTGACCCGCAATTTGGTTGCGGGAGCTTTTGCGGACAGGACATCGGGCCTGTCAGATAAAGGCACAACTGAACAATTCGTCTCGTGAAGAGAGAATGTTTTAGTTGTGCCTTTTTTTTGTTCGCAACGACTTGAGCTGCAAATGAACCGTGTTGAACAACCGAAAGAGAAACTGTTGAATTATGGATGACATTTTGAAAGAGTTCCTCGTTGAAAGCTACGAAAACCTCGACCGGCTGGACCGGGATTTGGTCGTGCTGGAAAAGGATCCGCACTCGACGGAGACGCTGGGCAGCATTTTCCGAACGATTCACACGCTCAAAGGCACCAGCGGCTTCCTCGGCTTTGGCAAATTGGAGGCCGTCGCCCACGTCGGGGAAAATCTGTTGAGCAAAATGCGCGACGGGGTGATCACCATCAACCCCGACATCGCAAGCGCGCTGCTGGCCACCGTGGACGCGGTGCGCCTGATGCTCGGCGAAATCGAGAAGACCGGGCAGCCGGGTGAAAAAGATTTCTCGGAATTGGTCCAACGGCTCACGCAATTGAACGAAGGAACGAACCCGTCCGCATCCGAGGCAATTCCTGCCGCTCCGGGTTCGGCGGCGGTTGAAACCAAAGTGTCCGCAGGCGCACCCGCTCCGGCGCCCGCCCCAATTCCAAACGCCGTCCCAGCACCTGCTCCGGCATCCACCCCCGTAGCCGCCGCGGCTTCCGCCCCCGCGCCCGCGAAAGGGGAGCCGGCGCCCGCAGCCAGTGAACTGCATGACGCGCACAACCCGACGGTGTCGGATAGCACCATTCGCGTGGACATCGGGTTGCTCGACAAGCTGATGAATCTCGTCGGCGAACTCGTGCTCGCGCGCAACCAAGTGCTTCAATTTACCGGCCAGTCCGCCGACAGCGCCTTCCTGGCGACCTCGCAGCGGCTGAATCTCATCACCACCGAACTTCAGGAGAGCGTGATGAAGACGCGGATGCAACCGATCGGCAACGTGTGGAGCAAGCTGCCGCGCGTGGTGCGGGATCTGGCCGCGAATTGCGACAAGCAAGTGCGCCTCGAAATGGAAGGCAAGGAAACCGAACTGGACAAGACGATCATCGAAGCCATTAAGGATCCTCTGACACATATCGTGCGGAACGCGGTGGATCACGGCATTGAGAAACCCGAAGTCCGTGTCGAGCACGGCAAGCCCGCCGAGGGCTGTTTGAAAATGCGCGCCTACCACGAAGGCGGCCAGGTCAACATCGAGATCACCGATGACGGCGGCGGGATTGATAACGAGCGGGTCAAACAGAAGGCCGTGCAACGCGGCCTGGTCAGCGCCGACCAGGCGGCCCACATGAGCGACCGCGAGATGCTCAACCTTCTCTTCCTGCCCGGCTTTTCCACCGCCGAGAAAGTCACGAATGTTTCCGGGCGCGGCGTCGGCATGGATGTGGTCAAGACCAACATCGAGAAAATTGGCGGCACCGTGGATTTGCAGAGCCAGCCCGGTGAAGGCACCACGCTCAAGATCAAAATTCCGCTGACGCTGGCCATCATCCCGGCGTTGATTGTCACCAGCGGCGGCGACCGCTTCGCCATTCCGCAGGTCAGCCTGTTGGAACTGGTGCGGCTCGAGGGCGAGCAGGCGCGGCAGCAAATTGAATTCATTCACAGCACGCCGGTTTATCGGCTGCGGGGACAACTGCTGCCGCTGGTTTATTTGAACAAGGAATTGAAGCTGGAGCGCGCGGAAAATCCCACCGGCGGCAAGGATGCCCGCCCCGCTTCAAATTCGGACGTGGTCAACATCGTCGTGCTCCAAACCGACGGGCATCCGTTTGGCCTGGTGGTGGACGAAATCAATGACACCGAGGAAATCGTCGTCAAGCCCCTGGGCAAACAGCTCAAAGGGGTCGCCTGCTTTGCCGGCGCCACCATCATGGGCGACGGACGAGTCGCCCTCATTCTCGACGTGCTGGGTCTCGCTCAAGGCGCCAGCGTGGTCACGGAAGCGCGGGACCGCGCGTTGGTGGAAAACGGAACGCAAGCCCGCAAAACGACCGACACGCGGCAGACACTGTTGCTGTTCGAAGCCGGCCAGGGCAGCCGGATGGCCATTCCGCTCTCGATGGTCGCGCGGCTGGAGGAATTCCCGCCGTCGTCCGTCGAGCATTCCGGCGCGCAGGAAGTCGTGCAGTATCGCGGGCAGATTCTCCCGCTCATCCGCGTAGAGAAATTCGTTCCCACCGTCAGCGCCACCGCGAACGGTGACAAACAACAGGCCATGCAGGTGGTGGTCTATTCCGAGGAAGGCCGCAGCGTCGGCCTCATCGTGGGGCGCATCAGCGACATTGTGCAGGAAAACATCACCGTCAAACGCCATGCCAGCGGCAACGGACTCTTTGGCTCGGTCGTCATCCAGGACAAAGTGACCGACCTGCTCGACGTGCAGGCGGTCATCCGCGCCGCCGACCCTGCGTTCTATGGCGGCAAAAGCGCCGCCCAAATTACCGCGTGAACAACACTAATCCGCATTTTTATGACTGATAATAAACAATTCGCGACGTTTTTCCTTAACGGCCTGTTCTTCGGCGTCGAAGTCCTCAAGGTCCAGGAAGTCATCCGTTACCAGGAAATGACCCGCGTGCCGATCGCGCCGACCATGATCCAGGGCCTCATCAACCTCCGCGGGCAGATCATCACCGCCATTGACCTTCGGCGACGGTTTGAAATGCCGCCGCGCGCGCAGAATCAACTCCCGATGAACGTCGTTGTCCGCACGGACGACGGCGCGGTAAGCCTGCTCGTGGACGAAATTGGCGACGTGGTGGAAATCCAGGACGACACTTACGAACGGCTGCCGGAGACGCTTACGGGAGTGGCCCGCGAACTCGTCCGGGGCGTCTATAAGCTCAAGGATCATTTGCTGCTCATCCTCGACACCGAGCGCACGGTGAGCCTGCCGGGCGGATTCAACCACGCCCAAACAAAGTGAACTGAAATACCGCTGCCATGTCGCCCAATCCAACATTAGTCGAATGCACGGAATGCCAGAAAAATCTGCCCCATTTTATCGGCCAGGTAATGGGGATGGTGGGCTTGCCGGCCCCGGAAAAGTCAATACCTGGCTTCAAGCTCCCCATCCAAACAAACTGTCACACAACCTAGTCTCACATAACCAACAAACACTCGTATGCAAAATATACTTACTGCCCACAGAAAAAATGGACGCATCGCCGCTCCAGTTGCAGCCACACACAAAGCGGAACCCGTCGCCCAAGCCGACGGCTCGGAACATGAGCTGATGGAATTGCGCGGCCAAATGGAAGCCATCAACAAGGCCCAGGCCGTGATTGAGTTCAACCTGGACGGCACGGTCATTACCGCCAACGACAACTTCCTGAAGGTGCTTGGTTATTCGCTCGACGAAATCAAAGGCAAGCATCACAGCCTGTTCGTCGAGCCGTCCTATCGTGCCAGCGCCGAGTATCAGCAGTTTTGGCGCAACCTCAACGATGGCAAGTTCCAGGCGGCGGAATACAAACGCATCGGCAAAGGCGGCAAGGAAGTCTGGATTCAAGCTTCCTATAACCCGATTTTTGACGCCGACGGCAAGCCGTTCAAAGTGGTGAAGTTTGCCATAGATGTCACCGCCACCAAAATGCAGAATGCCGACTATCAAGGCCAGATCGCCGCCATCAACAAGGCCCAGGCCGTGATTGAATTCAACCTGGACGGCACCGTCATCACCGCCAACGACAATTTCCTGAAGACACTCGGATATTCGCTCGACGAGATCAAAGGCAAGCATCACAGCCTGTTTGTCGAACCGTCCTATCGTGCCAGCGCCGAGTATCGGCAGTTCTGGCGCGACCTCAACGACGGCAAATTCCAGGCGGCGGAATACAAGCGCATCGGCAAGGGCGGCGTGGAAGTCTGGATTCAAGCTTCCTACAACCCAATCTTCGACCTCAACGGCAGGCCGTTCAAAGTCGTGAAGTTTGCCACCGATGTCACCGTTACCAAGATGCAGAATTCCGATTACCAGGGCCAGATCGCCGCCATCGGCAAGGCCCAGGCCGTGATTGAATTCAACCTGGACGGCACCGTCATCACCGCCAACGACAATTTCCTCACCACGCTCGGTTACCGGCTGGAGGAGATCAAAGGCAAACATCACAGCCTGTTTGTCGAACCGTCCTACCGCGCCAGTGCGGAATACAAACAATTCTGGCGCGATCTCAACGACGGCAAGTTCCAGGCAGACCGTTTCAAGCGCATCGGCAAGGGCGGCAAGGAAGTCTGGATTCAGGCCTCCTACAACCCGATCTTCGACCTCAACGGCAGGCCGTTCAAAGTGGTGAAGTATGCCACGGATGTCACTGCGGCCGTGCGTCAGGAAGAGGCTCTCAAGCTGACCTTCGCCGGCGTGAACCAAAACGCCCAAAGCCTTAGTTCCGCTTCCGAAGAACTGGCCGCCAACAGCCAGCAAATGGTGAGCAACGCGGAAGAAACCGCCACCCAGGCCGGTGTGGTTTCCGCCGCCGCCGAGCAGGTCAGCAAGAACGTGCAAACCGTCGCCACCGGCACGGAAGAAATGAGCGCCAGCATCAAGGAGATCGCCAAGAACGCCCAGGACGCCGCCAAAGTCGCCGCCTCCGCCGTCAAGGCGGCCGAGACGACCAACGCCACCGTGATCAAACTGGGCGAGAGCAGCGCGGAAATCGGCAAGGTCATCAAGGTGATCACTTCGATTGCCCAGCAAACCAACCTGCTCGCGCTCAACGCGACCATTGAAGCCGCCCGCGCGGGCGAGGCTGGCAAGGGCTTCGCCGTCGTGGCCAATGAAGTCAAGGAACTGGCCAAGGAAACCGCCAAGGCCACCGAAGACATCAGCCAGAAAATCGAGGCCATTCAATCCGACACCAAGAGCGCCGTGACGGCCATCGCGGAGATCAGCACGGTGATCAACAAGATCAACGATTACCAGAACACGATCGCCAGCGCCGTGGAGGAGCAGACCGCCACCACCAACGAAATCAGCCGCAACGTCGCCGAAGCCGCCAAGGGCAGCACGGAGATCGCGCAAAACATTACCGGCGTGGCCCAAGCCGCCAAGAGCACCACCGCCGGCGCCAACGACACGCAAAAGGCCTCTGCCGAACTGGCCAAGATGGCTGCCGAACTTCAGAAACTGGCCAACCAGTCAAACGTGGCCTAGTCCCACAACAACCAGGCCCCGCCGCTTTATGCGACGGGGCCTGGTCCTCGGCCCCAACCACCGTTCAAACAATCAAAAAAAATGCGTGCGCTGGTCGTTGATGATTCAAAAGCCATTCGGATGATCCTGGGAAGAACTCTCAAGGAAATTGGCTTCGAGGTTGCGGAGGCGGCCAACGGTCAGGAAGCCCTCGCGCGGCTTGGCCATGGCGAGACAGTGGATTTGATGCTCGTGGACTGGAACATGCCGGTGATGAACGGCTACGAACTCGTTCGCGCCGTCCGCGCCAACGTCCTGTTGGGCAGCGTCCGCATCATGATGGTCACCACGGAGGCTTCCATGAAACAACTCGAACAGGCCCTGGCCGCCGGAGTCAACGAATATTTGATGAAGCCATTCAACAAGGAACTGCTGCTTCAAAAGCTCGCCCTGCTGGGAATAACCTGACCCGCCATGCCCACCATCCGCGCACTTATAGTGGACGATGATCCCATCACCCGCACGGTGGTGTCGCAGTGCCTCGCCGGTGATCCGGATATTGAAGTGGTCTGTTGCGACAGCGGTGATCAAGCGTTTGCCCGGTTGAACAACGGCGAGAAGATTGATTGGTTGCTTCTGGATTGGAACATGCCGGGCATGAGCGGCCACCAGTTCCTTTGCGCCCTGCGCGCCGATGCCCGGTTCAACAGCCTCCGTATCATGATGCTGACCTGCCAGTCATCCTTGGACGACGTCAAACAAGCCCTGGCCGCCGGGGCCGATGAATACCTGATGAAGCCGTTCACAAAGGAAATGCTCATCGCGAAGCTCGCACTGCTCGCATTAACTTGAACGCCATGCCAAAGATTCGCGTGCTAGTCGTGGACGATGCCGTCGTTATCCGCCGGATGGTGTCCAACTGTCTCGCCGAGGATCCCGATATTGAGGTCGTCAGCACGGCGGCAAACGGCCTGATCGCCCTCGCCAAAATCGAGCAGACCAATCCTGACCTGATAACCCTCGACATTGAGATGCCGGTGATGGACGGCTTGAAAACGCTGACGGCCATCCGCAAGATCCGTCCCTGGTTGCCGGTGATCATGTTCAGCACGCTCACCGAGCGCGGCGCCAGCGCCACGCTCGACGCGCTGGCCCTTGGTGCCACCGATTATGTGACCAAGCCGGCCAATGTGGGCAGCGTGGGCGCCGCCATGCTGCGCATCCACGACGAACTCATTCCCAAAATCAAAGGCCTGGTCCGTCGCGAGCCGGCGCCGTTGGCCGCTTCGCCAAGCCGAACACCAGCCGAAGCTGAAAAAACCTTTGAGGGGAATCGGTGCGTGGCGCTCGCTCCCGCCAAAATCCTGGCCATCGGCGTTTCAACCGGCGGCCCGAATGCGCTCTCGACGTTGCTGCCCGGATTGTCCAGGAACTTTCCGGCACCCATTGTGATTGTGCAGCACATGCCGCCGTTATTCACGCGGCTCCTGGCCGAACGGCTCGCGGCGATTTCGGGTCTGCCCGCGCGCGAAGGCGAAACGGATGCGTTGCTGCGGCCCGGGGAAATCTGGGTGGCCCCGGGCGGTTTTCACATGGAGGTCAAACAAACCGCAGATGGCGTTCGGCTGCGCACGCACGAAGGCCCGTCCGAGAACTCCTGCCGGCCGGCGGTGGATGTGCTTTTTCGCTCGGTGGCGCAGGTGTTCCGCGACCGGACGCTCGCCGTCGTGCTCACCGGGATGGGACAGGATGGATTGCGCGGCTGCGAATTCATCCACGAAGCGGGCGGCCAGGTGCTGGCGCAGGATGAAGCCAGCAGCGTCGTTTGGGGCATGCCCGGCGCCGTGAGCCAGGCCGGGTTGGCCGCAGAGGTCTTGCCGCTGCACAGGTTGGCCGCCGAAATCAATCGCCGTGTCGCCCACCGCCCCGCTTCGCCCAGCCCGGCCGGGCCTCCATTCCAGCCGTCTATCACCAAAGCTTTATGAATCCGGACGATTTCGACTACATACGGAACTACGTCCGCGACCAGTCGGCTATCGTTCTGGAACCGGGCAAGGAGTATCTCGTCGAGTCGCGGTTGCAGATCCTGGCGCGCAATCAAAACCTCGGTTCCGCCGAAGCCATCATCAAACGGCTCCGATCCGATTCGCCGAATGGACTCCATCGCAAAGTTGTGGACGCCATGACGACCAACGAAACGTCGTTTTTCCGCGACCTCCATCCTTTTGAAGCGCTGCGAAAAACAATTTTGCCGGAATTGATGGCGCGGCGGGCGCCGACACGCCAGTTGAACTTTTGGTGCGGCGCCGCCTCGACCGGTCAGGAGCCTTACAGCGTCCTGATGTTGATCGCGGAACACTTTCCCGAATTGCTTCAATGGAACATCACGTTCATCGCCACCGACCTTTGTGGCGACGTTCTGGCCCGCGCCCGGTCCGGTCACTTCAACCAGCTCGAAGTCAACCGCGGATTGCCCGCGAGCCTGCTGGTGAAATACTTCGTGCAGCATGGCGCCCATTGGGAATTCCGCGAGGATTTGCGCCGGCGCGTGGAGTTTCGCGAAATGAACCTCGCCAAGGATTGGTCCGGCCTGCCGCCGCTGGACATCGTCTTTCTTCGCAATGTCCTGATTTATTTCGACGTGGAAGTCAAGAAGACGATCCTCGCCAAAACGCGCAAGATCCTCCGCCCCGACGGCTATTTGCTGCTCGGCGGAGCGGAGACGACGTTCAATCTGGATGACGCGTTCGCACGCGTCTCCTTCGACAAAACGACGTGCTACCGGATGAAGCCGGCATGAACAGATTGCGGCTATGATTGACCTCGACCGCCTCATCGAACAGGCAAACGAACTGGCTCCGCTTCCGGCCAGCACGGTGCGGCTGGCTGAAATGGTTGGCAGTCCGGATTGCCATCTCGACGATGTGGTGGAATTGATCAGCTTCGATCAGGCGCTCACAGCCAGGCTGTTGCGCGCGGCCAATTCCGCCACCAGCGGCAGCGCCATTCGCGTGGGCACCGTGCAGGAAGCCGTGACCCGGATGGGAACCGCGCAGGTGTTCGCCCTGGCCATGTCGTCCAGCGCCCGCCCCTTTCTCCAGGCGCGCGTTCCTGCCTACAACCTCGGTGAAGGCGCCTTGTGGCGGCACTCCGTGGCGGCGGCGGTGGCAGCCGAAATCGTGCCGGTTTTCTGCCAGATCGTCGTGCCGCCGGAGACATTCACCGCGGCCCTGCTGCACGATGTGGGCAAACTCGTCATGGGCCGCTTTCTCAATCCCGAAATCCTCGGCTTTATCCGGCGCGCCCAGGAAATTGATCATCTGGACCGTTTGGAAGCCGAGGCGCTACTGCTCAACGTGCATCACGGCGAACTCGGTGGTCTCATCGCACAGCATTGGAAACTGCCGCCCTGTGTCGTCTTGGGCATCACCTACCACCACAACCCGGACCAGGGGCGGCACGTTATTTGTGATCTCACTTGCTTGTCCAATCAGGTCGCCAAATTCATCGAAGCCGGTCTTGACGGGCGGCAGTTCAATTTTGCCATTGCACGCGAAACCGCTCAACGCCTCGGCCTGACGCCGGAGACGCTCACCGACCTTGGCCCCTTCGCGGTTTCGCGCTACTCACAAGTGTGCCGCCGTTATAACGCGGTTTGAAATGTCATGAATACAACATCTCCGGACTTCACCGGCGAAATGTGTAACTCGATGCGCAACGGCGCCATCGAAGTTTTCAGAATCATGCTTGAGTTGGAGACGAAGCGGGCGGCGTTGCTCCACGAATGGCACGCGCCGGGAGAAGCGATCGCGGCCGGCTCTGCCGGATTCGCCGGTGATGTCAAGGGCATCATCTATGTGCAAGTCACCACCGGCTTCACCCGCACGCTGGCCGGTCGCTTGTGCGCGCCGTTTTGACCCGAACCAACCGCTCACAATCAAAACAGTTAAACCACAAATAAATTATGAATGCGCAAACTTGCTCGTTGGACATCCGACATTACCTCGGCGCCCATCTGGTGGACGTGTTTCAAACCATGCTTTCGATAAATGTGACGGCGGTGACCGATGGCCGGCCGCCGACATTTGCCGAACGCGTGACCGGCTCGGTCGGCTTTGGCGGTAACCAGGTGACCGGGGCTGTTTACCTTAATTTGTCTGCAAGGCTTGCCAGCCAGATTGCCGCAGCCATGCTGAGGTTGCCCCCTGATGAAACCATCGGCGAAACCGAGGTTAACGACGTCATCGGCGAATGCACCAACATGCTCGCCGGCGGGCTGAAATCCGCGTTGTGTGACAAGGGATGTGATTGCGCCGTGAGCACACCCGCCATTATCCGCGGGACTTCTTTCGTCATCGAATCGCTGCCCGACGTCCAGCGCGAGTTGCTGGTTTTTGATTACAATGGCGTCCGATTCACCGTTGAGGTTCACATCAAATTCAACCAAACCAATTAACCCTGATTTTCCATGCCAATCAAAATTCTAAGCGTTGACGACAGCCGGACCATCCGCCTCATCGTGGGCAGGTCGCTCCGGCCCTACGATTGTGTCCTGTGGGAGGCGGCCAACGGCGAGGAGGGCCTTGCCGTGGCAGTGCGGGAAAAGCCCGACCTCATCCTGCTCGACGTCACCATGCCGGTGATGGATGGCGTGACGATGCTGGCCAGGCTGAAGGAAGACCCGGCATTGAAGGCCATCCCCGTCGTCATGCTCACCGCTGAATCCGGTCGCGACAACGTCATAACCATCGCGCGCCTCGGCGTTTGTGATTACCTCATCAAACCGTTCAAGGAGGAGCAGTTGATTGATAAAGTCGGTCGCGCGGTGCAACTCCAGAAAAAGGAAGCCGCCGCCCCGGTCGCTGCGCCCGCGCCGGTCGTCTGTTTTTGAATTATACAAGACGTGCCAGTTACCTGGACTTATCCAGACGCTAAGGCAGATTGCTGGAAGCTGAAGGTTGAGAATTGATGGCAGCGGGTGCGAAGTCGCGGTAAAGGGTGATGGCCACATGTTCGTTCCGCCGGATGCAATCTTTGATGGCTTCGGCATCCTTCGCGGCGTGGATAAGCGTCTTCCACGAGTGAAAGTAAAATCCCGTGGCAGCGGACGTCAGTCCGCTCTAATTTTCCGCCTGGAGTTCGGATACACCTGCGTTCCGCTTTCCGAATTTCCGCTTTTGACTTCCACCCCCTGCGCGCGGTCAACCATTGAGCCGGCAAGTTCAATCTGCCCGCGCCAGAACGCCGGGATTGAGATGAAGATTTGACTTCCCCCGCCTTGCGGAGCGGGTAGATTGACGTCAATCATAATACCTGTTTCTATGCGAACACATTTCATTTGCGCCCTTCCGGTTCTCTTGTGCGCCAGTCTCCTCGCCGATCTTTCCCTGCGGGCGGCGGATGGAACCGTCGCGACCAACACGCCGCTGCCCCGCACGGATGCCAATGGCAATCCCCTCCGCCGCGCGCCGACGGGCCACGTGTCAAATTATGACGAATCCAAGGTTGGCAATTACACGCTGCCCGACCCGCTCGTGCTGGCGGACGGCAAGCCCGTGCGCGACGCCCAAACGTGGTTCAACGTGCGCCGTCCGGAACTGCTCAAGCTTTACGACACCGACATTTATGGCCGCGTCCCGGCCAGCGCGCCGAAGGCAACCTTCAAAGTCGTCGAGACGGACACCAATGGTCTGGACGGCATGGCCGTGCGGAAGCTGGTCCTGATTCAATTTGGCGACAAACCGGATGGCCCGGCCGTTCAACTGCACATTTACCTGCCGGCTAAGGCCACCGGACCGGTGCCCATGCTGCTCCAGATTGTTTTCTCCGCCAACCTGCCCGCGTCGAACGCCGTTCCGCCCGGTCCCGGCGGACGGACGATGTCCGGCGAAACGGGTCCCCTCACAAACATTCTTGCGCGCGGCTACGGCTACGCCACGTTCCGTTACACCGAAGTTCAACCGGATTCGTCCAACACTTTTCAATCCGGCGTCATCAGCGTGGCGCTCGCTCCGGGCCAGGCCAAACCCGCGCCGGACGAATGGGGAACCATCAGCGCCTGGGCCTGGGGTGCAAGCCGCGCGCTCGATTATTTGGAGACGGATCCGGCGGTGGACGCCAAACGCGTTGCCCTCATCGGCCATTCACGCCTCGGCAAGACGGTCTTGCTGGCGGGCGCGCGGGATCCGCGGTTCGCGCTCGTCTTCTCCAGTTGCGGCGGCGAGATGGGTTCCGCGCTCGCCCGGCGCGATTATGGCGAAACGATTGACGACATGGCCTCGAATTTTCCGTGGCAGTTCGCCGGCAATTTCCAGAAATACGCCGGCCACTGGAACGACATGCCGGTGGACACGCACATGATCATCGCCCTGAATGCCCCGCATCCGGTGTTCATCACTGGTGGCACGGGAGACCAATGGGCGGACCCGCGCGGCGAATTTCTGGGCGAGGTGGCCGCCGGCCCGGTCTATCGGCTGGCCGGCTTGAAGGACCTCGGCACGACCAACTTTCCACCCGTGGACACGCCGATCATCACCGGCGATCTCGGTTTCAATTATCACACCGGCCCGCACGCCATCATGCCATCCGACTGGAACGCCTTTCTGCAATTCGCGGACAAATACTTGAAACCCGCAAACTCCAAATAAATACCATGTCGCGCCGCATCCTTTCTCTCCTGGCTGCGTTATGCGTGGCGGGTTCGGTCCGCGCGGAGAATCTTTCGCCAGTCAAAATTTACGCCCTCACCTGCGAGCATCTCACAAATCCCGTCGGCATTGGCAATCAACAACCGCGCCTGTCTTGGAAACTTCGCTCCGACCACGCCGGTGAAATTCAGATTGCCTGGCAAATCCGCGCGGCTTCCTCGGCTGCCGGTCTCAAAGCCGCTTCACCCGACATTTGGGATTCCGGCAAAATCATTTCCGACCAGTCCGTTCTGGTTCCGTGGGCCGGCAAACCGCTTAACTCGCGGTCACAGGTTTTCTGGCAGGTCCGCATTTGGGACAAGTATGGCCTGCCCACCGCCTGGAGCGACGCGGCTTCGTTCGAGTTGGGATTGCTTGATGCCGCCAACGAGTGGAAAGGAAAATGGATCACCGCCGAATTGCCGCGATATGACATCGAACAAACCGCCTTGGCGAAGGCATTCTGGATCAACGCCGGTTCCACCGCGAGCCAGGTTGCGGCCATCCGGCTTGCCGTCGAACTGCCGGCCAACGCCGTCGTTCGCCTCGCATTCATTGATGTGGCGGCGGACGGCCTCATCACCAATTACGTCAACGGTCATCCCACCCACCCCGGCTTCACCAGCCTGACGGCACCGTTGCACGTGGAGATTGGCGGGGAATTGACGCCCGGCAAAAATATCATCGCCATCATTTC
>Ga0224557_1001865_pt1 | contig 19235 bp, 18 predicted proteins | sample 714S31014metaG_FD_180677 | JGI IMG/M metagenome (GOLD analysis project Ga0224557, IMG submission 180677) | Peat soil microbial communities from Stordalen Mire, Sweden - 717 S3 10-14 | ecosystem: Environmental > Terrestrial > Soil > Wetlands > Peat | place: Sweden: Norrbotten County, Stordalen...
TCAAACACACGCCTGCGGCGTGGATGATCTCCGCTTCCCATTCCTGACCCTGTTCGCAGCTCAGGCAACTTCAACCGAGCGCTACCGGGTCATTTCTGCCGAGCGCCGAAGCAGATGTGTCGTGTGCTGGTTGCGTTCACCATCGAGTTCGACAACGAGTTCGAGCGGCGGATGCCCCATCGGACGACGAACCACGGCTCGACGGCCAGCTCGCGCGACGGCCCGTGGCTGGTGTCCCTGGCGATGTGGTCGAATTGCATGCAATTCGTCGGCGAAGATGGGGTTTCCGTGCGCGAGCTTGAGAACCTCGCCCGCACCGCTACAAACCTCAACGGAATGCAAAGGTGGGGGTACATTGTCGTCGAACCCGATCCGGCAGACAGCCGGCCTAAACCGCCGCGCTCATCCTGGGTGATTCGAGCCACGCCTAAAGGCCGGATGGCTCAGGAGGTGTGGCGGCCACTGTCCGGCGCCATCGAGAAGCGTTGGGAGGCGCGCTTTGGCGAGGACGAGATCGGCCAGCTTCGGAAATCGCTGTGGGCCTTGATCGGCCAGATTAACGTCGCGTTGCCCGATTGTCTCCCGATCTTGGGGTACGGGTTGTTCAGCAAAGGGCCGGATGGCGAGCGTCTAGCGCCGGTCGGGCGCGAGAACGGAGATGGTTCCCGTCTGCCCCTGCCGGCGCTCCTCTCGCGGGCGCTGCTGGCATTCGCCATCGAGTTCGAGCGCGCGTCCGAGTTATCGCTCGCCATCGGCGCCAACGTCTTGCGCGTCCTCGATGAGAGCGGAGTTCGGGTCCGGGACCTTCCGCTCCTGACTGGCATTTCGAAGGAGGCGATAGGCATGGCGCTAGGCGTCCTCCGGAAGAGAGGCGTCGCAGTAGTCGAGCAGGACCGCAGCGGCGTCCGGGGGAAAGTCGTGCGACTCACCCCGAAGGGCCGAGCGGCTCAGGACGCGTACCGCCGCTTGCTCGGCGCTATCGGAGAACGCTGGCGGGCGCGCTTTGGAAAAGACACCATCGGCACCCTCCGGGAGTCGCTGGAGCGGTTGGCCGGCGAGCCCACCGAGCAGTCGCCTCTGTTCCGGGGTTTGGAGCCGTACCCCGACGGATGGCGGGCATCGGTCCGTAAGCCCGCCACGCTGCCGCACTATCCAATGGTGCTGCATCGTGGCGGGTTCCCGGATGGCAGTTGATCAATTCCGAGCCTGGCGCGCGCGGTCGAGCCTCGCCTGCAGGTTCGGATCGTTTTCATACATGGCGAGCGCGGCCACCGCGTCGGCCGAGATCTGGTCTGCGCCGTTCTGCACCAAGTCCAACAGATAGTCGATGGCGTGCTCGCGGCGCAGCAGGGCGATGGCCAGCAGCAGCGTGCGGCGCAGCGCATGGGCGTGCAAGCGCTGGAATGCGTCGCGCAGCGACTCAAAAGCGCTCTCCAGCCGCGAATCGCCCAGCGCCAGGGCGGCGGCTTCCGCAACGGCCTCTTCGCGATGGTCGAGGAACTTCGCCACGAACTCCAGCGATTCGTTGGGCGCGGCGCGCAGCAGGGCGGCGAAGCATTCCCCCAGAACTTCCGGCTCGTCGCCGCTCAGCGCTTTGAGCCGCAGCAGCAGCGCACCGCCTGGAAGGCCGGAGGCCGCGACGGCCCGCACTGCGCCGATGCGCGCGTCACGCTGGGGGTCGAGCAGCAGCGGCACGATTTCCTCCAGCGCTTCCGGATAGTCCGTCTGCGCCAGGCCCATTGCGCCCAGCGCGCGCACTTCGGCCGCGGTATCCACCGAGCCGCCCCAGGTGGGTTCCATCTGGATGTGCTGAAGGGCGCGACGAAATACAGACGGAGAGGAATACTCCAGTTTGCAGAGGGCCTTGAGGATTTCGATCTTGGCGGCGCAGCGTTTGTCGGTGGTCTCCGGCTTCACCATGAAACGGTCGAATGCCGCCACCAGTTCCGGCGTCAACTCGGCGGCCAGCCACTCCCCGGCGATGCGCGCGGCTTTGGCCGCTACCAGATTCATTTTGCTGGTGAGACATTTGGCAACTTCGGCGTGCCCCTCCGGCGAGGACGGCTGGCTGCGCAGTTCCGCCAAGCGGTCGAGTTGCTCTTCGAGAGACGATACTTTGCGGGCCACCAGACGATTCTAAGCCACTGGCGTGTGACATATACTGATAGCATGACCATCGATGAGCGGCTGGAGGCTTTGACACAGTCCCTGGAGTTGTGGTCGCACATGCACATGGACGCCAGCTAGGAGTACGACGAGCGGTTCCGCTCGCTCGAGAAGCTGTTCCGCGGCAACGAGGAACGCGTGGCGCAACTGATGGATACGATGAACCGGCTCGGACGCATTCTGGAGATCCACGACCAACAAATCGACGATCACGGCCGACGCCTGGACGACCTCGAACGCCACTGAGAAGTCCGGCGCATTCTGCTAATCTCAAGTGTTAAATCCCTTTTGAGAGCTTCTTATGCCTAAACTATCCGTCCGCGATCTCGATCTGAAGAATAAGCGCGTCTTTATCCGCGTGGATTTCAACGTTCCGTTGGCCCCCGGTGGTCGGGAGATCACCAGCGACAAGCGCATCAAGGCGTCGCTGCCGACCATCCGTTACGCGCTGGAGCAAGGGGCCGGCCTCATTCTGGCGTCGCATCTGGGCCGGCCGAAAGGCAAGCCCAATCCGGAGATGAGCCTGAAGCCGGTGGCCAAGCGCCTGGAAGAATTGCTGGGCCGCCCCGTCAAGATGGCGCCCGATTGTATCGGTCCCGAAGTGGAAGCCATGCTGCCGGCGCCCGGCGAAATCCTGCTGCTGGAGAATCTGCGCTACCACCCGGAAGAAGAGAAGAACGATCCGGAGTTTTCGAAAAAGCTGGCGGCGCTGTGCGACGTCTACGTCAACGATGCCTTCGGCTCGGCGCATCGCGCGCACGCCTCCACCGTGGGCATGATCGCCTACGTGCCGCAGGCTGCCGCCGGACTGCTCATGGACCAGGAGTTGAAATACCTCACGATGGCGACCAGGAACCCGGCGCGGCCGTGCGTAGCGATTCTGGGCGGGGCCAAGGTTTCCGACAAGATCGAAGTGATCGCGAATCTGGGCAAAGTCGTGGACAAGCTGTTGATCGGCGGCGCCATGGCTTATACGTTTATGAAGGCGGAAGGCGAGCCGGTGGGCAAGTCACTGGTGGAGGACGACAAACTGGACCTCGCGCGCAGCCTCATGTTGTCGCTGAAAGACAAATTGGTGCTACCGGTGGACCATGTGGTGGTGTCCGAGATCAAGGAAAACGCCGAAAGTCAGGTCGTCGATACCATTCCGGACGGCATGATCGGCGTAGACATCGGCCCCCTGACTATCGACCATTATTCGCACGTGATCCGGACCGCCAAGACCGTGATCTGGAATGGCCCGATGGGCGTGTTCGAGAAGAAGCCGTTCGACCGGGGCACGGTCGCGCTGGCGAAGGCAGTGGCGGCGTCGGGCGCGACATCGGTAGTGGGCGGCGGCGATTCGGAAAAGGCCATCAAGAGCGCGGGCGTGGCCGACCAGATCTCGCACATCTCCACCGGGGGCGGCGCGTCGCTGGAGTTTCTCGCCGGGATTGAATTGCCGGGCGTGGCCGCGTTGACGGATAAGTAACACCGGCGTGGCTCTGCGCACCGTGCTCGAGCCCGGCAGGCCACGAAAAACGATGGCCTGCCCTACCAGAGATGGTAGTACCCGGCGCGCTGGGTGAGATCGACCGGCAGGCCGAACAAGTTCGCCAGCGCCGCGGCGGTAAGCACCTCCTGTTTGCGGCCGTCCGCCACAATGCGGCCGTCGCGCATCAGAATTACGCGATCGATTTCGGGAATGATATCGGCCAGGTGATGCGTCACCAGAATGATCCCGATATCGGCGCGCGCCAGCTTGCGCATGGTCTCGCGGAGTTCGTGCTGGGCAAAGACATCCAGGCTGTTGCTGGGCTCATCCAGCACCAGCGCGCGGGGATCGTGCACCAGCGCGCGCGCCAGCAGCACGCGCCGCGCCTCTCCCGATGACATTTCCGTTATGGTCCGTTCGGCCAAGTGGGGAATCTCGAGCAGCGCCAGGATCGCGGCTGTCTGGCGCTCGATTTCCGGCGTGATGCGATGGTAGGGCTGCACGCCAACGCTGCCGAAGAAGCCGGATTCGATCGCCTCGCGCCCGGTGATCTCGCGCGTGCACAGCGCCATCCAGTCGTTCGACACCACGCCCAGCAGCGGACGGAGATCGAAGATATTCCAGCGCTCCTGGCCGAAGATCGCCATGCGCGATCCCTCGCGCACCAGCGGGTAACATTCCCGCGTGATGGTTTTGATCAGCGTGGATTTTCCGGACCCGTTGGGACCCAGGATGGCGACATGCTCGCCCACGCCGATGCGCAGGCTGACATCGCGCAGCACGATCTTCTCGCCGCGCATCACCCAGACGCGTTCCATGTCGATGAGTGGCCGCTGGTCAGATGGCACGGGTAAGCAACTCCTCCAACTGGCCGCGCGTGAGCACGATGGGATTGGCCTTCATGCTGCTGGCGCGGGCGGCCTTGGCGGCCAGCGCGGGCACCTTGGCTGGGCGGACTCCGTATGCGCTGAGCGGCTGGATTTCGAGATCGCGGCAGAGGCGGTCGACCCACGCGGCCCCATCTCCGGGCGTGGCGTCCGTGCGGCCAGTGAGGATGCGTGCAACCGCAGCGTAGCGCAGCAGGCTTTCCGAGTGGGATGGCGAAGCTTCGAGCGCCGCGATGTTCACGCGCATGGCATGCGGCAGCAGCGCCGCGCAAAGGGCGCCGTGCGGCGCGTCGAACATCCCACCCAGCGGCGCAGCAAATCCGTGCACCGCGCCTAGACCGGCGTTGGCCAGCGCCAGTCCGCCTAGCAGGCTGGCGAAAGACATGTCCGTCCGGGCGGCGAGATCGTGGCCGTCGCGCCAGGCACGCCTCAGCGCGGAGGCCGCCACGCGCAGGCCTTCGACGCAGTAGAGGTCCGTCATGGGGTTGGCGCGATTGGAAACGTACGGCTCGATGAGCTGCGTCAACGCATCGAGTCCCGTGCTGGCTGTGAGCGCTTGAGGCAGGTCTAGGGTCAGTTCGGGGTCCACCACAGCCAGGGCCGGCAGCATATGCGGACTCCGCAGGCTGGCCTTTACGCCGTCCTCGGGCGAAGCCAGAACCGCATTGCGGGTGACTTCCGAGCCGGTGCCCGCGGTGGTCGGGATGGCGATGAAAGGCGCGGATGGGCGGCTCAGCGGTTTCGCCTGCCCCACGACCTCCAGGTAATCGAGCGGATCGCCGCCGTTAGCCAGCAGCGCCGCGATCGCTTTGCCTGCGTCGATGGCGCTGCCGCCGCCCAGCGCGATTACCAGATCGCAACCCGTGTCACGCGCCAGTCGCGTGCCGTGCCGGACCAGGTCGACAGTAGGTTCGCCGTGGATCGGAAAAGACTCGCCTGTTATGCCCATGCGAGAGGCATCCGCGGACGCCCGCGTGACGACCAACGCCCGCCGTCCCATTGCCGCAGCCGCGGCGGGAACCTCCCGCACCGTTCCAGGGCCGAATACGATCCGCGCAGCAGTCGCAAATTCGAAGCGCACGCCGATCTACCAGCCTTCGTCGCCCGGGAAAATGTTGGTGTAAGTCACGCTCGTGCGCGGCTCAGCCATCATCTCCGCGACCGTATCGCGCCAGGTCTGGTAATGTGCGGTTTCCCTGTGCTGCGCGCGCCCTTCGGCGGTGCGATAAACCTCGACCAGGACGAAATGCGCGGGCGCCTCTGCCGGCTGCAGCAGATCGAAACGCGCGATGCCCGGCTCCTTCACGCTTTGCTGCGCGTTGGCGATGGTGGCTTGCCGGAAGGCTTCCACAAACTCCGGCTTCACCTGGACTTGAACGTGCACGATAAACATGCTGCCATCTTATAACGACGCGACCGTTCGACGCCGGGCTGCGGTCTTCCCGGAATCGGTAAGATGGTGGGTTGAGGTCACGCGCATGAAAGCGGAAGATTACAGTGAACGCCAGGTGGAGGTGGATCCCTGGCAGGTGCGGCTTACTTCGTATAAGCTCGGGGACGTTTATCACTGCAAAGCGGATAATGTTTCCCCGGGGGCCGCTTTGGCGCGTACCACCGGCGCCACGCGCGAAGAAGCCGAACAGAAGGCGCTGGATCGGGCGAGGCAGTTGCTTTCGCGCACGCGCCGTCACGACGTCTAATCCTACTCATGCCCAATTCACCCGGTACCCACTACGACCTGCCCGCGCTGGCGCGCCAGGAGATGATCGCGGAAGGTTTCACTCCGGACTTTCCGCCCGAAGCGCAGCGGCAGGTGGCGGCCTTGCGCGCGCACGCCGCGGCGCCAGCTTTGAGCAGCGCGGTGCGCGATCTGCGCGGCCTGCTGTGGTCGTCCATCGACAACGACACTTCGCGCGACCTCGATCAGATCGAAATGGCGGAGCGCCTGGCGAACGGCGCGATCCGCATCCGCATCGGCATTGCCGACGTGGATACTGACGTACCCAAGGGGTCGCCGATCGATACGCATGCCGCCGCGAATTGCACCACGGTCTACACCGGCGTCAAGAACTTTCCCATGCTGCCCGACGATCTGTCCACGGATCTCACGTCGCTGAACGAGCATGCCGACCGGCTTTCGGTAGTGGTGGAGTTGACGGTCGCCGCGGACGGCACGGCGCAAGATGGCACGGCCTACCGCGCGGTCACGCGCAATGCCGCGCAGTTGGCTTATAGTTCAGTCGGGCCGTGGCTGGAAGGGCAGGGAACTGCGCCCGCGAAGGTGGCTGCGTCGCAGGATTTGCAGGCGCAACTCCGTTTGCAGGACGAAGCCGCCCAGAACTTGCGCGCGCAACGGCACCGCCTGGGCGCGCTCGATCTGGACCGCAGCGAGACCGAAGCGGTATTGACGGATGGGAAAGTGACCGGCATCCAGCCGCGGTTTCGCAACCGGGCTTCGCAGTTGATCGAGGATTTCATGGTGGCGGCCAATGGCGTGATCGCGCGGCTGCTGCGCGACAATCGCATCTCCTCCATTCGCCGCGTGGTGAAGATTCCGGAGCGCTGGGACCGCATCGTGGAACTGGCCGCGCGCACCGGCGACAGCCTGCCCGCCGACCCGGACTCCGGCGCGCTCAACACGTACCTGATGAAGCGCCGGGCCGTGGACCCCGTGCATTATGCCGATGTCTCGCTGGCGGTGGTCAAGCTGATGGGGCCGGGCGAGTATGTCCTGGAGCGTCCCGGCGATACCGCAGTCGGGCACTTTGCCCTGGCCGTTCACGATTACACGCACTCCACCGCGCCCAACCGGCGTTTCGCCGACCTGGTGACGCAGCGCCTGGTGAAAGCGGTGCTCGCCAATCAGCCGTCGCCTTATGGAGACGCCGAGTTGGGCGGCGTGGCCCGTAATTGCACGCTGCGGGAAGACGCGGAGCGCAAGGTGGAGCGCGCCATGTCGAAACGCATCGCGGCGGTGGCGATGCACGACCGCATCGGCGAAGTCTTTCCTGCCGTGGTCACCGGCGTTACGCCGAAGGGTGTGTTCGTGCGGGCTTTGTCACCGGCGGTGGAAGGCCGCCTGATGCGCGGCGAACAGGGGCTCGATGTGGGCGATCAGATCCGGGTGAAGCTGTTGAACACGGATCCGGTCCGCGGGTTCATCGACTTTGGAAGGGTGTGAGGCTGGGGCGATCAAAGCCCAACATATTGATTATAAATGACTTATATTCAACTGCTGTCAGGAGTTCTCGATCAAAGCGGGCCCTGGCGCGTGCGAAACAGGCGTTGCACCTTACCAACGGCCGTGACATGCAGGAGGCTTGCCGTCCGCGGACCAGTCGATCGAATTCAATACTCCCCATCCGGGCTCGATCGGAATTTAGTGCCAGTTCCGGTCCGATCGAGTGAATACCGCGAAGCGGGGCCGTGGGCGGTGAACAGCAGGAATTGCGTGAAGCGCAGCAAATCCGCCGAGGGATGATCGGCGGCAGACCCCTTTGGGCACTCGCGAAAGCCGCTCGTCCAGCACCGCGCCGAATAACTGTTAGCCGGCGGAGAACTGCTAAAGCGGGAGGAAGGCGACCCTGTCCGTCCATTCTTCCGCCTCGCTAGCCGCCCAGACGATTAGCAGGTCCTCAATGGCGAGACCGATATCCAGATCTTGCGCGACAATGATCAAGCCTGGACTCGAGCGGCGAGATCCGCCGCTTTGCGGAGGACATCGGGATCTGGCACACCGATGACCCCTCCCGCGTGGGCATCCTGGAAATCGACGGCCGGCTCACGGCGGCGCAGGCCAAGAACGATCTTTTGATTGCAGTCTGCGTCAGCCTGGAACCGCGGCCTCATGCACTGGGGCTGGGCGCCCCGGACCGGGCGGCCTCCAGCTTAGAGTAGAGCCGTGGATGTTTGCGCCGAGACTCCTCTCGCATACGTGAGAACTCAGCTCTTCCATCCCGCAGGTAGGTGTCGATCCTCTCGCGATTGGCAAGGTAAAAGGCGACGGCCCCGAACACCTGCTCCAAGCTAAGAGCAGGGAACGATTCGACGATGCCTTCCGGCGACTCGCCCCGCAGGAACGCGTATGCGACGGAGTCGAGGGAAACCCGGCTCCCGGCAATGTAATATCCGCCATCGCGCTGTTCGACGTATCCGGTCGCCATACTGCGTCTGGGTATATTATAGGGCGTGCTGAGGCGCGCCGCAAAAGCCTCTCGTCAGAAGAACGGTTCGTCTCTTCCCCGCCGCTTCCCCACCAGCGGTGCGTTCAAAAAATCCAGGAACGGCGTCAGCGCGCGGAAGCGCTTCTCCAACTCCGTAAACAGCTTCGGCGTGGTGACGATCGCCGCATCCAGCGTGGTGAACAGCAGGAATTGCTTGAAGCGCAGCAGATCCGCCGCCGGATGATCGGCGCAGAAGCCTTTGGGCACGCGCGAAAGCTGCTCGCCCTGGACCGCGCCGAACAGGCGCTTCACGACGGGCGAGGCGGCCAGCTTGCGGAACTCCGCGTGCCGCTCGGCGATATGCGTGCGCACCGCCAGCAGCGTCTCCGGCGGAGGCAGGTAGATGCCGCCGCCCACGTCCACGCCCTTGTGCGAGATCGCGAAATAATATCCCGCGGCGCCGTGCTTCTCCATGCCGCGCCGCGAGAATGACGCCGCAATCTGCGTCTTATAGGGCGTCTTGTCGGGACTGAAGCGCGTGTCGCGATAGATGCGGTAGATGGCCTTCGGAGCGTCGGTCACGTAGTCCGGCGCGAAGTCCATCATGGCGCTGTTCAACGCCGTCACCAACTCCACCATGGGCGCCTTCACCTTTTCGTCGTAGATATGCTTGCGCGCCTGGAACCATTCGCGCGTGTTGTGGCGTGCGAGGCCGCGGTAAAACGTCACCGCCTCCGCTGGAAAGCCAGGAAACCCGGATCGCATAGCTGCCTCCTATAATTGAATCGATGGACCTCACGCTGGCGCGCCTGTCCGAAATACCCAATTTAACCGTTTCCCGCGACGCGCCGCTTTCCGCTTACACGCGATTTGCCATCGGCGGCGAGGCCGATCTCTATGCCGAAACAGAAAGCGTGGAGTCCTTTATCCAGGCGCTGGCGGTGGCGCGCGCGAGCGGCCGCGACTACATGGTGATGGGCGGGGGCACCAACCTGATCGTATCCGATCTGGGTTTCCGCGGCATCATGCTGCGCTTCGTGGCGCAGCGGATTCTGGCGGCCGGTGAGCGCGTCGCGTGCGATGCCGGCGCGGTGCTGCAGGACCTGGTGGACTTCGCGATCGATCGCGGCCTCGCGGGACTCGAAACTCTGGCCGGTATTCCCGGCTCGGTGGGCGCGGCCGTATATGGCAATGCCGGCGCTTACGGCTACTCCATCTCAGAGCGCGTGCGCCAGGTGCGCTTCTTCGATGGCGAATGCGTGCGCATGCTGGATAACGCCGGGTGTGAATTCCACTATCGCGAGAGTGTTTTCAAACGCCACAAAGACTGGATTATTTTTTCGACCGAGCTGCGCCTTGCTCCCGCCGATGCCGGCGCTCTGCGCAAGACGGCGGACGACATCGTGAAAGTGCGCAACGAGAAGTTTCCCGTCACCATGAAATGCGCGGGCAGTATTTTCAAGAATTTTCTGCTGGCCGAATTGCCGGCTGCGGTGGCCGCCGCGGTTCCCGAGAAGGTGGTCCGCGAAGGCAAGGTGCCGGCCGCATACTTCCTGGAACAGGTGGGCGCCAAGGGGATGTCGCGCGGTGATATCCACGTGGCCACCTATCACGCCAACCTGATTTACAACGCCGGCGGGGGCACTGCCGCGGACCTCTGCGCGCTGATCGCGGAACTGAAGGCGCGGGTACGCCGCCAATTTGGGGTCGAGTTGGAAGAGGAAGTGCAATACGTGGGATTCTAAACAGCCGCACTTCGCGCGGCGGGGCTGGTGGCTGGTGGTTGGTGGCTGGTGGTTTTGCCACCAGGCCCAGGCGGTCGATCTGCATGAGGCGGTCAGGTCCGAGAATGTGGAACAGGTGCGCGCGCTATTGGCTGCCGGAGCGGACACCAACACGCGCGACGAGCTGGGCGCCGCGCCTTTGCACGACGCAGCCTGGACCGGCAACCGGGAAATCGCCGCGCTGCTGATCGCGCACCGGGCCGACGTGAATGCCCATCATCTGGAAGCCGGATCGACGCCCCTGCAATTCGCAGCGATCAAGGACAACCGGGACGTGGCCGAACTGCTGCTGGCGCATGGGGCCGCCGTGGAAGCCGTGGATCGCTCCGGCGCGACGGCGCTGCACCTGGCGGCTACGCGCGGCTATCGGGACATGGTGGCGATGCTGGTGGCGCACGGCGCGAACGTCAACGCGCGCGACAAGGCGGGCGCCGCTCCGCTCGACGAGGCCTGCTGGAAGGGCTATCGCGCGATCGCCGCGCTGCTGCTCGACAAAGGCGCGGGGATCGACGCGCGCAACCCGGAGACGGGCGCAACGCCGCTCATGGAGGCGGCGGCGAAGGGGCACGCGGAGGTGGTCGAACTGCTGCTGGCGCGCGGTGCCGACGTCAATGCACGCGATAATTCGGGCGCGTCGCCGCTCGAAAACGCCGCGCGCTTCCGCTATGCATCGGTCGTGGATCTTCTGATGGCGCACGGCGCGACGCTGGCCAGGAAGGATCAACCTGGCTCTACGCTGCTGGATGAAGCCGTACTCAAGGGCCAGGCGGATATGGTGGAACTGCTGGCGGGCAAGGGCGCGGACGTCAATGCACATAACGTGGAAGGCGCTGCGCCGCTGGCGGACGCCGCGCTCAAGGGCTATGTGGAGATCGCCCGGATACTGCTGGATCGCGGGGCGCGCGTCAACGAGAAGAACTCCTCGGGCGCCACGCCGCTGCACGACGCGGCGCTGGGCGGGCATCGCGAGATGGCGGCGCTGCTGCTCGACCGCGGGGCGGAGATCGACGCGCGCGACGACTCGGGCGCGACGCCGCTGTATAACGCCGCTTCGTGGGGACGGCGCGAGGTAGTCGAGTTGCTGCTCGCGCGCGGTGCGGATGCCGCGCTGCGGACCAAGGCAGGCGCGACTGCGCTGGACGGCGCGATGGCCAATGGGTTCGAAGATATCGCCGCCCTGTTGCGCGCCCGTGCTACCAAGTAGGCAGGAGAGGAGTTAGCTCATGAGGTCCGCAGGAAACCGTGAGACACCGCCCTTTCCGCCATCCAACAATGGGTCAAGTGCGCTGCGCAGCAGGCATTTTCCATGGATGTCGACTGAAAATCAGACGCACCGTACTACAGGCAGGCCAAACGCGCGGCTCCCGATCCCGCCGCGCTATCCACTGATGCTGTCGATCCCGCCGTCGATGTGGACGCAGTGAAGCGGAGGCACAAGAAGCGGTCGGTGCCGCAATGGATCGCACAAGTATGCAGCGTTGACGTGTGGTAACACGCTTGTTACCATAAATCTGAGATGGTCGAGATCCGCGGCTACATTGACGAAAACGGGAACAAGCGGTTCGCCCAATGGCTGGAAGGGCTCGACGCGGCGGCAGCCGCCAAGGTGACCATCGCGCTGGCGCGGATGGAGCAAGGAAATTTATCGAAGGTCAAGGGCGTTGGGTCCGGCGTCTTTGAATACAAGATCGACTTCGGCCCCGGCTATCGAATCTACTTCGGCAAGGATGGCGACGCCTGGTGATAATAATTGGCGGCGGCACGAAGAAGCGGCAACAAGAGGACATCGCGGCGGCGCAGGAACGCTGGGCCGCGTACAAACGAAGAAAGAAACGGGAGATTCAATAATGCCCCTTACCCACGACTTCAAGGAAACCATCCGGGCGCGGGCGCAACGCGACCCGGATTTCCGTCAAGCGCTACTACGCGAGGCCGTCGAGTGCGTCATCAATGGCGACCTGGCGACCGGCAAGGCTGTCCTCCCCGACTACGTCAACGCGACAGTCGGATTTCAGGACCTTGAGAAACGCACGCACATCCCCGCCAAGAGCCTGATGCGGATGCTGGGGCCAAAGGGCAGCCCCTCCGCCGCGAATCTTTCCAGCATCCTCACCGCGTTACAAAAAACGGAAGGCGTCCAGTTCGCGCTTTCGCTGAGGCGGTAGAATCGGCGGTGTTTCAGGATGGCTGGAGGATTGCGAGAAAATTCCGCCTCTTCCGCCACCTGTACTATTGGCACAATCTCATCCCGCGCATAACTCCAGCATATTCCGCGAGCCGCCGGCGGGGCAACTGGGGCGCTTTGCCCAACTCGTCGAAGAGCACCTGCCGCGTCTGGATGCCGCATTGCGGCGCCGCCTGAAAGCTGCGAAGCCGGCCCAGCCCTGCGATCCACGGCAACTCAAGGCGCTCGCGCTGATCACGTCGGGCGCAGCGGCGCGCCTGGCGTCCGCCGGCCGGCCGCCCGCCGATTTCCTCGAGCAGGTGGCCTATAACGGCCGGCGCCTGGCCAAGTTGAACGTTCCCCCGATGGAGGTGGTGGAGGCCCTGCGCGAATACGACCGCGAGCTCGATCGACTGCTGGCCAAGCTTCACCCGCGGCAGCATGCTGCGCTCCAAGCCGTCCGGCAGCAACTGCACTTCCGCACTCTATTGGCCGTCAACAACGCTTACTATCAGGTGCGCGAAGCCGAAACCCAAGCCTTCTACGGCTTGCTGCGCGCCGAGACGGAGGCCACCGGCCTGGACGATCTGTTGCGCCGCTTCATTCTGATCCTGACTCGCACGTTTCGCGCCAAGGCCGGCCGCATGATCCCGCTCACGGATCGTCCGCCGATAGCCTCCGGTGTGTTGAAGCGGTTGGCACGGCCCTGCTATATCGCCGCCGGCAGTCCGGACGAGGAGTTGGTTCTGGATGCCGGGATGCGCGGCGTTTTTCAGTCCTACTGGTCCATTCCATTTTTTTCGGAGGGCCGCCTGGCCGGACTCGTCCAATTCGGTTTTCCGACGCCCTACCAATGGCTGCCGCGCGAGTTGGATCTGCTGGACGCCTTCGCCGAGCGTTGCCTGCGCGCGGCGGAGCGCACTCGTCTGATCCGGGATCTGGCGGCTCGCGAGGAGCAGGTGCGCTCGCTGGCGGGGCATCTTCTGCAGGCCGAAGAGGAAGAACGGTGCCGGCTCAGCCGCGAACTGCATGACGAGGCCGGCCAATCCATGTTGTTCCTGCGTTTGCACCTGGAAATGCTGGAGAAGAGCGCGCCGCCCGATCTTCAACCGAAGCTGGCCGAGGCGCGCGAGGTCGCCGAGCGGATCATCGCGGAGGTCCGGCGCATTATCGCGGCGCTGCATCCGTCGGCGGTGGAGGAATTGGGCCTGCCAGCCGCCATCCGCCACCTGAGCGCCCGCTTCCGAAAGCTCTATCCTATGAAGCTGCGCCTGCGGCTGACCTCCGATGGCGCGCGGCTGCCGCGCGAGACGGAAACCGCCATTTACCGGGTGGTGCAGGAGTGCTATCAGAATATTGCCAAATACTCCGGGGCTTCGCGGGTAAACCTTTTGTTGAGATCCACCGATACATTATTGGAACTGAACGTCGCCGATGACGGTGTCGGATTCGATGTAGAGCGCGCGGTGGCTCAACCGAAGTCCTTCGGGTTGAAGGGCATGCGCGAGCGCGTCGCCCTGTTGGGAGGCTGCTTGGAGATTCGCAGCAGCCCCGGACACGGCGCTACGATCTCGCTGCGACTACCGATTCCCCGCCATTAGCGGAAACCGCTCCCTGACGGTCACGGCTCCGTAATGAGCCGCGCACGTCAGCAAGTGGTGTTTGGTCTTATGAGGCGACTATGGCAATTCGAACGCTACTAACCGACGATCACACGCTGTTTCGGCAGGGGGTTAGGACCCTGCTTTCCGCCACACCGGACCTGGAGGTGGTGGGGGAGGCCGCCAACGCGGCGGAGGCCATCACGCAGGCCGCCGAACTCCGGCCCGATGTGGTGCTGATGGACGTCAGCATGCCGGGTATGAGCAGTTTCGAAGCCACCCGCCAGATCCGCAAGAGCCGGCCTGAGACCAAGGTACTGTTCCTGACCATGTACGACGATGAAGACTACCTGGCGGAATGCATGGAGGCGGGCGCCAGCGGCTACGTGTTGAAGGACAGTCCGGCGGAGCAACTGGTTTCGGCCATAGGGGAGGTACACCGCGGAGGAAGCTATCTGAGTCCGCGTATGCTCTCGCACTTGGTGGACGATTTCCGCAGCCGGGTGCGGTCCGCCACCCGCCAGCCGCGGTTCAATACCCTCACGCGGCGGGAGTTGGAAGTTCTCAAATTCCTGGCGGAAGGCAATTCCGTTAAGGAGATAGCCAGCACGCTGGATCTGAGTGTCAAGACCATTGAGGCGCACAAATTCAACCTGATGCGCAAGCTCGACATTCACAATAAGGCGCAACTGGTGCAGTATGCCATCCAGAAAAAAATCATCCGCCTGGCAAGCTAGCGTAGTCCGGTGCCCGGCGTGGCGCAGACGATCGTTGTTTGTCGTCTGCGCACTGTGCCCGAACTCGGCAGGCCACGAAAAACGATGGCCTGCCCCACGGCTAGATTCACCGCACTAGCACTCACTGAAACTTGATCTGCGAAGACGCTGCAAACTTGCGGTAATCGCGGAACTGGGTTTCGTTGCGCACGACCTGCTTGCCCTGGCGGACCTGGAGAACCGAGCGCAAGGGCAGCAGGTGGTCTTCAACCCCGATGCGCACCATTCCGTATTCCAGGGAAAAAGTGGGCGATTGCAGCCCGAAGTCCTTCGGCAGGCCGGCGCCTTGCAATACGAGGCGGCGCACCAGTCCGCTATCTTCGTCGATGAACACGCGGCCATGAAAGCCGGCGATCTCCTGGCGCAGGTTGAAAGTCAGAATGAAGTTCGAGCGCGTCATGGGTACATCCACGTCGAAGACATCGCATAGAACGCCGCCGGTCATGGCGCGGCCGGACCACTTGTATTGAGCCCCGGCTTCGAGGCGAAATATGGATTTCAGCATGGACCCGAACTCGCCGCGCGAGTGTACACCCTTCAGCGTCTCGCGCTGTACGCTGGACTTCTGGCCGTTCACCTCCAGGGTGCGATAAGTTTCGTTGGGGCTCTCGTAGGTCAGTTCTTCGATGAAAGTGTCGGTCTGGCTGAAACGCTCGGCGCTCTTCACCGGAGCCGTGAGACGGTGCGTCTCGCGGTTGCAGCGGAAGTTGGGCAGGCGCGAGGAATACGACAGGGCGCTCGCGGTCGCTTCGTCCCAGACCTTCCGCTGCTCGGGAGCGGCGAGGGCGCCGGAGTCCGCAGCCAGGTGCACGGGATCGACTTCGGGCAGCGTCACCTCGGCGTCTTCGGCTTCTTCACGCTGGGCTGCCGCGGCTCCGGCGTTAGGCCCGGCGGAGGCGAGCACGGCGGTGCGCTCGTTGCCGAGAACGCGAAAATTCACCGGCCGGGTCAGAGCGACAGTGCCCTGGCGTACGGTCACGCGCGCCTCATAATCGCCCGGGCTGAGTTGGATGCCGCGCAGGGTCGCCAGGTAAGGGAATTCGTGTTTCTGTTCACCCATGATGGAAGACATGCCGCTGCTCTCGACCGCGTCGTTGTGGATCTTGTCGGTGAAAGGCAGGGCGCTGCGGCCGACCACGCGCCCATGGCGCAGGATCTCCAGGCTCATCTGCGGCTGCGCGCCATAAATATCGGGATAGACAATCAGGTAGATCTGCAGCGCGAACGGCTGGTTGGCTTGAAAGACGGGATCGAGCACCGGGGAGATGGCATTCCCGTCGTATTGCAGCACTTGGTCGGCTTCGAACTTGTCGCCCGCGCCATTAAAAGGCCGCACCGCTAGCGCATCGCTGACGGTGAAGCCGGGCGTGCCCATACCGGTGCGCAGTGGCTCGCGTACCGCGCCGCGCTTGCCGGCGATCAGGTCCTCCACGGATGCTTCCAGGGTGTACTGGCCGGCGGGCAAGACCACTTCCCGCATGTAATAGAGATTGCCGGCGCGCCGGGCTTCGAGTTTCTTCAGCGGGCCGTGCAGGATTACCGGCTTGCTCGCCTGCCATACGATTTTGCCCGACGCATTGCGGGCGATCTGCGAGAGGCGGGCGCGGGCAGTATAGGTGCCGGCATTGTCGTCGATATCGAAATGTAAAGCGTTCACCGGCGATTCAACCAGGAACAAGCCGCGCATGGGCCCGGTAGTGTTTTCGATGTTCGGGCCGCCCTCGGTTGTAGTGATGCCGCCTTGACCTGCCCCGACGGCCACCTGCGTGCCGAAGCTCTGCGAACTGCGCGGCGAAATGCGCATGAACCGCGTGTATACGGGCAGATCGGTTGGCAAATCAGGCAGTTTTGCCGTGCTGGCGGGCTCTGGCGCCGCCGGCGCGGCATAAGCCGATTCCGCGGTCTTCGATCCGGAGGAGGCGATGAGCACGGTGGCGTCCAGCGCCCTGGGGTCGCGGATCAGCGCGCCGCCGGTAGCCTCCCCGAGCGCCAGAAAAGAACGGCTCGCGTACTTCGAGGGGATTGCGGCAGGATCCAGCACCACCACGCGAATGGAATTGGATCTGCAAAAGTCGATGGTTTGCTTGAGCTGGGCTTCGGCATCCTGGGAGAGCGGCGGTGTCTCCACGACCGTCACCAGAATACGCAGGCCGGGGCGGTTGGCGAGGGACTGCGCGGCGCGATCGAGAGAATTCAGGAACGTGTCCGGATCGGTATCGCGAGCTTCGCGCGCGGCGTTGAGGAACGCCGGTTCGATCGACTTGGCGGGGGTCCGGGCGTCGAGCGATAAAGCGTCCACGCTTCCGCTGCGGCGGAGTTCGGCCGTGGAGCCGGGCTGGCTCAGCCAATGCCTGGAGACGGCCACGACGGTGCGGGCGGCCTGGCGCGCGGCTTCCGCGCCCGCGGGTCCGAACAGGAAGATCGCAGACCGGGCGCCTTGGCTGGGATCGGCTGCGGGACTGCTTTGCCCATTGCCGGCACGAATGCTCGCGCACAGCGGCGCGAAGACCAGCCAGGCGAGGGCCGTGGTTCGCATATTCTCGATGATAGCGCTATCCGGGCGTCATGGACGCTTCCGCTTCACACCAAAATCGAAGGTATGCCGGGCCATGTCCACGCGGCTGCCGCGAAAGGTGACTCCCTCGGCCTGAAGCCGCATGCGCTGCTCCAGTCCCGCATGCCCCGGCAGGCGGATGTTTCCCCCGGCGCCCAGCACGCGGTGCCAGGGGATGCCGCTGGAGGAATTGTGCAGCGCCCAGGCGACTTGCCGGGCTGCGCCGGGGTAGCCTGCGGCGCGCGCCACATCGCCGTAGGTTGCCACACGGCCTTTCGGAATCCGGCATACCGTGCCGCGCAGTTGTTCCAACATCGCTCGTATCAGTTTACGGGAATCTTGCACCCGGTGTGGTCCCCTCGGCCAATCCCCTTTCGACAGCATGCCGGAGCCCGCAAAACCTCATGAGAAACTTTTTATCATTTTTTTGTTGACAGCATTACAGGATAAGCGGTAATTTGGAATTGGTAGTTGTATTGCATGGATCCTCGGTAGGCGAGGCGTCCGCGCGGCAAACAAGCCACTGCCCTAAAGCGTCCAAAGATGCTGGCAATCAGGGTAGACCAGGAACTCCCGGGTTAAGGGTTTTCCTAATGTGGCTGAGGTCTTCGGATCTCTCACGGCGCGCGGTGCTGAAGCTTGGACCCGTTGGGGAATCCGTCAGCGATCGTTTTGCGATAGTTGGCCATTTCTCTGCGCCGGGGGAAATGGCTTTTTCATTTCCCGCCTGCTTCTCTCGCCTTCCAGAAAGGTATATGGAACCTAAAGACGATCAGCCTCCTAGTACGGGCTGCAAATCGTGGAAGAGACGGTTGTGATCCGGTAGCGGTACCCTCCTCTATCGCCTCACCCGCGCTTCTTCCACACTTTGATTCGGTGGTGAACGCGGGGGCGGAGGCGGCAGTTTTCCTTCTCCCTCAAAAACAATTGACGGCGTAGCTCGCCGCGGTATTTTGCGTTTCGGCTTTTACCGGCGCGCAGGCCGCAGGCAGGCGTCTGCCGATCCGCGCACGTCGGCAAGTGGCGTGTGCTCAAGCGGAACAAAAGAAAGGAGGGAACGGCGATGACGAACAAGACACTGATGATGCCCGCGGCCGGCGTGGACGCCGAAGTCATGCCGTTGCGCGGGCGCGTGGTGAAATCCAAATGGACCCGCGATCTGCTCACCTTCCTGATGGTCTTCGGCCCCGGCCTGATCGTCATGGTCGCGGACAACGACGCGGGCGCGGTATCCACCTACAGCCAGGCTGGCGCGCAATATGGCACTCATCTGCTCTGGATCGTTCTGCTCTTATTGCCGGTCTGCTACTTCATACAGGAAATGGTGGTGCGCCTGGGCATCGCGACGGGCAAGGGCCACGCCGCCATGATCTACCAACGGTTTGGCAAGTGGTGGGGGCTGTTCTCGCTGGTGGATCTGCAGTTGGTCAACTTTCTGACCCTGGTCACCGAGTTTGCCGCCATCAACCTGGCGCTGAGCAAGATGGGGGTGGACCCCCGGTATGGCGTGCCGCTGGCGGCGGCCGGTCTGATCTTGCTGGTCCTGACTGGCAGCTACCGCCGGTGGGAGCGCATCGTCGTTTTTCTGTGCCTGCTGGATTTCGCCTGGTTCTGGATCGCTTTCCGGCTGGGGCCGCCCTTGGGCCAGATCGTGAAGCACGCGCTG
>Ga0224557_1001868_pt1 | contig 19220 bp, 16 predicted proteins | sample 714S31014metaG_FD_180677 | JGI IMG/M metagenome (GOLD analysis project Ga0224557, IMG submission 180677) | Peat soil microbial communities from Stordalen Mire, Sweden - 717 S3 10-14 | ecosystem: Environmental > Terrestrial > Soil > Wetlands > Peat | place: Sweden: Norrbotten County, Stordalen...
TACCGGAGCCGCATTAATTGATATAAAAATGGGGCTCTATGAATTTGTCAATGAAAACAGGGGGCTCAATGCGCTGGAAAAAGAGGAAATGAGCGGGCATGCCATGGCGGGTTTTGAGGCAATAAGGGGTATTTACGGGATACCGTCCAGGGCGGCGGCAATTATCCTGCGGCATCATGAACGGTTTAACGGCGGCGGGTACCCGAAAGGTTTAAAAAACAGCGATATAACAATTCCTGCGAGGATTGCCGCGGTTGCCGATGTTTATGATTCTATGACGAGCCGCAGGCCTTTCAGGGCGCCTTTTTATCCCGACGAGGCATGGGAACATATCTCAAAAAATTCAGGGGTGCTTTTTGACCCTGACGTAGTATCGGAATTTAAAAGAACCGTTCCAAAATACAGCCCCGGGGACCGGGTCGTACTGGCCTCGGGTAAAAACGCGGTGGTAATATCAAACGCTTACGGATGTCCGGAAACTCCGGAGATAGTAATTGAAAAAAACGGGCAAAGTGCTATAATCTCTTCCGGCGAAGAGGCGAAAAATTACGTCGTTAAAACAATTTTATCAATGCGTTAAAGGAGCAATTATATGGCAAGAATAATTTCCGTGGCGAATCAGAAGGGCGGTGTGGGCAAAACCACCACCACGGTTAATACCGCAAGCGCCATCGCGGCGCGCGGCAAGAGAGTTCTTATAGTGGATATCGACCCGCAGGGAAATTCCACGCTTGGGCTGGGGTTTGACAAGGAAAATGACGATGAAAACGTCTATAACCTTTTGATATCAGACACACCCGCGGTAAATGTGATTAAAAAAACAGCCTTTGAAAATCTTGATATTATACCATCCAATATTGAACTCACCGGAGCGGAAGTGGAACTTGTAAATGAAGAGGAACGGGAAACAAGGCTGAAAAGAGGGCTGGAACCTGTCAGAAAAGATTATGATTATATTTTTATCGACTCTCCGCCTTCGCTCGGACTGCTTACATTAAATTCACTGGTTGCCTCTGATTCCGTCATGATTCCGATGCAGTGCGAGTTTTATGCCCTGGACGGGCTCGGGCAGCTGTTAAGCACCATAAGCATAGTTAAGGAATCGTTCAACCCGCGCCTGGTTATTGAAGGCGTTGTGATAACAATGTTTGACGGCCGTACAAGCCTTTCCATACAGGTGGTTGAGGAGATAAAAAAGAAATTTAAGGACAGGGTTTATGATACGGTAATCCCCAGGAATGTAAGGCTGTCGGAGGCGCCGAGTTTCGGGCAGCCGATAGACGTATATGACAGGAATTCAAAAGGCGCGGCGGCATATGACAGGCTCGCGGCGGAAATTACCGGAATAAAAGAGGCGCACAAAAGCGCCGTACGAAAGGGGCAATAATATGGCAAGACAGGCTCTTGGAAAAGGGCTGGAGGCCTTGATACCGGGATCAAGATTAAGGGCTTCAGCTTCAAACGCGCAGAAAGGCTCCCTTGAAATAGCCATAAACGACATTAGGGCAAACCCGAACCAGCCGAGAAAAAGGTTCGCGCCGGAGAAACTTGAAGAATTGATAAAATCCGTAAAAGCAAAAGGAGTTATTGAACCGCTGATAGTAAAAGAAAACGGCGGCAAGTATGAGCTTATTGCGGGCGAGCGCAGGTTTATCGCGGCACAGCGCGCGGGATTGAAAACCGTTCCCGTAATAATTAAAAATGTTTCCAGCGCGGAGCAGTTGGAAATTGGGCTGATTGAGAATATTATGAGGCAGGACCTGAATCCGGTAGAAGAGGCCATGGCGTTTAAAAACCTGATGGAAAGTTATAAATGCACCCAGGAGGAACTCGCCGACCGCATCGGTAAAAACAGGGTGAATCTTGCGAATATTATAAGGGTTTTAAAGCTTCCCGCAGAGGTCCAGCAATACCTTATTAATGAGGAACTTTCGCTGGGTCATGCCAAGGTTTTGCTGGGCATTGAGGATAAATCAAAAATTAAAATGATAGCGGACCAGGCTGTGAGAAAGTCGCTGTCAGTAAGGGAGCTTGAGGCCCTTATTGAAACCGGAGTTAAAAAAAAGGGAACGTCAAGGCAGGCTGCGGGCGCGTCCGCAGAGATGAAAAGCATCGAGAATAAAATGAAGATCCGTTTCGGCACCAAGGTAAGCGTCAAGGGCGGATATAAGAACGGCAGGATAGAGATAGAATATTACAGTTCCGAGGATTTTGAGAGGATAATAGAAACGCTCGGCATAAAATAAAATCCTTAAAAAAACAAAAGGCCGGCTTGACGCCGGCCTTTTTTATTGTAAAAAAAATTACTTCGGTTTTTTAATGGGTGCGTTAGATGCTTTCTGGACCTCTGCGGAGAGCTGCTGAACCCACGCCTGGTATTCAGGGGTTATTTCCTTGAGCCTTTCCTTTGATTTTTCCAGCCATTGTGAATCCGGCGCGTAAAAAAGGTCCACAACGGTCTGGTATTCTACGTAAGCATTTTTCAGGGCATTATCGTCCATGAGCATTTCATATTCGATATCAGTGATCTCTTTTTTCTGTAGTTTTTCGTCATAATAGACTTTTTTTGCGGAGGGATTCCTGTAAAAATTAAGGTATTTTTCGCCTTCGTTATATTCCCTGTGGGCGCGCCTGACAACTTCAAAGGCTGCCATTATATATATAATAACGCCGACGGCAATAATAATACCTATTGTTATCAGGACATCTTTTTTGGAAAACTTCTTTTCTTCCATGGATTTAAACCTCCGTTAAATGAAATTTGTAAAAATTATAAGCTTAAAATATGCCTTTGTCAATTGACATTTTTCGTGTTAATGCAGTAAAATATGATGCCGGCCATTCCGGGTGAATACGGCGGTCTCTGATTGTTAACTGTATATAATAAGGAGAGGAAAATGAAAAAAAAAGAGGGAACTGCGGCGGAATACGGTATGAAATTGCTTGCCATAAGCTCGCGCACCGAGGCGCAGCTGGCGCGAAAAATGTCCGAAAAAGGATTTCCGGACGATGAAGTATCAAAGGCGGTTTCATATTTCAGCTCAAGGAACTTTATAAATGACGCTGAATATGCCGCCAAGGCCGTTGAAAAATATACAGGAACATCGTTCTTTTCAAAAGAAATGATCAGGGAAAAGCTGGCGGAAAAAGGCGTCGCGCCGGCGGTCATAGAGGGCGCCCTTGACGGGATATCAGACCGGGCCACGGGCGTGGCGGCACTTAAGGCGAAATTCGGGGCCGGGGAAAACAGCGGAAACGTCTTAAAACTAAGGCAAAAAGCGGCTATTTATTTGCAAACAAAAGGTTTTGATTATGATATAATTGAGGAAATTATTGAAAGTGAAATTAAAGGAGGAAATGAACTTGAACAGCAATGAGCTGAGAGCCTTATTTCTTAAATTTTTCGCGGAACGCGGGCATACCATAAAACCGTCATTTTCGCTTATACCGGACGACTCAACCCTGCTTTTTACAGTGGCGGGCATGGTGCCGTTCAAGAATAATTTCCTGGGGAAGGTCCCGCTCACATTTACAAGGGCGGCAACCTCGCAGAAATGCATAAGGACGAACGACATAGAAAACGTCGGGCGCACACGCAGGCACCATACTTTTTTTGAAATGCTGGGAAATTTTTCCTTTGGAGATTATTTTAAGGAAGACGCGATAAAATGGGGATGGGAATTTTTAACCACGGCGGTTAAGCTTCCGGCTGACAGGCTGTATGTGACCGTGTATCTTGACGACAACGAAGCCTTTGATATATGGAATAAAAAAATGAATATTCCGGCGGACCGCATATTCAGGCTCGGCAAAGAGACAAATTTCTGGGAAATGGGCACAGTCGGGCCGTGCGGCTACTGCAGCGAGATATATTATGATTTTGAAGCCGGAAAAAATGACAGGGTCACTGCAAAGGATATCGAAACAAACGACAACAGGTTCCTTGAAGTTTGGAACCTTGTTTTTACGCAGTTTGACAAGCAGGCCGACGGGTCGCTCGGGCCGCTCAAACAGAAAAACATCGACACCGGCATGGGGCTTGAAAGGCTTGCGGCGGTTTCGCAGGGAGTGCTTTCAAATTTTGAGACCGACCTTTTTATGCCGATTATAAAAGAGATAGCCGCGAAGGCCGGGACGGAGTATGGGAAAAAAGCCGAAGCTGATGTTTCAATGCGCGTTATAGCCGACCATGCCAGGGCGGTGACATTTTTGATAGGCGACGGGGTTCTGCCGTCGAATGAGGGGCGCGGTTATGTGCTGCGCAGGCTCATAAGAAGGGCGGTAAGGCACGGCAGGCTGCTCGGGTTTAAAGGGCCGTTTTTAAGCGATATCGTCCCTGTCATAATGGACATGATGGGCAAAGCGTATCCCGACACCGCGCAGAGGAAGGATTATATTATACAGATAATAAAGCTTGAAGAGGAAAAATTCCAGGAAACAATGGATAAGGGGCTTGAAATATTGAACCAGGAAATTGAGACGCTGAAAAAAAGCGTTTCTGCGGTGCTTCCCGGGGACGTGGCTTTCAAACTTTACGATACGTTCGGGTTTCCCCTGGAAATAACAGAGGAGATTCTCAAGGAACACTCGATGACAACCGACAGGGATTCATTTAAAAAGAACATGGAAGCCCAGAGGGAAGCCGCAAAAAAAGCATGGAAGGGCGTCAACCAGGATTCTCAGGAGACTGTTCCCGAGGAAATAATAAAGAATATACCGGAGACAAAATTTACCGGATATGACGGCTTTTCCGGGGAAGGATGCAGGGTGCTGGCCATGGTAAAAAATAGGATGAAAACAGATTCCCTGAAGCAGGGAGACAAAGCCCTTGTAATACTTGATAAGACCCCGTTCTACGGCGAAGGCGGCGGGCAGATGGGCGACAGGGGGGAACTGACGGCCGACGGGATGGTTGCCGAAGTGGTTGATACCCAGAAAAGCGAGGGAAGATACATACATCATGTTAATATCATAAAAGGCGGACTGCAGAGCACATCCATAGTAAAAGCGGAGGTTAATGCCGATTCACGTTCCGCAATAATGAAAAATCATACGGCTACGCACCTTCTTCAGGCGGCTTTAAGGTCAATACTCGGGGCGCACGTGGAGCAGGCCGGTTCATATGTGGGTCCGGACAGGCTGCGTTTTGATTTTACACATTTTGCTCCGCTTTCAGTGGAGGAGATCAAAAACGTTGAAAAAACAGTCAACGGCTGGATACAAAAATCAATGCCGGTTTCCGTGGATGTCATGACCGTGGATGACGCGAAAAAGACCGGGGCAATGGCGCTGTTTGAGGAAAAATACAAGGGCGATGTCAGGGTGGTTTCCGTGGGTTCAGTATCAAAGGAACTATGCGCGGGCACGCACCTGCACAATATCGGGGAGACAGGGCTCTTCAAGATAATTTCCTCGTCATCAACCGCGGCCGGTATAAGAAGGATCGAGGCCATAACCGGAGACGCCTCATATGCCAGGGTGCTGGATAATGAGGGTTTCATCAATGATATGAGGGAAACATTCAAAACCAACGGATTAAAGGAACTCGGAGAGAAGGTTGCCAGGCTTATAAAGGATAACAGGGAGCTTGAAAAGCAGGTAGAGGATGTAAAAAAAGCGGGCATAATGAAAAACATAGACGAATACATATCCTCCGCGGTTGATGTGGACGGGGTAAAGGTCATTACGCTGAAATTCGGAGATGTTGAAAAGGATGTTGTGCGCCAGCTTGGCGACGTGCTCAGGGAAAAGGTGAAAAAAGGGGTCATCGTTATAGCTTCGGCAGCCGGCGGCAGGATAAGTTTTTTATCCATGGTAACCGACGACCTGACCGACAGGCTTGACGCGTCAAAAATAGTGAAGCAGGTTGCTGCAGTGTGCGGCGGCGGCGGCGGCGGAAAAAAGAACATGGCCGAAGCCGGCGGCAGGGATGTCTCAAAAATAGACGAGGCGCTTTTAACCGTGGCAAAGGCGGTCAGGGGCCTATAATTTGAAAATAATATGTTTCGATCCCGGAACGGTGAGGATAGGCGTGGCGATTTCAGACGAAGCCGAGTACCTTTCCAGGGCCGTGGGTTTTATAAAAAATGACGAAAGGCTCGAACGGCTCCTGAAGGAACTTGCGCAAAAGGAGCCATTTTCCGCAATCGTGGTTGGGAACCCGCTCAACATGGACGGGACCAAAAACCCGCGGACTACACACGCGGATTTGCTCGCGGAAAAGCTGAAGTTTTTTTTTCCGGGAGTTCCGCTTGCCATGTGGGACGAGCGGCTTACCACGGCCGACGCGGAAGAGATAATGATAAGGGCAAATGTAAGCAGGAAAAAAAGAAAGAAAAAAATCGACAGCCTCGCTGCCGCCCTGATACTTCAGTCGTATCTGGACAGCAGGGGCCGGAGGAAATAATGTCCGTAAATCCAGCAGGGAAAACAAACGGGTCAAAAATTAGGTTTCTGCCGGCGGTGTGCCTGCTAGCTGCGGGGTTTCTTGCCGTGTCTTTTTTCGTGTCAATGCTTATACCGGCTTCGTACGGCGCGAAACAGGACAAAAAGGTCTATATAACCTACGGAATGGGATTCCGCAAAATAACATCCGAACTTGCCCGCCAGGGTTTGTTGCGTAATCCCGTTGTTTTTGACGCTTTTATCCTTGCCGGGGGGTTGCACAGGAAATTTAAGGCGGGCGAATACGAGTTTTCAACATCAGATAGCGCCCTTATCATTGCGGTAAAAATGATCACAGGCGACGTGGTAAAGCACAAGGTGGTCATACCGGAGGGGACCGATATCTACGGCGTGGCTGACGCCCTTTCCGCCGCGGGAATCGTAAACAGGGATGATTTTATAAACGCGGCCAGGAACCCGGATATTCTGAAAAAATGCGGTATTGACCGCCCGACGGCCGAAGGGCTGCTCTTTCCGGACACATATTATATAATACTCGGCGAAACGCCCGGAAAAATAATCAGCTCCATGTACCAGAGGTTCAAGGATAAATCCACCATAGACCCGGATAAAACATATAATGCGGCCGGATATAAAATAACAGGATATAAGGCGCTCATTCTCGCGTCCATTGTGGAAAAAGAATCAAAACTTGACGACGAAAGGCCCATGGTGGCATCGGTTTTTTACAACAGGCTGAAATCCCCGGAGGCATACCAGCGCAGGCTGGAGTCGTGCTCAACAGTCAGGTATGCCCTTAACAAAAGGACGGGAATCGTGACTTACAAGGACCTTAAGACGGATTCTCCGTATAATACTTATATCAGGATAGGCCTGCCGCCGGGGCCCATATGCAATCCCGGGGTTAAAAGCATGAATGCCGTATTGAATCCGGCCGTGACAAAATACAGGTATTTTGTACTTTACGAGAACGGAGAGCATACTTTTTCAGAGACGCTCGAGGCGCATGACAGGGCAAAGGGCATAAATAAAAAGATAAGGGACCAGCAGGAATGAAAAAAATCCTTGCCGTTATTCTGCTGTTTATGGCGCCCGCGGCCGTATTCTGCGATTCGATATACGACATGGTGGGAGACACACTTCCGGCAGGCAAGGTACAGATAGAATACAGGGAGAAGTTTTTTGAGTATAATAATTTTACATATAATAGTTTTGAAAAGGATCAGCCTTATTACGTCAAAATACATAATATTGACGCCGATACTTTGACTTATACGGCCACCGGAATGTATCAGGATTTTGTTTTGAAGGTGGGCCTGCCAGGCGGTTATGGAATTTCCACGGATTTTAATTATATTTACCAGAACCTGCAAGATATATATAATTATAACAATGTTCAGTCCGTCGGGGTAACGTTCTCAAAAATATGGACGGCGCCGCTCGGGGTGATTGCGGGTATGCGCTTTCCCATGAAAATAACCCTGCCGGATGATCCACGGCTTATTTTGCCTCTCACGTCACCTTCGGTAGTAGCTGGGTTATACTCAAAAGGGAACTTTGATGTCCTGCAATATAACTTGCAGGCGGCGGTTGAACAGCCTTTAAACCCTTCCGAAGTCCAGGGTATATTTGATATTTCGGGGTCGCTTGGATGCAATGTTTACGGTAATAAAGAAACCCAGTCGGTTGACCTCGCCCTTGAGGCGCAGTACCTGCTGGAACAATACACCGGTTACGATTCAAACGATGTGGAAAAAGGCTATAATTCTATTGCTGTAAGGCTGGTGCCGCAGGTAAGGGTCTACTTTTACAATGATTTTTATTTTATTCTCGGTGTCGAGAAATTATTTTATACGGAAAATACATTTTTAAACAATCCTGACACGCTGATATACCTGGTAAAGGTTAATTACATGGTAAACAGCGACAAAAGGATAGTCGCCGGGGCTTCGGGCAACAGCGGCGCGGCTTATTCTCCTTTTGTGGCCACGCCGGTTGCGACAGCGACTCCAGGATTCGGCGTGATACCGCAGGCAACAGCGACGCCGGTACTGTAAGAAATTTCGCTTAAACGGAATATTTTTTAAGGGGATTTCGCGGGACACGCATGAAAATAATATTTGTTGAAAACTTGATTTATAAAGACAGAAGAGGTACTGAAAGTATCGGAGGAGACGGATGAAAGATAAGACAAGTTTTGATCTGGACAGGCGGGACGTTGAGGCCCTGGTAAAAAATTCAAAGCATCCGATGGATGTAAGGGGCGTTATGCAGGCCCTGAAACTCCCTAAAAAATTCAGGGGCACTGTAAAACACATATTAAAGGACCTTTCACGGAAGGGAACCATAAATAAAACCCGGAAAAAATTCGCAAATGAGCTCCCGCAAAAAACGATTACCGGAAAGATCGACCTGCGCAACGATTTTGGCTTCCTTATTCAGCCGGACGGCGAGGATATTTTTATTGGAAGGTATTCCGCGGAGGACCTTCTTCCCGGGGATGTCATTGAAGTGTGGCCGAAAAAATCCAGGTCCGGCGGCATTGAGGGCGAATTAAAAATGATAGTAAAAAGAACCGAGGCCCCCGTAATGTGCCGTGTCAGGATACAGGGAGAATCGGTTTACGCGGTGCTGCCTTTCAAGGCAAATCCCGTGATAAAACTTATTGACCCGCCGGAAAAACTGGGGGAAGGCGACCTTATCCTTGTAAAGATAGTTGATTCCATGCCGGCCCTTACCGGGAAAGTAACGGCGCATATTTACGACAAAAGCGACATAAAACTGTACCTTGATTTTATACTGGCCAGGAACGAGATACGCCGTGTTTATCCGGAGCCGGCTCTGGCTGAAGCCGGAAGAATGGCCCTCGATACCGAAAAAATAGCAGGCCGGCTTGACCTGAGGAACGAGACCATATTCACAATAGACCCGTTGGACGCGAAGGATTTTGACGACGCTGTTTCGCTGTCAAAACAGGGGGAAGCGTACAAACTCGGCGTGCATATAGCCGACGTCACCCATTATATGAAGGAAGGCTCGGAATTGGACAAAGAAGCTTATATGAGGGGCACCAGTGTTTATCTTCCCGGCTCTGTCATTCCGATGCTCCCTGAAAAGCTCTCAAACGATCTCTGCTCCCTCCGGGGTGGAGTGGACAGGATGACATTTTCGATACTTATGGATATCGACGTCGCGGGGAACATAACCTCATATGAGATAAAAGAAAGCGTTATCAACAGCAAAAAAAGGCTCACATATGAGGAGGTTGACGACATTCTCGCGGGGAAAGCGGATGCAGGCGTACCCGAACCCGTCAGGGAGTCCATCCTGCTCATGAATTATTTAAGGGGCATCCTTAAAAGAAAACTCAGCGAGGGCGGGTCGATAGATTTCACACTGGGCGAGCCTGTTTTTATATACAACGGGGACGGCACCATAAAGGACATTGTAAGAAAAGGCTCAACGGACTCGCACAAGCTTATAGAATATTTTATGGTCTCGGCCAATGTGTGCGCTGCCGATTTTATAGAAAAAAACTCCAAACAGGCCGGGATATACAGGGTGCACGAGAAGCCTTTTATGAAAGATATTGAGGAATTCAACCGTTACATGCGCGGGATGGGTACGGACATCAAATTGAACGGATCCACGGGCGGGGATTTTCAGCGGGTGCTTGATGAGATAAGGGGCATGGAAAAAAGCGAACTTATTGAAAAGAAACTTTTAAGGGCCATGAAGCTCGCCCGTTATTCAGAAAAAAATCTCGGCCATTTCGGGCTGGGGCTCGCCCATTATTCACACTTTACATCCCCCATAAGGCGTTATGCCGATGTCCTGGCCCACAGGCTCATAAAACATTTCTCGGGATTTGAGGCGATGAAAAGCACCGACAGGGCGTTTTTGAGGGATGCCGCGCTGAATATATCCTCGTGCGAAGAAAGGGCTGAAAAAGCGGAGAATGACACTTTCCGCCTTTACTGCCTTGATTTCTTAAAGGCTCATCTCGGGGACGAGATGGAGGGCATCATAAGCCGGGTTACGAAAAACGGCCTTGTAATAGAATTGAAAAAGTATCCCGTGGAAGGGTTCGTTAATTTTGACTCCATGACGGAAGACACCTATATTTTTGACCAGTTTTCCCAGACGGCAAAGGGCAAACGCACAAAAAAAATAATTAAAACAGGCATGGATTTTTCTGTTATAATAACGCGCATAGACCTTGAATCGCTTAAACTCGAACTGGAGCCCTGATAATGAAAAAAATTATTACGGCGTTTTTATTGCTGATTTTGCCTGCGTTTTGTTTTGCTTCGCCGGCCGGCATAACAAGCGTTTTTGACCTGGGAACTTCCGTGAGGGCGCAGGCGCTTGGCGGGGCCTTTACCGCGGTGCCTGACGATGCCGCATGCGTTTACTACAATCCCGCGGGCATGAACACATTAAATAACATACAGTTCCAGGCTTCATATATGCCGCTGTTTTACGACACCACCTATGATTATATTTCCGCGGTCATGCCCACGCTTGATCTCGGAACGTTCGGGGCCTCAGTGGCCATGATGAACACCGGTAATCTGGTATTCAGGGACTCCAACGGTGTAATTACGGGGCAGTCCAGCCAGGAGATGGCCGAAATGACAGCCGGATGGGCAACGGGGATAATTAATGACAGCCTTTCGGCAGGGGTCAGCCTGAAGCTGGATTACAACAACCTTGAAAATTACTCGGACAATCTATCCTTTGGCATGGACGCCGGGCTTTATTACAGGGCAATATCCGAAACATCCCAGGCACTTGACGCGGGGCTGACCGTAAAAAATCTTGTGGAACCCGATTTGAAACTTTCAGGCGCGTCGGACAGCATTCCGCGCCAGTTGATCGCGGGCATCTATTATATGCGGCCGATTACGGATTCAATCGACGCGGGATTGATGACAGACATTACGGCGCCGATAGGAAATCCGTTTGACATAAGGGCCGGGCTGGAGCTGACTTTTTTCAATACGGTAAAATTAAGGGGCGGCTACTCGTCGTACGGGATAACTTCCGTTGGGGCCGGGGTAAGATTGTTCAACACCGTGACGGTGGATTACGGCCTGTTTTTTACGGACCTGGGTTCGCAGAACAGGTTTTCTTTTACCGCGGATTTTGGTGGGGATATCAGGGAAACCAGAAAGCACAAGTCCGATATCGAGGAAGCGCGTGTTGAAAAGAAGGCAAAAGAGCTGGCGGCAAAGGAATTAACAGAACTCCGGGGCGATATAGACAAAATGACGGGAAAAGTCAAGGAAAAAGAGCGCTTTAAGGCCATTCATTATACGCAGGGCCTCGAGGCTTATTTTGACGGCGACTTAAAGGGCGCGCTTCTTGAATTTAACACTGTTTTTGATATGGACAGCGGATACATGAGCGTGGCATATTATAAGGGTTTTGTGGCCGGGCTTCTTGCCAGGACGAAACAGTCAAATTACAGCGATGAGATAGTTGCACTGTACCGCGACGGCGTGAATAAGTACCTCGCCCAGGATTACAGGGGCGCAAAGGAAAGCTGGGAAAAGATATTAAAAATAGACCCGTACAACAAGCTTGCCATAGAGAACCTTAAGGAAGTAAATCCTCTCATTCGCGAAGTCGATGAAATGAAGGAGACAAAATAAATTGGGATTATTCACTAATAGGGTATTAAAAGAAGAGACCTTTACCCTGCCGGCCCAGAAGCAGTATGTCAATGAGATAAAGGACAGGATAAGCGGCATATGCAGGGAATACAATTTTAACTATAAGGACATCAACAACATAAAGATAGTCATTGATGAGGCGGCCTCAAATATAATACGCCATGCCTATAAGGACAAACCCGAAGGCGGCGATATCACCTTTGAGATAAAGGTGAAGGAAAAATCAGTATGCATAACGCTTATTGACCGGGGGGCTTCTTTCAACTGGAAAAACTTCAAGACTCCCGACCTGAACCACTATGTTGATATAGGCAAAAAAGGCGGGCTTGGAGTCTGGATAATAAGAAAGCTCACGGATAAAAGTGATTATGCGGTCACTCCGCGCGGCAATGAATTAAGGCTTGAAAAGCGCCACTCAAGCCAGTCGCCGACGGACTGGATATTTAAGACTATAACGTCGGCAAGGAACACCAAGGACCGGTTTGTCCTGGCAACCACAATATTCATTCTGGCGCTTGTGGCATCCACCTATCTCTATTTTGTTTTTCACGAGAGGGACAACTTAAGGGACAAATACATCAATTACACCGTTGAACTGGCCAAGAGCCTCTCGGATTCCAGCAGGGAGAAAATAATATCGGATAATTACCTTTCGCTTATCCAGCTGCTGAAGGAGATAAAAAGCAACAACGAGAATATAAAAGAAGTTTTTGTAATAAACACCGACGGCAGGATAATTGCCCACAACGACTCGTCCAAACTTTATACGCTGTACTCTCGTACGGACAGCGATGTAATCTCAAAACATATTATTAACGGCGGGCTGGTCCTTAAATATAAAGAAGCCAAAGGCTACAGGTATGACGTGGCGTATTCCATTGACTTCCGCGGCATTAACATGGGAGAGGTACATATATATATAGATAAAAAGGGGATAGACCGGGTAATGTCCGCAAAGGGGCTCAATCTTATATTCGCTGTAATGCTTATTTTTGCAATAGCGGCTCTCGGCATTTACATGCTCCTGGGGTTGATAACAAAACCGCTTGACCGTTTAAAGAACGGCGCCATTGCAATAGGCGAAGGCCGGCTTGACCACAGGATAGAGCTTGAAGGGCAGGATGAATTTTCCCAGATAGCCATGGCTTTCAACGATATGGCGAGCAAGTTCAAGGGAGCGCAGGCATCTCTTGTGGAACAGGAAAAGATGCAGAAAGAGATAGCTGTGGCAAAAGAAATACAGCAGACTCTTCTGCCGAAGAACATACCCGACACCGAGGGCTTTGACATAGCATCGCTTTACCGCTCGGCAAAGGAAGTCGGCGGGGATTATTACGACATTATAAAAGTAGCGCCCCATATGATAGGGGTTATAGTGGCCGATGTCTCCGGAAAAGGGGTCCCGGGGTCGCTGGTTATGACCATAACAAGGACCGTGGCAAGGCTTGTAGCGTTAAAGAACAAGTCGGCAAAAAGCGTGCTTTCAAAGGTCAACGCGTTCGTCAAAGAGGATATGAAAAAGGGAATGTTTGTCACCGCTTTTTATCTGGTGCTCAATTCGGTCAACAGGAAGATAAATTTCGCGAGCGCGGGGCACGACCCGCTTATTCTTTACAGGGCAAAAGAGGACAAATGTTATTACATAAAGCCAAAGGGGTTCCCGCTGGGTATTTCCCTGCCGGATGACGAACTGTTCAAAAAAATAATGGTCGAGGAAAATCTTAAGCTCCAGAAAGACGACCTTATAGTCATCTATACGGACGGCGTTACAGAGGCTATGAACGGTAAAAGGGAACAGTGGGGGGAAAAGCGTTTTGTTGATTTTATTAAAACGAACGGCAAAATGGCGCCGAGGGATTTTATCGACAAACTTTCCATGGAACTCAAGGAATTCACACAGGATTACCCGCAGAACGACGATATAACAATTGTCGCCATAAAAGAGAAAAAGAGCGGCGCGGAGATGATGCGCAAGCTTGACAGGCAGATAGCCGCGCTGAGAAAAAAGAGGTACACGACAAAAGAAATTGAAAAGGAACTCGGGATAGACTTGGATATGTTAAAGAAGCTCAAGGTAGAATCAGGAGGGGCGGGAGACGATATGAAGTTTCTGGCTTTTGAGCACAAAAAAGCCCTTACGGAATTGATAATGGAATCGCCGGAGAAGAAACCGGCTGAATACGCGCAGGAATTATCGGCCAAATTTGCCATGGAAATAACGGAAAAACTTATTGCAGACGAGTTAAAGAGAATAGATCTTTTAACCGCGGCCCGGCGCGTAAAATATGTGAACGAGAGAAAAAAATAGGAGAGAGCAATGCTTAAGGTGATAAAATACGGCAGACGCGCATATGCGGCGATGGACGCAATGAATTATTTAAACACTGAAGCCGGCGCAGGCGTATCCGGCATAATAGCGGATGTTGAAAAAAACGGCGATGCCGCCGTGAAAAAATACACGCTTAAGTTCGACGGGGTGGCGCTGAAGTCCCTGAAGGTACCTGAGGAAAAGATAAAAAAAGCGTGGGGAAGCGTCGACGCAAGGCTTTTCAAGCCCCTGCTTAGGGCGGCTAAAAACATAGAAAAATACAATGTAATGCAGATGAAAAATATCAGGGGTTTTGTCTATAAAAACAAGGGATACACAATTACCCACAAATATATTCCCGTTGACTCCGCTGCCCTTTACATTCCCGGCGGACAGGCGCCGCTTTTTTCAACCGTGCTTATGGCGGCAATTCCGGCCCGCGTTGCCGGGGTAAGGCGCATAGCGGTGATTTCACCGCCGCGGTTTAACGGCGATGTCAACCCGTATATCCTTGTTGCCGCCGACATGCTGGGGATAAACGAGATATACAGGATTGGCGGGGCGCAGGCTGTAGCGGCTCTGTCTATCGGGACGAAGACCATAAAAAAGGTAGACAAGATAGTCGGCCCGGGGAATATCTACTCAACTATGGCAAAAAAAGAGGTTTTCGGAAAAATTGGAATCGAATCCATCAACGGGCCGTCCGAAGTTACGATTGTAGCCGATGATACGGCAAACCCGGAGTTCGTAAAATACGACCTTCTGGCGCAGGCTGAACACATCAACGGCCACGCCCTTTTGATAACAAATTCGGAAAAATTTCTTTCGGTAATGAAGGTTAAACTCAAGGGGATAAAATATGACATAACAGCGGTACTTGTAAAAAATATTGACGAGGCGCTGCAACTGGTCAACTACAAGGCGCCGGAGCACCTGACTGTGGCGGTAAAGGACACGGGAGCTTTCATTTCCAGGGTCAGGAACTGCCCCGCGATATTTGAGGGTAATTACACTCCGGTCGCTTTCGGGGATTACATGGCCGGCTCAAACCACATCCTGCCTACCAACGGAACGGCGCGTTTTTTCTCCGGCCTTTCCGTCCTTGATTTCTTAAAGCACACCCATGTGGTTAAGGCGTCGCGGGAGGCTATGGACGCCTTCGGCCCCGACGCTGAAACCCTTGCCGAAATAGAGACCCTTAGTAACCACAAAAAATCGATAATGGCCAGGAGGGAACTGTGAAGATAGCATCCCTTCAGAGAAGATCAATCAGGGGGCTAAAACCTTACGACCCGGGGCTTCTGGCAGATTACAGATTCAAGCTTGACGCCAATGAAAACGGTTTTGACGTCACAAAAGCGGCCAGAAAGAAACTTTTGCGGGAAATGGCAAAAATAAATTTTAACCGCTATCCGGATCCGGGAACGCTGGATATTAGAAAGGCGCTTGCGAAAAAAAACGGCGTACGGGTTGAAAATGTCGTAATAGGAAACGGATCGGACGAACTTATCCATTATATTATACAGGCATTTACGGATGAAGGAGACAGGGTCGTGTTCCCGTCGCCGACTTTCGAGATGTATAAAATACTTGCCATGGCCAACTCAGCCGTGCCCGTGGCTTCGGAACTCGACGGCAGGTTTGATATTGACGTTAAAGATATCCTGGAAAAAGCCCGCGGCGCAAAAATCATATTTTTTGCCTACCCCAACAATCCCACGGGCAACTGTTTTACACAGCGGAAAATGGAGGCTGTAATAAAAAAAGCAAAATGCCTGGTGGTGGTTGACGAGGCATATTTTGAATTTTCAAAAAAGACATTTATTAATTTGTTAACCCGGCATAAAAATCTTATAATACTCAGGACTTTTTCGAAGGCCTATTCAATGGCATCGGCGCGACTGGGCTGCTTGTTCGCGGGCAGGGAAGTGACGGATGTCATAAACAAGATACGGCTTCCGTACAATGTAAACGCGCTGTCCCAGGCATGCGCCCGCGTCATGCTGAAAGAAAATACGGAAGCGGCCGTAAAAACCATACTGGGTGAAAAGGAAATAATGTACGGCCTGCTCAAGGATGTTTATCCGGTGGTAAAAAGCGACGCCAATTTCCTTCTGATAAAGGTTAATGACGGCGCAAGGGCAAAAAAGTATTTTGAAAAAAACGGGATTTCCGTCAGGCTATTTAAGGACGGCATCCTGAAGGATTTTTTAAGGCTTACGATAGGAAGGCCGGAAGAGAACCGGGCCGCATTAAAGATACTGCAAAGGGGTGTATGATGGGAAAAAAGAGAATGCGCACAGCGACTGTAAAAAGAAGGACAAAGGAAACCGATATAACCATGACGGTCAACCTGGACGGTACCGGGAAATATTCCATAAAGACGAATGAACCTTTTTTGACGCATATGCTCGAGCAGCTTTCAAAACACAGCTCGATTGATATTTCCGTTGACGCCTCCGGAGATGTCGGAGTGGATTCGCACCACCTGACTGAGGATATAGGAATAGTGCTCGGAGAGGCTGTAATAAAGGCTCTTGGCGATAAAAAAGGGATAAAACGTTTCGGCTCCGCTGGAGTTCTTGATGAGGCCCTTTGCAGGGTGGTGCTGGATATTTCCGGCAGGACGTATCTCGGTTACGGGCTGGACCTTAAGCTAAAACGCATCGGGAGTTTTGATACCGAACTTGTTGAGGAGTTTTTTCACGGCTTTACCCGCGGCGGGATGCTGACGCTTCACGTTGACCGGTTAAAGGGGAAAAACACGCACCACATACTTGAGGCGGCATTTAAGGGGTTGGCAATAGCGCTCAAGGAAGCGGTGAAAATCGATGGCTCCGCGCTTCCAACCACAAAGGGAAAATTATAATCATGAAAAAAGGGACAATAGCGGTAATTGATTACGGCATGGGCAACCTTCACAGCGTCATGAAGGCCCTTCAGCACGAGAAGATACCGGCGGTTTTAACCGACAGCCCGGATGTTATACGCTCCTGCGCCGGGATAATCCTGCCAGGGGTCGGCGCGTTTAATGACGCAATAAAAGAGATAAAAAAGAGGAAGATATTCACGGTCATTAAGCAGGAGGCAAAAAAGGGAAGGCCGGTCATGGGCATTTGCCTGGGCATGCAGCTGCTTTTTTCAAAATCATACGAGTTCGGGGAACATGCCGGGTTCGGTTTTATACCGGGAAAAGTTATAAAATTTAAAAAAGGGATGAAGATACCCCACATAGGCTGGAACGGCGCGGCAATCGTAAAAAAGGGAAGCCCGATTTTAAAGGGAATAAAGAATAATTCGTTCTTTTATTTCGTCCATTCCTATTACGCGGTGCCGGAAAGTAAAAATGCGGTATTGACAAAAACGCGCTATGGTAATACTATTTTTACTTCGGCGGCGCAGGCCGGGAATATATACGGGTTCCAGTTTCATCCGGAAAAATCAAGCGAAAAAGGGCTGAAAATTTACAGAAATTTTTATGAAATTTGCCTGAGAAAAAGGCAAGGGGAAGAATAAACACATAAAGGGCGGGTTTTGGAATTTCCCGAAGGAGAAAATAATGCAGATTATACCGGCGATAGATATAAGGAAGGGCAAGTGCGTAAGGCTTATACAGGGAGACGTACGCGATGAGACGGTTTACTCCAAGGAACCGGTCGATGTGGCCAAACTCTGGCAGGTCCAGGGGGCCAGGCTGATACACGTGGTGGACCTTGACGGCGCGCTTACGGGAACGCCGAAGAACATGGATATTATAATGAAGATAGTAAAGGCCCTCAGGATAAAAATCGAGGTGGGCGGCGGCCTGCGTGACGAGGAAGATATAAAAAAGTACATAAAGGCCGATGTTAAAAGGGTAATACTATCGACATCCGCTATATCAAAGGACGGGTTCCTTGAAGCAATGATAGAAAAGTATAAGGATAAGGTCGTCGTGGGCGTGGACGCCAAGGACGGGTTTATTGCCGTGAAAGGGTGGAAGGATGTCACCCAGATAAAAACCATTGATTTCATAAAAGAGCTGGAGAAAAAAGGGGTAAAGACCATTATTTATACGGACATAAACAGGGACGGCGTGCTGAAAGGGCCGAACATAAAAGGCATTGTTAAAGTATTAAAACACACAAGGATGCGCGTGATTGTTTCGGGCGGCATCACAAGGCTCAAAAATATTGAAAAGATCATGGAACTTGATAAAAAATACGGCAACATAGAGGGCATTATAATAGGAAAGGCCCTGTATACAGGCAGCATGGACCTTAAAGACGCGATAAAAATAGCCCGGGATAACTGAAAAAATGCTGACAAAACGGATAATTCCGTGCCTGGATGTCAACAAAGGCCGCGTGGTAAAAGGGGTTAAATTCCTGAACCTGGTGGATGCCGGAGACCCCGTGGAAGCCGCATATGAATACAACCTTGCCGGAGCCGATGAAGTCGTTTTCCTCGACATCACCGCCTCGCATGAAAAAAGAAAAACAATAATCGATGTTGTGCGCAATACGGCTGAAAAGGTCTTTATCCCGCTCACTGTGGGCGGCGGCATCAGGACGGTTGCGGATATGGAACTCATCTTAAAGAACGGCGCGGATAAAATTTCGGTCAATACCGCCGCTGTTTTGAACCCAAAACTCATAAAAGACGGCGCGAATAAATTCGGCAGCCAGTGCATAGTGCTGGCGGTTGACGCCAAACGCGGCGGCAGGGGTTCGTGGGAGGTTTACACCCACGGCGGCAGGACGGCAACAGGACTTGACGCGGTGGAGTGGATAAAAAAAGGGGTAAAACTCGGGGCCGGGGAGATACTTTTGACATCCATGGACGCGGAC
>Ga0224557_1001871_pt1 | contig 19186 bp, 16 predicted proteins | sample 714S31014metaG_FD_180677 | JGI IMG/M metagenome (GOLD analysis project Ga0224557, IMG submission 180677) | Peat soil microbial communities from Stordalen Mire, Sweden - 717 S3 10-14 | ecosystem: Environmental > Terrestrial > Soil > Wetlands > Peat | place: Sweden: Norrbotten County, Stordalen...
CGGTTATTTTCGGCTCCACGGCCACGAAAATAACCGGTTCCGGGAATATCATTTTTTCAAGGACTATTGGATGGTCTTCAACGCATATAGTGTCGCCCGTTATTGAATCTTTAAGGCCTATACCCGCGACGATATCGCCGGTAAAGGCTTCTTTTATCTCTTCCCTGTGATTGGCATGCATCCTTATAAGACGGCCTATCCTCTCGGTTTTATCCTTTGTGGAATTGTAAACATATGAACCGGATGATATCTTACCGGAATATATCCTGAAGTATGTCAGCCTTCCCACGAACGGGTCCGACATTATTTTAAATACTATCGCGGAGAAGTAATCGGAATCATCCGGCTTTCTGGAAACCAGAAGGTCTTTTCCCTCGGCATCGACATGCTTCGGGTCAAATCCCTCGACCGGCGGAATGTCAAGAGGCGACGGCAGATAATCCACGACCGCGTCAAGCAGGGGCTGAACTCCCTTGTTTTTGAAAGCTGTTCCGCAGAGAACCGGAACTATTTTAAATTCAAGCGTCGCCTTGCGGATCGCTTTTTTCAGGAGATCCTCGGGCAGTTCTTTTCCTTCAAGCGCCAGTTCCATAAGCGTGTCGTCAAAGGAGGCGACGGAATCAACAAGCTTTTCCCTCCACTTTTTCGCATCTTCCATGAATTCGGGACGAATGTCCTTATAATCATATTTGGCGCCGAGCTCTTCGTTATGCCAGATTATTTCCTTCATTTTAATCAGATCCACTATCCCAGCGAACTTGTCTTCCGCGCCGATGGGCAGGCATAACGGAACCGGGTTTGCGTTAAGCTTTTCTTCCACGGTGCCCAGCGACATCCAGAAGTCGGCTCCGACTCTGTCCATTTTGTTGAAAAATATTATCCTGGGAACTTTGTATTTATTCGCCTGGCGCCAGACAGTTTCCGTCTGGGGTTCGACGCCGTTGACAGAGTCAAATACAGTTATTGCTCCGTCCAGCACGCGCAGGGACCTTTCAACTTCGACCGTGAAATCCACGTGTCCCGGTGTGTCTATGATATTTATGCAGTGTTCTTTCCAGATGCAGGTAGTGGCGGCAGAAGTGATTGTGATTCCGCGCTCCTGCTCCTGTTCCATCCAGTCCATTGTTGCGGCGCCTTCATGAACCTCGCCTATTTTATGCGTCTTTCCCGTGTAATAAAGGATGCGCTCCGTAAGCGTTGTTTTGCCCGCGTCTATGTGCGCCATTATTCCTATATTTCTGGTATTGAGTAACGAAAAATCTCTCGCCATTCTGCATATTCTCCTGATATTTTTTTATTTACAATTGCAGTTAAAAAACTAAAACTCCAGCGCTACCAGCGGTAGTGGGCAAAAGCCTTGTTTGCTTCGGCCATTTTATGCGTATCATCTTTTTTCTTCATCGCTCCGCCCTGATTGTTGACGGCGGACAGTATTTCATTTGCAAGTTTTTCATATGTGTTCTTTTCTTTTCTCTCACGCACCGCGTTGATGAGCCAGCGGATGGCAAGCGACTGTCTCCGCTCGGGAGCAACCTCGACGGGTATCTGGTAATTCGCGCCGCCGATCCTGCGTGTCTTGAGCTCCATCAGGGGCTTTATGTTCTCCATGGCCTGTTTAAAAGTGGCTATCGGATCCTTGCCCTGTTTTTCAATAACGCCAAAAGCGTTATATACTATGGCCTCGGCCGTGGCTTTCCTGCCCTGGTACATTATGCAGTTAATAAGCTTCATTACGAGCTCGCTGTTATACTTCGAATCAGGATCAACATCCCTTTTTACCGTTCTTTTTCTTCTTGGCATATCTTCTTACTCCTTTATTTTCTGTCGGTTTATATTTCTATTCCCGCGTTCACAAGACTTATGCTTTCTTTTCTTTCTTGGGAGCCTTTGCGCCGTATTTGGAACGGCTCTTTCTCCTGTCGGCCACGCCCTGCGTATCGAGCGACCCGCGGATTATGTGATAGCGGACGCCGGGAAGATCTTTCACCCTGCCGCCCCTGATGAGCACTATCGAGTGCTCCTGGAGATTGTGCCCGACACCCGGAATATAACATGTAACTTCCTGCTTGTTCGTAAGCCTCACCCTTGCGACTTTTCTCAAAGCAGAGTTCGGTTTCTTCGGCGTCACCGTATATACCCTGGTGCATACTCCGCGTTTCTGCGGGCACTGCCTTAAAGCCGGCGCGCTCGTTTTCATCTTTACTTTATTTCTTTTCCTTCTTACAAGCTGGTTAATTGTAGGCAAACTCTTGCCTCCTTTAAAAAATTTGCGTTATTAAAATAAAAAAAAAGACGGCAGAAAAAAACTCTTAACCGTCTTTTGGCATTCATATTAATATGACCAATTAAATCGGCTTAAAAGAGCCTTTTCTAAAAACGCCAGAGTATTATATAAAAATATAGATATTTGTCAATCACAAAGTTTATTTATTTTTTTACGCCCCTGCGTTTCTTTGGGGCCAAATTTTCCGCCAACCCGTGTCCCGATAAACCCCTTATTTTAAAGGTTTTTTATAGAGCCGTCCTCCCGGCGCTTCCATAAATAAAATCCGCCCTGTTCTATAAAAAATAATTTTTTTTTAAATTTCCCGTTTTTGCATTGTAAAACCAAAATATTTTTATTTATTTTTTTTTCGAGATTTTACAGGCCGTACCGGCTGTTGTTCTGGTTGGTCATATAAACCACCGGAGCTATTATGCCGGCACTCAAATTTTCAATTTCTTACTGCCGCTCTGAAACGGTGAAAATAAATGTGTGTGTTAAAGCAAGGCATGGGAGCGTTAATAAATGATCTACTGCGGCAGCGCCAGAATTGTCAGGTTTCCTGAATTCCCCCATTCCCGGACCATATCATCATTGTCCATAATATTAAGGCACTTGACCGGGTCCATTATTTCAATGAGTTTTTTTTGCGCATTATACCCGCATACAACCACATAATGGCCTATGGCGCCCTTAACCGGACTTAAAAGTATTATTATTGGCCTTTTTTTATCAAGGTTCCTGTATAAACCCTGAAATGAACCGTCCAGTTTTCCGGGAAATACAGCGGCGTCAAACCCCGACGATGTAAAAAGTTCCTTCATGCTTGCCGCCGTTATACCCCCTGCGTTTTTTGCCTCGCCGCCCAGTTCCGCCAGCACCGATGAATTTAAAGTCAATCCGTAATAATCAGCCACCATCTGCGCCGAAGCCGGGCCGCACATGGCGTCATTTTGCTGTTTTACACATTTTACATCAAGGGCCGCCGTTAATCCGGAAATATCGGGTTTTTTCTCCAGGGCAAACTTTAATGCGCACCCCTGGACAAATAAAGCGGCCAGCATGGCCGCAAAGATAATTTTTCTGTTCACGTTCCACCCCGGTTAAAATTCAATTACTTTTTTACAAAAACAACAACCACTCCGACCGCAATGAGTACCAGTTCCATTCCCATTATCACCTTCATCTGGCTCATTTCATTGCTCATCTTTTCAACTTCCGGTTCAATTGCCGACAATCCTATATATCCCTCATATTCAGCGATTTTAAGTTCGTCGTCGCTGGGTACAAGCTTGAATGACGGCCCGTTTTGCACGTTTGGTTCTCCCGCGGCTGTCATTACCGCTCCGCCGGAGGAGGAGGCCGGTGTTGGAGTTCCAACCGGGAAATTTTCCTGGATTTTTTTCTTTATGCCCTTGAGGTTGGCAGTCGGGATTTTAATATTCCTGGTGCCGTCATTAACAATGACGTATGCCGAAGTGCGTTCAACAATATATGCATCCAGCACCTTCCCGTCCTTTAAATATATCATGTCGGCAAGCGCATTCACCGATATCAAAACAAAAACCACAAAAAACACAACATATTTTTTCACGCCATTCACCCCTTTTTTAATTTCACGGCTGCGTCCAGTTCAACAATAACGCTGTCGTAAATATTCATAAAACGCACCGGCAGCCCTTTGTCCATGATAAAAGCTCCGCTGAGCCTCCTGGTTTTCAGGCTGTCAGCTTCACTTACATAGTAGACAAGCTTTCTTTGCAACCCTCGCGGATATACCCTGAAAACCCTCTTTTTGCCAAGATTATACACAAAAACAACACCCCTGGCCCCGTCCTTTGACGCGTACATAAGCGCAGGGGTTGTGCTTTCATATGGGGAAATGAGCCTGTAAAGTCCGCCAAAGAAAACTATATCCCTTATTCTTTTATACTGCGCGACCGCCTTTTTTAATTCATTGAATTCACCCGGGCCCCATTTCAGTATGTTCGCCTGTATCCCGAAATTTCCAGCCATGGCTGCTGCCAGCCTGAACGAAAGCGGGATGGACAGATGCGTGAACCAGTTTGGTATGTCGCTTACATGGGAATCCATGGCGCGCGCCGGATAAAAAAGCGATACGCCGTGCTGGATGAACTGCCTGCGGGATGCGTCTGTATTGTCGCTCGTCCATATGCAGTCGGCGTATTTAAGCATGCCGCCGTCAAACCTTCCCCCGCCGCCGGCGCAGCCTTCGAGTATTATTCCGGGTTTCATTTTCCTTAATTCGTCCATAAGCCCGTAAAGGCTCCTTACATGGTCAACCCAGACCGGCTTTCCCGCCGCCAGGTTGTCCGCGCCGGCCTCGCTTATGTACCTGTTCATATCCCATTTTACAAAATCAGCGCCGTAATCCAGCGTTATTTTTTTTAACAGATTTTTTACAAACTCTTTTACCGCGGGTTTTGTAATATTTAAAACCAGCTGGTTTCGCATAAGGCTGCTTTTGATACCCTTATAATTGTAGGCCCAGTCCGGATGTTTTCCGTAAAGCATACTTTCCGGGCTTACCATCTCAGGCTCTATCCAGATGCCGAACTTAAGCCCCTTTGATTTTATATACTCCGCCGTGCGCTCCATTCCGGACGGAAACTTTGTCAAGTCAGTTTCCCAGTCTCCCAGCGAAGTTTTATCGCTGTTCCTTTTCCCGAACCAGCCGTCGTCTATGACAAGAGCTTCCGCTCCGGCACCGGCAGCCTTATCAGCCAGCAGTTTTAAATTGTTTTCATTTATCTTAAAGTAAAAGCCTTCCCAGCTGTTTACCGGGACAGGCGGTATTTTCCCCCTGTTCGGTTCCGGCATTATTATATCCCTGTAAAAGTCATGGAGCCTGCGGCTCATATCACCCAGCCCCGTTCCCGAAAACCCCAGTATCATCGGAGGCGTCGTAAATTCGCTGCCGGGCTTTAATATTATATCCGAATCAAAATCATTTATGCCGCCGTGGAAAACCACGGCGCCGTGGAACCTTTTTTCAAAAACAAACTTGAAATTGCCGCTCCACAGAAGCTGTCCGAAATAAACCTCACCGGATTCTTCAGATATAGGTTCATTCCCGGTGATAAAAAACGACGGGTTGTATATGTGCCCCGAATTGCCCCCCCTGCTCTCCAAAACTTTTTTACCGGGATTAAGCTTCTCAACCGTGAGGTTACATTCCTTTGCCCATGCGCCTGATAGATATCCGAGCTTGTATTCCCCGGGGCGAAGTACAAGCGACCCTGAAAAACAATTTTCCAGTGTTACGGTGTTTTTTTTGGAAACATTCCTCACGCAGATGGATTTTTCTATGAGACCGCATCCGGGCCATACCGTGTAACGAAGCGTTACATAAAGCCCCCGGGGCCCGTCAGCCAATAGTATCTCAAGTGTGTTGTTTTTGATTTTATGCCCCGAATAAACGCACCGGGCCATGCGTATCCCGCCCGAAAATGAGGCTTTTACGGTGTTTTCAAAGACATTCCGCCCGTCATAAATTTCAACTTCAGGCAGCATATTCTGCCTGCGGTCGGAATCGTGGTAGCCAAACCGGGAAAAACGCTCGGGTTTAATCTTCTTTGTGTTTTTTCCGAAATAGATATGTTCAAGGGCGCCTTCCCTGTTTACCCCGAAACAATAAATGGACTTGCCGGCCGTTAACCTGAATGTCCTGTTTTTTGCTTCATATTTTATGTTTCCCATAAGGCTATTATAATTGCATAAAAACCGGTTGTCCATTGAAAAATCAGCCGGGCACGGTTCATTCCCCCTCTTTTTCATCCTTTTTTTTCTTCCACATTAGATAAACAGGCAGGACGAATATCAGGCAGACACCGGCGCCCATAATGGAATAAATGATGCCGCCGCCGATTATGGAGACAATGATCTGGTCCATCGGAGGATGCGTGACGCTTGTTGTTTCCCTGAAATACCCTATAACCATGCCCGCGGCAAAAAAAGTGCAGGCGAGTATTATTATCGTCCTTTTCATGTAATCCATCCTGTTTTATTTTCCCGGGCATCTTACCCGCAAACAAAAAGGGCCCGGTTTTCACCGGGCCCCGATATCTGATTTTTCCTATTCTTCCTTGCTTTCTTCCTTTAAATCTTCAATAACCGGCGTTTCCTCTTCGGCCGCCAAGCCATCGTCGTCTTCCTTTTTGGATCTTTTTACTTTTTTGCGCTCGACCTTTTTAAACTTCGCAAATTCGGCTACGCCTGTTCCGGCCGATATCAGATGGCCGATAATCACGTTTTCCTTGAGGCCCTTGAGCATATCGATCTTGCCGTTAACCGCGGCGTCAATCAATACCCTTGTGGTCTCCTGGAAGGACGCTGCCGACACCCATGATTCTGTCGAAAGAGCGGCCTTCGTGATACCAAGCAGAAGCGGTTTTGCCTTTGCCGGCGCCTTTTTCTCTTTTTCCATCCTGTCATTTTCTATCTGAAACTCAAACCTGTCCACCTGCTCGTCAATGAGAAATTTCGTGTCGCCCGGTTCGTCGATACGCACCTTTTTCATCATCTGGTGTATTATGACCTCTATATGCTTGTCATGAATGGAAACACCCTGAAGGCGGTAAACTTCCTGGACCTTGTTCAAAAGGTATTCCTGAACCGCGTTTTCTCCCTGAACCTGGAGTATGTCGTGCGGGTTGATGTTGCCGTCGATAAGCTGTTCCCCGCCGGACACTTCATCACCCTCGCGCACGTTGACATATTTTCCGTGCGGTATCTGGTATTCCCTCTCGGTTCCGGAGTCGTTCTTTATTATTATCTTGCGCACGCCGGAAGATGACTCTTCAAACCTGACTTTTCCCTCGATTTCGGAAATAATAGCCGGGTTTTTGGGCCTGCGCGCCTCAAAGAGTTCCGCAACACGCGGCAGTCCGCCTGTGATGTCGCGTGTCTTTGAAAGTTCCCTGGGGAACTTCGCGAGTATCTGCCCCGCGGTTGCTTTCTGGCCGTCTTCGACCTCAAGCCTTGCGCCCACCGGTATCGAATATGAGGCGAGAACGTCGCCTTTGGAATCAACAACGTTAACGTGGGGATATTTCTTTTTATCGCGCGATTCCACAATAAATTTTCCGAGCGTTCCCGTAGCGGCGTCGGCCTGTTCTATCATGGTCTCGTTTTCGATAATATCATCAAACTGGACCTTGCCCTCTTTTTCCGTAAAAATCGGGATATTATAAAGATCCCATAATCCCAGCGTGTCGTCCTTTTTAACGGCGCCGCCGTCCTTTACTTTCAGAATGGTGCCGTAAGCTATGTGATGGAGTTCGCGTTCCACATGCTTTTCGTCAAATACCGATATTTCACCGTTTCTGTTCGTCACGATCATGTCGCCCGCGGCGTTGGATACGAATTTCATATTCGCAAAACTTACAAATCCGTCATGTTTGGCCTTTAATTCCGACTGTTCAACGACGCGCGAAGCCGTTCCGCCGACGTGGAAGGTACGAAGGGTCAACTGCGTGCCAGGTTCGCCGATTGACTGCGCCGCAATGATACCGACTGCCTCGCCAAGTTCCACAAGTCTTCCTGTCGTAAGGTCGGCTCCGTAGCATTTTGAACAGCAACCGGTCTTTGCCTCGCATGTCAATACAGAACGCACCCGTATTCTCTCGTAGCCCGCCTCTTCTATCTTTTTGGCTATTTCCGGTGTTATCAGGTCATTGGCCTTTATTATCACTTCGTCGGTGATAAGGTCAACGACATTGTCCACCGCCGTGCGCCATACTATCCTGTCGGAGAGCGGCTCTATCATTTCGCCGCCTTCCTTTATGGCCATGACGTTTATTCCGTTGATTGTTTCGCAGTCGTTCTCCGTTATGATAACGTCCTGCGCAACATCGATAAGCCTTCTTGTGAGGTATCCCGCTTCAGCGGTCTTCAGGGCGGTATCAGCAAGCCCTTTGCGCGCTCCGTGTGTTGAAATGAAATACTCAAGCACGGAAAGCCCTTCCCTGAAATTCGACCTGATCGGGGTTTCGATGATTTCGCCGATTCCTCCGGTCATTTTCTTCTGCGGTTTGGCCATGAGTCCCCTCATGCCGGCCAGCTGCCTTATCTGCAGCTTTGAACCCCTGGCGCCCGAGTCGACCATCATGTGGACCGGATTAAATCCGTCCTGGTCCTGGGCCAGTTCCTTTATCATGTAATCCGCCACCTTATCCGTAGCGGTCGTCCATTTGTCAATAATAGTATTGTAGCGCTCGCCCTCGGTGATGATACCGTCATCATACCTTTTACGGATCGCGAGCGTTTCCCTGTCCGCTTTCTTTACTATTTCATCCTTTTCCTTGGGAATAAGCAGGTCGTTGATGCCTATTGTAAATCCGGCCAGCGTCGCGTGTTTAAATCCAAGATCTTTCATTTTGTCGAGCACTTCGGCCGCCACGTTTGATCCATAACGTTCGAATATCAGCCCGACAAGTTTGCCTATCTGTTTTTTATCCATCTTATCGTTGACAAATTCCATCTGCGGCGGAAGTATCCTGTTAAAGATTATCCTGCCGGGTGTGGTTTCCACCTTTTTGGATTTCATCTTGACCACGATGGATTCGTGCAGGCCTATAGCCTCATGATCATAGGCGATAAGCGCCTCTTCCGGAGAATAAAATACTTTCTTTATCTCGGGCTTGTTGAGCTTTTCTTTGTTAAGGAAATAAAGGCCGAGCACGATGTCCTGGTTCGGCACGATAATCGGCTTTCCCGATGCAGGGTCAAGAATATTGAGCGGCGCGAGCATGAGAAGTTTTGCCTCTGTCTGCGCCTCAAAAGAAAGCGGCACATGGACGGCAAGCTGGTCTCCGTCAAAGTCCGCGTTGAACCCGCCGCATACAAGCGGGTGCAGCGTTATGGCGTTGCCCTCTACGAGTATCGGCTCAAAACCCTGGATCGAGTGCCTGTGAAGCGTCGGCGCGCGGTTTAAAAGCACAACGTGGTCGACGAGTATTTCCTCGAGTATATCCCAGACCTCGGGCCTGACATTCTCGACCATTTTTTTCGCGCTTTTTATGGTGTAGCCTATCTCCTGCACTTTATTAATGATAAAAGGCTTGAAAAGTTCAAGCGCTATCTTTTTCGGAAGGCCGCACTGGTAAAGCTTCAGTGTCGGGCCCACGACGACCACCGAACGTCCGGAATAGTCGACGCGTTTTCCAAGAAGGTTCTGCCTGAAACGGCCCTGTTTTCCCTTTAACATATCCGAAAGGGATTTCAACGGCCTGTTCCTTGCCCCTCTTACCGGATGCCCGCGCCTGCCGTTGTCGAACAGGGCGTCTATGGCTTCCTGGATCATCCTTTTTTCGTTCTTGATAATCAATTCCGGGGAATTTATCGAAATTAATTTTTTTAACCTGTTGTTTCTGTTGATTATCCTGCGGTAAAGGTCATTCAAATCCGACGTTACGAACCTGCCGCCGTCAAGCTGCACCAGCGGGCGCAGTTCAGGCGGGATTACCGGGATAACATCCAGTATCATCCACTCGGGTTTGTTCATGGATTTCCTGAAAGCCTCCACGACTTTGAGCCTTTTGATTATATCTTTTTTCTTCTGCAGGGAAACCGTTTTTACCAGCTCTTTTCTCAAATCCTTTGCGAGCTTGTCAATGTCCTTTTCCTTGAGCAGAGCCTTTATTGCGTCCGCGCCGATCTTGATATTGATCGTGTCGGCGTATTTTTCCTTGATCCTTATGTAATCATCCTCGTTCAAAAGCTCGTATTTTTTTACATCCGTCGCGGTTCCCGGATCGAGCACTATGTAATTTTCATAGTAAATGACTCTTTCCAGGTTCCTTGCGGAAATGTTGAGAAGATAAGCCAGCTTCGAAGGGATACCCTTCAGGTACCATATATGAACGACTGGAACCGCAAGTTCTATGTGCCCCATGCGTTCCCTTCTGACTTTTGCTTCGGTCACTTCGACGCCGCATTTGTCGCACACAACGCCCTTGTAACGCTGCTTCTTGTATTTTCCGCAAGCGCACTCATAGTCTTTGGTCGGCCCGAATATCCTCTCGCAGAACAATCCCTCAAATTCCGGTTTGAATGTCCTGTAATTGATAGTTTCGGGTTTTTTCACCTCTCCGAAAGACCACTGCCTGATCATTTCCGGCGACGCTATTGATATTCTCATGGCGTTAAAATCCAGCTCTTTTACCTTACCCGGCTCTTCTTTACCCTTTAATAATTCACTCAGGTTAAGAGGAGCGGCTGGTGCTTCAACGGCCATTTCAAGATTTATTCCCTTGTCTTTCTTCTTCGACTTTTTATCTTTCGCCATTTATTCGCCTCTCCTTCCCTTAATTTTCTTTTTTGCCGGTCTTTTTCTTGACCAGCTCGATGTTCAGGGCGAGGCCCTGCAGTTCCTTCACCAGTACATTGAAGGATTCCGGTATCCCCGGCTCAGGTATATTCTTACCCCTGACTATGGCCTCGTACAGGCGCTTTCTTCCCTCGACGTCGTCCGATTTTACCGTCAACATTTCCTGGAGGGTGTATGCCGCGCCGTAAGCTTCAAGCGCCCACACTTCCATTTCCCCGAACCTCTGTCCGCCAAACTGCGCCTTGCCGCCGAGCGGCTGCTGCGTAATGAGCGAATAAGGCCCGATGGAGCGGGCGTGGATCTTGTCGTCCACCATGTGAATGAGTTTCATCATATACATGACGCCGACCGTGACTTCATTGGCAAAAGGCTCTCCGGTCTTTCCGTCGTAAAGGAGGGTCTTTCCTGAATCGTTCATCTGCGCGTCTTTCATTATTTTCTTGAGTTCGGCTTCTTTCATTCCGTTAAAAACAGGCGTCTCGTAATATTTCCCGAGTTTGAGCCCGGCGAATCCAAGGTTCGTCTCCATAAGCTGTCCCACGTTCATACGCGAAGGGACGCCCAGCGGGTTTAAAACAACATCAACCGGGGTGCCGTCCGACAGATACGGCATATCCTCGACCGGAAGAATGCGGGATATTACTCCCTTGTTCCCGTGCCTTCCGGATATTTTATCTCCAACTGATATCTTTCTTTTCTTGGCTATAAGCACTTTTGTCAGTTTGATGACGCCGGGCGGAAGATCGTCGCCTTTGACCTGTTTCTTCTCCCTGAAGTCGGCCTCGATTTTTTCCTGCATATAGTCAAAATAAGCCTGTTCGCTTTCCTTTAATCTGTTCTTTTCTTCCTTGCCCGCGTCGCTGGAATCTATTTCCTTAAGGCGCGCCTTTAGCCTTATATCAAGGTCCTGTATCTGGATATCCCTTTCCTTCCTGAGCTTGGAAAGCTTTTCCTCTTCCTTGTCTTTTCTTTTTCCGCGTTCCTTGCGGGCGAACACCCTTATGTCTATCACAATGCCTTCGATCCCCGGCGGCACGCGCAGCGAGGTATCCTTCACATTATCGGCCTTGGAACCGAATATGGCCTTTAAGAGTTTCTCTTCCGGCGTAAGGTTCGAGCCGGATATCGGAGTCACTTTTCCGACGAGTATGTCGCCCGGTTTTACCTTGGCCCCTATCCTGACTATGCCTTCGGCGTCAAGATTTTTCAGCGTATCTTCCGAAACGTTCGGTATGTCGCGTGTAATTTCCTCGGGCCCGAGCTTGGTGTCCCTTGCCTCGACTTCATATTCCTCGACATGCACGGAAGTGTATGTATCCCGCTTGAGCATGTTCTCGGATAATACTATGGCATCCTCGTAGTTGTAGCCGTTCCACGGCATGAACGCGACAATGACATTTTTTCCGAGCGCGAGTTCGCCGTGGTCCATTGAAGGGCCGTCGGCTATTATGTCGCCTTTTTTCACCCTCGCGCCTTTTTCAACGCGCGGTTTCTCGTTTATGGTCGTATCCTGGTTTGTCCTTTTGAACTTGCGCAGTTCATAAACATCCATGCGTTCCTTTAAGGAACCTTCCCTGTCGTCACGCAGGATTATTATGCAGTCCGCGTCGACAAAAGCCACAACACCGGCATGATTGGCGACTACGGCCCTTCCTGAATCAAGGGCGGCTTTGCGTTCCATTCCCGTTCCGACGATCGCGCCTTCGGTCTTTAAAAGCGGTACTGCCTGGCGCTGCATGTTAGAACCCATAAGGGCCCTGTTTGCGTCATCATGTTCAAGAAAAGGAATAAGAGAGGCCGCAACTGACACGACCTGCTTCGGCGACACGTCTATGTAATCCACCTTATCCGGTTCCATCATGATGAAGTCGCCCTTGCATCTTATCAATACCGCGACGTCGAGAATTTTCCCCTTTTCGTCGACCTTGACGTCCGACGGCCCTATGCGGTAATTATCCTCAACATCCGCTGTCATGTATTCGATCTTATCCGGACCGGCGACAACGCCGTTTTTTACCCTGCGGTATGGGGTCTCTATGAAACCGTAATCATTCACCCTGGCGTACGTGGCCAGGGATGTGATAAGGCCGATGTTCTGGCCTTCAGGCGTTTCAATGGGGCAGAGCCTTCCGTAATGCGTGTAATGGACGTCGCGGACTTCGAATCCGGCGCGTTCCCTGTTCAGGCCTCCCGGCCCGAGCGCTGATATGCGCCTTTTATGCGTAAGTTCGGCAAGCGGATTGACCTGATCCATGAACTGCGAAAGCTGCGATGATCCGAAAAATTCCTTTATTGCCGCTATCAACGGTTTCGGATTGATAAGATTTGCCGGGATGGCGTTCTTCATGTCGATAATCGTCATCCTTTCCCTTATCATCTTTTCCACCCTTACAAGGCCCGCGCGGAACTGGTTTTCCACCAGCTCTCCTACCGAACGCACGCGCCTGTTGCCAAGGTGGTCAATATCCGATTTTTCAAATTCATTCGCGTTGATGGCAAAGAATTTTTTAATCGTCTCTATTATATCCTGCTCGTCTATCGTCTTGTTGGATTTTTCCTTTGTTATCCCGAGCATTTTGTTGAGCTTATACCTTCCGACAACGCCCAGGTTGTATCTTTTGTGGTCAAAAAAGAGGTTCTTAAAAAGATTTTTTGCCCCCGAGAGCGTCGCCGGTTCTCCCGGCCTCATTTTTCTGTGTATTTCAATCAGGGCTTCCTGTTCGGACTTGATGGAATCCTTTTTCAGCGTCTTGATTATATTAATGTAAGGATTTTCCTCTTCAACCACCACGAACTGGGCCTTTTTAACGTCGACTTTTTTCATTTTGTCGATGGTGTCCTTGGTGATGACAGTGCCCGCTTCCGCGATAATTTCCCCGGTGGTCTTGTCTATGATGTCCTCAAAAAGAATTCTTTTGAGTACGTCTTTGTCGTCAAGGGAAACGGACTGTTTTTCAAAGAATATGCCCAGGACATCCTCGGTTTTTGAATAACCCATAGCACGCAGAACCGTGGTGACGGGGAACCTTTTCTTCCTGTCAATCTTGGCATAAACAATCTCATTTATGTCATATTCTATCTCGAGCCATGTCCCCCTGTAAGGAACAATTCTGGCCACATAAACGGGCGCGCCCATCAACCCTTCGCCTTCCTCCTCCTCTTCAAAGGAGACTCCCGGCGAACGGTGCAGCTGGCTGACAATTACCCTTTCGGCGCCATTAATAACAAATGTGCCGCGGTCGGTCATCAGCGGAATATCGCATATGTGGACCGCCTGCTCGGGCGCTTCCTTAAGCGACATTTCCTTGGTTTTCTCGTCTATTTCCTTTATGGCCAGCCTGAATATTCCCTTTAAGGAGGCGGCGAATGATTCGCCTCTCTCTATGCACTCATCAACAGAATGCTTCGGCTTGCCGAATTCGTAACCGACAAACTGAAGTGTGTAAAAACCGTTATAGTCGGATATGGGGAATACGCTGTTGAATACTTCCTGAAGCCCCTGGTTCTTCCTTTTGTCAGCGGGCGTATCCAGCATAAGAAATTCCTTGTAGGATTTCTTCTGGATATCCATCAGGTCGGGAATTTCCAGGACTTCTTCAACGGTAGAATTTTCTTTCACTCTTCCCATAGTTGCCCCTTCCTGTATATTATTTTATAGCCTAAGGATAAAATTACTTTAACTCGACCGTCGCACCGGCTTCCTCGAGTTTAGCCTTAATCTTATCCGCGTCTTCCTTTGAAACGCCGGTCTTTACAGCTTTCGGCGCCGTGTCGGCTATTTCTTTCGCCTCTTTAAGGCCGAGGTTTGTAAGTTCCCTGATAACCTTTATGACCTGTATCTTTTTGTCCCCCGAGTTTGTCAGGACGACGTCAAAAGATGTCTGCTCTTCCGCCGCTGCCGCTCCTGCCGCAGCGCCCGCTCCCGCCGCCATTACCGGCATCGCCGCGGAAACTCCAAATTTCGTCTCGAGCGCTTTCACGCGTTCGTTAAGTTCGAGTACTGTCCAGCTTTCTACTTCCTTTAACAAATCTTCAGTTGAAATTGCCATAATATGGCACCTCCGTGTGGTTTTTGTTGGAAAATTTAATTTCCATTATTTTGTTTCCGTTGTTTCCGGTTTTGCTGCTTCTGTCTCCGCCGGCTTTGTTTCAACCGGTTCGGCTTTCGCCGTTTCTGTTTCAGCGGCCTTTGTTTCCGCCGGCTCCGCTTTTGCCGTTTCCTTTTCCTGCTTTGAGGCCCTGTCAAGCACATTGATAAGCCTCTGTATCGGGGAATTGAGGATATTGACGAATTTCGAGAGGAGTTCCGGCCTTGTGGGAACATTGCTTAAAGCCGTTATCTCCGCGACCGAAACCGCCTTTGCCTCGATATATCCGCCCTTTATCTTGAGCTTCTCGTTTGCCTTCATAAAAGCCGTCAGGGCCTTTATCGCGGATATATAGTCCGTGCAGAAAACAAGCCCTGTAACGCCCCTGAATAAAGGCTTAAGGCTGCCGTCTATTTTCATGTCGTCAAGCACCCTTTTTGTAAGGGTGTTTTTGATGACTTTGTAAGACGCTCCCGCCTTTTCCAGGCTCCTTCTGAGTTCGTTTATCTTGCCCGCCGATAGACCCTGATAATCTGTGATGATAACACCGCTTGCGTCCTTGAATTTAGCGGCCGCGGCGTCTATTACCACCTGTTTTTTTTGCTTGTTGGTTGCCATTGTTTTTTCCACCTCTTTACAAATACTTTTTGAAATTAAGGGACATCGAAACGCCCATTGTAGTTGAAATGAACATGGTCTTGACGTACTGCCCCTTTGTCGCGAGAGCCGGGAGCTTCAAAAACGTCCTGATAAAATGCTCCACATTCTCTATTATATCCGCTTCCGAAAACGAGGCTTTGCCGACCAGAACGTGTACCACGCCCTCTTTGTTGGCCCTGTATTCGACTTTGCCGGCCTTAAAATCCTTGACCGCTTTTCCCACGTCCAGCGTGACCGTTCCGGATTTCGGATTTGGCATGAGCCCCTTGGTTCCGAGTATTTTGCCGAGTTTACCTACATCTTTCATCATATCCGGGGTCGCAATCGCGATGTCAAAATCCATCCAACCGGCCCTGATCTTTTCTATCAAATCCTCGGCGCCGATAAAATCAGCACCGGCTTCCTGAGCCTCTTTTTCCTTGGGACCCTTCACGAACACGATAACCCTGACCTTTTTGCCGCTGCCCTTCGGAAGCGCGACCGTGGTCCTTATCTGCTGTTCGGCCTGCACCGGCTTTTTTGCGAGGTTTACCGAAATATCGACCGACTCGTCAAATTTGGCCGTAGCAGTCTTCTTTAAGACCGCCACCGCTTCGGCTACTTCATAAACCTTTGCCGGGTCGGTTAACGGCTTTAAAGCCTTGTGCCTTTTGCTGTCTTTGGTTTTCATAAAAAATTTCTCCTTTTATTGATCCCGGGCCTATTCGGCCCGCAGGATAAAACTTATTCGACGGTAATTCCCATGTTCCTCGCGGTGCCTTCAATCATTTTTACCGCGGATTCAAGCTTTGTGGTATTCAAATCCGGCATCTTTAATTTCGCTATATCGGCCACCTGCTGTTTTGTGACCTTGGCAACTTTTACCTTGCCTGACTCTCCCGAACCCTTTATTATGTTCGCGGCTTTCTTTAAAAGCACTGACGCCGGCGGGGTCTTGATTATAAAGGTAAACGAGCGGTCCTCAAATACATCGATAACAGCAGGCAGTATAAGATCGCCCCTGTCCTTGGTCCTGTCGTTAAACTGCTTGCAGAATTCCATAATGTTCACGCCGTGCTGTCCGAGAGCCGGCCCGACGGGCGGCGCAGGATTGGCCTTTCCGGCCGAGATCTGCAGTTTGATCTGCGTCATTAACTTCTTGCCTTTTGCCATCTTCTTTCTCCTTGAAATATTTTTACGATCCACACGGAAAGCCGCCATGCGGCCTCCGCTACGCGATCTAAAAGCCGTTTATACTATCTTCTCAACCTGCCCGAATTCAAGCTCAACAGGCGTCGGCCTTCCGAAAATGGTGACAACCACTTTCATCTTGCCCTTTTCAGGGGATACTTCCTCGACAACGCCGTTAAAATTCATGAACGGCCCGTCGTTTATCTTCACGTGTTCGCCTTCCTCAAAATAAGAGGCCATCCTCGGTTTTTTCTTTCTGTCTTCCATAAGGTCCATTATTGACTGCACTTCCGGGTCAGTAAGGGGGATCGGCCTTGATTTGGTCCCGACAAAACCCGTGACCTTGGGAGTATGCCTTAATACGTAAAGGATCTCCTTGCCCTCTTCACTGTCTATATCGATGTCCATTTCCACCATGATATAGCCTGGAAAAAACTTTTTGTTCCGGATGACCTTTTTTTTCTTCTTTATCTCGGTCACATTCTCGGAAGGGATAATGACCTGCGTTATCTTTTCATTAAGATTATAGGTCGCTATCCTCTGGTCCAGGTTCTCCTTAACGCTGTTTTCCTGACCGGCGTAAGTGCTGACAACGTACCATTTCTTCGCCATCATGGTTCTCCTTAACCAAATATAATTTTCACGAGCTTTGCCAGGGTAAAATCAATAGCGCCAAGATAGATCATGAGAAGCAGCGTCACAAGGACCACGACCACCGTGGAGGCTATTATTTCCTTTCTTCCCGGCCATGTGACGTTCTTTAGTTCCCGCCACACTTCCTTCAAAAACTGAATCAATTTCTTCATTTTTCGCTCCGTTATTCATTTTTCGTAATATTGAAGCTTTTTGATCCCGCATCAAGGGCCAAAAAGTCCCAAGCGCATTCCTCAAAACTGGCAGGCCAGGAGGGACTCGAACCCCCAACGCGCGGTTTTGGAGACCGCAGCTCTACCAATTGGAGCTACTGGCCTACTTTTTATTACTTTGTTTCTTTGTGCAAGGTATGCTTTTTGCAGAACTTGCAGTACTTTTTTAATTCAAGTTTTTCCTGGTGGAGCTTTTTGTTCTTTGTCTGGGTGTAATTTCTGCGTTTGCATTCGCTGCAGGCAAGCGTGATTATATCTCTCATTTTATATTATCATCCTTTGTTGTTATTCTACTATCTCTGTGATTATACCGGAACCAACAGTCCTGCCGCCCTCACGGATGGCGAACCTTAATTCTTTTTCCATTGCTATCGGCGTGAGCAATTCAACGTCCATTGCTATATTGTCGCCGGGCATTACCATCTCCACTCCCGCCGGCAGCTTTATCGATCCTGTCACGTCCGTTGTCCTGAAATAAAACTGCGGACGGTAGTTGTTAAAGAACGGCGTGTGCCTTCCTCCCTCGTCCTTGTTCAATATATATACCTTGCTCTTGAATTTCTTATGCGGCGTTATCGAGCCCGGCTTGCAGCATACCTGGCCCCTCTCTATATCATCCTTCTCGACTCCCCTTAACAGCAGCCCTACATTGTCCCCGGCCTGCCCTTCGTCCAGAAGCTTCCTGAACATTTCTACTCCGGTCACGACCGATTTCCTCGTGTCCTTGAATCCCACTATCTCTATTTCCTCGTTTACTTTTATCTTTCCCCTCTCGATTCTTCCCGTGGCCACTGTTCCGCGCCCCGTTATCGAGAATACATCCTCCACCGCCATCAGGAACGGCTTGTCTATTTCCCTCTTCGGCTCCGGTATGAATGAATCAAGCGCGTCCATCAGGTCAAGTATCGGTTTCGCGTCCGGTCCCGTAGGATTGTTCAGCGCCTTTATTGCCGAGCCCCTTATTACCGGCGTCTTGTCCCCGGGGAACTCATATTTTTTCAAAAGGTCCCTTATCTCTTCCTCGACCAGGTCTATCATTTCCGGGTCGTCAACAAGGTCCACCTTGTTCAAAAACACCACTATATGCGGCACTCCGACCTGTCTGGCCAGCAGGATGTGTTCCCTTGTCTGCGGCATCGGCCCGTCTACAGCCGACACAACCAGTATCGCTCCGTCCATCTGCGCGGCTCCCGTTATCATGTTCTTTACATAGTCCGCGTGTCCCGGGCAGTCTACGTGCGCGTAGTGCCTGTTCTTTGTCGAATACTCCACGTGCGACGTCGCTATCGTCAATATCTTTGTCGCGTCGCGCCTTCCCTGCGATGCAGATGCCTTCGCCACTTCATCATACGGTATATACGTCGCAAGTCCCTGCGCCGCCATTACGTTCGTTATCGCCGCCGTCAGCGTAGTTTTGCCGTGATCCACGTGCCCTATCGTCCCTACGTTTACGTGCGGTTTCGTCCTGTCAAATTTCTGTTTTCCCATTTTTAAATCCTCCTGAAATATTTTTAAATTTTATATTCGTAACATGCTCGCAAAATTCCAGAATAGTTGAACAGTTTGAGCAGGTTGACCGCAGTAGTCGGTTTCTTGCATCCATCACTTCGCGTATTTCTCACACGCTTTTCTACTGTTCAACTGTTCCACTGCTCTACTGCTCCGAAAAATTGCTCCGCAATTTTTCCTGGAGCCCGCGATCGGAGTTGAACCGACGACCTCATCCTTACCAAGGATGCGCTCTCACCAAACTGAGCTACACGGGCAAAAAAAAAAATAAAAAAACACA
>Ga0224557_1001875_pt1 | contig 19140 bp, 17 predicted proteins | sample 714S31014metaG_FD_180677 | JGI IMG/M metagenome (GOLD analysis project Ga0224557, IMG submission 180677) | Peat soil microbial communities from Stordalen Mire, Sweden - 717 S3 10-14 | ecosystem: Environmental > Terrestrial > Soil > Wetlands > Peat | place: Sweden: Norrbotten County, Stordalen...
ATCAGCTCGTAGATGGTCGTTCGTCCGACCGACAGTCGGCGGGCAGCCTCTTCTGGCGTCACGAGCAGCTGGTCGCCGGTGATGAAGGACTCGTTCATGAGGGCCTCCGCACGGACAGTCACAGTGCTGGCCCGTCAGCGGTCACCAGAAGGGCTGGGTCAGGGGTCATCTCGACAGCCGCGGCGTGAGTCGCGAGGTACCTTCCCGCCGGAAGTCGACTTGAAGAAGAGTCCCTGCGCGAGGGCGACGACTCGTGTGCGGCGCACGCGCGTCCGAGCACGCGGCCCGAGTTGAGGATGCGGATCGCCCCTGGCGCCATCCCAAGCCTTTGCTTTGGCACACCCAGTCGACGACGGCAGCCGTCTGGCCGCAGCCGAGGAAGTGCCAGACGCCGTCGTCGAGATGCAGTTGCAAAGAGGGGGAGCGGTCGAAGTGGTCATGGGAGGCCAGCCGAGCCACGTCGTCAAGGCTGTGGCGGGCGCAGGCGGCTTCGATGGTGGAGGGGTGCCGGGTCGTTCGCGATGACAACGACGCCGGGTGATCGTCATGGGTGGAGCGGAGTCGAATCATGGCGCGATTGTGCGCTGACCAACTCACAGCACTTCTCACAGCAGTTCTCACAGACGAGCTCGCGGCATGCAGTGGAAGGGTCTGCGCGCTCCGGCAACTCACAGCAACACTCACAGCAACACTCACAGGCCCTGGTCACAGCCCTGTGAATAGAGGGGCTCGATCGAATCGTCGCGGCTCATGATCGGGTTGTCGGGGAGGCCGGGGCTCAGGAAACCGCGCAGAATTTCTCCTCCTGTGAGTGTTGCTGTGAGTGTTGCTGTGAGAAGTGCTGTGAGTCCCTGGGCGCAACATCATCGTCGTCCCGCAAGAAAGGAGCGACGAAAATGCGCAACGAGGAACCAACCCGCACTGATCCGCCGCCGGGCTTCACTGGTGATCTCGCAGCTGACGTCGGCACGTCGCTCGGGGGGATGAGGGCCCACCCCGAGCGGCGGCTCGAGGACCCGGTCGAGGGCCGCTCCGGGGCACGGCGCGGCCAGCAGCTTGCCGCGGCGCTCTCGCGTGAGTCCGAGCTCGCGGAGGGCTTTGCCGACACGCGCCTCGTGCTCCTGGGCGACCTGGGCCACGTCGAGCTCCGTCGTCTCTCCGGCCGGCCGTGCTGAGCGCGCACAAGCTCGGCCCAAAGGGCGTCGAGTACTACGTCTCCTACGCCGGGCGCGGCACGGAGGGCTACTGGCTCGGAAAGGCCGCCGCGTCGCTCGGGCTCGTCGGTGCGGTCGACCCGGCGGCGTTCCGCGCCCTCGCGAAAGGCGAGCACCCCGACGGGGGTCGGCTGTTGGAACGGGTCGCGACCGACCACACGCCGGGCTGGGATTTCACGCTGTCGGCGCCAAAATCAGTATCGCTCGCCTGGGCGCTCGCCGACGAACCACTGCGGGCGGCACTCGCCGAGGCTCACCGCGGGGCGGTCAAGGCAGCCTTCTCGTTCCTCGAGGACGAAGGTGGCCGGGCACGGCGCGGGTTCGGGGGCCGCGATGGGCACGTTAATGCGGGGCTCGCCATCGCCTGCTTTGTCCACCCCGCCTCGCGCGAGCTCGATCCGCAGCTCCACACGCATGGGATCGTCTGCAATCTCGCAGAAGGAAGCGACGGGCGATGGACCGCGCTCGACTCCCGCATGATCTACCTGCACCGACGAGCGGCGGCTTCGATCTATCGCGCCGAGCTTCGCGAACGGGTAGCGGCGATCGGTGGCCAATGGCTCCCGACGGACCGGCGCGGCCTGTCCGAGCTCGAGGGCTTTGACCGCGAGCTGCTACGCAGCTTTTCGCAGCGAAGGAACGCGATCGAGGCGGAGCTCGAGCGCACCGGGCGATCCGGGCCAAGGGCGAGCGAGGCGGCGTGTCTGAAGACGAGACGCGACAAGCTCGATGTCGAGCTCGTGGAGCTGCGCGACACCTGGGCCCAACGTGCCCGGGCGCTCGGGGTGACCCGTGAGAGCGTCGCCGCTCTCCTCGACGGTACCGACCGGCGCGTGGCACCAAGCACCGCCGAGGTGGCCACAGCTCGCCGCGAGCTCGTCGGATCGGCGGGGCTCACTCGCGAACGCGCCGCGTTCACTCGCGACGACGTCCTTGTCGCGTGGGCTGAGCGGTGCACCCAAGGCGCTCGTCGTGCCGAGCTCGAAGGACTCGCCGACGACACCCTCGCCGATGCCGCCATCGTCCCCCTCGTCGTCGCGGATGAGACCGGACGGCCGCTCACAGCCGACCGTCCTCATGACGGCCGTACGATCGTCCGCCTCGTGCGTGCGCCGGCTTCGGGGATCGCGACGCTCACCTGTGCGCCTCGCTACTCGACGATCGAGATGCTGAACACCGAATCTCGCCTCCTCGCGCTCGGGCGTGCGGGCCATACGGGAGCCTGCGGGATTGCGGACGCGGTGCGCCTCGAGGCGGTGCTCGCCGAGCGTGGAGACCTCTCCTTCGAACAGGCGGCGATGGTGCGTTCGCTCTGCAGCTCGGGAAACGGGGTCGAAGTCGTCATCGGCGTGCCCGGCTCGGGCAAGACCTTCGCCCTCGATGCGGCCCGACGGGCGTGGCAGTCGTCCGGATATCGCGTCTACGGCGCCGCGCTCGCGGCGGAGGCCGCCGCTCAGCTCGAAGCAGGATCGGGGATTTCCTCGGTGACCCTCGACCGCCTCCTCTACGAGCTCGCCGCGCCGCAGCACCTGTCGCATTACAGCCTCGATCCCAGCAGCGTCGTGGTCGTCGACGAGGCCAGCATGGTCGACACCCGCCGTCTCGTACGGCTGTTGGAGATCGCGGAACGCGCGGGAGCAAAAGTCGTGCTCACAGGTGATGACCGTCAACTCCCCTCGGTCGAGGCGGGCGGCGGCTTTGGCGCGCTCGGCCGCGAACTCGGCGCGACCCGGCTCGGCTCAAATGCGCGCCAAGTTGCCGAATGGGAGCGCGCAGCGCTCGATGCGCTGCGCGAGGGCCGTGCCGGCGAGGCGGCCGCGGCCTACTCCCATCACGGCCGGGTCCGTCGCTCGACCAACCCGGCCGAACTAATCGGTGACATGGTCGAGCGGTGGTGGGCGGCGCGCGAGTCCGGCGACGACGCCGTCCTCTACGCCTACTCGCGCGACGCGGTGCGAGTGCTGAACGGCCTTGCCCGTCGCCATGTCGAGGTGGCGGGTCGGCTGTCGGGCCCTGAGCTCGTCGTCGGGGAGTTCGCGCCCGTCGACCTCGCGCCCCGTTGCTACCGGGTCGGTGACGAGCTGTGCTGCCTGCGGAACCGGTCGCGCCTCGGTGCCGGGCGGGACCCGTCCGGCAAGGGCGTGCGGAACGGCACCCGCGGCATCGTCCAGGCGATCGACTGCCAGTCGCGAGAAATCACACTTGCGACGAGCGACGGCCGCAGCGTGCGGTTGCCCGCCGACTACGTGAGGCGCTCCACCGACTACGGGTACGCCTGGACATTGCACAAAGGACAGGGCCAGACCGTCGGGCAGGCGCAGCGGAGCGACGCGGGTGAAGTGGCACGACGCAGGGGTCGGGCCTTCGTCTTCGGCGCGGAGGGCCTGAGCGCTGAGGCGGCGCTTGTGGCGGCGAGTCGTGCGACGGACTCGACGGAACTGTTCGTGCTCACCGAGCCGGACGAGACGATGAGCACGGGCGATGGGGACGAGGAGCTCGGCCGGGCGTGGAGCCGCAGCGAGCAGCAGCGACTCGCCCTTGACGAACTCGAGACCGAAGCTGAGATCGCCCGTCTCGCCGGAACTTCCCGGGAAGCGCTCGGCGAGGAACGCGACACGCTCGTTTCGTTGATCGGCGCCGGTCCCGCGGTGGACCTGGCGACACGCCAAGGCGACGCCTCCCGTGAGCTTGGCATCTCCCTCGTGCAGCGCGACGAGGCGCATGAGGAAGCGGGAGCTTTCGCGACGATGAGTGCCGCGAGCGAAGGGATCGAGCGGCGCAACCTGCAAGGTCCCTACACCGCGGCACGGCGACGCCTTGTACGCGCGGAGCGAGACGTGACCGAAGCCGCCGAGGTGAGCGAGGCGGCTGATGCCGCGCTCTTTACTCAGCAGTCGGTGCGCGCCTTGTTGGGTGCTGACGTGCGCAGTGCCCTCGACCGCCTCGAGATCGTCGATTCCGCGCTCGCCACGCTGCGCCGCCGCGAGATCGCGGCGTGGAGCTCGGAGCCACGTGAGTATGTCGTCGCCTTACTTGGACCCCGCCCGAGCGATCAAGGCCGCGCGCAACGGTGGCAGCAGGGCACCGTCGAGATCGAGGATTGGCGACGCTCGCTTGGCGTAAGCGATGGCTCTAACTCGCCGAACGCGTGGACGCGCGCGCTCGGCCCGCCGGGCGAGGGTTGGGAGGGCCGACGGCGCCGGCGCGTCGTTGCGAACCTTGTGGCGGTGCGACGCGACCTCGGTCTCGAGGAGACCGATCGTGCCCGGGCCGTGAACGGCCGTCCTTTGCTCGACCCGGCGACGGCCGCGGTGCTCGCGCGAGGTAGAAGCGGCGAGTCAACGTCTGTTCCTCGGTTACGGGATGTTGCGCAGCTCGGGCGTGGAAGGTGAGGTCCGCTCGCGTGCCTCATTGAGGCTGACCGACCTCGCGCAAAAGGAGTGACCGAGTCGGACTTTTCGGATGTAGTCGTCCCGCCTCCCCTTTAGAAGTCTCGTCTCCCCGTGAACTCGATCCGCAGGGGCAAAGGGACTTTTTCGCCGAACACCTCCGTTCTGTCGCTCACCCGGAGAAGACTGTCGCCGTACTTGGCGAGGAATTCCCAGTTTTCGTGTGGCGGGGCCCGATATCCGCGTTAGCTACTACCGCCCTACCTGCGGTAATGCTCGAAGGAACCCTGCTCCTGGCGTGAGGAACCGTGAGATCGAGGCGCCGTCGCGTGTCGCAATAGTCCATGTCGGTGGCCCGATACTTCGCGTTGCATAGACGATTGTCAATGCAACCGGAGGAGATCGGCAGCGGACGTCCCCTGGGACTTCACCGACCCGCTAGTTGACGGAGCTTCGCGGCGCCCACCTCTCTCCACGCATCCCGAACCGCCCACGTCACCTCTAGCTGCGCAGTCCGTTAATCGGATCAGAGATCTCAGTCGGCTCTTCCCGAGCAATAAAGTCGGCGAATCCTGGAACAGTGAAGGCAATCTGTCCGTATTCCGGGGCGTAGACGAGACCCTTTGCGATCAGGTTCGCCCGTACCGGACCGAGCGAGTTCGTCTTCTTACCGAGACGAGCTGCGACCTCGCCAGCCTGGCTCGGACCCTCACCGTCACGCGCCATGGCGATTAGGTAACGACGCTCCGAGGGCGTCGCTCGGGCCCAGCGGCTCCGAAAGAGTCCTTCATCGAGAACGGACAACCCCATAGCGATGCCGCTCTGGGCGTCCTCACGTTGGATTGTCGCGGTCGACGCGTGGTTCCACGCTTCCTTGGCAAACTGCTGGATGAAGTAGGGGTAGCCGTGCGATGCCTCGATAATCATCTCGGCGGCATCCACATCCCATGCGGCCATCTCCTGTAGGCCCGGCAGCGTGACGGCGTCGAACGCCGCGTCGTGTGCGAGCGGACCGATCACTCTGTACGAGAAGAGTCGCTCCGCGTACGACTGCGCCTCAGCGAGCCGACCCGGCAGATTCGGCAGGCCCGCGCCCATCACGTAAAACGGCAGGTCCCGTTGTCCGGTCATGTGGGCCGCGCCGCAGAGCGCGGCCAGGAGACTGAGGGGAAGGTCCTGCATTTCGTCGATGGTGATGAGCACACCGACGCCGCGCTCGGACGCTGCTGCAGCGACCGAGCGCGCTAGCTCGGTGAGGTCGAGCGCGAGATTGCCCGAGTCGCCTACACCGCGAAGTGCCTCGACGTCGACCTGTACGGAAGCGACGTTCCCGATCCCCAAAGTGAACGACTTCACTGTGCCAGCGGCGCGACGCATCCGATCACCGAATCCCCACGACCCTGTCACCTCTCGAAGGGCCGCCGCGACGCCAGACGCGAGCAGCGTCCGGAACGCCGCCGCAGTCCATTCGGCCTCGCGTCGGGCTTCAAGCTGGGTGACGGCCCAACCTCTCGTTCGCCCGCGTGTGGCGAACTCGTTCAACAAGACCGTTTTGCCGACGCCCCGAAGCCCAGCAAGGACCAGCGCGGGTCCGGGCCTCCCGCTCTCCGCTTGCTCGAGAAGCACCTCGAGTTCGCGGATCTCCAGATCTCGACCGGCAAGCTCGGGCGGCCGAAGGCCGGCGCCAGGACGATAGGGGTTACGGGCCGGATCCATGTCTACATATTAATACGCAGTTATAGGCTGGATACCTATTACCTGACATTAATTGCTAGACCTCAGGTATTTTAGAATGGACGCTCCCCGACCCGTACCTTCGACGGCGCTTCGTGCCGGTCACCAGAGCCCGAGAGTGCTGCGCTCGAACTCATGTGACTTGCGGTGGTGTACGACTATATAGTAGTACTACTTCTATGAAACTCAGCATCTCAGTTCCAGAACCGCTCTGGGAAGAAGCGCGGGCGTTCCATCCCGAGCTCAATCCCTCGCGCCTTGTTCAGACGGCGCTCGAAGCGATGGCGCATGCCGAACGCACCTCCACGCTGGGGGAACGTCCGGCCGAGGTGGACGAGGCGTTCGCCGTCGCGCGCGATCGATTCATCCAACAGGCGCATGAGCGCTTCCAGCGTGGCTACGCCGCGGCCGTCGAACTCGCGGCCCATGTCGACTGGTGGGTCCTTGAATCCCTCGCCCGTGACAAATTCGACGTGCAGCAGTGGACGGATGGGCTGTTGCAGGACTTAAACAACGCGATGGCTGGCCTGATCCCGCGTGATTGGATCAAGGACTATCCCTTCGGTGCGCTCATCAAGGCTCTAGGGAGCCTCGCCGACCCGTCGGGCGAGGGCTGGAAACCGGACGCGGCTTACCTCCGTGGCTTTGCACAGGCGATGCGTGCCCTTTGGACGGAGGTGTTCGAGCGCACACCGTCCGGACTCCTCGATGTCGTTGCGAGCGACGATCAGCCAGTCGAGGAGGTGCCTATCGACGACGCGCGCTGAACCGAAACGATGCACACATAGCAAAGGGCCCGCCCGAAGGCGGACCCCTAGCCGGCCAAAGGCCTGATGCCGTCTTACGACGGCGAGTTGACACTTTCAGCGTACCCGGCACAGGCCAGCCGGCACCAAGACCGTGCGGTCGCGAACGCGCCCGCGTACCTGAAGGAGTTACACAGCCATGGTTCAAGCACTAGACCACACACGTCCGGCACTCGCTCGCGTCGAGGAGGGAACACTCGTTCTCGAGTGGTTGGAAGAGGACGACCCGGTTGTCCTACGAGTCGTCAGCGATGCCGATGACGTCGAACAGGCAGCGCGAAGCTGCCTCGAAGTGGGTGCCCGCGCTCTTGTTGCGGGCCACGCCGCCCTCGACGAGGTACTTGTCGGTCGCTCGTTTGATCGCCTCGTCGAGCGGCTCGATGGAAGCGTCGATCGAGAGGTCGGACGGATCACCGAGGCAGCAACCCAGCTCGTCGGCGAAGACGACGGCGCGCTCACGAAGATGTTCGTAGACCTCAAGGCTCAGCTCGAGGAAAGGCTGGGGGCGCTCTTTGACCCGGACTCCAAGACGAGCGCGATGGCGCTGCTCGAAGATGTCTTCTCGGACAGCAGCACGAAGGTGCTCCATACCCTCCGCGGCGCGCTCGATCCGGATGACGACGCGACTCCGCTCGGACGATGGCGGGCGGAGTTGTCCAAGGCGATCCATGAGCAGAACGAGGCGGTTCTCCGCGAAATCCGCGACCTCGCCACCGCTATGGCGGTGCGCGAGGCACGGGTCGACCTCTGGGAACGCAGCACCCAAAAGGGCGTGGCGTTCGAGGAACTCGTGGGGATGGCATTCACCGAAGTCGGAACGATCCACGGAGACATCGTCGAACCGGTAGGTCGCGAGCGCGGATGCGATGGATCGCTCGTGGGTGACATCGTCGTCACCTTGAGTCCCGACGATTGCCCGACGGGGCGCGCCGCGTTCGTGTTGGAGGCCAAGACGCGGAAGCTCACACTGCGAAAGACCCTCGACGAGCTCGACGTCGCCATGGCGAATCGGGAGTCGACTGCCGGAATCGCGGTCTTCTCCGACCGAGCGCTCGCTCCGACCCCATCATTGTTCTCCGCATACGGAGACAAGGCGGTCTTGGTCCTCGACGCAGAATTGCCCGACCCGCAAGCGGTCGAGCTCGCCTACGCGTGGGCTCGCTGGATCGTCCGCCGAGCGGGCTCCGAAGATGCGCCGGAAGCCGACGCGCGAAAGGTCCGAGAAGCGATCGATGCCGCGGTGCATGGACTCGACCGCGCCATGGGCGTGCGCCGCTGCTTCAACACGATCCGCCGATCGGCGGGGCAGGGTTCGGACGAACTAGCGGAGCTCGTCGCGGAGGTCCGCGCAGCTGTAGAGAAAGTCCGCTCACTGCTCGTACCCGAGTAGATCCGGCGGCGGTCAGATCAAGGGGAGGCGCCAAAAAAGGCGCCTCCCCTTCGCTCAATTCCGGAGTGCTGTCAACGCACAGATCGGATCGTCCGCGAAGAACCCCTCAGGGTTCTCCCAGGTTGTCTGCGTGACCACCTCGGCACTCCTGTGCATCAGGCGTGCGCTGCCCGGACGCCCCTTGTTGTGACGCCGACGCAAGCCGTCAGCGCAGGTCCAGAGACGTGCCACGAGGTCGATCCCGCCGCTCACCCCCTTCCTCGTGCTCAAGCGCATCTCACGCGCAGGCTAACAAGGACGCCGGAGGAAACGGGGGGTGCCGGGGGGTCGATCAAGACCGGCGAACCGAGCCTCAATCGGGGGTGCGCGACGCGGTGATCGACGAATCCGGGCTGTGTCGGGTCGTCTGGCTGCTCTTGCAGTCCTGCCCGGGCAAGGCCGCCGACATCGAGGCCGAGACCCTCGCCGCGTTCTTGGCCGCCGTGGCCTGCGGCGAGCCGGGCCGTGCGCGCCTCGCGTCTCGGTTGTGCCGGCTGGCGAGCATCGGCGCCAGCCGGCTGGTGCAAGGCGAGGGGGCCGAGCGCGCCCGGCCGGGCGCAGATCCGGTCTCCGCCGCGCCGCCCCGACCGTAGGGACACCCCGACCTTGTGATCGGTGCGGCGGACGCCAAGCTGATCGGGGCCACCCGGGTCGGTGACGTCGAGCTGGCAGCGGTCGCGAACGCCCTGGGGATCAGCGACAAGGTGGCCACCAACCGCGTCGCCGGGCTCAGTCGGTGCTCGTTGTATGGCTGAGTTCGGATAGGTATTCGCCGTTCGAGTTTGTGTTCAAGGTGGTCCGCACTTCGGATCAGCAACCAGTCAAGGCACTCGCTCCTTGCGGTGTGTAGCAATCGATCGGAAAACGTGTTGCCCCGCGGGGAGCGCACCGGCGCGTGGATCGTCTTAACGCCGGGTGAGGCTAAGAGCCCATAGAAGCTCGACGTGAACTTGGCATCCCGGTCCCGGACCATGAACTGGAAATGTCGGCTGGCGTCTTCGAGATCGGAAGCGAAGTCATCCAAATGTGCAGTGAGCCCTCAGCGTCGCTCTACGGACAAGGCAGTAATCTTCTGTCAGCTCCGCAACTGAGGGAGGACGTGGGACTTGGCGAGAAGGAAACGGACCCAGCCGGCGGACCTGCTCGGCCCTCTAGAGGCGCAGATAATGGCGACGGCCTGGCGCCATCCCGGTGTGAGCGGCGTCGACGCGACCGACCTGATCAACAAGAAGCGTGAGATCCCGCTCTCGCACCGGACCATCCTCACCGTGCTCAGCCGGCTCGACGCCAAGGGATACCTCACCCATGTCGTCGAGGGAAGGACCTACCTCTACACGGCGGTCGTACCCGAAGGCGAGTTCGTCGCCTGGCATGCCGAGCGGGCGGTCAAGGCACTGCTCGAACGCTACGGCGACGACACGACCATCTCCGGACTGGTCGGTGCCGCCGCCACCGACCCTGCGATGCTCGAGCGGCTCGACGATCTTCTCGATCGGCGTCGCGGCAGTGCGACGTAGCTTCTGGCTCCTCGTCACCGTCGCACTTGGAGTCGAGGCGACCGCGGCGTTCTTCGCACAACGGGTGCTCGTGCAGGTGCAGTGCTATGTGCCCGGATGGAACCCGAACGAGGCCGGCTTGTTCGCCTGCATGGAAAAGGTGCCGCTCGTCGGAAGGCGACCATGGCTCCCGGCGCTTCCTATAGGCGTGGTCGTGGTCGTGTCGGTTGGCCTTGGGGGCTACGAGTGCGTCCGACAACTGCATCGTCTTTATCGGCTGCAACTCACGCTCCGGTCCTTGGGCGAGCCTCCAGCGGGCCATGTGGACAACCTCGCCCGCTTTGGTTTGAGAGCGGTGCAAGTCGTCTCCACCGACGAGGTCCTCTGTTTTTGCATAGGGCTCCTCCGCCCGCGCATCGTGGTGTCGACCGGGCTGGTGAACCTGCTGGACCGAGCCGAGCTCGACGCGGTGCTCGCACACGAAGCTTCTCACCAGCGCCGTCGGGATCCACTGCGTCTCATGGTCGCCAGCGTCGCGATCCGAGGCCTCTTCTTCGTCCCGGCGCTCACAGATCTAGCGAGGGCCGCGCGCCTGACGACCGAGGTCGAGGCCGACGCGGCCGCGGTAGACCGATACGGGTACTCAAACATGCTACGCGCCTTGAAGACCGTGCTCGAGGCAGTCCCCCTTACACCCGCCGGCGCAAGCGCCATGGTGGCTTCCGACTTGATGAGCGAGCGAGTCCAAGCGCTCGGTGGCGATCACCCCCGCTTCATCATCCGCTGGCGCCGCTTGGTCGCGAGCATCGCGGCGCTAGTCGTCCTCTTGACTCTGGGCTTGGCGGTGCCGAGCGCGACGAAGACGCCACCGCTGGTGCCCGTTCACCGAATCGTCGTACCATCGCGCAGTTAGTGGCAGCTCCCTCCGACCGCCCTGAGCGAAGAGCCTTTGACTTGCCGACTCGTCACGACTACAGTGACGTAGTAACGTAAGACTACGAAGTAGTAGTCCTTACGAGGTACGGTGGAGGCGGGGACATGTTGCACCGAATGATCTGTTCCGCGGTAGTCACGGTCGTGCTGGCGGCGTTCTCAGCCGCTGTCGTACTCGGAACCGCGGGGTTCGCGTCCGCAGGCGTCACGAGCGTCCCAGTCGTCGTTGGCGTTCCGTCGCCCTCGCCGCTGGCCCTAATTGATTGCGCGGGTAACACCTGCCAAGCCATTGCAAACTCGGGGACGACAGTGACGAACTGGGCCACCAGCACCACTGCCCCGAACTCGGTCTGCACCTACGCCGAGTTCTTCGAGAACGGCACGATCATCGCTGAGAGCGGGACGACGTGTCTTTCCGCGGGACAGCAAGGCAACGCGGACTGGTCGGACCCAGGTAAGTTCCCAGCCGGCGCGCAGCTCTGCACAGCTTGGACCGGAGTCGCGGGAAAACCATGCAACACGATCTGACGACGCATGGCGGCTTGCACCGTCTTTGGACAGGAACCGACCAATAGGTGGGTAGTCGTAGCTGCTCTTTCTCAATCCTGCGTGAGGGAATCCATGAAGTGTCGCACGCGGAGTCTTTGATTCTGAGAAACCGCTACTCAATGCGATCTGGCGAAGAGCCCGGGACGATGTGTCCCAGGCAGGGATCACTGGGAGTTCAATAACTGAGCCATCGACGAGTGGGAGGATGAAATGCGGAAGAGCGGTGGGTGCCGAAAGATTCATCTTGTCGTTATGTCGATCCTGTTGATGGCAACAGGTATCGCGATTGCCCAGCCGAGCACAGCGGCAGTCATCGTGCCGAGTGGAATCATCTTCGACGGATCCCCCGGTGTGAACGCTCCGCCGTCGAGCCTGGGTCCATACGCAATGGCTGGCTTCGGCACTGACCCTCAACCGCTCGGCACCGATGTGGCAGGGGTCGACGACGCATCGACCGGCGCTGATATCGGTTTCTCACCATCTCTGGTCCACCTTCGCGTTGCCCAAGGGTGGGCCACATGGAGCAACGACTACACGGGAGACCTTTACGCGACCTACCCGGCGACCAGTACAACGATCTCATTGCCGCCAGGCACGAACGGATTCTATTTCTATGCTGAGCCGGATCTTTTCTCGACCTTCACCGTCACTGCGACGGCACAGAACGGCACATCCTCCGGGCCCATATCTGTACAAGGAAATGCCGGCGCTAGCTATTTTGGCTTCTATACGAACGGGTACATCTCGTTGACGAGCATCTCCATTGCGTCATCGGCCGACTTCGCGATCGGTGAGTTCGGCATCGCCAATCGATTCGCACCCGCCTTGACTGGATATGCTGCTCTGGGTGACTCCTTTGCTTCAGGAGAGGGGAACCCGCCTTACGATGCTGGTTCCGACACCTCGTCCGACAGCTGCCACCGTTCGACAGTTGCGTACGCGCACCAAGTGGCGCAGGCACTTGATCTGCCCCTTTCATTCTACGCATGCAGTGGAGCGAAGACGGATCATGTGCTCACTAGCCGGCTTGACAACGAGCTATTTGAGCTTGACCATCCGGACAGCATCAATGGCACGACTGCCCTGGCTACGGTAACGGTGGGCGGCGATAATATCGGTTTCAGCCACATCTTGATCAGCTGCATAGTGCTAGATCTGGAGTTCGAAGCGGCCGCAAGCGCTCTGGGTATCCTCAATCCCCTCAATCCCTTCTCTAGTCCGAGCTGCGTAGATAATCCAAATGATCCGACGTTCCAGTCGGACGTTACCGATGCTATTCTGAACCTGCAAGACGCAAATACGAGCTGCACCGACCCGACCACAAACGCGTTGTGCGATACGTTTCAATCGATCGCAGATAAAGCGCCGAACGCATCGGTGATCGCCACGGACTACCCGGAGATCTTTCCGAGCGATCTTGCAACCCAAGAATGCCCAGGCCTCGCTCAAATCCTGACCCCAGACGACATGAATTTCTTCAACGTCGCAACAGACCTTCTCGACGCCCAGGAAGCGGTTGCCGCAAGTCGGGCGGGGGTCAATTTCGTGTCCGTGAAGCGGGCGTTCGTCGGCCATACCGTTTGTAGCGCCGGAGAGTGGTTCAACGATCCGGTCAGCCTGCTGATCGATATCTTGAACCCGTTCAGCCAAGCGTTCAGCCAATTCAGCAGCTTAGGCGGCTCCTTTCACCCTAATAAGCAAGGCCAGAGCGCGTACGCCGCCACGATCGAGAGCTTCATCCGTTCCGCCATCTCGAGCGGCGCTCCGCTTACCGCAGCTGGACTGCCGGCCGATCCACCGCCGGTAAGCACCGGTGGTGGTGGTGGTGGTGGTGGCGTGCCCGACCCGACGACTGACTACGGGGCGCTCAACATCCTCCCGCTTTCCGCCCAGTTCAACGCGTCGTGCGAGGATGCGTTCCAAGCCGGCCAACAGGTCGAGGTGCAAGGGGACGGCTACGAGCCAGGCGCCCTGGTCACGATCACCCTCGCCTCGCCGGGATCGGCCTCGGCGGAGGACGGCTTTGCCGATGTGCTCGGTACAATCACTGCCGACTCGACCGGTTCCATCGATACCGATGTGACGATCCCGCCTTCGGCAACCGGGTTCTCGATCTCGTCTGGGGCTGCCAACGCGGTCTTCTTCGACGCGACCGGAGCCACTTCGGATCCCAACGCCGAGACGGAGGACAACAATGGGATGACGGCGTTGATCTCGCCGTCTAATCCGTGTGCTCTGCCGCCGACGGCAGCGGCAACGATCAGCCTGTCGGGCAACGACACGCCGTTCCTTCCCATCACAGGAAGCGTTTTCGAACTGACCGGACCGAACCTACCGGCCCCGAATCTGACGCCCCCCGCGCCCGGAACGTTTGCCGAGCTCGACGGCACCTCCGGTGGGACGATGACATGTCCGGCGACAGAGCCCACGGGAGTCTCGTGCGCGAACGGGGCGATCCAGGATCTGTTCACGACTGCGCCCTACACCGTGACCGAGGTCCAAACACCGGAGGGGTACGCGACACCGTCTCCCCAGACCTTCACTTCGGGAGCCAGCGGGAGCACAACGGTGGTCGATGTGTCAGACACAGCCATCGTCGCAGCGGCAACAATCAGCCTGTCGGGCAACGACACGCCGTTCCTTCCCATCACAGGAAGCGTTTTCGAACTGACCGGACCGAACCTACCGGCCCCGAATCTGACGCCCCCCGCGCCCGGAACGTTTGCCGAGCTCGACGGCACCTCCGGTGGGACGATGACATGTCCGGCGACAGAGCCCACGGGAGTCTCGTGCGCGAACGGGGCGATCCAGGATCTGTTCACGACTGCGCCCTACACCGTGACCGAGGTCCAAACACCGGAGGGGTACGCGACACCGTCTCCCCAGACCTTCACTTCGGGAGCCAGCGGGAGCACAACGGTGGTCGATGTGTCAGACACAGCCATCGTCGGGAACTACACGACCGGCAGTGGGGCTCAGAACTGTACGCTCTGTGTCCTTTCCCCCACCGGAGATGCCCTGTCGGCGACCGGGTCGTCCGCATTTGCTTGGTCCGGCTCTGCAACCGTGGATTCCACGTCGTCGTCGGCGACGACGGGGACAGGATCCGCGGTTTTTTCTGGGGGGTCCTTCTTCGGTCCCGGCGGTGTCTCACTGGTCGGCTCAGCTGCGCTCAAGACCTCGGTCCCACCAGCCTCCGGAACCGTATCTGACCCGTTCTCGTGGTTCACCTATCCGTCCGGGTCGGGGTCGTCTTCGTCGCTCTCAGTGAGTGGATCCTCGACAGAGACGGCTTCTCCCGGTGTCTACTCGACAATCAGTGTGTCGGGTTCTGGGCGACTCACCCTGTCTCCGGGTGTTTACATCGTGACGGGATCGCTGAGCGTATCGGGATCCGGCAAGGTGACCGGGACGGGCGTGACCATTGATCTCGAGTGCTCCTCGTTCCCGTCTCCATGTGCGAGTGGGGGAGCCGGTCTAAACCTCTCGGGCAGTGGGGGCCTCGACATCACGGGTGGGGCTATCGGCCCCGGAGACGGGTTCGCTCTCCTGGCCGACCACGCCGATGCGAACTCCATCTTGGCCACGGGTACCAGTAGGCTTTTGCTGGTTGGCAATGTCTACATCCCCGACATGGCTCTTCAGGTCACCGGCAGCTCAGCAGTGGCGGTCAATACGGGTGAGCTTGTCGTCGATGAAGCTTCTGCAACGGGCGCGGCTTCCGTCAAAATCACGGACGGCTGAATTGGACACCGGGCACAATTCGATGAAGCGACGGCCTTCGGCCCGCCATACTCTGAACGTCATCTCCCTGAGGGCGCCTGTCCGTTCACTCCTGTTCCTGGTACTCATGGCGACCGCGGGAGTGGTGCTCGCGGCATGCGCGCCTGGACCCCCACCTGGGACCGGCGATCCGGGGAACGTTCGCCTACACGAACTCCAAGCCGACCCGGTGGTCAAAGAGCTTCCACCCGACTCACATCTGATCTCTCGGACGTCGTCGCCGGCGAGCTGGGACACCACATACGGCGGCTGGAGCGGACCAGCGGTAACGGTCGAGTTCACCTCGTCGCTCACCATTCAACAAGTCTTCGACTTCTACGCGACGCTGGCAGCAAAGGCCGGATGGCAGGCGAACGGATTCTCCGACTTCGGACTACCAGATGAGTGGACCAAGACATACCAGTCCGACAACCAAGCGGATATGGAGCTGTACTGGGGAGGAGAGCGCTTGCCCCTCCGCAGCAGCGTCGACTCCCAGCCCTACAACCTGGGAATCGGTGACTCGGCAATCGTAACGACACCGGGCTAAGGGTGGTTGCTATGACATCCAGAGACCGGGCGTCTGGGACGTTCCCGGTCTTGACCAGGGAGCGCAGGACGAACCTGAAGGGTGCAAGCACGCGATTTTGCGTCTGGATGCCGAGATTGCCGGCTGACGATTCCAGGTTTTGCGTGAAGGGTGCAAGCACGGGACTCTGCTTCTTTGTCCAACTGGCGGAGCGAAAGTCCACGGTGTATCGGGTCGACAAATGCTGTCGTGTGCGCGTCAACCGAGAGACGAAGCGCGGGCACTCGCTCTCGTCCGAATCGGCAGCGCGTTGATGACGGTCGAGAATGCGCGGGCGTGCGTTCGCCGATGTCTCGTTTGGTCAGGCCGCGATGCTGTACTCCGCTCAGCGATTGAGCCGACGGTTCGGCTGGCAGCCACATTGGCAGCCAAGAGATTCGATATCAACCGACACCGGTCGACAACCACCGAACACGGTCCCAGGTCGCAGGCTCAAATCGACGCTAGTCGACACGCCGAGGGTACCTACGGATCAGCTGTCGGCTTCGTCTGAGTCGGAGTTCAAGGCGCTTAGGGTCGACTCAATAATAACTACCTGACTTTGAGGGTACATCTATCGAGATGCGGTTCCGGGGGCGCGGCGTAGGTGAGCGCCTCGTAGTCCTGTTGTCCCAGTAACTCCGAGGTGTTTGACGTGTCGTCCCGATCACCGAAATGGGAGCACGGCCGAGGTATTATGAGAGAGTTACTCCTAACGAGGAGGAATGCTCTCATTATGAGGACCGAGCGGTACGACCCCGAGACGCTGATCACCTTGCTGCGACAACGAAAGATCGCCACCATGGAGGACCTCAAAGAGGCGCTCGGCACCAGCGCGGACGCCACGGTCTTCCGCAAGCTGGCCCTGCTGGAGTACCGCACCAGCTACTCGCACCGGGGTCGGTACTACACCTTGGACGAGCTCGCCCGTTTCGACGAGCTGGGGCTGTGGTCGTTCCGCCAAGTGTGGTTCAGCCGCTTCGGGACGCTCGTGTCGACCGTGGAGGCCTTGGTCGTGGCCTCCGAGGCCGGCTACGACGCGGCGGAGATGGAGGCGTTGCTCAACGTCGAGGCCGACCAGGCCCTGCTCGAGCTGGTGCGCTCCGGCCGCCTGGCGCGCCAGCAGGTGGCTGGCCGCTATGTCTACCTTGCAACCCAGGCGGCGGCGCGACGCGCCCAGCTGGCCGCCCGCTCGGTCTACGACGCCGAGGCCAGCCGCCTCTCCCTCGGCCCGGGCTTGCGGGTGCTGCCTGACGAGCTCAAGGCGGCCATCGTGCTCTTCTACAGCCTCTTGGACGAACGCCAGCAGCGGCTCTACGCCGGGCTGGAGGCCATGAAGGTCGGCCACGGCGGGGACGCCCAGGTCGCCGAGCTGCTCGACATCGACCCCGGCACCGTCGCCCGGGGCCGCCAAGAGCTGCTCGCCGGCGAGATCTCCCCGGGGCGGGTGCGCCGCCCGGGTGGGGGGAGGCCGTCGGCAAAAAAAGCGTCCCCGAGGTGATCGAGGCGATCGGCCGCCTGATGGAGCATGACACCGCCGGCGACCCGGTCAGCGGTGTGAAATGGACCAGGCGCACCACCGAGAAGGTCGCAGCCGAGCTGGGCGCGGCCGGCATCGTGGTCTGCCCCAACACCGTCGCCAAGCTCTTGAAGGGCCTCGGTTACCGGCTCCGGGCCAACGCCAAGAAGCTCAACCGGCAAAGAGACCCCGGCCGCGACGCCCAGTTCGCCTACATCGCAGCCACGCGCGAGTCCTTCGCCCAGGCGGGCCTGCCGGTCGTGAGCGTCGACAGCAAGCACCGGGAGCTGGTCGGGGACTTCAAGAACCCCGGTGCCACCTGGGACACAGAAGCGGTGTTGGTCAACGACCACGACTTCCCTTCCCAGGCCAAGGGCGTCGCCCTGCCCTACGGGGTCTACGACGTCGCTGCCAACCACGCCTGTGTCTCGGTCGGCACGACCCACGACACCCCGGACTTCGCAGTCGACAACCTGGCCAGGTGGTGGGCCTGCCACGGGCGCCGCCACTACCCCGGGGCCACCGAACTGCTCGTGCTCGCCGACTCCGGTGGCAGCAACGGGGCACGCACCCGGGCCTGGAAGTACGGGCTCCAGCACCGCCTGTGCGACCGGCACGGCCTCACGGTCACCGTTTGCCACTACCCGAGCGGCGCCTCGAAGTGGAACCCCATTGAACATAGGGCATTCTCGGAGATCAGCAAGAACTGGGCGGGCCGGCCGCTAACCGACTACGAGACCGTCGTCAACTACATCAGCACCACCCGGACCAAGTCAGGGCTCCGGGTCGACGCCCACCTTGTCCGGGCCGACTACCCCACTGGCACCAAGGTCAGCGACAACGAGATGAAGGACCTATCGGTCCGCCATCACGACACCCAGCCCAACCGCAACTACACCATCAGCCCCAGGTGACTGACTATCCGAAAGTGGGAAGTTGTTCTTGCGTCAGCCCTTAGCTGCTCGGTGAGTGTCCGGACGATTCTGGCAGCCGAGCTGAAAGCCCATAAGCCCAGCATCAGCAGCCGCTGACGGGCGCCAGCCGAACAGCGGCTCAGTACGCGACCACGACTCGACGCCGACCGACAAGCCGACGACGTCTACGGGTACGGACGCATCGTGGGACCAATGTCATCCCGCGGATATCCCGGGGCCGCTGCCGTTCGTGCGTGTTCGCCACTGACCACGCACCCACTGTGACCTGCCACTTCTGTACGATGTAGTTCGCCGCCGTACGTTCCTGCCAGCCTTCCAAACTGGCCAACGCGCGGCGACCTTGACAGCGGAGGAGCGGTCGGATCGGAGTGCAGCGACCGGGGAACTTCAGCTGATGGTGCCCGAACGACAATGCGGCGTGCGCCTGCGCGTCAACCGCTCGCCACGGCGCGTGACACTCTATGGAAAGACTGGGATGTGAGGCCGGCTCCGCTCGAGGCCCCGGAAGAACCCGTACAGGTCAGTACTCCGGGCCTTTGCATTGCTGACCGCGCACGTTAGTGAAACCACGCCACAGGACTAAAGGACGTCAGGTGGCCGCCTGGCCTCGGGCGAACCGAATTAGGTCGGAGTAGTCGCCGCTGGAGGCGGCCTTGACGAGCGCTGCGATGTACGCCGTGCGGACTGAGCCGTCGACGTCGAGGCTTGCGCTACCCCAGGCGAAGGGCTCACGTCCGATGGCCACCAGATATAGGTCGGCCATCATCCGCGTGCAACGACCATTGCCGTTGGGGAAGGGATGGACG
>Ga0224557_1001880_pt1 | contig 19094 bp, 19 predicted proteins | sample 714S31014metaG_FD_180677 | JGI IMG/M metagenome (GOLD analysis project Ga0224557, IMG submission 180677) | Peat soil microbial communities from Stordalen Mire, Sweden - 717 S3 10-14 | ecosystem: Environmental > Terrestrial > Soil > Wetlands > Peat | place: Sweden: Norrbotten County, Stordalen...
GATGCAATTCCTGTACCCACATCTCTGTGGCAACGGGAACGCTCACAAACGCGACGCCAACTGAAGTGAGGAAGGCAAGGGGGGACCACGCTCCGAAACGGGTTCACGCGTATAACCTGCGAGGCGGCCTTCCGTGAACTCAAATGGCACTAATTCCCTACCGTTAGCGTATTTATTAGCTACCGCGAGGACGTATTTCGGCAGATAGGATCGGCCTTCATACGTAAGATTGTACTTCACGGACTGGCGGTGCCAAGGGACACCTGATTGTGCGATCTCCTCGATCGCTTGAATGACGTGCTCCCGCCCAATGTTCTTCGGGACATGATCAGTTCAGTCCTTGCACTAAGATTCAAAGTCCATTCTAAAGCCTAAACACGTGAAACTCGGCAGCTCTGACTTGAGGCTTCCGTTTTTAAATGGGATGAAACAACTGCACTTGCGGCATGAATGTTGACCCATTCACCTCCATTACGCCTATTGGACGCGGGTTAGGGCTTTGTGATCTGCTGTGATTACGCCAGGCTGGCTAGAGGGTCCAGGCCAACTTTGTTGTTCATTGCCTTGGCGGGGATAGTTCTGGAAGGTTGCTGCGAAGACACTGCCGACAAGTACTGCATAGGTGTCGTATTTGCCGAGGGTCGTGCAGCTCTTCTTCATGGTTGTCTTCGTTTTCTGCCTTAATTCTCGCGTCCGATTGGAAAAAGAGACCATGGACTCTCCCGAATTCGATCGGCGATCTTCGCCGTGTAAAGGCTCGTTTTTTGAAAGTGCAACGTCGGCAAAAAGCTCTGAGTAATGATCAACAGCTAACATAGCGAAGAATGAGGTCGGTGCTGGACTCTTAATCGTTGGGATTAGCCTCGCGTGACTAGGGCACCTCTGCGCACAAAGAAGCAGATTGCTCTTCTTCGTATCAGCTCATACAAAGTTCATATATTAAGATACACTATGTTAGTGATTGATAACTAACATAGTGATGGACATGGCAACCAAGCGCAAGAACTCCGAGATCAGAAGAGAGGAGGCACTCAGTTTAGCTATGAAGATCATCCACGAAGAAGGCATACACAGCCTCACCCTTCGCCGTATAGCCGAAGGCTTAGAGATATCCGAGGCTGCCCTTTTTCGTCATTTCAAGGACAAGGAAGAGATGATCAACCTTCTGGCTACAAAGGTGTTCGATCATTACATAGTCAGAGAGTCAAATGGGTACGAGGACGTCGAAGCAGGGCTTCTCAAAATAATGATAAATCAATTCTCATCCTTTCAGGGAACGCCTGAAGCGACGTCCGTGCTGTTCCAGGAGGAGATTTTCCGAGAGTACCCGGCAGTCAAAGCACGCTTCGACGAGAGACGGCATCAGAGGGCGGACAGAATTGCGAGGATGGTCGGGGATGCAAAGGCCAAGCACCGGGTCGCGAAGGCCGTTGATCCGGACACTTTCGCCCTGATCTATATGGGCGCGATGCGCACCGCGGTCCTTGAATGGCGGTCTGATGGATGCACTTCCGACCTCGTCAGCAAGGCTGACGCCCTCCATTCGCATCTGATTCGCATCTTGCGGGAGGGCTGACCCGTGGCGGCTCTCAACCACCCCCTCCTTGTAGGAGTGGTTTATATTGCGACTGTCTCGCCTTGGTCTTAATCTTTGGCTTATTAAAGATTTAAATTAGATCCAACGAGGAGAATTAAAAAATGGCAACAAAAGAAAAAATCGACATGTTCTGCTATCAGTGCTCCCAAACAGCTGGGGGAGAGGCCTGTACCATAAAGGGCGTTTGCGGAAAGGAGCCGACAATCGCGCGGTTGCAAGACAACCTGCTCTTCGCTATTAAGGGCATCAGTTCCTATCTGTACCATGCACGCGAGCTTGGATATACCGACGATGTCGTCGACGCCTTCATCGAACGCGCGTTCTTCTCGACGCTCACGAACGTCAACTTCGACGCCATGGAGTACGTCAAGCTCGCGCTCGAAGCCGGCGAGATGAACATAAGAACCATGCAGCTGCTCAAGAAAGCCCATATCGAACACTACGGCGAACCTGTTCCCACACAAGTGCAGACCGGGACCGTCAAAGGCCACGGCATCCTCGTCACCGGCCACGACTTCAAGGTGCTTGAGGAGCTCTTGAAGCAGGTCGAAGGTACGGACGTAAACGTGTACACGCACTCAGAGATGCTTCCGGCGCACGGCTACCCCGGCTTGAAGAAGTACGCCAACCTCGTCGGCAACCTCGGCAAGGCGTGGTACGACCAGCGGCAGCTGTTCCCCCAGTACGAAATGGCGATCCTGGGGACCACCAACTGCTTCCTACCGCCTAAGGAGGATATCAAAGATCGCATGTTCTCGACTGGTCCCGTGCGCCTGCCGGGGGTACAAAACATCGAGGGGTATGACTATGCGCCGGTCATTGCAAAGGCCCGGTCGCTGCCGGAGCTCCCCGACAAACCGGGTGATTATGTGCTCACCACCGGTTTTTCGGCGTCAGTCGTGCTGTCGCTCGCGGACACCATCAAGCAACTCGTTGAAGACGGCAAGATACGTCACTTCTTCCTCGTGGGCGGCTGCGACGCCCCCATGAAGAAGGGTGAGTATTATCGCGAATTCGTGCAGAAGCTCCCTAAGGACACCATCGTCCTGACGCTCGCGTGCGGAAAGTTTCGCTTTAACGACCTTGACCTGGGCGACATTGAAGGCGTTCCTCGTTTGATCGACCTCGGTCAATGCAATGACGCGATCGTCGCCGTCGAGATAGCGCAGGCACTTGCTGGCCTCTTCGGCGTGGGAGTCAACGAGCTGCCGTTGACGCTTGTGGTGAGCTGGATGGAACAAAAGGCGGTCGCCATTCTCTGGAGCCTGCTCGCGCTCGGGTTAAAAGGCATCTACCTCGGTCCGATCCTGCCAGGCTGGGTCAACGACGACATTCTGAAGCTCCTCGTCGATTCCTACGATATCAAGCTGATAAGCACCCCAGAAGAAGACATAGCAAAGATGCTGGCTTAGGATGACGCCCGAATTGCACAATTCCTGACGTGATCCTCTACAGACAAGGAATGCACGCGCGGGATCTTCCTGCGCGTGTTCATTCTTTTTCTAGTGTATTGTTTGACTAGGAACGGCCGAACGCCGACAAATTAGAGGTATGAACATGGGCGAAATTGAAATGTACAAAGGGACAGCTCTTGCCTTAAAAACTCTCATCGAATACTCGGTTGACTCTATCGTAAGTAAAACTTTGATCGATACCAAAGCGGGCACTATCACGCTGTTTGCGTTCGATGCAGGGCAGGGCTTGAGCGAGCATGCCGCACCGTACGATGCGGTTGTACAGATCATCGATGGCAATGCTGAGATTACAATCGGAGGTAACGCTGTGCATGCTAATGAAGGAAATATGGTCATCATGCCCGCAAACGTTCCTCACGCGCTTCAAGCCATAAGCCGTTTCAAGATGCTTTTGACAATGATTCGCGCCTAGGCGTTGATATGAGTCACGGCAGTATTGAGAATGACGCAAGAAAATGAGGAAGATCTCTACACGAGCGAGAAGCTGTCGAGAGTCAGAAGCTGATTGGCAAAGTGACGCGACTGAGGCCTGGTAGTTTTGAAAAGAGACTTTATCCGAATTAACGAAGAAAAATGTACTGGTTGTGGCAGTTGCGTTACTGGATGTCCTGAAGGTGCCTTACAGGTAATTGATGGGAAGGCCAGACTTATAGGTGATTTATTCTGCGATGGTTTAGGGGCCTGCATTGGGGATTGCCCGGAGGGCGCTATAGAAATTGAAACAAGAGAAGGCGAACCGTATGATGAACACACGGTTATGGGCAATATCGCAAAAGCAGGACCTAATGTCATAAAAGCACACCTGAGACATCTTAAAGGGCATGGCCAAGAGGATCTTTTAAATGAAGCCCTTGATTTTCTAAAGGAAAACAACATTGAAATTCCGGATTATGAAGAAGAACCAATGGCCTGCGGTTGTCCCGGTTCAATGATGCTGGATTTACGTAAATCTGACAACCAGCGGCATGAACAGGTGATGTCAACTTCAGAACTCGGAAACTGGCCCATACAGTTACAGCTTTTAAACCCCAACGCACCTTACCTGAAAAATGCTGATCTTTTGTTGGCGGCCGATTGCGCCCCATTTGCCTACGCTAATTTCCATCAACGATTCTTAAAGAGTAAGGTTTTGATAATTTTCTGCCCCAAACTGGATAGGACAATAGAGGAATACGTGGATAAATTATCTGAAGTCTTCACGAAACAGGAAATAAAATCGATTTCCATCGTGCATATGGAAGTTCCGTGCTGCTCAGGTCTTGGCATCATAGTCCAAAGGGCACTGGAAAAAGCTCAAAAAAACATAATAATTAAAGATTACACGATTTCTATAAATGGGCAAATAATATAGCGCTCTAAATAAAAGATTGGATAGACCATTTTTCTAAGAAATTGTACGCCGGGACTGGGATTTGAACCAAGGACGAGCAGCTGCTCAACAGGATTTCGAAGCCCTACGACCGCTCATTGAGGCTACGAAGCAGCAGTCAAAAATATATGATCGAGCATATATAAAGGCTGTAAAACCGATACAATTTTTACATATTTTGAGAAGTGTCTAAGACCGTCACGTGCCGCGCGATTCTTGAGCCTGTCGTTAGTGTCCGGACGCGGTTAAAGTATTACGATTGACACATTATCACGACGTCATGAACCCGGGTGATGAGAAAAAGAAGAGTAGATAAGCAACCGTTTAGACGGTTTTTATCTCAATGTGCTAATACGCATTATACGTGCCAAGGCAGTTTTGATATCACCGCTATTTTTTTTATGCTTCTTACTGGGTGCGCGAATCCTGCCCAAGTCGTAGGATGGTCACCAGATTGGCCTAGACTGTAGGTGTTGATATTTGACGACTGCTGGATTACACAAGCCGACAGTAAAATATGAGAAATATAATCGAACACATAGGTAAATTTTAGCAATCGGAGGATAATTAGTATGCAAGGAGAGACCACTTCGGACTCTGTCAAAACAGAGATTGTACCACAGACAAAGGCGCACCCACATCACCATGCCAGCCCGTTGTTTGATCACGAACATCATCCGTACCAGCCACGCAATGTCAATCTGCTTCATGAAGCTGAGCAAAAGGCGACTGGCGTCAATACGCGGATTGCTGTTGGGCTTACTAAGACTGTTGGTACGATGTGGACGGCATATACGTTTGGAGCGCTTGCTGTCGTTGGATTGATGGCCATCATTGGCCTACTTAGCCCCATCGTCGCCTTACTCGTTGTATGGATTTCGCAAACATTCCTTCAGCTGACCTTACTACCGATTATTATGGTTGGGCAGAACGTCTTAGGACGAAAGTCTGAACTTCAGGCTGACGAACAGTTCAATACGACTATGAGCAGCTATAACGATATTGAACAGGTTATGCAACATCTCTCCGCTCAAGACGCGGAACTGCTGCGCCATACTCGTATGCTGATCCACCTGCTGGAGAAAAACGGCATCTCGCTGCAACAACTGGAGGCAGAAGTCAGTTCTAGCAGTCATTTGGCAGATGGTTTTGCCCAGTCTCAGTCGGCAACTGATGTTCCCGCTACTTCAGCTCCTGATGAAAGTGAGAAGTAGGATGCATAAGCGAAACAGCGGGTTGTGGAGCGATATTTTATTCTGAAATGATTTGCTTTGTGCACGAATCACAAGTGTTTTGTCCGAATCTGCTCCGGTTAAGATTATGTTAATGCCTGAAATCTCACTAACGCAAGAAGACTTCAAGCATCTTCGCAAGTGAGAAATCCTAAATGGAGGGCTCTAATGTATCTGATTGTAAAAAGAACGATGGGCTCGGCCGGATTCGAACCGGCGACCTCCGCCGTGTAAAGGCGGAGGATTCAGCACTTGAGAAGGCGTTTTCGCGTATATCTGGACTGCTTTTGGAAGTCGACGAGACAACTACGAGGAACGCAAGCGCTCCATCGTGAACCGTCTGGTAGACGCGCGTCGGCAGCCCTATAAGCCCTGAGAACCTGAATGGGAGGCGGATTGTCGGGTAGTCATATCCCGCTTTTGCGTGGTGCGCCAAGATTTTGCCCTCGAACCGCGAGTCGGTCGACTGGTTTTTTCGCTTGGTGCTCTTACAAACGGCGTGTAGTGTATTGATCGCCATCAAGATTCATCTCCGCTCGTGGTAGGAACCCGCAAGTATTTATCAGTTATGAGATGTATGAACCGTAGATGAAACGCGATGACAGGGCGACCATCAGCGTAAGCAAGAAGACTCACGCGGATTTCGAGAAGTACCGGGCGAAGCTGAGCGCTGACAGGAGAAAAGTCCAGACCCAAGAGGAAGTAGTGAGGGCACTTCTCGAAAAGGCGAACGATTAACCGTACGTTAAAAGCTACAGTTGTTTACAAGGCACCTTTTGAGCCGTGAAACGGGGGGAGATATGGGACAAAAGACTCACGAAATGTAGGCGGGAAGATCGTTTTCGAGGACTGGCCGTCACCGATCTCTGTTGCTCGATTTGTGGCTGGAGAAAAGAGAAGGGATTAGCCTATGGTAGATATTCAGCTAGTTTTTGATGGCATAACGTTGGCGGCCTCCATCGTTGTAGTTATCGGTGCAATCGTCGCCGTTTATGTAGCTTGGTCTTGGACGAGGTTTGCTCGCGGCGAATGGACTATCCGAAAAATAAGTTTTTTTCCGCCGCAAGCTGTCGAGAGAATATTCAATGTCGAAATGAGTTTGTGGCAAAAAGCAGCTCTGGGAGAAACGCTCCCACAAGAGACGCTGAGCATTCGTGTTTCAAAAGACGAACAATGGACTCCAGTGAAAGGTTTAACGGGTGTAACTTTGAGGCGAAGGGTACTCCCGCCAGCCGTGCTCGTTAATTTCGTTGTAGTAAATCCCAGCATCATTCCGGCAGCGATAACAGAGGTGACTTTAATGATCAGGTACCTCGTTGATGAGAGCACCTACAAATTCGCACCGACTCACTACGGGAAGAAGGAAGGCGTCGATAAACCCGGGGCACCTGCACGCGTTCAATTTGAAGATTTTTGGAGGCCAATTCTAATCAAACCCGCGACGTGTAGCACTCATCGGCTTGTATTCGCACCTGCGGAGCTGATGTCTTCGATTACCGCGGGGGAGAACGACAAGATATTCACTGATCTCGTAGTGGGGAAATATGAATGCTCGCTTGAGCTCAAGTTTGAACGCTTGTGTAGACTAATGAAGAAGCGGGGCAAATCGAGACGCATCGTCCGCGTAGTCGATATTGGCGAACTTTCTGTCGAAGAGTGGAAGCACGATAAAGAAGTTGTTGTGTGATCAGCTGATCTGAGCGATTGATCAGTGAGCGCAGAGGGCCGCAAGCGCTAACGCAGCGTCTCCAGCAATCCGTACGTCGTCATCATCTAAGAGTGGAACGACGTGATCCACCGCTTCCTTCACGCCTATCTCAGCTAGCGCGCGTAGGGCATTCTCGCGGATTAGCAGGTCGTCAAGCTCCAGCACTTTTATCAAGTACTCAGAAGCAGGAGCGCCGATGTTCTTGATGGCAGCAAGGGCGTACTCTTGAGCGTTAGGAACAGAAAAATGGCTAATTATAGCGTATATCGCATCCTTCCCACCCATTCTACCGAGAGCGGACAACCCCTCTTTTTGAATGGTTTCAACGCTCATGTCTCGTCTAGCTTTCACCGCAGTCAAAACGTTGATAATAGGGCTGAGTGCTTTGGGGTTGCCTAAGTGCCCCAGTGCCCATATCATATTTGTTACCGCTTCAGCGCTATATTTGTCGATATCGTTCTTTTCCACGTTTAGTCGGCTGATAATGGCGTCGACTATTTTCTCATCTGCCATGAACTTCCTCCTTTTAGGTTGGTCTAATCATACAAACACCAAGGGCTTAACCGCTTCGAATCGATTTGCCGATATTCAGCTATTTCCTTTGGCTTTCTTTACTTGTCTCCGCAAAAAAAATGTGGCCAAATCGTCACAACTTTATACGCTAGCGTGTAAGTACCTAATTCAGCTTGATTTGGCGTGGTGTTTCTGTGCCATCTAATAAAGAAGAATCACACTGGAAGTCCGAGGATCTTTGCATACCTATCTATCTAAACCAGCAGATAGTTTTTGACCAACTTGCTATACTGCAAGACGGCTTTAGCAGCGTTCAAGAGATACGGACGTCCACGTTGGAAGCAGATAGCCAACAAACTGGACTTTCCGGATCAATTACAGCAGGAATTCTAAATCTCGTGGGCGTTACATTTGGAGCAGGCCGCAGCAAAACAACAGGATCTACACAGCAGCACGAGACGTCAACGCAAAAAGTACATACTCCTGCGTCGCTGTTTGCGCAACTTCGAAAAGCTCTGAACGACAATGCGTTACTCTACCAAGTAAGGGCATTAAGCGACCTTGACAATTTAGAAAGCGGTCAGTTTGTTGAGTTCAAAGCAATGCTAAGAAAGAATCCTATTGTTGAGACACTAGAATGGCTGAAGAACGCGTATGAACTCGCCAGTCTGCTAACCGGCACTGACGGTCAGCAACAAGGCCATAAGGATAAAAACCGCCAGAAACAGAGTGTGGATCCGTTAACACAACAGCTAGACGCGATGCTGAAGGGGGTCAGTCAAGAGAACTCAATGGAAGTAATTGGCGATATACAAGGCATTGACGGCGCACGAGCAGTACTTTCTGCGCAAACGGCATATTTTAACGATCGCAACGCAACGGAAATTGTGGATGGAGAATTTTACGTCATTGGAAAAACAGTGCGCGTTCTCAAATCTACCAGTGATTCGGATGATTCAATCAATCTTCTGCGTAAGACCACTTTCGGCCGACTTGACGAGAGTATTTTTCAATCGCTGGCAACAGCCATAAGACAGGGTGAGCTAAAACAATTTGAATTGCCACCATTTGAGAAAGAACTCCACGGGCCTGCAATACAAGTGATGCCAATAGCAATATTCACCTAGGGTGAAACTGAAAACAAGATTCGCTTTTTACCGTTGGCTTTTATGACGCATTCACCGCGCAAATCTTTTAGGCCGTCCATTAATGATCAGACGGGCCGCTTTGAGCAGGCGCATTTCGAGCAGATGGCGCCCTTTCTTTCATCCACTAGTCAGTACCGCCTACGGCGGTCCCTGAGATACGGAAAGTGCTCCGGAGCCACCCTTTCGCCAGATCATTGAAGTGTTGCAGCAGGTGATGTGCACACACGACGCAGAAAAGTTTGCGATTTCTGTGTTCGAAATGGTAGAGTAGCTTTATCGTAGATTACAAGAAGCTACTGTTTGACATTGCTTCTAAAGATGGTGTTTGAACGTGCTCCTGTCGAAGTTAGAACTGTTGACGCGTCGAATTATTGAGGAGACGACTTCACACATCAACAATGGAGAAGAAAAGGAATTTGCGAGAGATTATCTCAAACCCGAATTTTATGAGTTTAGCTATGAGCCTTACGGAATTCGTTACTCCGTAGACTTAGTACGTCAGGAAGAGATCGAATGGAGTCCGTTCGATCGGGCGCTTTTTGTCCAAAATGTTATAAGAGCGCTCCCGGAATATGAAGAGGTTCAGAACGCAATACGAAAAGAGTGTCCAACTAATGAAAAGAACTGGAGGGCGGCCGTCGCTTTAGTTGGTTTTGCAGAAAGCATTGCATCTAAGACTTACGAAGGAAAATCAGGCAAGGTTCTGGACAAATACATCTCCATTCTTATTAACGATTTGAACGGAAACCCCATTGAATGGAAGTGCAAATCGTGGCTGACGGGCATCTGGCTAGAAGAGGAATCGTATGAGGTCTTGCCCGGATTAAGCATTCGAAGGCCGAAACCAATAGACCTTGAAGAAGAATGGGTACTCAGCATCGAATCGATGAAACACTTCGGTTATAAGGAAGAGTTTGACCCTCTTATCCCTACTATACTAGATCCCGGAAGCAAATACGGACGTTTGGCTAGTCCACGCAAAGGCGGGAGTCTCGATCGGCGCACCGTTCCAAAGTTGTCGGCGATTTTGAAGCTGGCATGTAGAGCGCGAGATAGCTACGAGGTCTCTCGCAGGGTTGCCCTTATTCTAGATTGCATGACATTTTTCGGAACAGGCGCTGCATTCCAAATTGAAACTGCAATGCACCCCGAGTCTTTTGCCGAGACCCCCTTCACAAGCGCCGGACCTGCAAGAATCCCCTTTGAATCTGACGAGAGAACGCCTTTTCGGCATGAGTATCGGGGCGATTATTATCAATACGAGCTTGATAAGCCCGATATCCCAAGGCTTGCAGCATTCATTAAAGAAATGAGAGCATTGTATCCTGGCCATGGGATAGTATACAGTTTGAAGATAGACAGCCCCGTCACTATCGCTTTTCGGAGATACCAAAGCGCATTCTTGTGGTCAGGAGAGAGTGGAATTGCTGGCCAAATTGCTTCTGCGATGATGGCCTTAGAAGCACTCCTGCTTAAAGAAGAAGAACGAGCAGAGCTTGCGTACAAACTAAGTCTAAGGACAGCAGCGCTGTTGAAATTCTACGGGTTTGATCCGATTGAAGTTTATCACGATGTAAAAAAATCATATAATATAAGAAATAAATTCGTGCACGGGTCAGTCAAGCTAACGATTCCAGATGAGGACGCCTTACAGCGAGCAAAAAAAGCGCTCACATACGCACGCAATGCCCTCCTTCTCTTTCTGCAGCTCAAAATCTGTAGCGATAAAGACGAAGCAGGTCTAGGTAAAGAGGCTTTTATTGACGAGATAGACGAATCTTGGCTGCAACAAAGTGAGCATTCGGAGTTGGGCCAAAGGCTGTCAAAACTCAGGTTGTCAAATAACGCAGCAGGCCAGACTGATTCAGCATGACATGTGGTTTCGGTCAAACGATTACTTGCCCTTGTGTTTAATACTATGAAGCCAGCTTGCACGCGTGCTTCGCAATTCTTCTTCCCGGTTATCTGGGCCGTTTGTGTAGAACAATCATAACTCGATTCTAATCCCTTTTGCCGTGAGAATCACATTGTCGTGGAAGTTCTGAAACACCTCCGGGCGCTGGATATGCACCAGGATGAGCACTCCCGGCTGCGCGGTCTCGACCACGGCTCGTATCTCGACGCAGTTGACGTGCCCCACCGCACCGGTTGGCTCTCTAAGTGACACGTGCGCCCCAGGTCTAGTGAAATTCCTGATACACCTTGTCGAAGCTAATGCCAGCAATCGTCTTTTTCCGATAGAACAGTTTCTTCTCTTGAACGGCGGTCTGCAATTGTGCATTCGAAATACCGTTTTGCAGCGCTAGGTACGCTTCCATGAACGCCGCGAGGTCATCAGCAGCTTTCACGAGCTCTCCGTCGACCGGATTATATCGGTCACCGTTGTACGACGCGCTTATCTCATCAGAGGTTGTGTGGCGTACCTGCGCGTCAATCGTCACTTTTGAAACAAACTCGTCTTCCGTAAACATGCGCATCTCGGGTTGCCACGCCTTTGGGATGAGCTCGGGCCCGTAAATTCTGCGCTCCATCTCTTCCCGCTCAAAGTCCTTCACGAAGCGGTCGAGGCCCGTGGCCGCCCTCTTGACGGGACTGATGATGTCCTTGGTGAGGACTTCGGGCAGGTCGTGGAAAAGGCCGGTGAAGTAGTTGTTCGCGCAGCGCTTGGGACACGCGTCGATCTCGAGTGAGAACAGGTAGGAGAGGATCGCCACGATGAGCATGTGGCCGAGCACGGAAGTCCGCGGGACCCGGTAGAGTTGCCCCCATCGTACTTGAAATCGAAGCCGTCCGCACAAGTCGACAAAGCTCCGATAGGTCGGGAAAAGGGCGAGGTAACGCAGTCCTTCGACGTCAGCTAGCGCCTCCTGGCGCCTCTGCAAGCCCCGCCTTGCGGTGGGCGACGAAGCCTTCGAGTTCAGGTTTGGAAAAGTATAGTTTAAGAACGGCAGACAACGCAGACGGACTAGGGAGTTCTTCTATTCCAGCTCTTTTGGCAGGAGCGCGGACTGCGCCTTTGTCGGCGTCTTGAATGGCTAGTATGGCGTCGAGATCAACTGTCTTGACCCGTTCGACTTTCTGCAAATCCTCATCCGAAAGCGCTTCGTCTGAAACCAGCTCTTCCGCGAGATATTCGCGGCTGCGCATCTTCCCGTCCAAACTACGATGATAGTGGACGTAGCTGCCGCCAAGGTCGACTACGTAGTCGTCTGCCTGCTGTTCTTTCCCCGTTTCGTCGCCGTCAGCAGAAGTTGGCAACTCTTCGTCGGTTGGCAACTTTTCTTGCTTGCCCTCTTCGTCATCCGACACGCTTCCAGCCCCCGAATCGTAAAAAACAGATGGGCTCGGTGTGATTCGAACACACGACCTTCGCCGTGTAAAGGCGAGGGTCGATCCGCGCTTGTTTCCCCCATGTCAGGTCGCGGTGAAACAACCACAAGAAAGGCAAGCGCCCCATCGTGCACCGTTTGATATATACGCGTCGGCAGTCCTGCAAGCTTTGAGAGCGTGTGGGGCAACCGAATCGTTGGGTAGCGGTAGGCGGCTTTTGCGCGGTGTAAGGAGATTTTGCTGCGATGGACTTCCAGAAGTTCGGTTCTTTGCAGCGCACCACATGCGGAAATGTCTGAGTAATGTCCGGCAGCTAACATAGTGGGTGCATAGCTGCGCCGCACACTTAGTCGTTATGATTTGATCTCCTCGACAAAGCACGAACCAAGCAGAACCTGCCAATGAACAGGCCCTCTTTACTGCGTACGTTCACACAATGCCGCTTTCATGGCTTGTTTGCCTTAACTGATGGCAAAAATAGGACGATCACAAAGCCGAGAAGCAATATGAGACCAAGCGAGACGAAGGTGAGGTGCATCGCCGAGCTGATGGTGCTGTCGACGATACGCTGCGCTTCAGGAATGAGACTTTGAGGGATCTTAGGCGGCGCTCTTGTCTGCATATTTTGGGCGTACGCGTAGAGATTCTGTTGTATCTGCTCTTGAGTTGTAGTGTTACTCACCAGCGTGGAGCTGCTGATCCCTGCAACGAGCCCGTTGAAGACTCCGACGAGGAGTAGAACGCCAATGAGCGCCGTGCCCACGGCGTAGCCCAAGTTCTTCGCTGTGTTTAGAAATCCTGATGCATCGATCTCTTGGTCTTTCCTCACCGCGGACATTGTGAGATTGGTCAACTGAGAGAGCAACAACCCTACTCCGAGTCCGAATATCACCGTGCCAGGAATGATATCAACAATCTGAGTGCTCTGGCTAAAGACGTTACTCAAAAGGTACGCGCCTGCAGCAGAAATCAGAAATCCGAGGAGGGTTACGACCTTGGGTCGTATAAGGGATGAGAATCTGCCCCCTATAAGCGCGAACACGAAAATTGAGATCGACATGGGGAGCAATGCCACACCCGTCATAAAGGCGCTCTCGCCAGTGACTTGCAGCAAAAATACGGGTAAGATAAACAGCACGCCGGCGAAAGCGGCTTGTTGGATCACACTAGCCGCATTGCCCAAGATATAGAGTCGATTTTTGAGCACTGAGATGTCGAGCAAGGGCTCCACGTGGTGGCTTATGCGTCGCCTCTGCCAAAGGAGGAAGCCGGCAAAAACGATGAGGCCGACCACTATGAACAACGGCACGAGTTGCCAGTACTGCGGAGACCCGAGGAGCAAAATGCCGAATACGAGACAGAACAGCGCGGTAACTGAGAGTACGACGCCTCCGAGATCTATCTCACGCCACGTAAGACGTGGCTTTGACTCGCGCAGGTACGATCTCATCACGAGTACTGCGAGGACACCGAGCAGTTCGAACGCAAAGATCAATCGCCAGGTGGCAAAGGACGTGAGAGCTCCCCCATAGAGCGGGCCGATAGCAGCCCCCAGAGCGGCGATGCCCCCCCAGATGCCAAATGCCGTCAGTCGGTCTTTGCCTTCATACGCCGCACTTACCATGGTGGTCGTCGCGGGTAACATCAGCGCCGCACCTATGCCTTCGAGAAGTGACCAGCCGATGAAGAGCATAAAGACGTTCACGCTCAACGTGGCTGTGGCTGTGCCGATGCCGTACACGATAACGCCGATAAGGAAGGTCTTCTTCCTCCCCAAAACGTCCTGCAGCTTGCTTCCGGCAAGCATCAGCGACGCCATTGTGAGCGCATATATGGCGATCAAGGCCTGAATAGTGCTCAAATCGGTGTGTAAGTCTACGACCACAGCCGATATGGCCACATTCATAGCGGAGCTATCGAGAACGATGATGAAGATAGCTATGCATGAAACTAAGACGACTCCCCATTTGAACTGTGGCTTCTCTTCCATAGAGGGGGTGATCGAAAACTCACAAGACGCGACGCCGTACGTCTGCGCAGGATTATGACGAAATACTCATCGGTTACGCACAAGACCCAAACGCTGCTGATAACGCTTCTGCTGCTATATCAGTTTTATGTTTTGCTTTTTGGCATATTACGGTGCGGTGGAATGCTGAGGTTAAGTCAAACATTACAGATATTGAAAGTCACGTTTTTTCCAATACTTCATATAAACATTATAGAGGTACTGGGGCGGCGAATGTCGATAGTTGCTCCACTGAACCTTCCGGCGTACTGACACCCGCCAGATCAAATCTAAATCAATATATAGCGTTGCTTCTCAACGTTTAACCATTTAAACAAAAGGGAGGTGACGTAATGGGCGAAGTAAAAACGATCGCAAGGGTTCCTGTTAGGGCAGTCGCCTTGATGGGTGCCATAATTGAAGCCGTTTTAGGGCTCATTTCTGGAATCATTACAGCTATTAGCATTGACGTTGCTCTCTCGACGTTGCACAGCGATTTTCCTATAACGGCAAGTCTCGGCACAGGAGCAACCGCTGAGGCTAGCGTCATTATCATCGGCATTGTCGGCGGCTTCATTAGTGGCTACATTATCATAGCGATTGTAGCACTGATTTACAACTGGTTAGCGCCTAGAATTGGCGGCATTAAGCTTGAACTTGAGTGACGGCAACGCATACAGAATCGCGTAAATCGTAGAGTTCTGACGTTAAGCGCATAGCGTTGATCGTTGCTTTCTTTTGTTTTTTAGACAACAGCCAGTAGCCTTTGATTTCAGTATTTCGAGGGCGCAATTATTGGAAATGACAGGGCCTCACTTCACCACTGGAGTCAATGCGTAAGCACTTGAGTCGATTGTATTACACGGCAGAGCCGAACAGCTTGATGGATCGCACTTACGAGCGTTTGCGCTTGAGTTGAAAGAACAGCTTGCTCAGATGCTGACTACGTTTGTCACGTCGATTCTGGAAGAGCCACATCGCCTAGACGCTGAAAGTGCTGCGGAGCCACCCCTCCGCCAAATCATTGAAGTGCTGGAGCAGGTGATGTGCACACACGATGCGGAAAAGCTTGCGATTGCTGTGCTTGAAATCTGGGAAGACGGTTTCATGATGACAGCAGTTAAAAGATGAGTTATGCAGCACCCGAAAGAAGAAGAACCCGCTAAGAAAGAGGAGGAAGCGGTCTACCGGCTATAACAAAGGCAGTGGAAAAAAAGCGATCAAGGGTAACCGTTAAAGTCTCGCTCGCTCTTCTTTACGTGTGTCGAATGCGTCTAATATCCTCCCCAGGCAGATCGTCTTATTCGTCAGCGTTTTCAAGTGGTGCGTGCTAGGCACACTCGTTGGAGTCGTCGTCGGCTTAGCCGTAGCCTTTTTCTTAAAGGCGTTGGACTACAGCATTGCCCTGACTGGCCAGTTTCCCTATTACTTTCTCCTCCTCCCGCTGGCGCTCTTAGTCAGCGGCGCCATGATGAAATACCTCGCCTCAGATGACGAAGGGCACGGCACGGCGATGATTATTGACGCCCTTCACAAACGATCCGGTAAAATAAAGCCGTCAACGGTTTTGGTAAGGCTCGCTGCCACGCTCATTACTATCGCGTCAGGCGGCTCGGCAGGCAAGGAAGAGCCGGGCGCCCAGATAGGGGCAGGGCTCTCTTCACTGTTTAGCGATCTCCTGAAGTTGGACGACCGTGACCGTCGGAAATTGGTCATCTGTGGGGTCAGCGCCGGATTTGCCTCCGTTTTTGGCACGCCCCTAGGAGGTGCCATCTTCGGGGTCGAAGTCCTCTTTGTAGGAGGCCTTATGTACGACGTGCTCCTCCCCGCGTTTGTCGCAGGGATCGTCAGCTACCAGGTGTCGGCTGCCCTCGGTATTACCTACTTCTACAGCCCCCTCAAGTTCGTGCCCGTCTTCAGCGGGTTCTTCTTGGCGCAAGTGATCATTGCAGGCATCTTCTTTGGACTCGTCGCGCTCCTCCTCATAGAGCTCTTCACTCTCTTCAAAAAGGCCGCAGAACGTCTGCCCATTTGGGCGCCTGCTAAGGGCATCATCGGCGGGGCGGCGCTCATACTGTTAACCTTGACATTCTCGACGCAGTACCTTGGGCTCGGTTTGGCCACGACTCAGGCCACGCTGCAGGGGCAGCAGGCTGTCTGGTACGCCTTCCCCTTAAAGATCGTGTTTACGAGCATAACGTTGGGCTTTGGGGGAAGCGGCGGTATTATCACTCCTATCTTCTTTATTGGTTCCACGGCTGGCGCTCTTTTCGCTCAGGTATTTGGCTTGAACTCAGCGACGTTTGCGGCAATTGGCCTAGTAGCCGTTCTTGCGGGAGCCACCAACACCCCCATCGCTGCGAGTATTATTTCAATTGAGCTCTTTGGGCCGGCAGTCGCGCCGTACGCAGCAGTAGCGTGCGTTGTCAGCTACGTAATGTCTGGCCACCGAAGCATCTATCCGTCGCAGGTTCTTGCCACGGAGAAATCGCGGTCTATTCAGGTTCAGATCGGCAAAGAGGTTTCGAAGGGTGAGCCGACGGTGCAGCTCCGAGTAGGGAGTGTCACGGAAGCCGGTGTGAAGGCCATTAATAAAATAACGGGTTTCATTGCCAAACATTTTAGAGTGCGGCAGAGACCGCGATAGCGCCCGATAGATCAACTCAATATTCGGCGGTCGTTTGTTTAAGGCTTTAAATGGCCAGCGAAGTGTGGAGATGATCGGATTAAAGGAATAATATTTTTATAAGTTTTTATCAATCAGCCCTCATTTCTAGATTTCTTAAACTTCTTGATGTGTATTTACGGTATACCCATTCAATTAGGAATGACATTAATACGACTGCTGATAGTAAATACAAGGTCAAAGGGGAGTTGAATATTTCATAGTAAACCAGGACAGTTAATAAAAAGAAACATCCAATGATAGCCAAGCACAATATGTACTTGTTTGCACCAGTTTTTTTGTATAGCCTAAGGTGTGATAGGCTTACACCCGCGTAGACAAGTAAAAAAATTGAACTCCCCAGCATGGCCACGTTACTTAAATTCAATAAAAGAATTAGGAGAATGACAGTGGCGCTGGTAATAAGTAAACCCTCTCTACTATCGTGCCAGGATTTTCGATTAAAAAATGTGGGTAGTTCACCTTTTTTTGCCATCAAATAGCTGACATTAGCTCCACCATAAAGGGTAGCATTTATAGCTGAAGAAGTAGAAAAAAGCGCGGCTATAGCTATAATGGTAAATCCAATTGCTCCTGCAAAGGGTTCTGCAGCGGCTGCCAATGCATAGTCCGCGGCTTGTGTAATTTCGGAGAGGGGCAGGTTACCCACTACTGCAATGGAAACTGCCACATATATCACCATTGCGAGTATTACAGCTAAATATAGAGCCCTAGGTATATTTTTTTGAGGATTATCAATATCGTCGGCAGTGTTGGTAATTAAACCAAAACCCTCGTATCCCAAGAAAAGCACTGCCGCTCCTGTGAATACGTTGTCTATTGGTATCAAGTGAGAAACTGATAGTAACGATATTTTGATAAAGAAAAATCCAACTATTGCAAATGTTACCAATATTCCTACTTTTACAGCCACAATTAACGTTTCGGATTTTCCCACAGCCTTAGCGCCTAAAAAGTTAATAAATGTGAATATCAGGATGATGAAGATGGCTAGGATTGTTGCAGTTGTAGGCGATGGATACGAAGAAAGAAAGGTAGCTGCATAATCTCCAAAAGCTTCTGCGTAAACACTTAAGGCAATAATGTAACCAAAATACAAAAGAAAGCTAAAACCACCACTTAGAATTCCATCGCCAAATCCTCTGATTAGAAATTCAACTGGCCCGCCTGCAGAGGGATATTTAGATCCTAATTTAGCGTAGGAATAAGCACAGAGGAGTGCGACACCACCTCCAATGATGAATGAGATATAAATTAGATTACCGGCAATTTCTGTAGCAATACCTAAAATGGAGAAGATACCGGCTCCTACCATCCCCCCTATTCCAATGGCAATTGCCGACCACAAACCAATCGGTTTTTTATTTTGGAGTTTATTAGTCATAGACAAACCCGTCCAAAATAACAAGTAGATTAGGAATCTTTATTTCTAAATATTTGCTAGATCGGCTAGGCAAAATGTCAGGAAAGAAGGCGCGTCCAAAGGACTACACTTTTTCTTCTACACACCTTCATCATTAAAAGCAGGCGCAATCTGGGAGTAGTCAGCTGATCAACATTTAAACGTGAATTTCAACCCCTTTTTCTGGAAGAATCACATTGTTGTGGAAGTTCTTGAAGACTCCAGGGTGCTGCGTGTGGACTGGAATCAGTGTTTTCGGCTGTACGGTCTCGACCACGTCTCGTATCTCGTCTTAATTTAGGCGTCCTGGCGCTCACTGCTCAATAGCGCTCCAAGCTTTGTATCGTAGGGAACGTCACAAAACGTGATGCCCGTTTCTTCCTGTCGGTGATTTCGCACATACCACAACGGGAGCTTCACTTCGAACCAGCGTCCCGGGTAGCGATCAGCTCTTTTTGATAATGGATGTCGCTGCTAGGCATTTAAGTCAGGTAAGGACTATACCGCAAGTGCACAAGCTATTGGGGCTGGCGTGAAGTATATGGTAGGGTACAGTACGGACCACTGGGAACATCAACGTACAGAAAACAGAGACAGCTACGGCCCCCCCTCAACAACCGATTTCG
>Ga0224557_1001881_pt1 | contig 19092 bp, 16 predicted proteins | sample 714S31014metaG_FD_180677 | JGI IMG/M metagenome (GOLD analysis project Ga0224557, IMG submission 180677) | Peat soil microbial communities from Stordalen Mire, Sweden - 717 S3 10-14 | ecosystem: Environmental > Terrestrial > Soil > Wetlands > Peat | place: Sweden: Norrbotten County, Stordalen...
GTACTCGCGCGGCTTATACTTGCGTGGCTTGGTGAAGCTCGGCCTGGCAGCGTGCGGCTCGCGTGGCTGGACCGTTGCAGCAACGTCTTCCGTGGCTCCCGATGCGGCAATATCTCCCAACGAATCGTTGAGATCCTCCGCAACCTCCGACGGCCTCGCCGCAGCCGCCAGCCTGCGCCGCTTCTCTTCCTCCCAGGGCTTGTCGAAGCCACCCGTTTTTTTGAAGCCCGCTGTCTTGTCGAAGCCCGAAGCGGCAGACTTGTTGAATGGCCGCCGCTCGCGTCCGGACGCTGGCCCCGGTCCCTCGCGCGCCTTGAACCCAGACTTGATCCCGCCGCTTGGCCGGGCCTTGAATCCGGGCTTTGCGCCAAATCCTGTCGTTCTGCCGCGTTCAAACGGACCAGGCTTTGCGCCAACGTTCGACGGCTTCGCCTTGGCCAGGGTTCCCGTCCCGATCTTGCGTGGCTTGGGAATGAATTTCGTAATCCGCGGCGCGCCTTCGCCGGTGCTCTCTGCGCTGGCGGCTGCATCCACTTCGACCGCACTCTCGCCCTCAACAACATCCGCGGCTTGCGCCAGCCCCTCGACAACCGCCGCCTCCGGCGCAAGGAACTCCGGTAGCGAGCCGGCGACGTAGAGCATCGTGCGTCCCTCGACCGCAACCGTGTCCAACTGCCGCGCCGAGAGCAGCGCATGGACCACGTCGCGAATCCGCGAGCGCGAGGCCAGCGGCGCGAGGAAGCTCTCAATCTCGTCCCCACTCGCAACCACAGCCTGTCCCAGGTAGAGCGAGATCAGCGCGGAGAGGGCCGACGGCTGACCCGCATTCGCTCCCGCCTTGATCTGCTTGGTGAATCGCGCGCCGGTCAGCTCCCACAGCGTTGCCGCGCCATCGGGCTGGGCCAGCGGAAGCACGCGCAGGTGCGTCCATAGCTCGCCGAGCGCGCGCAGCACCGCCGCCTCCGTCACCTCTTTGCCCACCTCGGTGGTCAGGTCGTAAGCCGAGAGCGGTCCGCGCTGCGAGAGCGCCTCATGCGTCGCCAGCGCCAGCGGCGAAACCTTGAACGCGCCCGATGTCGTTGGCGGCTGCTTCCACGCCTTGTCGCCGCGCAGGGTGAAGACGTACGAAAAAACCGCAGTCGATGCGACGAAGTCCGGCGTATCGCCCGGCGCGCCCGCATGGACCGTCCCCGCGCCCAGCAGGTTCAGCGGCACGGCGAGTCCCTCCGCAACGAGGCGCGCCAGTAGGCTGCGTGCTTCCGTGGTCTGCTCGATTGTCGGGATCGCCGTCGGCTCGCCCAGCACCGCCTCCACCAGCGATGGAGCGGGCGCGACAATCTGCGGACGCGGCACAAACAGAACCAGCCCCGCGGTATTGATCCAACTGCGCAGGTTCTCCATCGTCAACAGCGCCTCGCCCTGCTGGTGCCACTGCTTCAGGCGCGTCTCGGCAAGCTGCGCGGCGGTCGGGATCGCCGGGTTGGTGGCTTCGCTGCTGATCGGATTGCTCGGCGTATTCAAAATGGGAGATGCCTTCCTGCTGGGCGCGCGCTCAAGTCGGTGCGAAGGCGTCAGCAATCCTTCGCGCGTGCGTCGGAGTAAATCTTGGGTTCAGGGCCGAAGTCCAGGCCGGTTGCGGACAATTATCAAAGAGCGAGGTGCGGGATTGCGATCGAATCTTTAGTAGAGAAGCCGTCATTCTGTGCGAAGCACCACAGAAGTTGTCATTCTGCGCGAATCGCTAAAGAAGCCGTCATTCTGTGCGAAGCACAGAATCTCCGTAGTTGTTCTGACAGTCGCCAATCTTCTCTACTTCCATTCTAAATGCGCTGGAAGGCGCGTTGGATGTCCTTATGAGAATATCGCAGCGCGATGGGCCTCCCGTGCGGACAACTCATTGGATGCTCGGTCTTCGCCAGCTCGGCCAGCAGCCATGCAATCTTTGTCGGCTCCAGCGGCATATTGATCTTGATCGCCGCGTGGCACGCAATCGACGCCGCTATCCGCCTCCGCCGCATCTCCGCGTTCTCCTGCTGCTGTTCCTTCTCCGGGACCGCCAGAACCTCCTCCAGCATCCGCTCCAGCTCGCGCCCTTCCAACCCCACCGGCGCTGCCTTGATGGCCAGGGTGCGCGGGCCGAACGGCTCCGCCTCGAATCCGTTCAAGTCCAGCTCGCGCGCAATCGCCGCGAACGACACCATCTGCGCCGGAAGCAGATCGACCAGCAGCGGCATCAACAGCCGCTGCCGCTGCACCTGCTCCACCTCGCGCGCGCGCAGTATCTTCTCGAACAGCACGCGCTCGTGCGCCACATGCTGGTCGATGATCCACAGCCCTTCGTCGTTGGCCGCCAGAATGAACGAGTCGCGCAACTGCCCCAGCGGCTTCAGCGTTGCCAGCGCGTTCAGCGTCCCATCCGCGCCTGAACCCGAACCGCCCGCGCCCACAGATTCCGCGCAGGCTGGGGCTTCACCCACACCCAACGCATCCACATCCGCCGCGCCCTCACTTCCGCACGACGATCCCTCCCGTTGCTCCGTCTGGTATCCCACCGCGATGCCCTGGTCGCCGAAGGCGAATCGTCCCACAGATGGCGGCACAACCGGCGCACGCAATGAAAAACGCTCCACGTCGTCGGTCGATGGCGCGCCCTCCGACTCGACGACTTCGCGCGGCGCATAGACCACGTCCTCCGGCGCGCCCGGCATCGGGCTTACATCCAGCAGCAGCGACGAGCTGGCCTGCGCGATGCCCACGCCTCCATGCATCTCGCCCAGCGCCGTGGCAAAGCTGGCCGCCGGACGCGCCGTCATCAGCGCCGTCCGCACCGAGTCGCGGATGAAGTCATGCACAAACCCCGACTGCCGAAAGCGCACCTCGGTCTTGGCCGGATGCACATTCACATCCACCTCCTGCGGCGGCATCTCCAGAAACAGCAGCACCACTGGGAACGATGTCGGCGGAATGATATTGCGGTACGCCTCAGCCAGCGCGTGCAGTACCACCCGGTCGCGCACCAGCCGCTGGTTCACGAAGACATACACCGAGTTGCGGTTCAGCTTCTGCAGCTCCGGCTTGGAGACGAACCCCGAGAGCCGCAGAAATCCCGGCTCCCGCTGCGCATAATCGGCCTCGCGCTTCCACGGCGGAGGCTCCGGCAGTCCCGCGCGCGCGAAGTCGATCTCCGCCGCGATGGGGAGCATCAGCGCCGCCGTCTCGCGCCCGAAGATCTGGAAGAGCCGGTCGCCGCTCGTCGCCACCGCAGGCGCAATCAGCAGCGCCTGGGTCGCCGAGTGCAGCTCGAAGTGCCGCTCCGGGTGGGCCAGCGCGTAGTGTGTCACCAGCGCCGCAATGTGTCCCAGCTCGGTCTGTTCCGACTTCAAAAACTTGCGCCGCGCCGGTGTGTTGTAGAAAAGATCGCGCACCGCGATGGTCGTCCCCACCGGCAGCCCCGCGTCCTCCACGCGCAGAATCTTTCCGCCCGCAATCTCCACCGTTGTCCCCGCCTCTTCTTCCGCTGCGCGCGTATCCAGCGTCAGCCGCGAGACGCTGGCAATCGACGGCAGCGCCTCGCCGCGAAAGCCCAGCGTGCGGATCGCCAGCAGGTCGTCGGAGCTGTGCAGCTTCGATGTTGCGTGCCGCTCGAAGGCCAGCAGAGCGTCGTCGCGCACCATCCCCTGCCCGTCGTCCACAATGCGGATCAGCTTGCGCCCGCCGCCCTCCACCTCGATCCGAATCCGCGTCGCGCCCGCGTCCAGCGAGTTCTCCAGCAGCTCTTTGACCACCGACGCAGGTCGCTCCACCACCTCGCCGGCCGCAATCTGATTGGCCACCTGGTCGGAGAGTACCCGTATGCGTCCCATCCCCCGATTGTACTGTTGCCGCCCCAGCGCGGATTATCGGATGGGCACGGCTTCAGAGCTTCAGCCCTTGCGGTGTTGCCCGTCGCCGCCGAAGTGCGCTTCCATCTGCGCGTTGAAGTGTACGTTGAACTCCGCCCCAGAGAGAACGCTCAGCGAGATGATGTACAGCCAGAACAGCAGCGCGATGCCCGCGCCCAGCGGCCCGTACACCTCCGAGTAGTTGGTGAACCGCGTCACGTACCAGCCGAAGACCAGCGTCGCCGGGAACCACAGCGCGGTGGCCAGCACAGCCCCCGGCAGGATCCTCCACCACCACCCCGCGGCCTCCGGCGCGGTCGAGGCAACCTGCGCGCCGGGCGAACGGCTCGCGTCGCGCTCGCTTTCAACCCCTTGCTTCTGGTCTGAAACTCCGATTCGCTCCTTCGGCGCGCCCAGATGATACAGCAGCGCAATCAGTCCCACGCTTGCGCCCACCGCCAGCGCCCAGCGCAGCAGCAGCGTCGCTGCGTAGATCGGCGCGCGCGCCTCCGGCCCGATGCTTGCCACCAGCCAGCCCGTCACCGCATGGCCGAAGACTACCAGCAGGCTCGCGATGGTCAGCGGTATCAGCGACAGTGGCACCAGCTCGCATGAACGCCTCCGCCGTCGCCAGAATCCCCAGCCATCGCGGCGCAGCCCGCGCGCCCGTCGCAACCCCTCCATCAGCGTGGCAATCACGTTCGACGCGCCCGCAAAGCTCACCACCCCGGCCGACACCAGCGCGCGCAGCGAGTGGGTATGCTTCGGCGCATTCTCGAACGCCGCATCCAGCAGCGCGCTGACGCCGGCCGGCAGCACGCGGTCGAAGAACTCCGCAAGCTGGAAGCGCACCGGGGCCGTGTCCGGCAGCAGCCCGATCACCGCCGCAGCCACGATCAGCGCGGGAAACAGCGCCACGATGGCCGAGTATGCAGTCGATTGCGCGATGTTCAGGCAGTCGTGGTCCAGCGCGCTCAGCAGCGTCCGGTGCAGCGCGCGCGCCACCACCGCGTACCAGCGCAACACCCGTTTCACGCGCGCCCGTCGGCTGCGCGACCGCGCCTCCGGCCCCCGCGCAGACATCTCCGGCCCCGGCGCAGCCTGCCCCGGTTCGCTGGCCGGGCCGGCCGCCTTCAGCTCTTCCACGTTTCCAGGAACTCGGTCACCGAGGCTGGCTCCATGTGGCGCATGTCTTCAAACTCTCCCGTCTGTTGCGCGTAGAGCAGCTTCCCGTCCGCCCCCAGAACGGCCAGCGCGGGCACGCCTTTGTTAATCGGCACTCCATATCTCTTTGCCACGTCCAGGTTGGCGTCCATGTGCCCGATCCACACATGCACCAGCACAAAGTTTTTTCCCAGCAGCGCGTCGTTGGGCGCCTGATGGAAGTAGATGTCCAGCGCCTGGCAGTCGCCGCACCAGTCGCCGCCGAAGTCGAGAATCACGCGCTTGTGCTCGCGCTTCGCCTGGGCCAGCGCGGCGGCAATGTCGCCGCTCGGGTTGGCCGTCTCCGAATAGATGTGCTTCGGAGTGTATGCGGGCGCGGACCTGGCCGGCTGCGCTGCCATCGGCGCGGACGCATGGCGGGTGGTCCACAGGAACATGCAGACAATGCCCAGCAGACAGACCGCCATCAGCCCGATCGTTGGTCCCAGCGCCATCGGCGTGCTCTTCTGCCCCGGTTCCGGCCTCTTGCGGTTTCGCATGCGTGTCGTCATCAGGTTTGTCCTTGAACTACAGAATACGGGCTTGTCCTTGAACTACAGAATACGATGGATCGCTCCAGAATACGTTCTGCTTCCGCCGGTGTCTGTTCCTTCCGTTGCCTGTTCTTGTTCTTCGTCGTTGCCTGTTCTTGCCGTCATTCTGAGCGCGTCTTTCGAGCGCGAAGAACCCCGATGAACCCCACCCCGCCCCAACCGTCCGTCCCTTTCTCCCGCAAAACCCCGCCCCTTTCTCCCTGCAAAAAAACTTCGCGTCGCACCCCTCAAAAACACCAACAAATCCGCTTGTCAAGACCCTCGATGTCAGAAAATCCCCATAACAAGTCCCGAATCAACCACTTCCCTCCGAAAAATAGTTGGCATACTAGTTATGCTCCGCTTGATACACTTAACATATGGATCAAATCCATCGAGGGGCAGCTTTGATCGCGCGGAAATAAACTCCCGCCGCCCGCTTGCACCTTTCTTTCTCAACCGAATAAGCCGCACCGAATCAATGTTTTGCCCACATCTCCCATAAGGGTCGTCATTCTGGCGCAGCCAGAATCTCCGTATTGGCCTTTGTTTGTTTTTGTTCGTCATTCTGGCGAAGCCAGAATCTCCGTAGTTGCTTTTGTTGCGCCGCTGCACTTCAGAATTCCGAATGCAAGCCGCACCGAATCAATATTTTGCCAGCAACACCCATGCAATGAATATTTTGCCGGCACCACCCCGCAAAATCCGTAATTTTCACCCATAACCCTTATGTTGTGAATTTTTTAGCCGCAACTCACCGAGAATGAATATTTTGGCACCCGCAGCCCGCGCAACCAATTGATTCCAAACCACTTACTCCTAAATCATTTATTATGTAAATTTTCCCTGTGGCCACCACATAACAATCCACTTACGCACCAATCCACCGCCAAGGGGGATGGCAGGGGGAGGGGGAGAACAATTGACGAACAGATGGCGAACAAACGGCAAGCGACTCCTGCAATTGCTCCGCGCCCAAAAGTCGTTCCGCCAACCTAACGCCGCCCTGGTGTATTCTGAAGGAAAGCGATGATTTTTTCTAGAGATTATGTCGGGTATCTGGCGCGCCAGACGGTGAAGCACCTGGTGGACGCCAAAGTGATTGGGACGGCGAAGGCGACCGTCTTGAACGAGCGGGTGACCGCTGCCATGATCGATGAACTGGCGCTGGAAGACCGCATCAACGACGAGGTCCGCGTCATCCTCGACGCCTTCCAGGAAGACATGCTGCGGACCGGCGCGAACTATCAGGAGATGTTTAAAAAGGTGAAGAACGAGTTGGCGCGCAAGTACAAGGCGGTGCTGTGAGGATCTCGAGCGACAAGGTGAACAAGCTGGCGCACACCATCGCCGACACGCTGGCCGAGATCGACGAGTGCGACTTTCTGGAGGACCGCAACACCATCCGCCAGGAGGCGCGCAAGGCGCTCGAGAAGCTGCTGGCCGAGGAGACCAAGCTCGACGCCAACGCGCGGCTCAAGATCGCCTCCCAGCGCAAGATCATCCTCGAAGGATCGCAGGAGTGGGAGATCCTCTACCGCAAGTACTACAACGACGAGGTCAAGAAGCTGGGCCTGTAAACGCGCCGGTCCTCCTGCCCTGGTTGAGTAGCGATTTGCCGGCTGATATAGTTGAACCTGCACTGGAGAAAACATCCTCCTGTCGCGCGACGATGGCGTTATGGTGTAACTGGTTAACACGCCGCCCTCTCAAGGCGGAGAGTCCGGGTTCGAGCCCCGGTAACGCTACCATCCTCTTATCAATCATTTAAATGGTATTTCAAGGGTGCGCTTTTACCCCGGCAGGGCGGCAGCAACAAATCGTTTATCATCAAACCAGTTGCCACGGCTGCAAACTGGGAACCTCTACGGTTGAGGTTCACGGTTGTCTCACATCCATTGCCGTTGTTTGAACCCATTATTCGGATAGATACTCAGCGCTAAAGGAGAGCCGTCGAAGATGTTGATCGTTACCGGAGGCGCGGGCTTCATCGGCAGCAACCTGGTCCACGAGCTGAATGCCCATGGCATCACGGACATTCTGGTGGTGGACAACCTGGCCAATGCGCGGAAGTTCCAGAACCTGCACGGCGCGCGCTATGTGGATTACATGGACAAGCGGGAGTTCCGCCGCGTCATTGCGGAGGATGCGCTGGGAGGCGGCAGGATCGAGGCGATCCTGCACCAGGGTGCCTGCTCCAACACGCTGGAGGACGACGGCGCGTACATGATGGACAACAACTTCCAGTACACGAAGGAGGTGTTGCGGTTTGCCATCGCGCAGGGCGCGGCGCTGGTCTTTGCCTCCAGTGCGGCGGTCTATGGGCTCTCCGGGCCGGGACACTTCACGCCGACGCTGGAGAACGAGCGGCCACTGAATGTCTATGGCTTTTCAAAGCTGGCCTTCGACCACTACTTCCGCAACCAGCTTGCTCTGGACCAGGTGCCGATCACGGCGGTAGGTCTGCGCTACTTCAATGTGTACGGGCCGCGCGAGCAGCACAAGGGGCGCATGGCCTCGGTGGTGCACCACTTCGCCAAGCAGATGAAGGAGACGGACAAGGTGCGGCTGTTTGCCGGCAGTGGCGGCTACGGCGACGGCGAGCAGCGGCGGGACTTTGTCTACGTGCGCGACCTGGCGCGGATGAATATGTTTTTCGCGGGGATTGGGCCCTACGCGTCCAAGGCCGGCGAGGAGCGCAAGGTCTATCGCGGCGTGGTGAATGCAGGGACAGGCGTCAGCCGCAGCTTCAACGATGTGGCGCGAGCACTGATGGCTGTGCATGGGAAGGCTGCGATCGAGTACATCCCATTTCCCGCCGATCTGGAGGGCCGCTACCAGCACTTCACCGAGGCCGACCTGACAGGCCTGCGGGCGCTGGGCTGCGATCTGAAGATGACAGGGCTGGAAGAGGGCGTTGCGGAGACCTGCGCCACGCTGCGCGCGATCGGCGGATAGTTCAGGCCGGTCGATCGGACGAAGCGAGAAGTGCGTCGACGGCCTCAGGCAGAGAGGCGAAGCAGCGGTCGGCAAGTTGGCGTGCGGTCTCATCTCCTGATTTCCGGTGTTCGGGATCGCCTTCGAGGAAGAAGGAGGTCATGCCCAGGCGATGGCCGAACTCGATGTCGGAGAGCGAGTCGCCGATCATGACACTGGATATTGCGGCGATCTCCGGGAAGTCGGCGCGGGCCTGATCGAAGAGGCCGGGGAGCGGCTTGCGGCAGTTGCACTGCTGCGCGTCGTGAGGGCAGAAGTAGAAGGCGTCGATGTGCGCGCCCTGCGGCTGCAACCAGCTTTGCAATACGGAGTGGATCTGGCGCACATCATCTGCTGTGTAGAGTCCCAACGAAATGCCACGCTGGTTTGAGACCACGACCACGCGCACTCCCGCGCGGTTGAGTCGGCCGATCGCATGGGGGACGCCGGGCAGCGGCTGGAACTCGCTCCAGGAGGTCACATAGCGGCCTTCGGGCAACTTGCGATTGAGTACGCCGTCGCGATCCAGGAAGACGGTGCGCAGGGTGCGGAGTGAAAAGCTGTTAGCGGAGTCGGACACCCCGTTATGATACCAATAGCGTTGTCGATACCTAGCGGCGCGCGGAACGAGTTCTGAACGCAGCGGCACAGAGAGTGAGGGAACCATGTCCAGTAGTCCCGATGCCGCAAGCATCTTCGGTACGGCCATTGCGGAACACTTGGAGGTTGTGCGCCAGGTGGAGGCGCAGCATCCGGTGCTGGAGGCGATTGCGCAGGCGATGACGGCGACGCTGTGGGCCGGCGGCAAGATTCTGTGGTGCGGCAACGGCGGCAGCGCGGGCGACTCGCAACATCTGGCGTCAGAACTGGTGGGGCGCTATCGACGCCAGCGGCGCGGCATGGCGTCGGTGGCGCTGACCACGGACAGCTCCGCGTTGACCTCGATAGCCAACGACTATGGGTACGAGGCGGTCTTCTCGCGTCAGGTGGAGGCGCTGGGCGTAGCTGGCGATCTCTTGGTGGGCATCTCCACCTCCGGCAATAGCCAGAACGTAGTGGCCGCGCTCGAGGCGGCGCGCAGTCAGGGGCTTACGACGGTGGCCTTTACCGGCGCGGGGGGCGGCAGAATGGCCAAACTGGCCGATCATCTCTTTGCCGTCGCGTCGAAGGAGACGGCGCGCATTCAGGAAGCGCACATACTGGCTGGGCACATGCTCTGCGACTGGATTGAGCTGGACTGCGTGAGCGGGGCGGAGCGGGAGGGCGCTGTGGTTCTACAGATCGCCGCCGCCGCGCAGATCAAGGGAGCGCGATGATCGAGCAACTGCATGAGGTGATTCAGGAGATCGAGCAGAAGTGGACTGCCAAGCGCCTGTTGGTTGTGGGCGACGTGATGCTCGACAAATACATCTGGGGCGAGGTGGGCCGCATCTCGCCGGAGGCCCCGGTGCCCGTGGTGCGCGCCACTCACCAGAGCCATCAGCCGGGCGGCGCGGCCAACGTGGCCATGAACCTGAGCAAGTTGGGCGCGCACGCCGAGGTGATTGGGTTTACCGGAGGCGACGAGGACGAACGGCTATTGGCTAAAGGGTTGCGCGCGAATGGGATCTCGCCGGAGTTTGTGGTTTCGGAGGGATTTCCCACCATTACCAAGCAGCGCATCCTGGGGGGACGGCAACAGATGTTGCGGCTGGACAGCGAGCGGCTGGGCGCGCGATCGGAGGACGACTATGAACGGCTGGTGAAGAGCGTGCTGGCGCATCTGCCCGGTTGCGATGCGGTGGTGCTCTCCGACTACGCAAAGGGAGTGCTGACGGCGAAGGTCTGTCAGGCGGTGATTCAGGCTGCGCGCGGACAGAGAATTCCGGTGCTGGTCGATCCCAAGAGCGACGACTTCACACGCTATCGCGGGGCCACGACGATCTGCCCCAATCTCGGCGAGCTGTCCACTGCGGTGCATCTGGACGGGCGCGATTTGAAGCCCCTGCTGGATGCGTCTGAGGCGCTGGTGCCGGAGCTTGGCATCGAGTTCCTGACCGCGACGCTGGGCGAGAAGGGCATTGCGCTGGTTCGTCCGGGCAAAAGCTCTCTGGTTCCGGCCGTGGCGCGACAGGTCTTCGACGTATCGGGCGCAGGAGATACGGTGATTGCTGTGCTGGCCCTGTGTCTTGCCTCCGGGCTCAAGCCGGAGACCGCCGTGGAATTGGCCAATATTGCGGCCGGCATTGTGGTGGGCAAGGTAGGCACGGTTCCGGTGGAGAAGTACGAGCTGCTGGCCGCGCTTGCTCCGGAGATTGCCCTGCACGGCGAGGACAAAGTGGTGACGCGCCAGGAGTTGGTGCGCCGAGTGGCGCTGTGGAAGGCCAACGGCGAGCGGGTGGCGTTCACCAACGGCTGCTTCGATCTGCTGCACGTCGGGCACATCACGGTTCTGGAGCAGGCGCGGGGCTTCGGCGACCGGCTGATTGTAGCCATCAACAGCGATGCATCGGTGCGCAGCCTCAAAGGCCCCAGCCGCCCCATCGTAGGCGAGACCGATCGAGCCCGCGTGCTGGCCGCGCTGGCCGCCGTCGATGCCGTGGTGGTCTTCGGCGAGCCGACTCCGCTAGAGGTCATCGTGGCCACGCGGCCCGACGTGATCGTCAAGGGAGGCGACTACGCCGTGGAGACGGTGGTTGGCGCCAGCGAGGTGATGGCTTGGGGTGGACAGGTCAAGATCGTCCCGCTGGTCGAAGGCTACTCCACGACTAAGATGTGTTCACGCTAACGGAGCGCTTCGACAATGAGTGCGAAGCTGAGGAAGCCGAGGAACAGAACGTCGAGCATCGCATTACAGCACGCTGTCTTCTTGCTCCGTTAAGCGAATATCTCAATAGCCCACAGAAGAACGGCCCTACGAACCGGGCGTGGGGCGATAGAAGTAGCAGTCCCGGGCAAACTCCGCCTGGAAGAGGTTGGTCGAGTCCTCCGCCTGCTCCGCGGCCCCCAGCATCAGATAACCGCCCGGCGCCATCTGGCGATAGACGTCGCTGAAGACGCAGCTGCGGTCCTGCTGGGGAAAGTACAGCAGCACATTGCGCAGCATCACCAGGTCGAAGACGGGCAGCTTGGGCAGCGGAGCGCACAGGTTGGCGTACTGGAAGCTGCACATGGCCTGCAGATTGGGCGTCACCTCCCACTCGTCTCCGTCGCGCACCAGGTACTTCACCAGCATCCGCGCCGGCAGGCCGCGATTGACCTCCATGCGGCGGTAGCGGCCGCGCTGGGCGTACTCGATCACTTGGCGCGAGAGGTCGGTGCCGAGGATCTTAACGTCCCAGCCCGCCAACTCCGCGAAGTGCTCGCAGATCAGCATTGCGATGCTGTATGCTTCCTGCCCGGTTGAACTCGCAGCGCTCCAGATCCGCAGTCTTCGTTCTGCCGCGTTGTTTTCGATCAGGCGCGGCAGAATGGTCTCCCGCAGTGCGTCGAACGGCTTGCCATCGCGAAAGAAGCTGGTCTCGTTGATGGTCATGGCCTCGGCCACGGCGCGGTGCAACTGCGGCGTCCGGTCGACGCGCAGAAGACTCACGAAGTCTTCCAGCGAGGCCGCCCCGGCCATGCGCGCGATCGGCGTAAGCCGCGTCTCGAACAGGGCGTTGCGCGAAGGGTCGATCAGGTTCGCCGACTCGGCAAGCACCAGTTGGCGAAGGTACGCGTAATCGGAATCAGAGCAACCCATGCACCACCTCTGGCTGCGGCGCGGAAGCGGCGTTTCCATTCTGCCGCAGCGACAAAGTTGTCATTGCAGAAGGGTCGCGGCCCGCGCGCCCACCTCGTCCCGCGTTCACTCGCCGCGTCAACTCGCCCGCCAGCGCGTTCAGCGGCAGCGGTTCGCGCGCGAGCCCCGCCTCGAAGACGCGCCCCGGCATTCCCCACACCGCGGAGGTGGCCTCATCCTGGGCCAGAACCACGCCGCCCGCCTCATGCACATGTCGCGCTCCCGCCAGCCCGTCTGAACCCATCCCGGTCATCACCAGAGCCAGCGTTCCAGCGCCGTAGAGCTTCGCCGCCGAGCTGAACAGGTAATCCACCGAAGGCTTGCAATGGTTCAGTGCTCGCTGCTGGTGAAGATGTACCAGAGCATTGCGAACCCTGGCTCCAGTTGGCGCGTGCCCTATTGCTGCCTCCGCGACCTCCATGTGCGCGTCTCCCGGAGCCAGCCAGATGGTTCCCGGCTTCACCTCGGCTCCATCGTGCGCCTCGCGGACACGCAGCGCGCAGCAACGGTCCAGCCGCTCCGCCAGCTCGCCGGTAAACAGCTTCGGCATGTGCTGCACAATCATCACCGGCACGGGGAAGTCCTCTGCCAGCTTGGGCAGCACCACCTCCAGAGCTGTTGGCCCGCCGGTCGATACGCCGATCACCACAATCTCTACCTCTGCTCCGCCAGTCCCGCCAGCCGTCGAAGGCCCCGCAGCCGCCAGACCTTGAGAGAGCTTCGACTCCGCGATCTCCTGTCGCGTCGTCTTTCCTCGAACTCCCGACAGCACCTCGAAGCCAGATCCCGCAAGCGCGGCGATCTTGGGCAGCAACTGGCTGGCCAACGTCTTCATCGCGGTTGCCGGGTCGCTCTGCTCGCTGGGCTTCATCACATAGTCTGCCGCGCCCATGGCGAGCGCGTCCAGGGTGGAGCGCGCGCCCCGCTGCGTATAGGCGCTGCACATGATCACCGGCAGGCCCGGCTCCTCCAGGCGCAGCCGCTCCAGCACATCCAGCCCATGCATGCGCGGCATCTCGAGGTCCAGCACCACCACATCGGGGCGCAGCCGGATCACCGCCGCCAGGCACTCCACTCCGTCCCCCACCACGCCGCACAGCTCCATCGCCGGCAGATCGCTCGAGTGCTTCTGTCCGTGCGTCTGGAAGAGCGTCCGCAGCACGCCGCGCATCACCGCGGAGTCGTCCACCGCCAACACTCGTATCGGTCTCGCCGTTCCCGTATGCATGGTTACTGTCCCTTCCCCTGTGTCTTGCAATTGCCTCTTCTTCTCACGCAGCCAGGCCAATCATCGCCAACTTCTCGCGCAGGCTCTCTGGCGTGAACGGCTTCATCAGGAACTCGTCGGCGCCGTAGTCCAGCGCCTGGCAGATGTACGAGTTGTCCGCTTCGGTGGTCACCATCATCACCTTCATCGGCGGCTGTAGGCCCGCCTCGCGCAGTTGCCTGACACACTCCAGGCCGCTCATCTTCGGCATGTTCACATCCAGCAGCATGAAGTCGAACAGCGACGTGCCGCGCAGCATCTCGAGCGCCTGGTCCCCATCCATCGCCTCCTCGCAGCTCAGGCCCATGCCCTCCAGCAGTTGACGCAGGTACTGGCGAATAAATCTTGAATCGTCCACAATCAACGCCCTCATCTCTATTCTCCCTGCCTCTCCTGCTTCAATCTCCCAATCGGGCCGCTCTCACCGCCAAACAGCCCGCTCTCGGCCAACCGCGATGGTCGCAGCCGCTGCGGGTCCAGGCGCACCATCAGCCCGGACGGCAGTTTGTACGCTCCGTCGAACAGTTCCTGGCTGCGCGCGTCGAGCCCGCTGGGGTTTGCCTCCAGCGCACTGGGTTCGACCGCGATCACTCCGCCGATACCATCCACCATCAGCCCGAAGCGTTCCTCGTTCTGCTCGTCGTCGAAGACCAGAACGCAGTTCGCCCCGGTCCAGCACTGCAACCCAAGCAGCGCCCGGAAGCACACCGTTGTCAGCACATCTCCGCGATAGGGAAGCACTCCGGCGATGTACGGTGGAGCAAGCGGCACGCGCCGCGGCACCGTCGATCCCAGGACCTCGCGTATCTGCCGCGTGTCGATGCCAAACAACCCGGTCCCCACGCGCAGCGAGCAGATCGACAGTGTGTCGCCCGCATTCGCCCCTGTCACCTCAGCGCTCCTCATGCGACCTCCTTCAGGATCGCCATCTGCGGCTTGCCGGCCTGCCGCGCAAACTCGCGATGCACCGTGGTCACGCGGTCCTTCACCATGGCCAACTGCTGCTCGCACGCCGCCGCATTCGCGGCCAGCAGCCTGCCCGCGGAGACATCCAGCACGCGCCACACAACCATCCCAACCCGCCTCACTCCGTGCGCCTCGGGACGCAGACAGATCAGCACGGTCGCCGTCGCGCCTTCCTTCGCCGCATCGCCGGCGAACGCCGTTGCCTCAGCCTTCGCCAACGCGCGCAACACATTGCCATCGTCCTCCAGCGGAATCAGCTCTCCGCGGTACTGCAGCACCGCTCTTCCACCCGCATACTCGATCTCGCGGATTGGCACGGTCTCAATCCGCTCCACCGCGCTCAACGGCATCGCCATCCGGCCACCCTCTCCGTCCTCCGCGCTCCCACTTTCCCCTGTCTCATAGATCACCATCGAGCTCTCCATCTCGATCTGCGCCAGCTCGCGCTGCGCCGTCTCCGCCTGTGCCCGCTCTGCGCCCGCAAGCTTCAACTCCTCCGCCATCGGGTGCACCCCGGCCCGCGCTCCCGTCGCCGCCACGTCCAGAATCAGCGCCAGAGTCCCGTTGCCCAGCACCGTCGCGCCCGAGAAGACGCCGATCTCCCGCAGTTCCGACGACAGCGGCTTCACCACAATCTCTTCCGGGGCCTTCAGATCGTCCACCACCATCCCGAAACGGCACCCCTCCGACTCCACCACCGCAATATAAAAATCATGCTTTTCAGCGCCCGCGCTCTGCTCCAGTCCGAGCAGGCGGTCCAGCCACACCAGCGGCAGCAGGCTATCGCGCAGCCGGTAAAGCTCCGTCGTCCCCATCCGCTCCACGGTCTGCTCCGCCTCGCGCCGCGGCACATACACCAGCTCAACCAGAGCGTTCTGCGGGAGTGCGAAACTCTGTCCTCCGCTCTGAAGCACCAGTGCCGGAACGATCGCCAGCGTCAGCGGGACCCGCATTCGCACCGTCGTTCCCGACCCAAGTTGCGACTCCAGCTCCACGCTTCCGCCCACCTTCTCCACATTCGTGCGCACCACATCCATCCCCATGCCGCGCCCGGAGACGCTGGTCACCTGCTTCGCCGTGGAAAAGCCCGACACAAAGATCAACTGCAGCGCCTCGCGCTGGGTCATGGAAGCCGCCTGTTCCGGCGTCACCAACCCGCGCTCCATCGCCTTGACCAGCACGCGCTCGGTTGAGATTCCCGCTCCGTCGTCGCTCACCTCGATCGCCACCGACCCGCTCTGGTGGTACGCGCGCATACGCACCAGGCCCTCCGCCGGCTTGCCCGCCTTGGCCCGCTCCTCCGGCGGCTCGATCCCGTGGTCCACGGCGTTCCGCACCGCATGGGTCAGCGGGCCCCGGACCGCCTCCAGCAGGCTCTTGTCCAGTCCCGTCTCTTGACCCTCGAACTCAATCCGGACCTTGCGGCCGCAGGTCGTCGCCAGGTCGCGCACCATGCGGGGGAACTTCCGGAATAGATACCCCACCGGCTGCATCCGGGCCTGCATCACATTCTCGCGCAGCTCAGCCGTCACGCTGTCCAGCCTGCGCGCAAGCTCGGGAAAGTTCTCCGCGCCCGGCGAGCAGCGAAGAATCTGGTTGCGAGTCAACACCAGGTCGCCCACCAGGTTCATCATCCGGTTCAGCACCTCCACGTCGATGCGCAACGTCTTGTCCTGCATCGACGGGCCAGCCACCGCAACCACCCCAGCCATGGCCACCGGCAGGGCCGGCTGCCCCTCATCTCGATTCTGAGATGTGGGTTCTCCATTCGCTGCCAACTTCCCATCCTTCAGCTCCGCCAGACGCGCAATCAACGCGTCGTCGCTGTCGGTCGAACGCTCCCCTTCGGTCCCCGTCGCCTCAATCGTCTGCAGGATACTGCGCAGCCCATCCATCAGCTCCAGCAGCCCATTGACCAGTTCCGTGCTCATCGCCAGCTTCCCGTCGCGCAGCGCTCCCAGCAGGCTCTCGCCCGCGTGCGCCAGCTTCTCCAGCCGGCCAAGTCCCAGAAAACCCGTCGTCCCCTTGATCGTATGCACTGCGCGGAAGATCTCCGCCACCAGCTCGCCATCGTCCGGCCGCTTCTCAAGCTCGGTCAGGCACAGCTCCATCCGCTCCAGGCCTTCCTGGCTCTCCGCGAGAAACTCTTTCGTTAAGTCTTCCACCTCTCCCTTATCGGGCTTCTGCCCCACAACCTTGAGCCCTAGGCCGAAGGCTGGCCGGCCCGAGCGCCCCTCATCGCTTGCCTTCCCCGCCCACACCCTTTACCCTCATTCATCTATGCCTCCCACCGAAGCCGAAGTCTCCGCCCTGCACCAGCGCGCCACCGAGGCCGCCCGCAACTCCTACTCGCCCTACAGCCGCTTCCGCGTCGGCGCGGCCATCCTGCTCCTCGCAGACCAGAGGCAGGACGGGGCCATCGTTGCGGGAACCAACGTTGAAAACGCCTCTTATCGCCTCACCTGCTGCGCTGAGCAGGCGGCCATCGCCGCCGCCGTCACGCTCTACGGCCCGCAGATCCGCATCCGCGCCGTCGCCATCGTCAACCTGAATGGTTCAGCCTGTATGCCCTGCGGCGCCTGCCGCCAGACCCTCCTTGAGTTCGCCACGCCGGAGACCGCCGTCTTCTACCCCTCAGCCAGCGGCGAGACCGTCTCCACCACGCTCGCCGCGCTGCTCCCCGCCGCCTTCCGGCTCGACCGCGAATAGACCTCCGAGCTGGCAACTCTTTGCGCATCGCGGATCGCTTTCACCAAAACCAGCAACCAGCAACCAACAACCTGCAACTAGCCCCCCGCCGCATACAATCGAAGTCGTGACCATTCACCCCATCGACGTAATCCAGCACAAGCGCGACGGTCTCGTCCTCTCCGACGCCGAGATTCAGGGCTTCATCCGCGCGCTGGTCGAGCGGGAATCTGCCGTCAGCCCGCCCCCCGGCGCCCCCACAGACTCCCAAACCGCTGCGCTGCTGATGGCGATCTTCCTGCGCGGACTGAACCCGCAGGAGCTGGCCGCACTCACCCAGGCGATGCGCTTCTCCGGCGAGACGCTCGATCCGTCGTCGCTGCACTCGTTCGCGGTGGACAAGCACTCCACCGGCGGCGTCGGCGACAAGACCTCGCTGCTGATCGCGCCCATCGTCGCAGCGGCTGGCGCACCTGCGGCAGACGGCGAAGGCTTCACGCTTTGCGACCCGATGATCTCCGGGCGCTCGCTCGGCCACACCGGCGGCACGCTCGACAAACTCGAAACCATCCCCGGCTTCCGCACCCAGCTCCCTCTGCCGGAGTTCCTCGCGATCCTGCAAGAATGCGGCTTCGCCATGGCCGGCCAGACGCCCACGCTGGTCCCCGCCGACCGCATCCTCTACGCCCTGCGCGACCACACCGGAACGGTCGAGTCGCCCTATCTCATCACCGCCAGCATCATGAGCAAGAAGCTTGCCGCCGGCCTGAACGCTCTTGTGCTGGATGTGAAGACGGGCAGCGGGGCGTTCATGTCGCGCTACGCCGACGCGCAGTTGCTGGCTCGGCTGATGGTCGAGACCGGCGAGCTCGCCGGCACGCGCACCGTCGCCCTACTCACCTCGATGGACCAGCCGCTGGGACGCTTCGCTGGCAACTGGGTCGAAGTCCAGGAGTGCCTCGAACTCTTTCAGCACTTCGCGCCACAGTGCGCCTTCACCCTCCCGCCGGAAAAGCTCCGCCTCTCCGCCGACCTCCTCGCGCTGACCCACGCGCTCGCGGGCCACATGCTCCACCTCGGCGGAAAGGCCGCAACCCCCGAAGCCGGCGCAATCCTCTCCGCCCAGCTCCTCGCCGACGGCTCCGCCTACCGCCGCTTCCTCCAGATGGTCGAACTGCAAACCACCGACCCTGCAATAAATGTCATCATCCCGAGCGGAGCGCGCAGCGCGCAGTCGAGGGACCCCCGCATTTCTTCGACCAGCCACGAATCCCACTATCTAGCCGCCTTCGCCAACCCCGCCGTATTCCACCGCCCCGCCGCAAGGCGTACGCTTGCCGCAGCCCGCGCGGGTTTCCTCTCAGGGATGGACTGCAAGCAGATCGGCTGGGCGGTGCAGCGCCTGGGAGCCGGCCGCATCCGCCCCGGCGCGCCGGTCAGCGCCCACGCTGGCATCGAGATGCACGCCAAACTCGGCGACCGCATCCGTGTCGGCCAGCCGCTCGCCACGCTCTTCACCGAGGACCCCGCCCTCCTCGACGAACCCGAAGCCATGCTCCGCGAGACGCTGCAAATCTCCCCCACCCCACCCACGCCCATCCCGCTCATCCGCGAGATCATCACGAAAGGCCAACTCGCGTAACAAATCTCTGCATATGTCTTCGATTTGAAAGGGCGGGCTTCAGCCCCGTCGCAAGTGCCGCATAATCCACCGGGCTTTAGAACTTATCCGTAAATAAGTGATATGATGTTTGGGTGAAATCATGGACAGTTTCGGATGTGTTTTGGGCCAGAGTGGAGCCGTTTGTTCCCGTCGTC
>Ga0224557_1001882_pt1 | contig 19080 bp, 13 predicted proteins | sample 714S31014metaG_FD_180677 | JGI IMG/M metagenome (GOLD analysis project Ga0224557, IMG submission 180677) | Peat soil microbial communities from Stordalen Mire, Sweden - 717 S3 10-14 | ecosystem: Environmental > Terrestrial > Soil > Wetlands > Peat | place: Sweden: Norrbotten County, Stordalen...
GGCCGCAATCCCCATCACAATCGACGGAATCCCATTCAGCACGTCCGCGGTGAAGCGCACCGCCATCGCCAGCATCTTGCCCCGCCCATACTCGGCCAGATAGACGCCCGCCGCGATCCCCACCGGGACCCCCATCGAACTGGCCAGCGCAAGAATAATTCCCGAGCCCACCATGGAGTTGGCCATGCCTCCGCCCGGCTCGCCCACCGGCGCGGGAATGTGGGTGAAGAACGCCAGGTTCAGCGAGCTCGCGCCCTTGTAGATCAGGTACCCAAGGATCGCCACCAACGGCACAATCACCAGCACCGTGCTCAACACCGCAAGCCCGGTCACCAGATGGTTCACCAGATAGCGCCGCGCCGAGTTCAGCCGCATCCGCCGCGTCTGAAAGTCCATCGGCGGACGCAACAGGCCGTCGTCCCCGCTCGGCGTCACAGTCGGAATAGGGTTCGTGCTCATCTTAAATCGACCTCGCCGGCGCGCCGCGCGTCACCGCCCAAACCAGCGCGCGCGCAATCGCATTCACCACAATCGTCACCAGAAACAGCGCCAGCCCAATCTCGATCAGCGCGCTCAGGTACATGTCGCCGGTCGCCTCGGTGAACTCGTTGGCGATCACGCTGGCCAGCGTATATCCAGGCGCAAACAGGCTCTTCGATATCTCCGGATGGTTGCCGATCACCATGGTCACGGCCATCGTCTCGCCCAGCGCGCGTCCCAACCCCAGAATCACCGCGCCCACAATCCCGATGCGCGCGTTGCGCAGCACGCCGGTGCGGATCATCTCCCAGCGCGTCGCCCCCAGCGCCAGCACAGCCTCGCGCTGCGACACCGGGACCGCAAGCATGATGTCGCGCGTAATCGAGGAGATGATGGGCAGAATCATGATCGCCAGAATAATGCTCGCCGTCAGCATCCCCACGCCGAAGTTGTACCCCCCAAAGAACCCCGTCCAGCCGAGGTACTTGACCAGCAGCGGGCCAAGCTGGTCGCGCATGATGGGCACCAGCACAAAGACCGCCCACAGCCCATACACCACGCTGGGAATCGCCGCCAGCAGCTCGGTCAGAAACGAGATCGGAGCGCGCAGCCGTGCCGGGCAAAGCTCGGCGAGAAAGATCGCGACGCCCAGCGCCAGCGGCACAGCCATCGCCAGCGCCAACAGCGATGTGGTCAGCGTCCCAAAGATGAACGGCAACGCGCCAAAGTCCCCCGACACCGGGTCCCACGCCGAGCGCAGGAAGAAGCCAAAGCCGAACTGCGCCAGGCTCAACTTCGACCGCGCAATCAAAATCGTCAGAATAAACAGCACAATCGCGAAGATGCTCAGCGCGCACACCAGCATCGCCGCCGCAAAGGTCCTGTCCGCAAGCCCGCCGTTGCCGCGCGCGCTCAGGTATTGCCGAATCGGCGAGGGCGGTCCCTCCTGGGCAACCGGCTCGGATGCCGCGACAAAGTTGATGATCGCCGGCGCATGGATCGGCGCCGCATCCATCGGTAGCGAAGGCGCAGTCGGCGGCGACGAAGGCTCCGGCTCTCTCTCAAGGGACATGGACGATGGTGTCACGATATATCTTCAATGGTTCAGCCGTCATTCTGAGCGCGGCTCAGAATCTCTGTATTCCGCAGTTGCTTGTTCTCTCTCTCAAGGCGCACCGGAGGCCGAAAAAACCATGCCGCGCGGCCGCAAATCCATTGCGTCCGCGCGGCACTCACAGTCTACTTGATGGTAGCAATGGTGCGCCGCTCCATCGCCTGCACCTGCGCCGGAAGTGGTGCATAGTCCATCTCTGTGGCCTCGCGCTCGCCATGGTCCAGCATCCATGTCAGGAAGTCCTTCACCGCCACGCCCTTCGCAGGATCGGCAAACTTCAGCGGAATCAACAGGTAGGTAAAGCTCGAGATCGGGTACGAGGCCGCGCCCGAAGCGTTGGTGATCGACACGCGATAGTCCGCCGGCATGGTCTTTGCCGCCGCCGCTGCCGCCGCCGTCACGCCCTCTGGAGATCCCAGCAGAAACTTGCCCGCGGAATTCTTTACCGTGCCATACGCCATCTTGTTCTGTAGCGCATAGATCAGCTCCACATAGCCGAACGAGTACGGCGACTGCCGCACCATCCCCGCTACGCCCTCATTGCCCTTCGCTCCGATGCCCGCCGGCCACTTCACCGAGGTGTCACTGCCAACCTTGCTCTTCCACTCCGGGTTCACCTTTGAAAGAAAGTCCGTAAAGATGAACGTCGTGCCGCTGCCATCCGAGCGGTATACCGGCAGGATGTCATGGGCCGGCAGGTTCGCGCCTGGGTTGTCCTTCACCAGCCGGGGATCGTTCCACTTGGTGATCTTTCCCAGATAGATGTCCGCGATCACGTCGCCGCTGAAGTTCAGTTCCTTGCTCACGCCCGGGATGTTGTACACCGGAACCACCGCGCCCAGCACGGTCGGCAGATGCATCACCTTCACCTTGGCCTCGGCCAGTTGCTGGTCTTTCATCGGCATGTCGCTGGCGCCAAAATCAACCGTGCCCTCCGTCGTCTGCTTGATGCCGCCGCCGGACCCGATCGACTGGTAGTTGATCTTCACGTTGGGATGGAGTTGGTTGTACTCGGTGAACCACTTGTTGTAGATCGGGTAGGGAAATGTCGCCCCCGCCGCCGTAATGTTCTGCGCGCTCGCGCCGACCGCAACCATTGCCAATAAACCTGCTGCAACAAAGTTAAGTCTCACTGGTTCCCCCCTCGAAGTTGGAGCGCCCAGCCTGACCTGCCCAACAACGCAGGCCCAGACGCTTCCTTAGGTACTGCAAACCAGTCTGCCGCCCGATTGTTACGGAGTGATTACATCGCAATGAATTGCAAAAGAAACCCGCCCCATCAAGTCGTCATTCTGGCCTGGGCGAATTTGTCTGTTTCATGTCAAGGGATGACATCTCCGCCGCTCATGGCTTATGGCTGATAGCTCATGGCTGAAACACAAAATGCTTCATCCAGACTCCCAGCGCAACGCGGGTCTCACTCTGTCAACCGTCTCATTCCGGGACAGACCGCGCCTTGGGCAGCCTCACCAGAAAGTTGCTTCCCGCGCCCAGCTCGCTCTCCGCCCGGATCGTCCCGCCCTGCATCTCCACCATGTGCCGCGCAATCGCCAGCCCCAGCCCCGTCCCGCCCGACTCCCGCGAGCGCGCCTTGTCCACGCGATAGAAGCGCTCGAAGATGCGCGTCAGATGCTCCGACGCGATCCCCGCCCCAAAGTCCCGCACGCTGAACTCCACCGCGCCCGCACCCTGCAAACCAATCCCATCCGCATTTGGCCCGTCTTCGCCCGGCCTATCCGCATCCAGCGTCCACACCTCCCGCGCGCTCACCACCACCCGGCTCCGCTGGGAGTCCTTGGCCTGCCCGTACCTGATCCCGTTCTCGATCAAATTTCCCAGCACCTGCACCATCGAGTCGGTGTCCACGAAGACATCCGCCCCGGTCGTCTCGCCGATCTCCAACTCAGCCTCGGCGTCCTGCACCATGCCGCTCATCGCCGCCACCGCGTCGCGCACCAGCACGTCAGCGCGCACCGGCCGCGGATGCATCACAGCCTCCCGCGACTCCACCCGCGCCATGGTCAGCAGGTCCTCGGTCAGCCGGCTCATGCGCGTCGCATTCTTCAGAATCGTCGCCAGAAACTCCTGCCCCATCGGGCTCAACTCCTCGTGGTCCAGCAGCGTCTCCACATACCCGCTGATCGAGGTCAGCGGAGTGCGCAGCTCGTGCGAGACATTGGCCACAAAGTCCCGCTGCGTCCGCTCCATCTCTTCCATCCGCGTAATGTCGTGCAACACAGCCACCGCGCCGCCCGCTGGCATCGGAGACACGCTCACCTCGAAGATTCGTCTCGGCAGCAGCGACGTTGTCCTCCGCTCGCACACCACCCGTTCGGCCAGCGCCGTTCGCACGCACGCCAGAACATCCGGGTCGCGCACCGTCTCCACCAGAGCGTGTCCCACGCGGACCGCGCTCGCCGACGTAGCTCCAGACGTGATCCGCTGCATCTGCTGGTTGGCCCACTGAATCCGTCCCGACGCGTCCACCGCCACCACCGCGTCCTGCATCGAATCCAGCAACCCTTCCAATTCGATCCGGTCCTCTCCCGCAAGACTCAGGTCCCGCCGCAACCGCTGCGACGTTCTCTCCAGCGTCTGAAACGTGCCGCTCCACTCCGCGAAAGAGGCCTTCGCCTCTGCTGCATCGAATTCAGGCAGAGCCTGCACCGCATCGCTCACCCGCTCCATCTCGCGCCGAACTCGCCAGCCATAGACCAGCGCAAAGACCGTTGCCAGAGAGATGCCGCAGCCCCACCCCGCCCACCAGTTCCCTGGTACGACCAACGCCGTCAGCTCGACCGACGATACAATCGCCAACATCATCAGAAATATCAGGCCCGCCAACGAAGCTCGACCCACGCGCAATGTATTCCTCCGTCCCTGAGCCAACATTACCCGCTCCGCGCGTCCTACGCCCTAAGAAACCTCTGAATCAGTCCACGTCTTGAAGGGGCGGGACTTCAGTCCCGCCGTAGATGGCCTAATTCTAGACGCGGCTTTAGCCGCCGAGGGGAAATGACTACTTGTTCAGATCTTCCCTAAACCTTGGCTTCCTTCGGAATCTCGAACCGGTAGCCCGCTCCGCGCATTGTCATAAGATACCGCGGCTCCTCGGCGTCCTCTTCGATCTTCTCCCGAATTCGCCGCACATACACGTCCACCGAGCGCGGAGTCACAAAGCGCGCGTCGCCCCACACCGCGTCCAGCAACTGGTCGCGGCTGAACACCCGCCCAGGATGCCGCGCCAGATAGTCCAGTAGCCGGAACTCGGTCGCAGTCGTCGTCACCAGCTCGCCGCTGACGCGCAACTGCATGGCGTTCGCGTCGATCTCCACCGCATCGAACTTCACCACCGAGGGCGCGGTCGGCCGCTCGAAGCGCCGCAGCACCGCCTTCACCCGCGCCACCAGTTCGCGCGTCCCAAAGGGCTTCGTAATGTAGTCGTCCGCGCCCAGCTCCAGCCCCATCACGCGGTCGCTCTCCGCCGCCCGCGCGGTCAGAAAGATGATCGGCACCGTGCTCAGCGCGGCATTCTTCCTCAGCCTCCGACACAGGTCCAGCCCGTCCCCGCCGGGAACCATGATGTCCAGCAGAAACAACGCCGGCGCCTGCCGTTCCGCGTCCGCCACAATCTGGCCCATCGCCATATACGTCCGCACCGTGTAGCCCGCCGCCTCCAGGTGGAACTGCACCAGGCGCAGAATGTCCGCATCGTCTTCCAGCACAAACACCGTCTGACTCACTATGCATCCCCTCGCTCGACCCGCTGAATCAGTAAACCTTGAAGGGGACGGGCTTTAGCCCGTCCAAAATAACGCAAAATTAACCGGGCTTTAGCCCCTGGGGGAATCCGAAGCGCGGCAGATGATCTTCTTCTGCCCCTTCAACTCCTCCAGACCGCCGCCCAAACCCCTAGGACGCGGCCCAACTCAGCATAGCCCACGCACATGCTTCCTTTTGCAAACATACGATAAATCCTTCGCTTCCCTTCACCCCACACCCATTCCGCCCCACCTCCAACGGTATACTTGCGACAGATCGGGCAAGGCCCAGGAGAGTGTTGCATTTATGAAGAACCGATCGCATCTGGTCCTGTGCGTGGACGACGAAGCCGTCGGTCTCGGCATCCGGCAGATTCTCCTGGAACGCGCCGGATACCGGGTACTCACCGCCGCCGACGGCGCCTCCGGACTGGAACTCTTCGCCGCCCATCCCGTCGATGCCGTCGTCTTGGACTACGCCATGCCCGGCATGCATGGTGGCCAGGTCGCCCGGAAGATGCGCCAGATCAAGCCCGAAGTTCCTATCCTCCTGCTCTCCGCCTACCTCGATCTTCCTGCCGAGGTCACCTCGCTGGCCGACCTCTACATGACCAAGGGCGAGGGAGCGCCCGCCCTCCTCGACAAGCTAGGCAACCTGCTCTCCCCCCCACCCGCATCTCAATCATCAGCAAGGATGAATGACGCTTCGGACTAGCCCGAATAAAGGATGAAACGGCTTGGAGTTTAAACGATTCAAACGAACCCTGCGGCAGGTTCTTCTTCTCCCAATTGTCGCCTGCCTCCTGTTGGCCGGCGTCCTCGTCTGGCAGATCAGCGGTGCCAACTCCACGGTCGGCCTCATCGAGGACTCCGACCAGCGGATCGCCCTCGCAACCCTGATCGAAAAGCTCGTCGTCGACGAAGAGACTGGCCTGCGCGGCTATCAGACCACCTCCGACCCGCGCTTTCTCGCGCCCTTCCGCGACGCCGAAGCCCCCATGCAGCAGGCCATCGACAAACTCCAGTCCATGGCGCGTCCCGAACAACAGGAAGACCTCAAGCAGTTCCTCGCCGAGCATCGGATATGGCGCCAGGTCTTTGCCGAGCCCCTGATCGCCACCATTGTCGGCGGCGGTCACGCCGACGATCTCGACCTCAATCTACTCGGCAAGAGCCACATGGACTCCATGCGCGCCCACCTCGACGCCATCGTCGCCATAGCCACGCAGGGCCGCGAGGGCCGCGTCGCCCACTGGCGACGGCAGACTCGCCATCTGCTCTTCCTCCTCATCGGCCTCGCGCTGGCCATCGGCCTCTTCGTCGGCCTCTTCACACGAGGCCGCCTGGAGTCCGCCTACGCCGCATTCCGCCACGCCATCGACCTACAGCGACGCCGCGCCGAAGAGATCTTCCAATCCGAGCAGCACCTGCGCACCACCCTCTCCTCCATCGGCGATGGAGTCATCACCTGCGACGCGGAAGCCCGTATCCAGATGATGAACCCCGTCGCCCAGAAACTCACCGGATGGACCGAGTCCGAGGCCCTAAACCGTCCTCTCGACCAGGTCTTCCGCATCGTCAACGAGACCACCCGCATGCCGGTGGAAAATCCCGTCGCCAAGGTCCAGCGCCTCAAGGGCATCGTCACCATAGGCAACCACACCACCCTCCTCCGCAAGGACGGTTCCGAATTCTCCGTCGACGACAGCGGCGCGCCCATCCGCAACGCGGCCGGACAGATCACCGGCATCGTCATGGTCTTCCGCGACATCACCCTACAGCTCAAAACACGCGCCGCCCTGCTGGCCAACGAGAAGCTGGCCGTCGCCGGACGCCTCGCCGCCACCATCGCACACGAGATCCACAACCCACTCGACTCCGTCGCAAACCTCCTCTACCTCCTTCAGCATGAGCCCAAAGCAGAAGAAGCCAAACAGTTCATCCAGATGGCCCAGCGCGAACTCGCCCGAGTCACCCAGATCAGCCGCGCCATGCTCAGCCTCTATCGTGAATCCAAGGCGCCCGTCTCCGTCAACCTCAAGGAGACGCTCGACGACCTGCTCCTGCTCATGCATCGCCGCTTCCAGATCCTCGGCGTCACCGTCTCCGCAGAGCTCCCCCCCGACATCGTCGTCGAAGGCTTCCCCGCCGAGCTGCGCCAGGTCTTCACCAACCTCATCACCAACGCCGCCGAGGCCGCCGGCCAGGGCGGCGCCGTCACCGTCCGCATCACACCCCAAACAGCCGACACCGCCGCCTCCCCTGCGCTCGAAGCCGGAGCCATCGTCGAGATCATCGACAACGGCCCGGGAATTCCCCCCGAGAACCGCGAGCACCTCTTCTCGCCCTTCTTCACCACCAAGGGAGAACGCGGCACCGGCCTCGGCCTCTGGGTCTCGCAAGGAATCATCCGCAAGCACGCCGGCTCCATCAACCTCGCCAGCCGCACCGACGGCCCCGCCCACGGTGCCACCGCACGCGTCTTCCTCGCCGCCAAACCCATCATTGACCCCGCCAGCGAGTAGGTCCCATCAGCCCCACCCCGCCAGCAACTCACCCACCACCCCCGCCGCCCGCTCACACGCCTCCCCGCTCACATCGAAGTGCGTCACAAACCGCACCGCTCGCGGCCCAATCCCGCTGGCCAGCACACCCTTCGCCTGCAACGCCGCGCAAAACGCCGCCGCATCCCCACCCCGCCGCAGCTTGAAGATCACAATGTTGGTTTCGACCGTCGCCAGATCGATCTCCGCCGCATCATGCGCCGCAACCGCCTCGGCCAGCAGACGCGCGTTGGCATGGTCCTCCCCCAGCCTCGCAGGCATCTCTTCCAGCGCGATCAACCCCGCCGCCGCCAACACGCCCGCCTGCCTCATCCCGCCGCCCATCGCCTTGCGAAAGAGCCGCGCCCGCGCCATCGCCGCCGCCGTTCCCACCAGCATCGATCCCACCGGCGCGCCCAGCCCCTTCGACAGGCAGAACATCACCGTATCGAAGCCCGCCGTCAGCTCCCGCACTCCAACTCCCAGCGCCATCGCCGCGTGGAAGACGCGCGCGCCATCCAGATGCACCGGCAACCCCATCGCGTGCGCCTCATCGCAGATCTCCCGCGCCACAGCCACCGGCGTCACTGTTCCGCCCGCCATATTGTGCGTGTTCTCCGCGCAGATCAGCCCCGTCTCCGCATGGAACGCCACCCCGCGATAGATCGCCCCGCGCACCAGCTCCCAGTTCAGAATCCCGCGCTCCGCCGCCACCGGCCGCAGCGTGCAGCCGGAGAAGGCCGCCGCCGTTCCCATCTCCCAATCCAGCACATGCGACCGCGCCTCGCACACTACCTCCTGCCCGTGCTCGGTGTGCAACCGGATCGCCACCTGGTTCCCCATCGTCCCGCTGGGCACAAACAGCCCCGCCTCGCGCCCAAAGACCTCCGCCGCCCGCGCCTCCAGCCGGTTCACCGTCGGGTCTTCGCCGTACACATCGTCGCCCACCTCGGCCGCCGCCATTGCCGCCCGCATCTTCGCCGTCGGCCGCGTCACCGTATCGCTTCGCAGATCGATCATCGGCATCAACTCGTCCTCACTCTCTCCGAAATTGGGTGCCCCATTCATCGCAGCTTCATCGCGATGAGTGGGATTCCCGCCACGAATTAGATCCATCATCCCGCCACTGTCTCCACCAGCAACCGGCTGAATACCTCATTTGAAACCATCCGCCCCCGCGCCGTCAGCCGCACCCAACTCCCCTCGCGCTCCACCAGCCCAGCCTCCTCGACATCGCCCAGCGCAGCCACCGCCCCCTGCACCAGCGCCTCGCCAAACTCCGCCCGCAGCGCCTCCAGATCGACCCCCACATTCATCCGCAGCCCCAGAAACATCGCCTCCTCAAATCCTTTCTCTGTGCCGATCTGTTCCACTTCAGGGCTCCCCACCTCGAACCTCGAACCTTGAACCTCGTACCTTCCCAGCTCATCCGTATTCCCCCACCGCACCGCACCCTCGCCGCATCGCAGCATCGAATGCGCGTCCAGCCCGAATCCCACATACGGCTCACGCCGCCAGTACTTCATATTGTGCCGCGATGCATGGCCCTCCCGCGCGAAGTTCGAGATCTCATACTGCATCACACCATTCGCCTCCAGCCACTCGCACGCCGCACCATACCACTCCGCAATCGCATCGTCGCCCGGCACATCGCTCGCCCCGTACTTCAACCTGTTCCCTGTTCCCTGTTCTCTATTCCCTGTTCCCTGTTCCCTGACGGGGTCCCCAGCGAGCGATCTTGGCTCGCTGGGGTGACTATTCCCTGCTTTAAGCATCTCGCGGCCCAGCCGCGAATCCTCGTCCACCTCCAGCATATAGACGCTCACGTGCGGGACGCCGCTCTGTAGCGCCACCTCGACCGACTCGTGCCAGCTCGCGGCCGTCTGCCGCGGCAGCCCCACGATCAGGTCCACGTTGATCTCCTCCACGCCCGCCGCGCGCATCCGCGCCAGCTCGCCGAGGCACATCTCGCGCGTGTGCATCCGCCCCACCGCGCGCGCCTCCGCATCCACAAACGACTGCACCCCGAAGCTCACCCGGTTCATCCCCAGCCGCAGCAACTCCCCGAGCGTCTCCTCGCCCAACTGCCCGGGCGCGCACTCGACGGTGATCTCCGCATCCGCCGTCACATCGAACTCACCGCGCAGCGCCGCAAACAGCCGCCGCACCTGCTCCGCCGAGAGCAGGCTCGGCGTCCCTCCGCCGAAGTAGACCGTGTCCACCCGCTCCGGCAGCTCCGCCCCAATCGCCGCCGCCCGCCCCCGCGACGACCGAATCTCCGCGCACACCCGCTCCACATACCGCTCCATCCGGTCTGGTCCTGAAGAACCCGGCATGGACTCACCCACACCGAACGCCCCCGCGCCCAAGACCCCCGAGGCAAAGTTGCAGTAGCTGCACTTCGCCCTGCAGAACGGCACCGAGATGTACGCCCCCAGCGATCGCTCCAATGCGCGTCCCCCTGCGCAATTGTTTCACGCGCATCGCTCATGCTTTACTGCGCATAGCCAGGGGATGGGTTATACGCCATCAATCTGAACGCACCGTTCCCACCACTCTACAGAATGACAGCGGGCAAGAGCGAAGCGGTCAGCCTGCGCTGGTGGAGGGTTCGCCGGCGGCGCTGGCAGCGGTGCAGACGGCGCAGGAGCAGTCGTCAGCGCCGAAGGCGTGTTCCATCGGGAAGCTCACGGAGTCGCTCATCTGGCCGAAGATTGCAGCGGCTTCGCTCTCGCGCATCGTTCCGGATTCCTTCACCCTCGATCCGATCCGCGCCTTGACGGCGCGCAATCCGACAACCACCAGAACCACAATCTCCGGCTCAATCGGCTGGCGATAGTCCATCAGCGGGTGCGAGACGTAGTAGGCCAGGGGAAAGATGGCGATCGCGAGCAGGTAAGGCAGCGCGGCGTCGCGGTCCCTCCGCCACCAGTCGCGCGCGCCGATGAGCAGCAGCAGGGTGAGGCTGGTGCAGTAGAAGACGTTGGGCAGTTGGAACGGCTCCTGCTCCCTGTACTCCTGCGAGAGGCTCCAGAAGCCGGTCCAGTAGTTGACCACGCGGCGCAGCGTAAGGCGGACGAAGAAGCCGGGGTGGTGGCTGATGTAGTCCATCGCCAAATCGTGCTTGCGCGCAACGTAGCCAATCTCGCCCAGCGATTGGTAGAGCCGCATCTCGACGGGATTGCTGGCCGGATGCGTCCACGGCAGCGTGGGGTCGGAGCTGTCGCCGTTGTTGGCCGACCAGAACTCGTACCAGAAGCAATCGCGCACCGGGCACAGCACGTGCATGGTGCGGTAGTTGCGCACGGTCCACGGCGTCAGCACAATGAAGAGTCCAACGGCTGCCAACAGGCCGCTGCGCAGCACATCACGGGAGAACAGCCCGCCGAAGAACCCGTCACCAGTAGCGCGGCGCAGCTTCCACAGTCTCCATAGCGGAAGCAGCAGCAGGACCGGGAAGAGCGAGAAGACGGCTGGGTTGCAGAGGCCGGCCAGTCCGTACAGCACCCCAAAGCCCAGCCAGCGCGCAGGCCGCAGATCGAGATGCAGGCTGAGCGCCAGCCAGAAGCACGTCGTCACCAGCAGCGATGTGAGGGAATACTCCCACACGCGCCCGGCGGAGAAGTAGATGGCGAAGGGGTAGATCGCCCAGCCCCATCCCGCGAACATAGCAACGCGCGCATTCACCGAGAGCCGCGTGGCCAGGTAGATCGGCACGCAGGTGAGCGCGGAGAAGAGGCTGTTCAGCGTCAGAATTGTCAGCGCGGACTTCACCGAGTAGATGCCGAAGACCCTGAAGATGACCGAGAGGAGATATGGATAAACCGGCGGCAGCAGCGCCGTGGGCCCGGTGAGCGTGAAAAACGGCGAGGAGAAGCCCTGATGCTGCGCGATCGAGCGCGCGATCCAGCCCACCTCGTTGCCGAACTGCTCGTAGTGCCGCACTGGGTCGGAAATATCGCGGAAGAGCGCGGCCACCACCACCATGCGCAGCGCCCACGCCGCAGCCACCATCAGCAGAAGACGCATTCTGGATCGTCGAGAGAGTCGACCGTCCGAGCCGTCCATCGCTTCATCGGGAGTTGGCTGGAGTGTCACTGTTGCCATGTATAGGAGGTTTCTTTCGGGGAGTGTCGCGTAGCTGATTCAGGAGCGCCGAGGGAAGCACACTGGCAGTGCTCGGCGGCGAAGAGTGGCGCATCTGCTGGATGAGCATGCAGCAACCATGCAGAAGAATACAGTGCTGTCGATTTTACTCCGTCCGGCGAGGCCAGTGGAAGGTGAGATTGGATATTTGCAACCAAAGGTTCATGGATTCCATCGCTGGCTGGCCCGCGTCTGAGCAACCACTCGGATCAGCCCCACCGCCTGACGCGAATCGCGGTGCCTTGACACAAATTGGCGAGGTAGATTGACTTGAGAAAGTGGTTGTAACTCAGGAAGCGGGAGGCGACGGAGAACCATGGCGCGAATCGTTCGATGTTCGTTGATCCAGGCGAAGAATGTAGTCCCCGTGGACATCGACGGCGCGGGCGCGTCGTTGGCCGCAATCAAGCAGCCGATGATAGAAAAGCACATCGCGATGATTCGCGCGGCGGTGGCCGATGGGGCGCAGATCGTCTGCCTGCAGGAGATCTTCAACGGCCCGTACTTCTGCGCCGAGCAGACCACGCGATGGCACAACTTCGCCGAGCGCATCCCCGACGGCCCCACCGTGCAACTCATGATGCAGTTGGCCAGGGAGCTTGGCGTCGCGCTGGTCGTTCCCATCTATGAAGTTGAGGTCGGGAAAGTTGAGGACGGGGAAGCGGAGGGCGGGAAAATCTTCTACAACTCCGCCGCCGTGATCGGACGCGACGGCGCGTTCCTCGGCAAGTACCGCAAGGCACACATCCCGCACGCCGCCCCGGGCTTCTGGGAGAAGTTCTACTTCAGCCCTGGCAACCTCGGCTTTCCCGTCTTCGATCTGGGCTTCTGCAAGATCGGCGTCTATCTCTGCTACGACCGTCACTTCCCCGAGGGCGCGCGCGTGATGGGCTTGAACGGCGCCGAGATCGTCTTCAACCCGTCGGCGGTCATCGCCGGGCCGAACGATTTTCTGTGGAAGATCGAGCTGCCCGCGCTCGCCGTGGCCAATGGATATTTTGTCGCCGCAATCAATCGCGTCGGAACGGAAGCGCCCTGGAACCTGGGCGAGTTCTTCGGCCAGAGCTACTTCTGCAACCCGCGAGGCAAGGTCCTTGCCGAAGGCTCGCGCAACCAGGACGAGATCGTCACCGCCGATCTTGACCTCGATCTCATCGCCGAGGTCCGCCGCGCATGGCCCTTCTACCGCGACCGCAGGCCGGAGTTGTATGGAGATCTGGTTAAACCATAAAACTTAAACCACAAAACCAACGGCAGAAAGATCGTGCGCGACTTCGATGCGGCGTGCTGCGGTTGGGATACGGATCGGGGTTGCGAGGAATAGGATTGTGCCCGCCGGTTCCATCGCGGATATTCTACTGTGGAACCCCGTTGGCGAAGTATACGATTACGGCAGCGACCCGGAACATGCAGCCCGACTCCTCCATCTTCGAAGGCTTTGAACTCGCCGGCAACGCGTGCCATGTTTTCTCGCGCGGCGAACTGGCGGTCGAGCAGGCACGCCTGATCGCTGCGGCGGTACGCGGCCGGTCGCTGCATCGTGAGGTTGCCAGGCGATGACTCTTTACCCCGAGGGGCCGGCCAGTCTGACCGATGCCTACGGCCTGCGCGCCGATCCGACGCTCTACAACGCGGACCTGGCGCCCACCACGCCCGAGCAGCGCACCTGGGGCACCTACAGCTACATCGCGCTCTGGTTCTCCATGTCGATGGGGGTGACGGCCTACATGCTTGCCTCCAGCCTCATCGCTGGTGGCATGGACTGCAAGCAGGCGCTCGCGACAATTCTGCTGGGCAATCTCATCGTCCTTGTCCCAATGCTGCTGAACGCGCACGCGGGCACGAAGTACGGCATTCCCTTCCCGGTCTTTGTGCGCGCATCGTTTGGCGTGCGCGGCGCAAACATTCCGGCGATGCTGCGCGCACTGGTGGCGTGCGGGTGGTTCGGCATCCAGACCTGGATCGGCGGCCAGGCAATCTACGCAATGCTCAATGTGCTGTGGCCGACCTCGGCGGCGATGCCTTCCGTTCTGTGGATCTGCTTTCTCGGCTTCTGGCTGCTGAACATGGCCGTGGTATGGCGCGGCGTGGAGTCGGTCCGCTTCCTGCAAAGTTTTTCCGCGCCCTTTCTGCTCGTCATGTCGCTGGTGCTGCTCGCCTTCATGACCCACAAGGCCGGCGGCTTTGGCCCCATGCTCAGCGCGCCCAGCCAGTTCCACACGCATTCCAGCTTCCTGCACTTTTTCTTCCTCTCGCTCACCGGCATCGTCGGCTACTGGGCCACGCTCTCGCTCAACATTCCCGACTTCACGCGCTACGCTCGCTCGCAGGAGTCGCAGATCGCCGGCCAGTCCTTTGGCCTGCCGGTTGCGATGGTCTTGTACAGCTTCATCGGGATCGCATGCACCTCGGCCTCCACGGTCGTCTTCGGCCACGCCATCTGGAACCCCATCACACTCCTTGGCCTCTTCCATCAGCCCTTCGTCGCCTTCCTCGCGCTCATCAGCATTCTGATTGCGACGCTCAACCTGAACATCGGTGCCAACGTGGTCAGCCCGTCCAACGACTTCTCCCACCTCGCGCCGAATCTCATCAGCTTCCGCACCGGCGGAATGATTACTGGCATTCTTGGCCTTGCGGTGATGCCTTGGAAATTGATGGCGAGCCACACCGACTACATCCAATGGCTGGTCAGCTACTCGGCTCTGCTCGGCCCGGTGGCCGGAATCATGATCGCCGACTACTTCCTGGTTCGCGGAACGCGGCTGGACACCGAGTCGCTCTACCGCCGCGAGGGGCCGTATGAGTACAGCAAGGGATTCAATCCGCGCGCGCTCGTCGCGCTGGCCGCCGGCGTCCTCACCGCGCTCATCGGACTGGCCGTGCCGGACCTGCGCTTTCTCTACGAGTATGCCTGGTTCGTGGGCTTCGGCGTGGCCGCGCTCGTCTACATCGTCCTGATGGGCACAGCGCCACGAGTGGGAGGAGCGACCCCGCTCGCCCAGCGGATTAAGGTTGGTGGGCTGGAGAAGGTGCTCGATCCGGCGCTCGGCAATAGCGCCGGGGCCAAGGCCCGCATCGTTGCCGCACCCGAATAACAACACAAAGGAAGATGGGGCAGCTTCAACTCTGCCGGGAGAACGCGATGAAACGATTTGCTTGCTTGACCATGCTGTTGCTCTCGCCAGTGCTGTTGTCCACAGCAGCAGCACAGGCGAACGCGCCCTCCACCACGGGCCTGTGGAAGATCGACGGCAACATGATGGGCCAACCGGTAAGGATGATGTGCGCGCTCACCGAGACTAAACACAATTTGAGCGGCGTCTGCTCCGGCGCGGAGGACGGCTACGCCGCGCACAAGGTTACAGGCAGCGTGAAGGCGCAGAAGATGCAGTTCTACTTCCAGACCGCGATTGGCGGCAATCCCCTCACGCTGATCGTCAGCGGCACGCTCAACGAGGACAGCACCAAAATGGACGGCGATTTGGACGTGGAACCAATGGCCGTCGGCGGATTATTTTCGGCGATCAAGGAGCTGGAACACGATACTGCGTCGGCACAGGCTGACGCGGCAGCAGCACAGACTGACGCGGCGGCGGCCCAGGCCTGGGCAGCCGAGGCGCAGGCTGGCCTGGCAGCCGGAAACGAAGCGGCGGCCAGGGCTGAGGCGGCGCAGGCCGGTGCCAAAGCGGCGCAGGCCGGTGCAATGGCAGCGGCAGCCGGGGCTGAAGCGGCGCAGGCCGGAGCAATCGGATCGGCTCCCGGCTCTGTGCAACCGCTTGCCACAGGAACATGGAAGATCGATGGCAATGTGATGGGGATGCCGGTGACGATGACCTGCGTGCTCGCCGAGGCGGAACATAAGCTGGCCGGGAGCTGCACCGGCGCGGGCGAAGGCACTACGCCGCGCACGTTGACCGGAACGACAACGGCGAAGGGCCTGGGCTGGCGCTTCGATGACGAGTTCCAGGGCCAGCCCATTGCGTTCTCCATTAACGCAACGCTGGCCGCCGGCGGCACAAAGATGAATGGCACGATCTCTGTCGCCCCAATGAATGTGGACGGAGCCTTTACCGCGGCCAAGCAGTAGGGACGAGCGACGGATGTACGCCAGTTGGAGCAACACCTCTGCCATTGCCGATTGATCGGAAGGGCACGTCTTCAGAGCCTGTCCTGAGCGTAGTCGAATGGATGAGCTGATCGGAAGGGCACGGCTTCAGCCGTGCCGAAACGAGTGCTAATTGGAAGACTCGCGTTCTCTCGATCGCATCGCGATCGAGAGAACGCGAAAAGGCAACCGCTCCAATGCTGTCAGCGCAGGAATGCGCCCAGCTCCGTGGCTGCATTGCGCAGATGCGGCAAAAAACGCGTCTGCATCTCGTACAGCGAGATGCGCGGCGCGCTTCCGCTCAGGTTGATGGTGGCCACCACGCGCCCCGTAGGCGAGTAGACGGGCACCGCAATCGAGCGCAGGCCGACCTCGAACTCCTGGTCCACCAGCGCGTAGCCGTGACGCCTCACGTTGCGCAGCGCCAGGCGCAGCTTCTCCACGCTGCTCACCGTGCGCGCGGTGTGCGGGGTCAGAACCACGCGCGCCAGATACTGCTCCAACTGTTCGGCGGGCATATAGGCCAGCAGCACGCGCCCGATGCTGGTGCAGTAGGCCGGCAGCCGGCTGCCGATGTGCAGGTCGTCGCTCATCACGCGCGACACGGTGGAGCGCGCGATGTAGACGATCTCGTCGCCGTCCAGCGTGGCCACCGAAAAGCTCTCGTGCAGCGCCGCGGACATGCGTTCCAGAATGGGTTGGGCCGCCGTGGACAGCGAATTGGAGGCCGAGTAGCTGTTCGACAGCGCCAGCATGTGCGGCCTCAGCGCGTAGCGTGACCCCTCCTCCGCGCCGGCAAATCCCAGCTTGGCCAAGGTATACAGGCAGCGCCGTACGGCCGCGCGAGAGATGCCCGTCTTCACCGCAAGCTGCGAGATGCTCATCTGCGGCGTCTGCGGCGTGAACGCCTGAATAACAAGCAGCCCGCGCGCCAGCGAGGTCATAAAGTTGGGGTCCCCGACGAAGGCGTCCAGGGTCGAGGCGGGAGTGGATTTGGCGTTCGCGTGTGCTGCGCCTGCTGGCGCTCTGCGCGCGGACGCAGGCCCCGCGGACCGCGCCTTGCTGGCAGCCGCTGGACTGGCCGCGAGAGATGCGGCAGCGGGACGACGGGACGCAGGACTCATCGGTGTTCCTTCTCGTTCTCCGGCAATGTTCACCAAACGGCTTGCCGGGAATGCAGCGACTCAACTTGAAACTGGAAGCGAAATCGCATGAGATGCCGTGACGTGCGATAGCCGGACTACCTCTACGATAACCGCACAAAGTCTCCGCTGCAAGATCGCCCTCAGAAAGACTGGGATAACCACGTGTAGCTTAACAGCCCGTGGTGGAAGTAACTCGACCTCGGAAACAGCCTTTTGTTCGAGAATCACGATCCATAAAATCAATCACTTACAGTATCCTTCATCGACGCTTTGTTTAATTTCCGACTTGCACCACGGGCTGTTAAGGGCACGGCTTCACAGACTGCGAAAAATCCCTGTTTTGCTTAAGGGCACGGCTTCAGCCGTGCCGTAACTCGAACACTTTTCAACGCGGCTTTAGCCGCTGAGGGAATCTTTCAAAGCTAATACAGAGTTTTTCCGCAGCCTGTTGCCCCGTGCCGCACATGCTGCATTTGGACTTCGACAGGTTCCAAAAGATTCTCTGTGAGAAAATTGACCCCTATGGACCCTGAAGATTCCACCCGCCTGCCGCTCGACCAGCGCCCCGCATGGAAGGCGCTGCAAAGCCACTTCCAGTCGATTGGCGCAAAGCATCTGCGCGATCTCTTCGCCGAAGACCCGGCGCGCGGCACCCGCTTCACCGCCGAAGCCGACGGCATCTTTCTCGATTACTCCAAGAACCGCGTCACCGCAGAGACGCTGAAGCTGCTCGTTGCGCTCGCCGAAGAGTCCGGCCTGCGCGACCGCATCGAAGCCATGTTCCGCGGCGACAAGATCAACCTCACCGAAAATCGAGCCGTCCTGCACGTCGCCCTGCGCGCGCCCAAAACCGAGCGCATTCTCCTCAATGGCGAAGACGTCGTCCCCGGCGTCCACGCGGTGCTCGACAAGATGGCCTCCTTTGCCGAACGCGTCCGCTCCGGCGAGTGGAAGGGCCATACCGGCAAGCCCATCCGCAACGTCGTCAACATCGGCATCGGCGGCTCGGACCTCGGCCCCGTCATGGCCTACGAGGCGCTCAAACACTACTCGCAGCGCGACCTCACCTTCCGCTTCATCTCCAATGTCGACGGCACGGACTTCGCCGAAGCCGTCCGCGACCTCGGCCCCGCCGAGACGCTCTTCCTCGTCGCCTCCAAGACCTTCACCACGCAGGAGACGATGACCAACGCCCTCTCCGCGCGCGCCTGGTCGCTGGCCGGGCTGGGCGGAGACGAGTCCGCCGTCGCCAAACACTTCGTCGCCATCTCCACCAATGCGGAAAAAGTCGCGGCCTTTGGCATCGACACCGAAAACATGTTTGGCTTCTGGGACTGGGTCGGCGGCCGCTACTCGATGGACTCGGCCATCGGCCTCTCCACGATGATCGCCATCGGCCCGGAGAACTTCCGCGCTATGCTCTCCGGCTTCCACCAGATGGACGTCCACTTCCGGACGGCACCGTTTGAAAAAAATCTGCCCGTCCTGCTCGGCCTGCTCACGCTCTGGTACACCGACTTCTTCGACGCGCAAACCATCGCCGTCCTACCCTACGAGCAGTACCTCAAGCGCTTCCCCGCCTACCTCCAGCAGCTCACCATGGAGTCGAACGGCAAGCATGTAACGCTCGCCGGCAAACCCGTCACCGCCCAGACCGGCCCCGTCTTCTGGGGCGAGCCGGGAACCAACGGCCAGCACTCCTTCTACCAGCTCATCCACCAGGGAACGCGCCTGATTCCCTGCGATTTCATTGGCTTCGCAAAGTCGCTGAACCCGCTCGGCC